>Ga0163144_10030180_pt1 | contig 10377 bp, 9 predicted proteins | sample OliLak19BULKMAT1_FD_123175 | JGI IMG/M metagenome (GOLD analysis project Ga0163144, IMG submission 123175) | Freshwater microbial mat bacterial communities from Lake Vanda, McMurdo Dry Valleys, Antarctica - Oligotrophic Lake LV.19.BULKMAT1 | ecosystem: Environmental > Aquatic > Freshwater > Lake...
CGCTCCCTTGTCGGCCTTCCTGCCGCTGTTCGACATCGAAGGCACGAGCTTCTTCTCGCTCCAGAAGGGAAGTGCCGCAGAGCTGCAGCTGGAAGCACTGCCGACCGGCGCGATCACCGACCTTGCTCCACAACTGGATGACTTCCGCGACACGGCGGCCGTCATCGACGCGCTCGATCTCGTGATCACGGTCGACACCTCCGTAGCCCATCTCGCCGGCGCACTCGGCCGCCCGACGTGGCTGTTGCTACCGCACGTCGCCGACTTTCGCTGGATGCTCGATCGGAATGACTCGCCCTGGTATCCCAGCATGCGTCTCTTTCGGCAGCCCGTGCCGCGCGACTGGGACAGTGTCTTTGCCGAGGTCGAGCGCGCATTACGCGCGCTCTCGGAGCGCCCGCCCTCGACTTCCGACGAGCCGGTCACTGGCCCGAGCGACGACCCGATCGTCACGCTCGCGTCCGCAACATTCGTCGCCGATGGGCGCCATCGCTTCGACCTCTGGGTCCCGTTGTCTCGCCTGTCGGATGCCACGTGTTTCGCGGAATACGAAGCCGAGCTGCTACACGGCGGTCACGATATTCCCGCACGCGTCTTCCTGGACGAAGTGCTCCGAGCCACAGATGCATTCATTGACGTCGCTCCCGGGCTTGGCCTAACGACACTGTCGGTCGTGACGGCGCCGCGCGCCCCGGGTCACCTTGCCATTGTCGATGCCGACGATGAGACGCGCACGCGCATCGCGAAACTCGTGGCCCGTCGCGCTCCCGCCGTCTCCACCACGACGACGTCTGCCCTTACGCACGCGCTGGTGCGCTGCCGGATCGGCGGGGGAGGGCGTTGTGTGATACGTGTGGGCAACGCGGCAATGGCCGACGAAAGCGTGGACGTCATCGGTCACACGCTCTCCGTCGATCGCCCGCAGGCCGTCATCTGGTCGTCCATCGTCCCGTCGGAGCACGAGGATGCCCTTCGGTTCCTCGAATCGTTAGGCTATCTGACCGCGACACTCTCCATCGTGGGCGGGGAGCCGTCGCTCGACGCAATCGAAGATGCGTCGCGCGCGCAGAGCGTAGTATCCGTCATGCCAGCGTTGCTGGACGAGCTATCCAAGGAAGTCGAACCGTCAGGCCACGCGACGGCTCAGGCGCTGTCGATCGAGATGAGTGGCGGCGCCTCAAAAGCGGTGTCGCAGCGCTTGAGCGTCGCGCGCACCCTGGGCATCGACTGGGAACTGCGCTCCGACACCGGCTGGGGCGTTTACGGGACCAACCTCGCCCTCGAACTCGCTCGCCGCGACGTGCCGCGTCCCGCCATCTTTGCCGCCTCTTCCGACCAACTTCCGGTCCTCACGCGCGCGCGGCTGCGTGGCGCGCTGCGTGACGGGGAGGCCCGCTCGGCGGCGCTTGTTCGCTCCCCGATCGACCCGCTACAGTTCGACGGTGTGATGCTGCGAGCGCTTGGCAACAACTTTGGCCACGGGCCATTGTGGGACCGTGTGTCCGCCAGGCGCAATGTCGGACTCGTCTTCTTCGAAGACACCACGTTCGACGCCGACGCACTCGATCGCGCGCGGGCGCTCGATCTCGTGGTCGCCGGGTCGCACTGGAACGAGGACATCCTTCGCCAACGCGGGATGAGTAACGTCGTCACCGTTCTGCAAGGGATCGATCCCACGGTATTTCATCCGGCGCCGCGCAGCGGGCAATTCAGCGATCGCTTCGTCGTCTTCTCCGGCGGCAAGCTGGAGTACCGTAAGGGCCAGGACCTCGTCGTCGCCGCCTTCCGTGCGTTCCGCGCGCGGCACCCCGAGGCGCTGCTGGTTGTCGCCTGGCACAACAACTGGCCCTCGCTCATCGCCGATCTCCACCTGGCTGGGCATCTGCACGGCACACCGAGCGTGCACGGTCACACCCTCGATATCACCGAATGGCTGGTCGCCAACGGTGTCCCAGCGCACGCGGTCATCGACCTGGGGCTTCAACCGAACGCGCTCATGGGACAGATCGTCCGCGAATGCGACGTCGCACTCTTTCCCAATCGATGCGAGGGGGGCACCAACCTCGTGGCTATGGAGTGCATGGCCGCCGGCGTTCCGACCATCGTCTCGTGCAACACCGGACATCGTGACCTTGTGGCAACTGGCGGCTGTCTCTCGCTCGAGCGCCAGCCCGCCGCACGTGCGCCTTCTCGCTTCTTCCGCGGAATCGAGGGATGGGGAGAGTCCGACGTCGATGAAATGGTCACCGCCCTGGAGCTCGCCTTCAGCCGACACGCGCGGGTGGCCGCCATCGCCCAGCGAGGCGCCGACGCCATGGCCGCACAGTCGTGGCGGCACCAGGTAGACAAACTCGTGAGCGTCCTCGAACCGCTCTTCTAACATCCACTCCGCGCTCGCCTCGTCATGCCAACTATTCTCGACATCCGCGACAGCTACCGTTCGACCATCGCATTCCTTCCGACGCGCACCGAACTGCCGGTATTGCTCAACGAGCGACAGCTATTCGGCTGTGGAGTCGAGATCGGCGTGAAGGAAGGCGAGTTCTCGGCCATTCTGCTCACGTACTGGCGCGGTCGACATCTGATATCGATCGATCCATGGCTGGAAGACGCGCCGGACGCATACGTCGACATCGCCAACGTGCCGCAGTCGCAACACGAGCACTTCTACTCGTCGGCACGCGCGAGGCTAGAGCCCTTCGGCAATCGAAGCACCATCTGGCGCATGACCGCGAACGAGGCGGCGCCTCGCATTCCGTGCCACTCGCTCGACTTCGTGTACATCGATGCGCGTCACGACTTCGACAGCGTATTGGAAGATCTCGACGCCTGGTACGACAAGGTGCGTCCGGGTGGCATCATCGCCGGCCACGACTATCTCGACGGCAACCTGCCCGCGGGAGACTTCGGGGTGAAGTCCGCCGTCGATGCCTATTTCCTCGCCAAGTCGCTGCCGGTCTGCTGTACGCTCCTCGACCAGCCGTGGCTTTCCTGGCTTGTCGAAGTTCCGCCCCCTCCTGCGTCCAACGTCGTCCCCCACATCTGATTCTCCGCTTCTGACCCACCCACGCCGGCATCCCGCTCCCCCTCTCCCGCCCTCTCATGCCACGCCAACAACTCGGTATCAACCTCACCACGCCTAACGGACCGCGCAAAGTCACCCTCTTGCTCGATCCCGAGCAGATGAGCCAGCGCTTCATGCTCAACGACCTTGCCGCCGGTCACCTGTATGAGGCCGAGACGAGCAACTTCGTCGGCAGCATCCTCCAGCCGGGCGACACCTTCATCGATGTCGGCGCGCATGTGGGCTACTTCACCATGCTCGCCTCGGCCCTCGTTGGCCCAACGGGCCGGGTGTTCTCCTTCGAGCCGGAGCGCTCCAACTATGAACATCTGCTCGAGCATATCGAGGTGAACGCCGCCACCAACGTACGCCCCATGCACATGGCAGTTGGAGCCATGCCGAGCGTGGCCGATTTCTTCTTCAATGCGGACAACGACGGGGGCCACGCACTCTGGGAAGTGGGGCGACATCCCTTCAATGAACGCACGCGTGCGGCACCGACCACGCGGAAGGTCTTTGTCACGTCGCTCGATCAGATGTTCGCGGACCGCGACATGCGCTCCCTCAAGGCCATCAAGATCGACACCGAGGGCGCGGAGTTCGCGGTACTCGTCGGTGCGCGCGAACTGCTGCGCCAGCGTGCGATCCCATTCATCATCGCCGAGATCAACCGATTCGGCCTCGAGTCGATGGGGGTCAGCGAAGGCCACCTTCGCTGCTTCATGCGGGACTTGGGCTACGAGACGTATCTCTTCCAGCCCGGCGCTACCTCGTGTCAGCGACTCGACGACAACGAGTCGCCGGAGAGTAACTATGTCTTCAACGTCCTCTTCCGACACCCCGAAGCTCCCGCTCTCGCCGCGTAAACAGGGGGCAACGCTCGTCGCGTCGGGCCGAACGGGGACGAGAAGCCGAAGTGATCTAATCCCCTGTTTCTGACTCGCGAGCCAATCCATTCAGGAAAATCCTCAAGTTCTCGCGAGCACTCTCCGATACACGCTCTTGGAGGGACGAGACACTCTCGAATCCCCGTAGGGGAACGGATTCCCCTAGTCAATCTCCAAGGAGCTCGAACCATGCGTATCAACACGAACATCAGCGCCCTTACCGCGCAGGGCAACCTCTCCCGCGTGAACGACGATGTCTCCAAGTCCATGGCCAAGCTGTCCTCTGGCTTCCGGATCACCCGGGCGTCTGACGACTCCGCCGGTCTCGGTATCGCGAACGTCCTGCGCGCCGACATTCGCTCGCTCGGCCAGGCGGCCCGCAACGCAGAGCAGGCCAACTCGGTTCTGAACATCGCGGAAGGCGCTGCCAGCACTGTCCAGAAGATGCTCGAGCGTATGAAGGAACTCGCCTCGCAGGCGGCTTCTGACAGCGTGGACTCGGCTGGCCGTTCGCGCATTACGACCGAGTACCAGGCGCTGCGCAACGAAATTGACCGTACCGTTGCCACCGTAAAGTTTCAGGGCAGCGCGCTGATCAACGGTTCCTTCGGTGCAACGATCAACTCCTCCAGCACCGCGTTGGCCACCACGACCGGCGTGTACGCCGCGAAGCTCACGGGCGCCGGCACTGGCGCTTTCACGCTCTCGTCGGGCAGCAGCATCGTCACGCTCACCAACGGCTCCACCTCGCAGACCCTCAGCGTCACCGCCGGTACGCAACAGACGTTGAACTTCTCCTCGCTGGGCCTCACGCTCGAGACGGCTGGTAACGTTGGCGCGGGCACCATCGCCGGAAACATCACCGTGGGCGGTGGATCGGGCTCGTTCCTCGTCAGCTCCTCGGGTCAGTACAGCGGTAACGACCAGATCTCGATCTCAGGTACGTCACTCAACCTCACCTCTTCGGCTCTGACCATCGCGACCGATCCGACGACGCTGGCCAACGCGCAAACGGCACTGAGCCAGATCGACGTCGCCATCACGAACGCCAACGTTGCACTCGGCGTCATCGGTTCGCTGCAGAGCCGCATCGAAGTTGCCACCGAAAACACCAAGACCACGATCCAGAACTTCAGCGCTGCCGAGTCTTCGATTCGCGACCTCGACATGGCGGCGGAAATGACGAGGTTTACCAAGAACCAGGTACTCGCCCAGGCCGGTACGGCGATGCTTGCCCAGGCGCAGCAGAGCGGTCAGAGCATCCTCACCCTCCTCCGCGGATAGTCGTCGTAGCAAGGGAGCGAAGCACCCCGGGGCCGGCGTTCGCCGGCTCCGGGACTTCGCACAAGCAGGAAGGAAACCCATGTCAGATCCCGTCGGCAGTTTCAGCGGACTCGCGAGCGGTGTCCAGTGGCGCGACTTGGTCGACCAGCTCATGGCTGTGGACAAGCTGCGGAAACTTGATCCTGTTAACGCGCGGCAGACGATGGCGCAGAAGCGCGTCGACGCTTGGACCTCGTTCCAGGCGCTCGTCAACAAGTTCCGCGATGCATCCAAGGCACTGCGCGACGGCTCGGCCTTCGCTTCGTTCAAGATTTCGGGAGGAGCCAGCGCGACCAGCGGGCGTACCCTGCTCACCGCCTCGGCATCGACAGGCGCCGTTCCCGGATCGTACAGCGTGGAAGTGCTCGACCTCGCTCGCGCCAACAAACTGAGTGGCAACGTGGTCGCCTCGCCGAGCGCGGCACTCGTCCTCACCGGTGACTTCGCGGTCAATGGAAAACTGGTCTCGGTTCTCGCGACCGATAGTCTCTCGGTGGTTCGTGACAAGATCAACGCGCTCAACACCGGGGCGACTCCAACCGGAGTAACCGCGACCGTGCTCAGCACGGGAGGTACGCAGCATCGCCTCGTGCTCACGTCGGATCAGAGCGGTGTCGGCGGCATCGACCTCGTCGAGGGCACCGGTAGCGTGCTGCAGTCGTTAGGTGTGACCGACGGAACCTCGGCATTGAACGTTACCAGCGACGGCGGCGTGCAGACCAATCGGGTTAGCTCGGCGACGGCCGCGATGGCGACCATGATGGGGGTGACGATGCCGGCGCCCAGCACCATCACGGTCGGCGGGCGCGTGATCGCGGTGGATCTCACTGTCGATTCGCTGGCGTCCATCGCCGCCAAGATCACCGCCGTCGGCGGAAACGCCAGCGTGCTCTCCGAAACGCAGGCCGGCAAGACCTCTTACCGACTCGTCACCAGTGACACCGTGAGCGCCGCGACGGCCGACGGTCTGCGCGCGCTCCAGGTGCTCGGATTCACCAAGGGCGGTTACGCAGGCATTACGCAGGTTGTCAAAAGCGAGAATACCTATACCGACGCGCTTGGCGCGACCGCGACGGCGACCACCCTGCTCAGCGCGCTTTCCGTCAGCGGGAACGCTCTGGGGCTGGTCGCGGGCGACACCTTCTCCATCCAAGGCTTGTCGGGCAGCGGATCGGCGGTGGCCAAGACAACGTTCACGATTGGCGCGGCCGATACGGTCCAGACACTGCTCAACAAGATCAACGACGCCACTACGGGATTCGGCGCCGGGTCGCGTCCCGCGACCGCCACCTTCGTTGCCGGGAAGATCGTGCTCACGGACTCCGTCACCGGCGACTCGCAGCTCGCGCTTTCTGTCTCGGCTACCCGTGCGTCCGACAGCTCCACGGTGTCGTTCGGCCGCCAGCTCGTGGACACGGTCGGACGCCAGCGACAAGTGACGGCCGGCAGCGACGCCAAAGTGCGAGTGGACGGCGTACTTCTGTCGCGCGCGTCGAACATCATCACCGACGCCATGACCGGCGTCACGCTCAACCTCCAGCAGGCGGAGGTTGGATCGGTGGTGACCCTGGCCATCGATCGCGACCGGGACGCGATGAGCGCGAACGTGAAGGCGATCGCCGCGACCTACAACGATCTGCTCAAGTTCCGCGCCGACCAGTCGAAGGACGGAGCGCCGCTACGGGGCAATGCCACGCTGCGCTCCTCGATCGCGACCTTTACCGGCTCGCTGCTCTCCAACGTGTCCGGCGTTTCGGGAATCTATTTGCGCGCAGGTGCGGTCGGCCTGGCGCTGCAGACCGACGGTTCTCTCGCGCTCGATGAGGCCGTCTTCAAGGGCGCGCTCTCCACCAACTACTCCGATATCGTCTCCCTGTTCACCACGGGGGGTACGTCGACCAACGGCTCCCTCTCCTACTACTCGTCTACGTCGAAGACGCTGCCCGGCACCTACGCCGTCAACATCTCGGCTTTAGCCAGCACGCCGGCCCTTACCGGCAGCGCTTTCTCCGGCACCTACGTGGACGACGCGACGTCTGACACGATGAGTATCACCGATGCGATTACCGGTGTGACGGGAAGTGTCTCGCTCTCCAACGGCGACACGATCGATACGGTGGTTACACGCCTCAACTCGCTCTTCTCCAACTCCAAGATGGCGCTCACGGCGTCGAAGACCGGCAACAACCTGGTGATCACGGGGTCGCGCTACGGCAGCGCCTCGACGTTCACCGTCGCGTACACGGCGGGCGGCGCGAATGGGACGGCACAGCTCGGCATGGCGGCGGGGACCTATGCGGGTATCGATGTGGCCGGAACCATTGGTGGCGAGGCGGCAGTTGGTTCGGGCCAGCTTCTTACCTCCAAGCCCGTGCTGGTCGGCGCCGCCCCAGACGGCTTGTCGGTGAGCTACTCCGGCACCGCGACGGGAGCGGTCGGCAACCTCGTCTTCTCGCTCGGTGTGAGCGGAATGCTCTTCAACAACGCCGATCTCGTCTCCTCGCCCAGTGGTAGCATCGTGACGCAGCAGGGGATCTTGTCCAAATCGATCACGGAGCTCAAGACGCGAGCCGATACTATCCAGAAGGCGATCGACAACAAGCGCGCGGCGCTGATAAGGCAGTTTACCGCCATGGAATTGGCCATCAGTCGCATCCAGTCGCAGTCGGCTTCGCTCACGAGCTACATCGGCGCGCTCAACGCGCAGCGCTCGTAACCTGCGCTCCCGCTCCACCTTTCACCCGGTCGAGGTCTCATGTCCTACGGAGCATTCGCGAAGAAGGCGTCCCGGTACCGCGAAGCAGAGGTGCTCACCGCTTCACCCGCTCGGCTCGTCGTCTTCGTGTACGAACATCTGCTCGTCAACCTTCGTCGTGCTAGGCTCGTGGTCGACGACACCGGCGAGAGCACCCGCAGCGAATCGTTGGAGCGCGCACGAGCCGCCCTCGCCGAACTGCTGGTGACCCTCGACAAGGAGAAGGGGGGTGAGCTCGCCGCTCGGCTGGCGTCCATCTACATCTTCATGCTTGGTGAGCTTGCCGTGCTCGGCGTCAAGCCAAACGCCGGTCGTCTGGATGCCATCATCGCCCTGGTCGGCGAGCTGCACGAGGCATTCGTCCAGGTCGCACAGAGTGGCGCGACCACCCCGGCGAATGCGGTAGCGGCCGTCTCGTGAACTCCAACACGGAAGTGCAGGCGTCTGAACTTCACTCCGTCATCGAGCGCTTCAACGCACTCTCCGAATGTGCCATTCGCGCCGTGGGAGCCGGAGACGAAATCGCCCTCGCTGCCGCGTTGGATGCACGCGATCTGTTGACCAAGCGTGCCGGCACGCTGTCCGCCGCTCTGTCCGCCACCCAACGTGCAGCACCCGACCCTTCGACACGAAAGGCCATCGATGCGCTGCTGCACCCCGCGCAGCGCTCCGCCCGAACCGCCGCCAGCCTCAACGCCGATCTCACCGCCCGCGCGCAGTCCGCGCGCGATGACATCCGTGCGCAGCTCGATCGGCTCACGCACGACGATGCGGCCCGCGCCGCCTATAGTTCGGCAGCGTTTCGCGGTGACGACCAGCACTTCGACATCAAACGATAGGCAGCGGGGCCACGAGACATGTCAACCCGCTGGGAGTCGCCCTTGGGCCGTGCATCACCCCGCGACGCGAGCATGCTTGCTGCGGTCCTGGGCAGCCTGCAGGCGCAACTCGCCGATCCGGCACTGGACGCCGGGGCGGGCACCGACGTCGCCGAACTGATCAGTGCCGCAGTGGCCGAACTGCATCGGGTCGCCCCGCCTAGCCGCCACGAGGGAGGAATTGCACCGGTCCTCGGAAGTGGGGTTCTCCAGGAATTGCTGCGACGACAGCGAAGCACGCCCGAGAAGTCGGAGCCCGAACCCGTACGCACGGTCGACGCGCGACTGTGATGATGCGCTCGCTCATTAAGTTCTCGCGGTCGACTGCCGATACCAACTTCTACGGAGGGTGCCGATGAAAATCCCAGGTGACAACAATGGCCCGCGTCGGGCCGATCGTTCGCGTGAAGTCAACATTCTTCCGGTGGAAACGCGCCAACCGTCGATCACGCGGAGCCCTCCACAGGTCGAAAAGCACGATCGGGTCGAAATCTCGGACGCCGGACGCGCCCGGACCATGCGGTTGGAGCCCACCGCCTCGGGTGAAGTGGGGCGACTCGCTGAAGTCCGCAGGCGCGTGATGACCGGCGCGTACGACGCAGACGGCGTGGTCGGCGAAGTGGCACGGCGGATTCTCGACCGCGGTGATGTTTAGGATTCACGAAGGCACGAGACTCGTGAGGAGACTCGGCAGATGAACATTCTCGTCGTCGACGATTCGGCCACTATGAGCCGCATCCTCGTCAATTCGATATACCGTGTCGGATTCACCGAGTGTGTTGAAGCAGGCGATGGAAAGGAGGGTCTGGAAAAATTCGACGCATCCATCCAGTTCGTCATTGCCGACTGGAACATGCCCAAGATGTCGGGCCTCGATCTCGCACGCGCCATTCGGCAGTTACCGGAGGGGAACCAGGTGCCCATCCTCCGGGTCACGGTACGCAGCATGAAGGAAGACATTGTGGCCGCCATTCGAGCTGTCGTGAACGACTACATCGTCAAGCCGTTCACTCTGCGGGTCTTGAAGGAGAAGATCGACGCGGTAATGAGCCGACAGGGTGCGGCGGCCTTGTCATGAGAGCGAAAGATTTCAGCGAACTTCTGTACGATTCCGAAGCGACGCTACGACTAGTCGACAACGCCATTTTGGACATGGGGGCCATTGACGCAGATCGGCAGTCGAGCGCCGAGCAAGCCATGCGCGTCGCTGACTCGCGTGCGAGCAGTGGTCACGGGGGGCTCGGTCGCGCCGATTCCGTGAGAGGCTATTCCGAAATTCTCGGCGTTCTCGCTTCGCTGCGGCAGAGCCGGAGCGTCCTCGAAAATTCGACCGTCGGCAAGATACAGCAGACCCATGAGAAGCTGCGGGAAGTGTCAGACGCCACCGAAACGGTCGACACCGACATTCTCAATGGGCTCGAACGGGCGACATCGATGGTCGACATCCTCGACGGCTACGCCGCTGAGCAC
>Ga0163144_10030182_pt1 | contig 10377 bp, 8 predicted proteins | sample OliLak19BULKMAT1_FD_123175 | JGI IMG/M metagenome (GOLD analysis project Ga0163144, IMG submission 123175) | Freshwater microbial mat bacterial communities from Lake Vanda, McMurdo Dry Valleys, Antarctica - Oligotrophic Lake LV.19.BULKMAT1 | ecosystem: Environmental > Aquatic > Freshwater > Lake...
CCGTGAGGCGCCCCGGGCGCCCTCCGCGCCGAAGGCGATCGGGAGGGGGGAAGAAGGCCGGGCTTCTACCGCTTCGACGGGGGCGGCGACAGGCGCCGGCATAGGCGGCGCCTCCAGAACCTGAGCGCTCGCGGCGGGCGCCGGCGCGGGGGGGGCCTTCTGCGTCGGAAACAGGAGGGGGCCCGCGGCGAAAACGGCCGCGATGACGACGACGGCCGCGGCGGCGGCTGCGCCGGCCGGGACCGGCGAAACGGGCGAAGGCTTGGGCTTGGCGGGAGCCGCCTTGGAGGCGGGCCCGGGAAACTTGGTGTATTCGAACGGTTCGGAGTCCATGTCTCGTCCCCAGTATGGGGCCGGGCGGTCGTTTTGTCCAGTCCGGGACGTTATGTTTTCGGTAAAAAAAGTCCCGTCTAAATCGACTATTATAATGCCGCATGAAACGCGCGGCGCTGATCGCGGCAGGCCTCCTCACCGCGGCGTACCTGGCCCTTTGGCTGATGCTCCCCGACAAGACCTTCGTCTTCGACGGCGTCCTGTTCGCCGACGTCATCGAGCGCAAGGGCGTCGATTGGCGCGCCTCCCTTTATAATCCGCGGCACCTGCTGTTCAACGGGGCGTTTCAGGTTCTGCGCGACGCGATGATCGCGTTCGATGCGCCGGTGAGCGCCTACCGCCTCGTGCAGGCCGTCAACGCGCTCGCGGGCGCCGCGGGCCTTTGGCTGTTCGGCGGCCTGCTGCGCCGCCTTACGGGCGACGACATGGTCTCCGTGCTCGGCGCGGCGATCCTTGGGGCGACCTGGACCTTCGGCACGCGCGCAACCGAGGGGCAGGTCTACATGCTGCTCGCCTTCGGCGGCCTCTGGACCTTGTGGTCGGCGGCGCGCCTCCTCGAGGAGCCGTCGCTGGGGCGCTCCCTCGATCTGGCGGCGGCGTTCGCGCTCACGACGCTCTTTCACGCGGCGGGCGCGTGCTTAGCCCCCGCCGTCGCCGCGGCGCTGTGGCTCGCCTTCCCGAAAAGGCGCGGAATGCTTCCCGCGCTCGCGCTCGCCGCCGCGCTGATCTTGATCCCTTACGCCGTGCATTTCGGAAGCGGCGGGCTACAGGCCTTCCTGAACCGGTCGACGGAGTATTACCTCGACGACGGCCGCGGCTATTGGACAGGCCTGTTCCTGAAGTTCTGGGACAACGCGGGGCTCACCCCTTGGAAGCGGCTGGTCATCGCGTGGAACGAGACGGGGCGCGCGTTCGTCGTGATGCCGGAGGGCGCGGCCGCGGGCGCCGGCCTCGTGCTCTGGCTCACCGTCGCGGGCGCGCTGGCGGGCTCATGGAAGGCCCTCGACGAGCGCCGGAGGCGCTTAATCGAGGTGGTGGCGCTCGCCTGGCTGGGCTTCGCGCTGCTCAACGCGTTCTGGTCAGGCGGCCTGTTCTTCGCGGCGGTCCCCGCCGCGTGCCTGCTGGCGCTGCTGGCCGCCGCGGCCGGTCCCCGGCTGCGGGCGCTCACGGGGCCGTCCCGGCGGCGGCTGCTCGGCGGGCTCGGCGCGGGCGCGCTCCTGCTCGGATCCTGGAACGTCCGGGCCGGCCTTTGGCCCCAGAGCCGCATCGAGAACAATCCGTCGTATGACCAGGCGCTTTACCTGAAGGCGCACACGGTCCCGAGCTCGTATATCGTGATCGCGGGCGCCGTGAACGCGAACCTGAAGGTCTACCTTCCGAGCGTTGCCAACCGCGCGCGCGAGGTGCTCGAGTTCTACTTCATGGCGAACTCCAAGGGGGAGGCGCTGCAGCTTCTCGCCAACGCGATGGCGGACCACGCGAAATTCGGAATCCCGCTGTATCTTCACGGCGACGTCGTCGACGACGTCGCGGCGGCCGCCGAGATGCGCCGCCTGTGGGGCGTCACGACGGCCGAGCTTCGGATCGCGTTCGGCCCCGGACGCCTGATCAGCATCGGCCGCCGTCCCGACGTTCCCCTGTACCTGTTCATTCCCGCGGTCCGCAGGCCCGAGCTGTTCGTCGGCCTCGGCTACTCGGTCCTGACCGAGGAGGACGTCGCCCGGCGGCGGGAATCGATCGCGGCGCTGCAGCTGATCGTCCGCGACATGACGCCCGCCGAGCGCAAGCGGGCCGGGGCCCTCCTGCGCTCGAGCGAATGGGGCCTCAACCTCCTCAAGGACGGCTACGCCTCGATGATGAACGAGGAGAACAAGGCCATGGCCGTGGTCCGCGGCGCCCGATTTCGCGAGTATCAGAAGACGGCGGACTTCTGGCTGCGGGCCGGCAACCTGTACGAGCTCCTGGGCCTGGACGCGGAAAAAACGGCCGCCTGGACCAAGGCCCAGGACCTTTCGGGCAGCAAGGACATGCTCAAGCGGCTTCTCGACCGCGGAAGGTCGAAATGACCGCGGCCGAAATGCTAATTTAGGTTTATGTCCACCTCGACCGCGGCCCGCCGTACGGCATTGTTCGAATCCCACAAGCGCTTGGGCGGCAAGATCGTCGATTTTCACGGCTGGGAGCTCCCGGTTCAGTACGAGTCCGTCATGAAGGAGCACGAGGCCACGCGGCATCGCTGCGGCCTCTTCGACGTCTCCCACATGGGGCAGGTGTTCGCGACGGGGCCCGGCGCCCTCGATTTCCTCCAGAAGGTCAACGCGAACGACATCTCCCGCATCGGGCCCGGCAAGGCGATCTACTCCCACCTGCCCAACGAGCAGGGCGGCGTCGTCGACGACGTGATCGTTTCGTGCCTCGCGAAGGACCGCTACCTGATCGTCGTCAACGCGGCCACGGCGGACAAGGATTTCGCCTGGTTCCAGAAGCACGCGAAGGGCTTCGACGTCGTCCTCGAGAACAAGTCCGATCATTTCGGCATGGTCGCCGTTCAGGGGCCTCGCGCCGCGGAGATCGCGGCCATGATCTCCCCGAAGATGACGGCGCTGCCCCGTTTCGGCGCGCTCGAGCTCGAGCTACACGGCCAGCCTTCGTTCATCACGCGGACCGGCTACACGGGCGAGGACGGCTGCGAGTTCATCGTCCCCAACGAGATCGTCGTCCGCGTCTGGGAGGATCTGCTGGCGCAAGGCCGCTCGCTCGGCGCCTCGCCGTGCGGCCTCGGCGCGCGCGACGTCCTGCGCCTGGAGTCCGGCTATCTGCTTTACGGCGAGGACCTCGACGACACGAAGTCGACCTACGAGGCGAACTACGGCTGGGTCGTGAAGCTCGACAAGGGCGAATTCATCGGCCGCGACGCCTTGAAGAAGCAGAAGGCCGAGGGGGTCACGCGCAAGCTCACCGGCGTAAAGCTGCTCGAGCGGGGAGTTCCGCGCGCGGGCGCCGCGGTCATCGTTGATGGGAAAGAGGCGGGAAAACTTTGCTCGGCGACTTTCTCGCCGAGCCTGCAGGCCGGCATCGGAACGGGCTATCTCGATAGACCGGACCTCGCTCCCGGCGCCAAATGCTTTGTCGTTTTACACGGCCGGGAGATTCCCGCCGAGATCGTCAAAACGCCTTTCTATGCCTCGCCCAACCTCAAGAAGGGAGCCTAAATCATGCTAGACCCGAAGAAGCTCAAGTACCTGAAGTCTCATGAATGGCTCGACCTCAACGGCGACGCGGGCACGGTCGGCATCTCCGATCACGCCCAGAAGGAGATCACCGACGTGGTCTTCATCGAGCCTCCGAAGGTCGGCCGCAAGGTCAAGCAGGGCGAGGCGTGCTGCGTCGTCGAGTCGGTCAAGGCCGCCTTCGACATCTACGCGCCGGTGTCGGGCGAGATCACGGCCGTCAACGCCGACGCCGTGAAGGACCCCTCTCTCGTCAACGCCGAGGCCTTCGGCAAGGGCTGGCTGTTCAAGCTCAAGGCGGACGCGCCCGCCGAGGCGGGAAAGCTGATGGACCACGCGGCGTACGAGACCTTCCTGAAAGCCGAGGCCGCCCATGGAAATCACTAAGGACCAGGGCACCGGCGTGCCCGCCGCCGATCTTTTCGCGCGCCGCCACATCGGTTCCGGGGCGTCGGACCGTCAGGCGATGTTGGAAGCGCTCGGCCGCCCGACGCTCGACAGCCTGATCGACGCCGTCGTCCCTTCGGGCATCCGCCTCCAGAAGCCGCTCGACCTGCCCGCCGCTCTGTCCGAGGCCGAGGCGCTGTCCGAGCTGAAGAAAATCGCGTCCAAGAATGCCGTCTGGCGCTCGTACCTGGGCCAAGGGTACGCGGACACGATCACGCCGCCGGTGATTCTGAGAGAAATTTTGGAGAACGCGGGTTGGTATACGGCGTACACTCCCTATCAGCCTGAGATCGCGCAGGGGCGTCTCGAAGCTTTGCTTAATTTCCAGACGTTGATCATTGATCTCACTGGATTACCGGTCGCGAATGCATCGTTGTTGGACGAAGGAACGGCGGCGGCCGAGGCGATGGCTATTTGCCTGCACGCCGCCGAAGATCCGGCGGACCGGGTTTTCTTCATCTCGAACGAGTGCCACCCGCAAACGATTGAAGTGATCAAAACTCGCGCCACGCCGCTAGGCGTGAAGGTTCTCGTGGGTGATCCAAGCCTCGTTGCCGGTCAAAAGCTGTTGGGCGCCTTGGTCCAGTATCCCGACACCTATGGCGCGGTGAAGGATTGGTCCAAGTTCGCAGACGTCGTTCACGCGGCCGGCGGGCTCCTCGTCGTGGCCGCGGATTTGTTGGCCCTCACTCTCTTCAAAGCGCCCGGCGAGTTCGGCGCCGACATCGCCGTCGGCACGACCCAGCGCTTCGGCGTGCCTCTCGGCTTCGGCGGCCCGCACGCCGCGTATCTCGCGGTGAAGGAGCAGTTCCAGCGCCGCATCCCGGGACGCATCGTCGGCGTTTCTAAAGACGCTCACGGGAAGCCCGCCCTTCGCCTCGCGCTTCAGACCCGCGAGCAGCACATCCGCCGCGAGAAGGCGACGAGCAACGTCTGCACGGCGCAGGTGCTGCTGGCCGTGATCGCGGGGATGTACGCCGTCTATCATGGGCCCGAGGGACTTGAGCGCATCGCGTTGCGGGTGCGGGCGCTGACGCTGAGGCTGCGCAACGGCTTGAACGACTTAGGGTTAGATACCGGCACCACTACAGTGTTCGATACTTTGTTCGTGCGCGTCGCCTCCGGCGACGCGGCGAGGCTTCGCCTCGCGCTTGAATCGAAGAAGATCAACCTTCGGTTCGAGAAAAACGGAGTCGTGATCGCGTTGGACGAAACGACGACGGAAAATGATGTGAACGACATTTTGTCCGCCTTCGGCGGTCGGGCGATGCCGGATGGCGCCGGACAGGAAATACCGGCTTCGGTCAAGAGAACGTCGAAATATCTGACCCATCCGACCTTCCACGCGCATCGTTCGGAAACCGAGATGCTGCGGTATCTTCGAAAACTTGAATCGAAGGACCTTTCGCTCGTTCACTCGATGATTCCTCTCGGCTCATGCACCATGAAGTTGAATGCCGCCGCGGAAATGCTTCCCGTGACTTGGCCCGAACTTGGCCGTCTTCATCCGTTCGCGCCCGCCGCCCAGACCGCGGGTTATAAAGAATTAACGTCTCAGCTGGAACGCTGGCTCGCCGAGATCACGGGCTTTCACGCGGTCAGCCTCCAGCCGAACGCCGGCAGCCAGGGCGAGTACGCGGGCCTGCTCGCGATCCGCGCGGCGCAGGACGCGCGCGGACAGTCGCATCGCAAGATCTGCCTGATTCCCGTCTCCGCGCACGGCACCAATCCGGCGACCGCGTCCATGGCCGGCATGAGCATCGTGACGGTTGCCTGCCTCGAGGACGGGGACATCGACCTCGCGGACCTCAAGGCGAAGGCGGATGAGCACGCGAAGGACCTGGCGTGTTTGATGGTCACATATCCCTCGACGCACGGCGTTTTTGAGGAAGGCATCAAGCAGATCTGCGACATCGTCCATGGCCATGGCGGCTTCGTCTACATGGACGGCGCCAACATGAACGCTCAGGTCGGCCTTTGCCGTCCCGGCGACATCGGCGCGGACGTCTGCCACCTGAACCTTCACAAGACCTTCTGCATCCCTCACGGCGGCGGCGGGCCCGGCATGGGGCCGATCGGCGTGGTGAAGGAGCTGGCTCCGTTCCTGCCGGGCTCGAAGGAAGTCTCCGCGGTATCTTCGGCCCCGTTCGGCTCGGCGTCGATTCTCCCGATCTCGTGGATGTACATCCGCATGATGGGACCCGACGGCTTGGCCGACGCGACGAAGAACGCCATCCTCAACGCTAACTACATCGCCAAGAGATTGGCGGATAAGTTCCCGATCCTGTTCAAGGGCAAGAACGGCCTCGTCGCACACGAATGCATTATCGATCCCCGAGGCCTGAAGGCATCCGCGGACGTGACCGTTGACGACATCGCGAAGCGTCTGATGGATTACGGCTTTCACGCCCCGACGGTTTCCTTCCCCGTCGTCGCGACGCTCATGATCGAGCCCACGGAATCCGAATCCAAGGCCGAGCTCGACCGGTTTTGCGACGCGATGATCTCTATTCACGCGGAAGCGGAAAAGGTGCGCAAGGGCGAATGGCCCAAGACCGACAACCCTCTTAAGAACGCGCCGCACACGGCGGAGTCCGTGGTGAGCGACGCGTGGAAGCACCCGTACTCGCGCGAGACGGCCGCGTATCCCGCCGCCTGGCTGCGCGAGCGGAAATTCTGGCCGTCCGTGGGGCGCGTCGACGGCGCTTACGGCGACCGCAACTTCTTCTGCTCGTGCTCAGCCCTGAGCTGAGCCGCTCGCTCGTCCTCGACGCCGCGGGCCATATGGCTCTCGACGAGGCGATTCTTCTTGAATCGCCGCCGGGCGCGTTGGTGCTGCGCGTGTATGAGTGGAGCGGACCGGGCTGCACGTTCGGCTATTCGCAACGGTATGCCCTCGCGAAGGAACATTCCGGGGGCGTAGATCCCGTGCGCAGGGCGACGGGCGGCGGCATCGTCATGCATGACGGCGACGTCACCTTTTCGCTCGTGTTCCCATGGGACAAGACGTGCGCGCCGGAGACGATCTATAAGAATATCCACCGGGGCATGCATCAAGCCTTGAAGGCGCGCGGTACGGCCAACGGAATGTGGTCTCCTCGGGTGCAAGCGCAGGGAATAGCGGCCAGCTGTTTCGCTCGGGCCGAAAAAGCCGACCTTGTCGACGCGGACGACAACAAGATATTGGGCGGGGCGTTGCGTAAGAAAGGATTGAAGGGCTTGTATCAAGGATCGTTGCGCGCGAAAGCCGATGCCGACGTCATCCTCGAGGGGATCACCCGGGAATTCGGAGTTCCATCGCTCGAGATCCTTCCGGAATGGACGGCGGCCGGCGGACGGCTCGAGAATCGATATCGATCCTTCGATTGGAATCACAGGAGATAGACAACCCATGAAGACCTTCGTCCTATGCAAGCTCACCCCGGGCAAGGAGCAGACGGCCGTGCGCGCGATCCGGGCGATCGATGGCGTCACGGAGGTTTATATGGTGTTCGGCGGCTGGGACATGATCCTCGCGGCCGAGTCCGACACCGTCGATAAGCTCTCGACCCTCATCGTCGGCCGCATCCGGGCCGTCGACGGCGTCGCGGCCACGGAGACCTTGGTCACCACGAGCCTGTGACCTTGGCCGGGCGCCTTTCGCCTCGCGCGGAAGGCGCCGCCCTGGCGGCCGGCGCGATCGCGGCGCGCGCCGCCTTTCTCGCGGCGGGAGCCTCCGCGCTGGGCGTCGACTGGCGGGACCTCGCCTTGCGCTACGACGGCCACGTCTATCTCCAGGTCGCCAAGACCTTCCCGGCGCTGTACGTCTCGGACGCGGGCGCGTATCTGACGACCTGGTTCCCGCTGTATCCCCTGCTGATCCGCGTCGCCGGCCTCGCGACGGGAGACCTCAGAACGGCGGCGCTGGCCATCTCGCTGGCGGCCGCCGCGGGCTGCGTCCTCTTATTTCGCCGTCTCGCGGGACATTTTTCTCGACGCCCGGGCCTGCTCGCCGCGCTGTTCATCTTTTTTCCGCCGATGTGGCTCGTGACGGGTAGCCTGGCGTTCGTGGAGCCCGTCTTCCTGTGCGCGGTCCTGGCGGCGGCGCTCGCCGCCGTCGAGGACCGGCCCCTGCTCGCCGCCGCCGCCGGAGCCGCGGCGATGCTGTCTCAAAAGTCGGGGTTCCTCGTCCCCCTGATCGCCGGGCTCATCGTCTGGGAGCGCCGCGGCCGCCTGGACGCGCGCTGGCTCCTGGCGCTCGCGGTCCCGGCGCTGGCGCAGGCCGGGCTTCAGGCCTATCTTTGGCGCGTGTACGGTGACCCGCTGATCAACGTGAAGGCCACGCGCGCGACGTTCGGGGGCTCGTTGTTCGCCATCCCGTTCTCGGCCTTTCTACGCGGAATCTTCACGCCGTCGGTTTTCGGCGGCGCCTGGCGCCGGGCCGCCGTCGGAGCGGGAGGCCTGGCCTATCTCGTGATCGCCGCGGCCGCGTGGCGGCGCCGCTCCCCGGCGGAAAGGCCCCTGCTGATCTGGCTCGGCGCGGTCATCGCGTTCCACTTCTCGCTGGACGGGTACTGGGCGTTCCACTCGCTGCCCCGCTTCCTGCTGATGGGCGCGCCGGCGGCGCTGCTGCTGGCCGAGCCACTCCTGCCCCAGGGCGAAAGGCGCCTGCTCCTCCTCGCGCCGCTCGCGCTGCTGCCGTTCTTCCTTGGCCTCGTGGAGCTCGCGCAGGCGGAGGCGTTCCTGCGCCGCGTCTGGGGCCCCGGCTATTTCGAGGCCGCCTCGGGACGGCTCCGGTGAAGAAGACCCAACGCGACCTCGCGCTCGTCGTCGGCGCTTCCCTGCTCGCCGCCCTTCCGTTCCTCGGCAAGGGGTTCCACATCGACGAGCCTTTTTTTCTCGATCGCACGAGGGAGCTTCTGTCGGGAGCGACGTTCGCGCCGCGGGCGTGGGCCGACTACAACAACAATCCGCCCATGATCCTTCGGCTGTTGTCGGCGGCGACGCGCGTCGCGGGCGAGAACGAGGCCGCGCTGCGCGCGTTGTTCCTGCCGCTCGACGCGCTCGCGGCGGCGTCGATGTATCTTTTGTTCGCCCGCTTCCTGAAGAAGCCCTTGGCGTGGGCGCTGCTCGCGGTGCTTTCTCCGGGCTACGTCCTGAACATGGGGCACCTGATGGCCGAGAAGCCCGCGATGGCCTTCGGCCTCGCCGGCCTCTACGCGTTGGTTCGCGGCGCCGACGAGCGCTCGAAAGGCTGGCTCGCCGCGTCGGCCCTGCTGCTGTCCGCCGCCGTGATGTCGAAATACGCGGCGGTCGCCTTGTTCCCGGCGGCGGCCTGGTACCTTTTCCGCCGCGGCCTCAGCTTGAAAGCGTGCGCGGCCTACTGTGCGCTCGCGGCGCTGGCTCCGGGCGCCTACGTCCTCGCGAACACGCTCCAAGGAGGAGTCGTGCTGCGCGGGGTGGCGACGACCTTGTCGGGCGCCTCATCGGGCGCTTGGGCCTATGGGCCGCACCGCGCGCGGTCGCTTCTTGCCTTCCTCGGCGGCCTCGCGGTCCTGCCCTTGATGCGGCCGCCGCGCCCGCGGGGACGCGGCTGGCTCGCGATCGCGGCCGCGATCCTGCTGTTCTCGCCGTATTTCGATTCGGCCCCCGTGCGCGCTCTCGACCGGATCTGCGGGGCGTGGTTCGCGGCGGGCGCGCTCGCGGCGCTGTTCACGGCCGGCATGGCGACGCGCGCCCGGGGCCGCGATCTATGGCTGCCGTGGCTGCTCGCGTCGGCGGCCGTCGCCGCCGTCTACTGGTCCGTGATGGCGCGCATGGTCCTTTTCGCGGTTCCGCCGCTCATCCTCGGGCTCGGCGCGGCGCTCGAGAGCCGTCCTGAGGAAAGTCGACGGCCGGGACCGGCCGTCGCCGCGGCCCTCGCCGCGTGCCTGTCCCTCGCTCTCGGCTGGGTCGACTTCCGCTACGCCGGGGCGCAGAAGGACCTCGCAGCCGAGCTCGTCGCCGGGCCCCTCGCGGAGGGACGCGTCGTGTGGTGCGCCGCCAAGCTCGGGCTCAAGCACTATCTCCTTCGAGGAGGCGCGCGGGCGCTCGACTCGGAGGCCGACTGGGAGAAGGTCCGTCCGGGCGAGCTGGTCGTGTTCGCGAAGACGAACACGAACTTCCGGCCGTCGCGCCCGCTGCGCGTGAACGTCGAGCGGCGTGAGATCTCCTGCCTCGTCCCGCTCCGCCTGATCAGCGCGTTCGGGGGGGAGGGCGGGTTCTACTCCAATATCTCCGGGTTCCTGCCGTTTTCGCCCGAGACCGCGCCGCTCGAGGAGTTCACCGTCGTCGAAGCGCTGTAGCCCTCTTCGTCGGGCGCGACGACGTCGGCGGCTTCCGCGTCCTC
>Ga0163144_10030183_pt1 | contig 10376 bp, 10 predicted proteins | sample OliLak19BULKMAT1_FD_123175 | JGI IMG/M metagenome (GOLD analysis project Ga0163144, IMG submission 123175) | Freshwater microbial mat bacterial communities from Lake Vanda, McMurdo Dry Valleys, Antarctica - Oligotrophic Lake LV.19.BULKMAT1 | ecosystem: Environmental > Aquatic > Freshwater >...
GCTTACTTTGTTTTACCGTTACTTTAAACCTTTGATTGAGGCGGGGTATATCTACATCGCCCAACCACCACTCTATAAAATCCAAAAAGGTAAAGACATTCGCTACGCGTATTCAGATCCTGAAAAAGAACAAGTCCTCCGTGAACTCGGTGAAGACCCGGCCGATCAGCTGACAGTCAGCGACGAGAGTGAAGAGGACGAGGTAGAAGACGAAGTGGCGGATACAAAAACCAAAAAACCCGGTCGGGCTAAGATTCAGCGGTATAAGGGACTTGGTGAAATGAATGCCGACGAGTTATGGGACACTACCATGAATCCAGAGAATCGGATTCTAAAGCAGGTGAATATCGAGGATGGGCAGTTAGCGGATAAGGTGTTTGATGTGCTGATGGGGACGGATGTGCCTAGTCGGAAACATTTTATCCAGTCTAACGCCAAGATGGCCACCTTAGATATTTAAAATTTTGACGAATAACTTCGTTAAACTGCGGTATATTTTCTTCCGCCGTACTATCAGTACGTCTACAGAAAATATCCTTGTTCGCCTCGTTCTTCACTCAAAACATTAAATATCTCTCGACATCTAAATCATATTTTGGCACATTGCGTTGTCGCTGTTTCGGTATATTTTCTTACAACGTGAGAAAGTCTGGGAGACTCTCTCACGAGGTTACCTGCTCTTTTGAAAAGAACAGGTAACCTATACAGTTCATAAGGAACATCAAGTACGTCTCCAGAAATATCCTTGTTTCTTACAGAAACTGTCCACTCATTGGTTATTTCATTTCATGAATTTATGAAAGTAACTCAGTGAGTCTTGCGGAAGCTCCTTAGTTCTCTCCCTCACTCCTAGCACTGCACTCAAAATCTGATTTAGATTCTGAAGATTAATTGTAAAAATTGTTGAAAATAGTGACAACCTGTATAGCTTCTGTTAAAAGGAGCGTTTTACTAAAAATATCCATTTGATTCTGGCGATTCGCTACTGCTTGAATCATTCTGCCAGAAACGTCTTTGCGAACGAAGTGAAGCAATCTTGAGTCGTTTTCAGAATATATGAATGTATATAAAAACAAAACCCAGCGCTTGGCGCTGGGTTTTGTTTGTCTGATTTAGTGGGGGATAGGTTAATTACTTTACGGTGACGGCAGCGTTAAACGAATTGTTATGTAGGTTGATGTCACCAGCTACGGTTACCATGGCGCTAAAGGCCTTAATACCCGTTTCGTTAGTAGTTGTTAATCCGAGGGTAATGACCGCACGTTCGTTTGGCTTGAGAGCTGGTTGGACTGGTGAAGTGTAGGTGGTGCCGTTTGGTAGGTTGGCGACAAATGTAAATAGGTTTGAAGTTTTGGTTCCACTATTTTTAATTTCAAATTGAATCGCTCCGTTTGCTTCACGGTTGAGGATACCAACGTTTATAAACTGATTATTTACAATCGTACCAGCTCCAAGTGAACGGATAGTGATGTCGGTAAATCCGTTAGGGTTACTCATAGGAATTGCATAGGTCGGCTTGGTTACAATTACTGGCTTTACAGGTGTCGGTGTTGGTGTAATTACTACCGGTGGTTTTGGTGTATCTGGTACTACCACCACTGGTGTTTCCGGGTCAGATACTGTTATGGCATCAGCAATACTAACATTGACCACAGTAATAACTTTTTCAGTAGTAATTTCACTGCCACCCTGGCGCTCGTCTAGGAAGACAATCGTCACTGGAACTTCAGTAAAGCGATTCTTTTCGGCACTGAGTGACAGGTCAACAGTTGAAACGTCACCAAGTTCATATTCGTCATCACAACTGAGTGCCTCGATTCCTTTACCTGGCACGCGGATATCGAGTGCGACACCCTCAACACAGGCGTAGGTGAATATAAATGTTCCTACCGGCTTTGGGTCATTCCAGGTCAAGGTCAGAGCGTCGCCCGAATTGACCACGTCTTTATTACTAGTCACAGCAATCTCGAGCGGTTTATAATTGTAGACAGTTTCAGATAGGGAAGCGAGTGATGAAAACGCGTTTGGTAAAACTGATACTAGCTTGATACCAAGCCAAGCAATAATGATAATGAGACCTATTAAGCCTAGGGTGGCTAGTGTTTTAAGAACACTATCTTTTTTTTGCTGCTCTGGTGTTGTATTCATAATAAATACGCTACCATACGCAAAGAGTTGTGTCAACCGGCTGGTCGTGTTGTAGTGTCGAGTCTGCAACGGAAGCAGGAGAGCAGTTGTATGTGTTAATTTGGGTTGACAATATGTATAAATGGTGCTATTATGTCGGCATCTATGCATTCATTTTTCCGTGCTATCGACGCCATTCTCGAACAAAAGGTCGCCTTTTTGGTCGCTTTCTTTCTGTTTTTTACCGTTAGTTATGGTCTGTTGAGCGTGTTTGATTTCTTGCCTGAACCAGTAAAAAATGAAGTAATGGCAACCAATGTTAGGACGGCTACTAGTTCTATCACCACCTTACCAACCGTCGAAACACCAAGTAAACCCACCGTGCCTGCTGCCACTGAGGTAGAGGCTCTCTTAGAAGCTGGTGGTGATGCTTTACCAGAAACAATCACCATAGACGCCCTGGACAAGACAATCAAGGTGCTTAATCCAGCTGTGCGCAGTATCGCCGCGCTTGACTCAGCTTTGCTCTCTGGTGTTGTCCGGCACCCTGATTCCGCGACTATGGCTGACGAGGGTAACCTTTTTCTCCTAGGCCACTCAAGTTACCTACCAGTAGTAACTAACAAAAATTTCCAGGCCTTTAATGGTATTCAAAACCTAAAATGGGGAGATACTATCCGCGTGGCTTCTAAAGACATCGAATATACTTACCGCGTCGAAAAGGTCTATAAGGCCAAAGCTTCTGCCCTGACTATTCCTATAGCCGGAAAAGGGAAGCGTTTGACGCTGGCTACCTGTAACAGTTTTGGTTCAGTTGATGATCGCTATATTGTAGAAGCCTCGCTACTATCAGAAAAAATTTTATAGATAAGGTTTTTTAAGACTAATTTCATAAGTAAAACCACGGCCATCCGGTCGTGGTTTTGCTTGACAAAAGCTCTTCAATATGATAGAATGTTGAAGTAAGTCGGGAACTGGTCTCGACGAATAAACCCACAGGAGGGGTTCATGAAAAAAGTTATTTTTGTTCTGGCGTTCTGTTGCGCCTTCGCCTCGACTGCTTCGGCATTTGAGGTGGTGACCGGCAAGGGTACCATCAACGCAATTGTTCTCGATGGGAAGACCTACGCCATCAACATCAATACGATTTGCGGTAAGGACACCATGCGCGCCGGAAAGGCCAGTTACGACGTCGGTCGTGACGGCCAGCATGTCACCATCGGCGGCAAAATCTCCCGCATCATCTGTGTGCCGAATTCGGGCGGCGGTGGCTCCAACCAGGCCTACGAGGATGAGTGGAAGGACTCGCCGTTAGTCGATGACGGCGGCAATGTCACCATGAATCCGGGCGAAACCGGAACGGACCATCCGTCGACAGACCCTACCGATTCCGGCTTTGAGGGTGAAGGTCCGCCCTCGATTGACGGCTGAAGCAATGCTGGGCGGGGATGGAACGCTTGTTTCCAAACCTGCCCTTTTCTATATTTGACAGCTCGCTAAATGTATTGACAAATACCAGCGGGTATGATACGATGTTTGGGTAAACAGCTCCTTTGTTCTTTGATAGGGAGATAACTCAATATGGCAGGAGGCCATTGTAATGCTTAAACAATCTATGACTACCGTCGTCCTTGCTGGCGCTTTCATTGTTGTGGCTAATATGGCCATGGCTTGCAACGCAAACGAAATCAACTGCGTGCCGAATCCGGTACCTGGAGTAAACGTGCTTACAGGGACTGGTCAGTTCAATGACTACATCCCGGTGTTGGTCTGCAATCTTTGGTGGGACCAACTCTGGGGTAACCCTGCAGACGGCACTCGCTGGTGGGGGCCGACGATGAAAAATAGTTCCGGTTCATGGAAAATTGATCTCGAACCGGTCAAGCAGCAGTGTAAATGGTTTCATGTCCGGCCTGGAAGTTCGGTCACAACCGAAGTCTCCTGTTTGAACGGGACTCTGGTCACGACCGGACCTGTCACAGAAACTGATCGCAACAAACGAATCGATCTCCATCAATAATTCCGGGTTGGCGCTACATTTATGTAGCGCCCACACACCCCTTTAATTATTTTCAATATTCTTGCGTACTGGTGTAGGTAAGAATATTTAGAAATAAATAATAAATATGACAAAAATTTTACAAGTATCAAAAATCGCCCTTATCGCTTTTGCGCTGTTCACAGTTACTTTAACTGCTTATTTTGCAATCACTACAAATTCAGTTATGGCTTATGGAGATAGTGGGTGTGGAAGTTGTGGAGGAGGCGGTGACGTGAGTGGAGGAGGTGGTAGTAACGGTGGCGGTGGTGGCGGAAGTTCTACTCCGGCTCCAACTTGTGACATTTCAACAAATATCTCAGTGGTTAATACCGGTGATCAGTACACTATTTCTTGGAGAGGTACACCAGCTACTAGGGCCACTTTTAAAGTAAACGACTACCCAGTATCTGCCGTTGGTCAAAAGACCTATACCTTCACCGCAGCGAACTACAGTCGATTTGTCTTTACTGGACAAACTGCAGGCGGTACCTGTGTTGACGAAGTGCGAGTCAATCGCCGAGTTGTGGAAGCTCCACGTTGTGAATCATTTACTGCTACACCAGGGACTCTCCCGATTGGTGGTGGAAGTGTGGCCCTTACTTGGGATACAACCAACGCTACTAATGCGACAATTGATGGTCAGGCAGTAGCTGGCGACGGTACTATGAATGTAAACGTAACCGCCAATAAGACTTTTACGCTCAATCTCTCAAATAGTGTTGGTTCAGCTAGTTGTTCAGCTTCAGTTACGGTTCCTACACCAGTTTTTGCCCCCGTGTGTGTCCTCAATGCGAGCCAAAACACCATCGTTGCTGGAGGTTCAACTCGCCTATCGTGGACTTCGCAGAACACTAGTGGTCCAGCTTCAATTGATAAATTAGTTGGTAACGTAGATCCTCGTAACGTAAATGGTTTTCGAGAGGTCCAACCAACAGTCACGACTACCTACACCATGACCGTACAAAATAGTGCTAACGTCAGTGCTATCTGTACTCGTACTATTACCGTTACACCAGTCGCTGTCCCGCTACCTTCTTGCGTAATTAACGCTACCCCAGCAACAATCGTGTCAGGTAACAGTTCAACTCTTAAGTGGACTACCACGAACGCAGTCAGCGCTTCACTTAACCAAACGATTGGTTCAGTTCAAACTGGTACTGACAAAACACGTTCAGTGTCACCAACCGCGACCAAAAACTACATCTTGACGGTCACAAACTCAGCTGGCATAACTGCTAACTGTTCTGCACAGGTTACGGTTACATCTGCTCCTGTCCCGCTACCTTCTTGCGTAATTAACGCTACCCCAGCAACAATCGTGTCAGGACGAATCTCAACTTTAAAGTGGACTACCACGAACGCTGTAACAGCTTCTCTTAGTCAAACTATTGGTGCCGTTGAAATTGGTACTGATAAAACTCGTTCGGTGTCTCCAACTACGAATACCACGTATGTTATGACGGTAACAAATAGTATGGGTGCGACTGCTGTATGTAATGCCAGCATAACTGTTGTACCGCCAGCACCACGAGCACCACGTTGTGATAACTTTGATGCCACTCCAGTCACAATTAACCGCGGAGGAAGCACTCTCTTGTCATGGAATACCACTAACGCCAATTCAGCCTCAATTAATAATGCAATAGGCGGAGTAACCGTCGATGGTAGTGAAGAAGTCTCACCACTGCAAACCACTGATTACCTCTTATCGCTCGTTGGTACAAACAACCAAACCGCTAGTTGTATCCGTAGAGTTACGGTTATCCAACCAACCATCTTCTCGTGTGCAAATAACGTTAACTTCTACGCTTCACGCTCATCAATTGATGAAGGTGAAAGCACTTCAATTGTTTGGACTACGAACGGAGTATCTTCACTCTCAATTAGTAATTTGTCGTCAAACGCTCTGTCTGGCAATGAGACAGTATCACCACGCTCAAATACAGAATACGTGATGAATATCTCAAACGGTTCACAGAGTGCTACATGTCGAGTAAACGTAGATGTCGATGAGGATAATGGAAGTAGTGGTAGCTCACCAACACCACGGTGTGAACTTAAAATTTCTGATGGATCAATCGTAGCTGGTGAACGCGTTACCCTAACTTGGGAGACTTCATATGCTACCGAATTGAGTCTTAAAGATAGCTCAGGCAAGGTACTGATTGATACCGACGACATGTCTAGTAGTGATAAACAAGATCTCTACGATGGCGAAATCACTCTTCGTCCTGAGATAGACACGACCTACACCCTCGTTACTGAACGCGGGAGTCGAGATCGGACTTGTACCGTCAGTGTGGACGTCAGTGGTGGTATTACGGTTCTGCAGACTCGTGATCAACAGCCACTGGTAACTGGTATTGCTCTAACTCAGGTACCATACACCGGATTTGAGGCTGGAACCTTTATGACAGTGGTGTTCTACACTCTCCTTGCTCTGTTTGCCCTTTACCTCGCGTACATCTTTGGTGTCCGTCCACGAGTAGCTGGTAACCTTGCAGCTGTGCTACCAACCCATTCACCATACACTCCAGCCGTAGCCGCATTTGCCGCTCCAGTAAAAGCTACTCCAAATTTCCATGCACCACGAACAGAATCATTCTCTGCGAGTACTGCGATGGTAGGATATGCAACTGCAGTCGCGACTGAAGTAACTGGTATTGAAGCTCGCGCTCACGCTGCTGGGGTACTCCTGTCAGCTGATGCTTTGGCTCAGATTGCAGCCATTACTGATGCAGACAATATAAACGAAGTGAGCACTACCTTGTTTACGCTCGCGAAGGAATCATTCCCTAGTGAAGACGGATATGTGACTCTGACTAATGAACGTCTAACCCAGCTCCTTAGTTAATCAGTACTGATTAAACAAGACATAAAAAATCCCCACTAGGGGATTTTTTATGTTTGCAGTTTTTCGTCTTTGCGAATAAGGTGGAGCGAATGCGGAAACTTATGTGGCAATCCAGAATCGTCTCACAAAGCTTTAGATTTCTTTGCAAACTAGCGCAGTCTACCTAGTACTAATTTCGTTTCTCAGCCACTTCAGTAACGAGCAGGGTAGTGAGGTCAGTAATACTGACAACTTGTTTGGTACCATCTCGCTTTTCGAGCGTCACTGTTTGGTCAGCTACCTCTTGGTCACCCAGGACAATAAAGTAGGGCAGTCGGTCAGTCTTAGCTGCCCTAATTTTCTTACCCATGGATTCGTTATCGCTATCGAGGGTAACTCGCAGACCCGCAGCTTTAAGAGTTTGGTAGACAGTGTCAGCGTAAGGTAGATGCGCGTCATTAACCGGAATAATTTTCACCTGTTCCGGTGCGAGCCAGAGCGGGAAGTTGCCACCAAGGTGTTCTGTCATCACCGCCGTAAACCGCTCTATGGAACCCATAATCGCGCAGTGAATCATTACTACTCGTTCCTTTTCACCCTTTTCATTAATACAGGTTAAATCAAACCGTTCCGGCAAGTTCATATCAAGTTGGATAGTCGCTACCTGATGTTCGCGACCGAGTGAATCTTTGGCCATAAAATCAAGCTTTGGCCCATACATGGCGGCTTCACCTGTAGCTTCAAAGAAGTTAGCTTTTCTTTCCGCCGCAATTTCGCGAAGAGCGTTTTCAGCTGATTGCCATATCTCAGGTGTGCCAAGGTATTTTTCCATGTCAGATGGATCGTGGAACGATAACCGTACTCTCATTTCTGCAAAGCCAAAGGTAGTGTAAAACGTATCTACAATATCCCAGATTCTAAAAAATTCTTCCTTAACTTGGGTCTGTCTACAGAACACATGAGAATCATCTTGGGTAATAGAAAGTACTCGTGTCAGTCCGCCTAGTTCGCCAGATTGTTCATCACGATAAACCATCGTTGTCTCAGCATAACGTTGAGGCATATCTCGGTAGCTATGGGGATGCCGGTCAAAAATTTGCGTATGGTGAGGGCAGTTCATTGGCTTGAGCGCGTATTCTTTTCCTTCACGAGTTTTAATTCGAAACAATTCATCGCCAAATTTTTCCCAGTGGCCAGATTTTTCGTATAAGTCTTTTTTAGTAATATGTGGGATCGTGACCCTTTGGTAGTCGTGTTTACTTCGTAGTTGCCACATGTATTCATCAAGAAGATGCCTGACGATAGTTCCTTTTGGTGTCCAAAGTGGTAGACCGGCTCCCACTAAATCAGAAAAAGTAAACAAGTCCATTTCTTTACCAAGCTTTCGGTGGTCTCGTTTTTTAGCTTCCTCAATTTGAGTTTGGTATGCTACTAATTCATCTTTTGTATCAAACGCTAAGCCGTACACGCGTGAGAGCATGGGATTTTTCTCGTTCCCGCGCCAGTAGGCGCCAGCTACTTTATCGAGTTTAAAGGCGTCGGTATCGAGGTCCTTGTTAGGGTGTTCGCAGTGGCCACCGCGACAGAGATCGGTAAAGGTACCGACAGTGTAGAGCGTGATTTTTTCACCACGCTCATTAATCTCGTTTACCAGTTCCAATTTGTATGGATTATCTTGATACAGCTCTCGAGCCTCCTCAACTGAGACTTCTCGGTGTGAGAACCCAGTCCAGCCATTAAGGATTTTTTTCATCGACTTCTGAACGTCCTTGAGTCCATCATCACCAAGGGTAGGACCACCAGAAAAATCAAAGTCATAATAAAACCCGTTATCAATCGCCGGCCCCAGCGTCAGCTTGGCATGAGGATAATTCTGCAACACTGCTGCCCCCAGCAGGTGAGCCAGGGTATGTCGTTTGTTCTGGAGTTGTTCTGACATGGAAATAAAATTAAATTGTTAATGAAGCATAACGTCTTTGCGAGCGAAGCGCGGCCATCCAGAGTTTTTTGTAGGCTTCTGGATTGCTTCGCTAGTCGCTCGCAAAGACGATTATTGCTACAGAAAATCGCCCGAGCGACTACACGAAAAATCGTGTGTTCGCTCGGACGATTGAGACCAAATAATTTTGGACGCTCACGCGGTTCCACCGGGCTTCGGGCAAGTATGCTCGCTCCGCACTCAAGATTCAGATTAGGTTTTAACAGTCTCGCTAACCTTTCTACTGGTAGAAAGGTTAGCGAGACTTGGTAGTTGGTAGCCACCACAATCTCTGATGACTCTTATAGTAGCGTCACCAAGTAAAAGCGTCAACCTTCAATTTGACTTTTATATACAGTGCGGTATGATTTTTATATGACTACTGCCCAAAAAATATCTAAATTGGAATCTGAAGTGCGCGAATTACGACAGCTTTTTTCTGCACTGGTACCAAGCGATACAGAGGGTCAGTATAAAGATTCATTTGTTAAACAGATTAAAAAAACACGGGCTGAAAAAACTGTAGCGACTTATACCGGCAAGGGAAGTTTGCTTAAACTAAAGTAATTATATGACAAACGTTTCGTACACGAATACGTTTGTAAAACACTTCCGTGGGTTACCGAAATCTGTACAACTAAGAGCCGATGAACTAGTGAGTTTGCTGTGTGTAGATTTTCGTGACTCTAGACTCCATACCAAGAAACTTGTACTAGATGAGGATCTTTACTCATTTAGGATTGGGCGAGATTATCGAGTCCTGTTTGTATTTGAAACAGGCGACACGATTAAATTACTTGATGTTAAGCATCGTAAAGATATTTACAAGGGTCTATCGTGACATAAAAAATTTAATCTCACGCCGACAATATGTCGCGGCGTGGGGTAGTTCATGGAGCGAAACCCGGGTTCCCAAGGGGGAATCCTAAATTGACGACGTGATCTAATTGGGGTGCTTCTTCCAAGGCAAAGAGCTCAATCCAGCCAATCAAAGAACGTACCTCGTCACTTCCTGCGGTGTCGATTGTGACACGAAGGGTGAACGCCATATGGCCGTTTAATTCAGACGTATAGACCAAACCTTCATCGGGCCCAAGCACCCTGTTGACCTGATTTTGCATGCGCTTGATTGAATTTTGGATAATATCAAATTCTTTCTTTGAAATATCTCGTTCTCCGGTTAGCGACCACACTCTAAAATGAAAGTACATATTACTTTCAAATTTCAGAGGATCAGATCGATGTACTAGTCTCATTTTTGCCTACGTTTTGGTTGGGTTGTCACTTGTGTGCCATCCTACTTGTTTTGTGTCGAAAAAGCAACTGATTTCACTACGTGCTTATTGCTAAGGCCTTAGCTCTATCGACCACAATACTCGGGGCGTCGTTTCGGATAC
>Ga0163144_10030184_pt1 | contig 10376 bp, 10 predicted proteins | sample OliLak19BULKMAT1_FD_123175 | JGI IMG/M metagenome (GOLD analysis project Ga0163144, IMG submission 123175) | Freshwater microbial mat bacterial communities from Lake Vanda, McMurdo Dry Valleys, Antarctica - Oligotrophic Lake LV.19.BULKMAT1 | ecosystem: Environmental > Aquatic > Freshwater >...
CCATTCCGTGATGGCGCCGCATGCCCCGGCAGGATCGGCCCGGGCCGGATCGACCGCCGCCGGCTCCATCCCGTTGCCTTCACCCTGGCGCTGGTGGCGGTGATGGCGGTGTTCGTGGCGCTCGCGGCGCGCGACCTGGTGATGCTGCTGAACGACGTGACGTCAGTGTTCGAAGGCGTGGCGGCGCGGGCGAACCGGCTGGTGATGCCGATGGTCGCGTTCCTGACCTACTATGCACTGGTGATCCTGGTGTTCACCTGTCTCTGCCGCGTGGTAGAAATGGTGCTAGGGCAAGGCCAATTCCGGGTGTTCGGCTTCCGCGAGATCATGCATCCGCGCGACCGTGGGCCAGACCATGGCCGGGCGCGGCCGATGGGCAAAGCCCATCCGGGGGAGCGACGCGATTGACCACCATTGCGACCAAGTTCCGCCACGAAGCCGGCGCAGCATCACGGCGTTACAGGAGGGCATGATGGCGTTCAGCGGACAGAGGGTGCTGGTGACGGGCGGGGCCGGGTTCCTGGGCGCCAATCTGTGCCATGCGCTGGCCGCGCGCGGCGCGAAGGTGGTGGCGCTGGACGGGTTCCTCTATGGCGGCGGGGCGAACCCGGCCAACCTGGAAGGTGCCGGCGTGGAGCTGGTGCGTGCCGATATCCGCGAGGTGGATCTGCGCCCGCTATGCGAAGGCGTGGACGTGATCTTCAACCTTGCCGCCCAGACCAGCCACATGGGTGGGCAGCGCGACCCGCTGGCCGACATCGCGGTGAATGCGGTCGCCCAGGTGCGGCTGATCCAGGCGGCGCGCGAGGCGGCGCCCGATGCCGTGGTGGTGCATGCCTCCACCCGGCAGTTCTATGGTCGGCCCGCCTATCTGCCGGTGGACGAGAAGCACCCGGTGTCGCCGCCCGATGCCAACGGCGTGTCGAAATTCGCCGGCGAGCAGTATTGGATGATCGAGCACCGCACCGCCGGGCGGCCCGTTGTTTCCTTGCGGCTGACCAACTGCTACGGCCCGCGCCTGCGCATCCGCGACGCGCGGCAGACCTTCCTGGGCATCTGGATCCGCTGTGTGTTGGAAGGCCGCCCGTTCGAGGTGTGGGGCGGCGAGCAGCTGCGCGACATGACCTATGTGGATGACGTGACCGACGCCTTCCTGCGCGCCGCCGAAACGCCGGCCTGCCACGGGCAGGTGTACAACATCGGCGGCCCGCCGCCGGCGTCCCTGCTGGAGATCGCCGCGCTGATGCGCAAGGTGGGCGGGACGGACGTGCAGTTCACCACGCGCGAGTTCCCCGCCGACCGCAAGACCATCGACATCGGCAGCTACCACGCCGACGACCGCGCCTTCCGCGAGGCGACCGGCTGGGTGCCCGCCGTGTCGCTGGAGGAGGGCATACGGCGGTCGCTGGAGTGGTACCGCTCCCGCCTGGCCGCATACCTGTAACCGAGGGCCGATCATGAACGCTCCCGCCACCATCACCGTGCCGCAGGCCAATCCCGGCGCCGGGTATCGCGCGCAGCAGGCCGAGATTGACGCCGCGGTGGCGCGCGCGCTGGGCTCCGGCTGGTACATCCTCGGTGCGGAAGGACGCGCGTTCGAGGCCGAATACGCGGCCTGGATGGGCACGGCGCGGGCCGTGGGCTGCGCCAATGGCACCGACGCTTTGGCGCTGGCCCTTCGTGGCCTGGGCATCGGCCCCGGCTGCGCGGTGGCGACCGTGGCGCACACGGCGGTGGCGACCGTCGCGGCGGTGGAGATGGTCGGCGCGACACCCGTGCTGATCGATATCGACCCGGTGCACTACACGATGGACCCGGCGGAACTGGCCGCCGTGCTGGCCCGCCCGCCCGCGGGCCTGCCGCCGATCCGCGCCGTGATCCCGGTGCATCTTTACGGCCAGGCGGCCGACCTGCCGGCGATCACGGCCGCGGCGGCGCGGCACGGCATTCCGGTGATCGAGGATTGCAGCCAGGCGCATGGCGCGACGCTGGGCGGGCGCAAGCTGGGCAGCATCACCGAAATCTCCTGCTTCAGCCTATATCCGACCAAGAATCTCGGCGCCCTGGGCGATGGCGGCGTGCTGGCGACCGACAACGAGGCGCTGGCGACCCGGATCGGAGCGCTGCGCCAGTACGGCTGGCACCAGCACTACATCTCCGACGAATGCGGCGTGAACTCCCGGCTGGACGAGATCCAGGCGGCGATCCTGCGCGTGAAGCTCACGCGGCTCGACGCCAACAACGCCCGCCGCCAGCAGATCGCCGCCGCCTACGATGCCGCACTCCCGGCCGGCCTCTCCGCCCCCGCCCGCCGCCCCGGCGCCACCCACGTCTTCCACCAGTATGTTCTGCGCAGCGCCGACCGGGCCGCCACCCAGGCGAAGCTGCGCGCCCTGGGCATCGCGACAGGCATCCACTACCCGATGCCGGTGCACACCCAGCCCGCCTACAAGGGCCGCGTCGCCCTGGGCCCCGCTGCGTGCCGGGCCAGCGAGCAGGCCTCGATGGAGGTGTTCAGCCTGCCGATGTTCCCGGAGATGACCGATGAGCAGGTGGCTCAGGTCTGCGCGGCCTTGCGCACGCTCTGAGCCCTGCTGCATCCTTCCGGCCAGCAACCGGAAGAACCGCCATGCCCCGCCCAACGTCGCGCATCGTCACCGTCGGCGTCGCTCAACTCGGCCCGATCCCGCGTAGCCAGTCGCGCCCGGAGGTGGTGCTGCGGCTGCTGGCGCTGATGCAGGACGCGGCGCGGGGCGGCTGCGACCTGATCGTGTATCCCGAGGCGGCGCTGACCGCGTTCTTCCCGCACTGGCTGGTAGAAGGGGAGCAGGAGCTCGACAGCTATTTCGAGAGCGCCATGCCGAACGCCGACGTGCAGCCGTTGTTCGACGCGGCACGGCGTCTGCGGATCGGGTTTCACCTGGGGTATTGCGAGCTGGATTTTTCCACCGGTCGCAAGCGCCGCTTCAACACCTCGATCCTGGTGGACAAGGATGGCGCCATCGTCGGCAAGTATCGGAAAATCCATCTGCCGGGCGGGCACGACCCTATTCCGGGAAACCCGTTCCAGAACCTGGAGAAACGCTACTTCGAGGTCGGCGACCTCGGCTGGCCGGTGTGGCAGGCATTCGGTGGCCGCGTCGGCATGATGATCTGCAACGACCGCCGATGGCCGGAAGCTTACCGCGTGATGGGGTTGCAGGGCGTGGAACTGATCGTGCTCGGCTACAACACCCCGGTGCACAACCCGGCGATGCCGGAGACCGACGACCTCGGCAATTTCCACAACCAGATCGTGATGTCGGCCGGGGCGTATCAGAACGGCTGCTTCGTGGTCGGCGTGGCCAAGGCGGGCGTGGAGGAAGGCGTGGACCAGATTGGCCAGTCCTCGGTCTTCGCGCCCTCCGGCGAATTGCTGGTGCGCTGCGTGTCGCTGGGGGACGAACTGCAGATCGCGCGCTGCGACCTCGACCTGTGCGCCAGCTACAAAACCTCGATCTTCAACTTCGCCAAGCACCGACGCATCGAGCATTACGGGCTGATCGTGGAACGGACGGGGGCGGGGGATATTTTGGGGTAGAAAGGAAGTATGTTCTTTTTTGAAAAAAAGAACCAAAAAACTTTTACCCATTGCATCGTGACTCCTGGCCACAATGGATAAAGTCTTTTTGCTTTTTTTTCTTCAGAAAAAGAAGGCCTTCCTTTGCCTGGCTTCCCGGCACAAACGTATCGAGGGAAAACGACCATGGACGCGTTCAAACAGGCGGTTCTCTCCGCCCTTCCGGATGATCACGCCAGCGCAACGCTCGCCGGGCGGGTCTGGCGCCCCGACGTCGCCGGCCCCAGCGTGGTCGCCATCCGCAACGGCGAGGTGTTCGACATCACCGCCGCCTATCCCACCATGCGCGACCTGTGCGAGCAGCCCAACCCCGGTGCGGCGCTGCGTGCGGCGCAGGGCGAGAGCCTAGGCCCCATCAGCGACATTCTCGCCAACACCCCGCCCGAGGGGCGCGATGGTGCGCGGCCCTGGCTGCTGGCGCCGATCGACCTGCAGGCGGTGAAGGCGGCGGGCGTCACCTTCCCCATCTCGATGCTGGAGCGGGTGATCGAGGAACGCGCGCGGGGCGACCTGGCCGCCGCCGCCGGGCTGCGCGCCGAGGTGACCGCCCTGATCGGCGACGACCTCGCCCGCCTCAAGCCCGGCTCGCCCGAGGCTGCCAAGCTCAAGGAGATGCTCATCGCAAGAGGCGCCTGGAGCCAGTATCTCGAAGTCGGCATCGGCCCGGATGCCGAGATCTTCACCAAGGCCCAGCCAATGGCCGCCATCGGCACCGGCATGGACGCCGGCGTGAATCCTGTCAGCACCTGGAACAACCCGGAGCCGGAGGTGGTGCTGGTGGTCGCCAGCGACGGGCGCATCGTGGGTGCCACGCTGGGCAACGACGTGAACCTGCGCGACGTGGAGGGGCGCTCGGCGCTGCTGCTGTCCAAGGCCAAGGACAACAACGCCTCGGCCGCCGTGGGGCCGCTCATCCGCTTCCTCGATGCCGAGTTCGGGCTGGACGATCTGCGCACCACCACCGTGTCGCTGACCGTGGCCGGCACCGATAATTTCCGCCTGGAGGGTTCGTCGTCGATGACGAAGATCGCACGGGACATCACCGATCTTGCCGGCCAGATGGTCAACGCACATCACCGCTTCCCCGACGGCGCGGTGCTGTTCTGCGGCACCATGTTCGCCCCGATCGACGACCGCGACGCGCCGGGGAAGGGCTTCACCCACAAAACCGGCGACATCGTGACCATTGCGACCCCGAAACTCGGCCGACTGGTCAACCGCATCCGCCCCACCGACCAGTGCGCGCCGTGGGATTTCGGCGCTGGGGCGTTGATGCGCAACTTGGCCAGGCGCGGGGTGCTGTAGGGCGAAAGGAAAGAAAGCGTTCTTTTTTGGAAAAAAGAACCAAAAAACTTTTATCCATTTGCTCTGAGGACGTGGTAGCGTACGAAACTAAATGGATAAAGTCTTTTTGCTTCTTTTTCTACAGAAAAAGAAGATTCTTCCTTCAATACGCATACCGCGCCTCCGGCAGCCCCTTCACCCCCACGTCGATGGCGAACAACGCCCCCGCCGCCGGCTGCTGCGCCCGCGCCGCGTCATCCAGCCCCTGATACGCCGAGGTGATGTACAGCGTCCCCAACCCCGGCCCGCCAAAGGCGCAGCTGGTGATGTTGCTGGCCGGCACCGGCACCACGCGGTCCACCGTGCCGTCCGGGGCGAAGCGGGTGACGCGCCAGCCATTGTAGTTGGCGCTCCACAGATAGCCCTCGGCATCGACCGTTCCGCCATCGGCGACCAGCGGGGCGGGCAGGGCGGCGAACACCCGGCGCTCGCCGATCGCCCCGGTCGCAGGGTCGTACGGGAAGGCCCAGATCACCCGCTTCGGGCTGTCGGAGAAATACATCGTCCGCCCGTCCGGCGACCAGCACAGCGAGTTCGGGATCTCGATGCCGTCGAGCACCTTGGTGCAGCCGCGCTCGTCGAGGCGATAGAGGAACCCGTTGGCGGTTTCCTCGCCGGCGCGCATGGTGCCAACCCAGAAGCGTCCCTGCCGGTCGCACTTGCCGTCGTTGAAGCGCAGCCCGTCATGGTGGCCCGGGGCGTCGGCCAGCTTGGTGATTGCCCCGGTCGCGGGGTCGAACAGGCTGAGCGCCGATTTCAGCGCCACCAGGATGCCGCCCGCCTCGCGCAGGGCCAGCGAGCCGACCGGCTCCGGCATCGCCCATGTCGTCACCCGGCCCGCTTCATCCAGCCGCCGCACGGCCGGGGCGCGGATGTCCACCCAGTACAGCGCGCCCTCGCGCGGGCACCACACTGGCCCCTCGCCCAGCATGTCCAGCGTGTCGCCCACCCGTTTCAAGCCCGCCATGGCATCGCTCCCGCACCTTGTCGCTCTTGTTCCAGCCTGTCACAAAACAGCCCGTAAACACAGGGGACGGACATGGCGCGCAGCAATATCGACCACGAGTTCCAGAACCTCCACGAGTTCATCAAGGCGGCCCATCTCCGGCTCAACCGCTTCATCTGGGACTACCTGGTCGGCGGCGCGGAAACCGAAACCACCGTCAAGCGCAACCGCATGGCGCTGGACAGCATCGCCTTCCGCCCCCGCGCGCTGGTCGATGTGTCCGAGATCGACACCGGGGCCGAGTTCTTCGGCCGCGACATCCGCCTGCCCATAGCCCTCGCCCCGGTCGGCTCGCTGGAATCCTTCGAGCCCGGCGGCGGCGCCACGGTTGCCCGCGCTGCCGGCGACTACGGCGTGCCGATGTTCGTCTCCTCCGTCACCCAGCCCGGCCTCGAAGCCATCGCCCAGGCCGGCACCGGGCCCAAGGTGTTCCAGCTCTATGTCCGCGGCGACGACGACTGGATCGGCGACCATGTGAAGCGCGCGGTCGATGCCGGCTACGACGCCTTCTGCCTCACCGTCGATACCGCCCACCTGTCCCGGCGCGAGCGCGACGTGGCCAAGCGGTTCCGCAAGCCGTGGCAGACGCGCAACGCCGGCATGGAGTTCCAGGCCGGCCTGAACTGGAACAACGTCGAAACCTTCAAGGCCCGTCACAAGTTCCCGCTGATCGTCAAGGGCATCGCCACGCGCGAGGATGCGGCCCGCGCCGCCGAGATGGGGGTGGAGGTGGTCTATGTCTCCAACCACGGCGGCCGGCAGCTCGACCACGGCCGCGGCGCGCTAGATGCGCTGCCCGAAGTGGTGGAAGCCGTGGCCGGCCGTTGCAAGGTCTATGTCGATGGCGGCTTCAGCCGCGGCACCGACATCCTGAAGGGCATCGCGCTGGGCGCCGACCTGGTCGTGGTCGGCCGCCTCTACCTCTACGGCCTCGCCGCCGATGGTGCCCCCGGCGTGGTGCGGCTGCTGGAGATCCTGGAGGACGAAATCACGGTGGCGCTCGGGCTGTGCGGCGCGCCCAGCTTCAGGCACCTGGACCGATCCTTCCTCCATCCCGCCCCGTCCGTCACCGAACCCCATGTCCACAGCGCCTTCCCGCTGCTGCGCCTGGGGGAGGGCTACTAGCCGGGGCGGAAGCCCCGCATAGCCGCGACGCCGCCTCGCTGGTAGAATCGCCACTCCACCGCGGAGTGCCGCCCATGCCCCTGCTCTACTTCGAGGACCTCTCCCTCGGCCTCGCCTGGCGCTCCGGCCCCATCGCGATCACGCAGGCCGACATCATCGCCTTCGCCCGCGCGTTCGATCCCCAGCCCTTCCACACCGACCCCGCCGCCGCCGCCGCCCATCGCCTGTTCCGCGGCCTGGCCGCCAGCGGCTGGCACACCGCGGCGATCTCCATGCGCCTCTTTGCCACCGCCGAGCACGCCATCGCCGGCGGCATCATCGGCAACGGCATCGACGAACTGCGCTGGCCCCGCCCCGTCCGCCCCGGCGACAGCCTCACCCTCACCTGCGAGGTGGTCGAACTCCGCCCGCCCGAAACCGGCAAGTCCGTCGGCTGGGCCCGCCTGCGCAACACCACCACCAACCAGAACGACGAGCCCGTGCAGTCCCTGGTCGCCACCCTTTCCATCCCCCGCCGTCCGCAAGGCTGAACATGTCACTCGCGCCCCCCGCCTACACCCACACCGCCCCCGAGCCCGGCACGCTCACCGAGGTCGCGCCCGGCATCCTCTGGCTGCGCCTGGCGCTGCCCTTCGCGCTCAACCACGTCAACATCCACATCATCGACGACGGCACCGGTTGGACCATCATCGACAGCGGCGTCGCCAACGACCAGACGCGGAAGGTTTGGGAACAGATGCTCGCCGGCCCGCTCGCCGGCCGCCCGGTCAACCGCCTGATCGTGACCCATTTCCACCCCGACCATGTCGGCCTCGGCGGCTGGCTCGCCGAAAAATGCGGCGTCGGCGTCACCATGAGCCAGACCGAATACTTCCAGTCCCGCCTGTCCCGCGGCCGCGCCGGCGGCGTGGATGGCAGCACCCACAACGCGTTCTATCTCCGCCACGGCCTCAACGCGGACGAACTCCATGCCGTCACCGTGCGCGGCGATTCCTACCAGCGCCTCACGGTGGATCTTCCGATCACCTACACCCGCATCCGCGCCGGCGACGTGCTCGATCTCGGCGGCCGCCGCTTCGAAGTCCTCACCGGCGCCGGCCACGCCCTCGAACAGGTCATGCTGCTGAACCGGGAGGAGGGCATCTTCCTCCCCACCGACCAGGTCATCGGCCACATCTCGCCCAATGTCGGCGTCCACGCCATCGAGCCGGAGGCCGACGCGCTGGCCGACTTCCTCGCCTCCCTGCGCGACCTGCGCGCCGTCGTGCCCGCCGACGTCCTCACCGCCCCCGCCCATGGCCGCCCGTTCCGCGGCCTGCACGACCGCATCGACACGCTGATCGCCCACCACCGCGACCGCTGCGACCTGGTAGCCCACGCCATCGCCAGCGGCGCCACCACCACCGCCGGCATCATGCCCAGCCTGTTCAACCGCAAGCTGGACGCGCACCAGATGGGCTTCGCCTTCGGCGAGGCGCTGGCCCACGTCAACCACATGCTGGCGTTGGGCGAATTGCGCGGTGAGACCGACCGCCAGGGCGTGCTGCGCCTCTCCCTCGCATGAGCGAGACCACCGGCCGCCTGCGCCACGCCGGCAACGACCTCGCCTGGGCCCACCTCCCCGGCCACGGCCCCACCATCGTGTTTCTCCCCGGCTTCAAGTCCGACATGGCGGGCAGCAAGGCCATCCATCTGCGCGACTGGGCCGCGGGGCAGGGCAGGGCGATGCTCCGCCTCGACTATTCCGGCCACGGACAGAGCACCGGCGCATTCGAGGCCGGCACCATCGGCGCCTGGGCCGCCGACGCCCGCGCTGTCATCGAGGCCCGCGCGCCCGGCCCGCTCCTTCTCGTCGGCTCCTCCATGGGCGGCTGGATCGCGCTGCTGCTTGCCCGCGCCATGCCCGCCCGCGTGTCCGCCCTGGTCGGCATCGCCGCAGCCCCCGACTTCACCGAACCCTTCCTGGCCACCCTCACCGCGGAGGAACGCGCCACCCTCGACGCCCAGGGCCATATCGACCGCCCGAGCCTCTACGGCGACCCCTACCGCTTCACTCGCGCGTTGCTGATGGACGGCGCCACGCAAAGCCTCCTCGCCGCCCCCATCCCAATCCGCTGCCCTGTCCGCCTGCTCCAGGGCCAGCAAGACCCCGACGTGCCATGGCAAACCGCGCTGCGCCTCGCCGAACACCTCGAATCGAACGATATCGAAATCACCCTCATCAAGGACGGCGACCACCGCCTCTCCCGGCCGCAGGATCTGGCCCTTCTCACACGCATTATTGAAACGCTGAGGTAAGAAAGCACTTCTTTTTTGGAAAAAAGAAGCAAAAAACTTTTATCCATTTGCTTGGTGCCTGACGGGTTCAATGCGGTGCAAATGGGTGAAGTTTTTTTGCTTCTTTTTGTTCACAAAAAGAAGTCCTCCCTTCCTTTACCCTCCCCCGGCCAGGATCCCCCGCAGCCCTTCCCGATAGCTCGGATACCGCCATCGGTACCCGAGCATCTCCTGCGTCCGCGCGCTGGCCACCTTGCGGTTCTCCGCCCAGAAGCTCCGCGCCATCGCGCTCATCCCCGCCACCGCGTCCTCGAACGCCACCGCGGGCGGCATCTCCACCTCCAGCAGCCGCGCCGCCTCCTCGATCACCGCAGCACTTTCCGCCGGCGCGTCGTCGGCCAGGTGCAGCACCCGCACCCCCGGCGCCAGGTCCTGCCCCACCGCCGCCAGCACCGCGCCCGCGATGTCGTCCACATGGATGCGCCCGAACGCATGCCCCGGCTTCACCACGCGCCGCGCCCGGCCCGCCCGGATGTCTGCGAACACCGAGCGCCCGGGCCCGTAGATGCCCGCCACCCGGAACAGGTCCACCGCGACCCGCCCGGCCAGCCCCGCCCAAGCCTGCTCCGCTGCCACCCGCCGCGCCGACCGTGCCTGGAAGGGCGCCACCGGCGTTGTCTCGTCCACCCAGGCCCCGCCGCGGTCGCCATAAACCCCCGTGGTCGAAAGGGTGCCGGCCCAGCGCAAGGTCGCGCACGCGGCCAGCGCCGGGCCATAGGCCGCCAGCACCGGGTCCCCCGCCTCGCCCGGCGCCGCCGTCGTCAGCACATGCGTCACCCCGTCCGGCAGCGCTTCGCCGAAGTGCCGCACCGCCACGCCCTCCGGCGCCACCACCCGCGCGGGATCGCGGCTCGTAGCACTCACCCGAAGCCCCCTCGCCCGCGCCAGCCGCGCGACGGCGCCGCCGCTGTAGCCCAGGCCGAACACCAACAGGTGCATACCCCC
>Ga0163144_10030185_pt1 | contig 10376 bp, 5 predicted proteins | sample OliLak19BULKMAT1_FD_123175 | JGI IMG/M metagenome (GOLD analysis project Ga0163144, IMG submission 123175) | Freshwater microbial mat bacterial communities from Lake Vanda, McMurdo Dry Valleys, Antarctica - Oligotrophic Lake LV.19.BULKMAT1 | ecosystem: Environmental > Aquatic > Freshwater > Lake...
CATACCCATTGCTCCAAGGTGCGTGACCAGAAAGATACCAGCGCATTGCTAAACCTGAACCATGTAAAACAAAAGCGATACCAAAAAGCCATGCACCAATTCTTAATGGCCATTTTAAATTAAAGCGAGGAACAAAAATCTGGATGAACTGAAAAAACAATAATAAAATTCCGAGCGAAAAATAGATCGTCGTTAAGCGTTTAAACAGATTCATTTTGTTGTAACGAATCTCCCACTCTATTTTTACTTTGCTCGGCATGATTTCAGGATCCGCCGTTCTAACTTGATACACATCAATTAACTTTATTGCAAGATTTGCTTCATCCCAATTGCCAGTTTCATAAGCTTTGTCCACACTTGCTAAATAACCAGAAGTAATTGTATGTACAAACTCACCATCTTCTTTATTAAAAGGTAATTCAAGTTCAAAAGGCGAATACCAAGTATTACTGGAATCATTTGCCAATGGAAAAATTTTCAAATAAAATCCACTATAAACACCAACAAGAATGTTAAAACGTTCATCAACTTTTATCAAATCTTTATCATATTCATTGCGCATAGCGGGTCTTTTCATGTGTGCTGCTTTTACATCTTCGTATAAAATGTATTGCATATCAGGCGCAATAAAATCACGAATACAAGCATACTTTTCAGTTTCAGGAAGATTTAATTTTTTACCAATTTCTTTACTTGGCAAAGCAATGAGCGGTTCTAAATTCCATTCTAAATTATTGGTATGAATTCCTAAAAAAACCTGCATGGCAGATTGACCTTTATAAGTATCCTTTCGGCTTACTTTTTTTAGTAAATCAGTTGCCAATGTATGAACCGGTTTAAAACGCCCACCTTGATCTTGAATAACTAATTGGCCAAAAGCTTCAGCGTGATCATAATCAATAATTTTTGTGAGTTGTGCAGAAGATCCAACTGCAAGGCTTAAACCAACAAGAAGTAAAATTGATTTTGCAGAAAGACGTTTTGCTCGAATTTCTGAAGCTTTATTCATCAGCATTCTAAATCTTGAACTTCCAGAAAACAAATTGAGAATAAATCCAAGACCTAGTAATAAGTATCCAATATACGTTATGTTAGTACCAAGCGCATCGTGATTAACAGATAAGATTGTTCCTTTTTCATCACCATCATACGACGACTGGAAGAATCGATAACCACCGTAATCAAGTACATTGTTCATATAAATGTGATGATCCAAAGTTGCTCCAGCTGCATGATCAATTACTTTCACTCTACTTGAAAACGAAGATGGATTTTGTGTTCCAGGATATCTTTCTAAGTCAAAATCATTTAAATAAATAGAAAATGGCAACGGAATAATTTTAGAACCAAAACCTAATTCATAATTAAGCGTTCCAAGCGTAAACAATTCTTTATTTGGAAAAAATCCTTTACCGCCACGCAGAACAACTTCTTTTTTTAAATCTCCTTGTTTTACAAGAACTTTAATACCATCGAACCCTTTAGCTGGCTCTTTGCTAGATATAACTTCTAATTGAGCACTAGGATAATATTGCGTAAAAACAAATTGAATTCCGTTGGTTGAATACAATCTTTTTTGATGAAATTCTTGAAGACTGTCTCTATTCACAATCCCTTCTGCATTGTCACTCATTTGAAAATAATTCAAATCAAATGGACTTAACACCATGATGGCTGTATCGTTTGTGGAGATGCGCACAGCATCGGTATCTGTTTTGTTATTGAAAGAAATTTTAAATCCACCGTCATCTAAAATTTTACCAGATTCTAAGTAATTATATTGTCTACCATCAGAACCAACAGTTACAATTTCAATATACTCTTTTCCATTTGAAGTTGGAATTAATGTGTCTTTAACGTTCTTAATTAAATCTAAAAACTCAATCGAAATAGGTTCATTTTGTTTTGGAAATTCAAATTCAGTTTTGAAATAATTGTGACTAAAATCAACTTTTCCGTTTTCGTCTTTTTTATATTCATTGGTGTCAAGGATATAATTTAATTCATCCAAGTATTGCACATCATTATCATGAACTTTGATTTGAATATAAGTATCAGCACTAATTATGTTGTTGGATGATTCACCCTCGCGAATTTGCATCACACCTTCAAAACCAACCAACCTTGTACAAATTGCTCCGGCAATAATGACTAAAAATGCAAAATGAAAAGTCAACAATCCGATTTTTTTGACTTGAAACATTTTATAACGAAACATGTTTGCAATCAAACATAAAGAAAGATAAATGATGATGGCACCAAACCAATAAGATTTGTAAACCAATTTTTGCGCAACTGGTGTTCCAAAATCATTTTCAATAAAAGTGGCACGAGCAATTGCAACTAAAAAAGCGAAAAGAGCTATTGCCATTAAAGGCATTGAGAAAAAACGATTGAGAAATTTATCCATTCTTTATGTCGGTCGGTTTTAATATTGTAGGTCAAAACAGGTGGCAAATTTAGCTATATTTATTTATAAGAAGATTGTTTTGTTCGGCATAAAAAACAGTTCTAAGTCACAATGTTTATTATTCAGGTAAATCATGACTTCATGAGTAGTGATTGATGTTAAAAGACTTGATTGTTTTGAATCATTGTAGACCCTATTTTCTCAAAACATTTATTCTGCCCTTAATTATTGGTTAAATTGAATTGAAATTCTATATTTGCACCCGTTAAAAACGTTCAAAAGAATAATAACTACATAATTCAAATGAGAAATAAAGGATTTTTTTGGTCAATAACCGTTGCGCTTGCTCTTGCTTGCGTTTATCAGCTCTCTTTTAAATGGGCTACACATGGTATTGAAGCCGATGCAACTGTTTATGGAAATGAGAAATTAGATTCCTTGGTAAGCTTTAAAGTGCCTTATCTAGTAGTGGAACGAGATACTTTTTATACAGAACCTGACTCCGCACACCAAGAAGAGATAGCAAATCATTACCGCGAAAAATACTTAAAAGAAATTGCGAACGAAATAGTTCATTTTGGCTACACGTACGCTGAATGTAAAGAGAATGAGTTAAACTTTGGTCTGGATTTGCAGGGAGGAATGAGCGTTACACTTGAAATTTCTGTTCCTGAATTAGTCAGTGAATTGGCAGGTAATACACAAAATCCTTTATTTAGAAAACCTTACGAAGCAGCTTTAGTTAGAACTGCAAATGGTGAAGGTGAATTTATTGACTTGTTTCAAGAAGAGTTTGAATCAATGAATCAAAATGGTTCTTTGGCTAAACTATTCCACCCACATAACCGCGAAGAAATTAAGCCTGATGCTACAAATAATGAAGTGATTAACTTCTTAAATGACAAGGCGAACAGTGCGCTTGATGGTGTTGAAATTATTATTGAAAAACGTGTTAACTCATTCGGTGTATCTCAACCAACTATTCAAAAACAAACGGGAACAAACCGTATTTATGTTGAATTACCTGGAGTTGTAGATAAAGAAACAGTTAGAAGAAGATTACAAGCAACTGCTAATCTTGAGTTCTTTGAAGTTTATGACAACGCGTTAGATAATATTGGAAACATTCTTTTAGGCAGCGAAGCAGAATTAGGAAAAGCTTTATTTGAACCAGCAGAAATTTTAGTGGTTCTTGATTCGGCTGATACGTCAAGTCTTGCATTAACTGCCGACGCTGATTCAACTTCAAGTCTTTTGGAAACAGCTGAATCAACTGACACAGCATCAACCGAAAACATGACGGATGAAGAGAAACAAAAAAAATATCCGATTACTTCTCGTTTCACTCCATCATTTACATACAATGAGCAAAATCAACCAACAGGTCTAAGTGAAGGTTCAGTAATTGGTTTTGCTTTAGTTGAAGATACATCAACATTAAATCAACGCTTTGCGCATCCAACTATCATGGACAAAATGCCAGAAGATTTGGTTTTTATGTGGGAAGCAAAAGAAATTCTGGATGAAAATAAAATCAATACTGGTTTAATTCGTTTGCATGCTATTAAAGCTCCATCAAGTGGAGCTGAAGTAGATGGTGAAGATATTGACCATGCAGGTTATGCAACTGATCCAGTTACGCAAGAAGTTCGCGTAACAATGTCAATGACTCAAATTGGAACTGAGAAATGGGCTGAGATGACTGGAAACAATGTTGGTAAACAAATCGCTATTACAATGGATAACCTTGTTTATTCTGCCCCAGTTGTGGAAGGAAAAATGAGCAATGGTTACTCCGAAATTACCGGAGGAGGAATTGATTTAAAAGAAGGAGCTGAATTATCCGGATTATTAAACGCAGGAGCATTGCCTGCACCTGCACGTATCATTGACGAAAGTATTGTCGGACCTTCTATTGGTGCCGAAAATATTTCTGCAGGATTTTTATCTTTTGTTGTTGCTTTTATGCTTGTTTTGATTTACATGGTATTCTACTATGGTCGCGCAGGACTAATTGCAAACGTTTCCTTGATTATTAATATTTTCTTTTTGGTTGGTGCGCTTGCTTCAATGAAAGCGATTTTAACACTACCAGGAATTGCTGGTATCGTATTAACAATAGGTATGGCGGTTGATGCTAACGTACTTATTTTTGAGCGGATTCGTGAAGAACTTCGTGCGGGCAAAGGGGTAAAAGCGGCTGTAGATGAAGGTTTCAAACGTGCATTGTCGTCAATTCTTGATGGTAACATAACTACTTTATTAACGGGTATTGTACTTGCTGTTTTTGGAACAGGGCCAATTAAAGGTTTCGCAACTACATTAATCATTGGTATTTTCACTTCATTCTTTGCTGCCGTTGTTGTAACGCGATTAATTGTAACGCATTTTATAGACAGAGATAAAAAAGTGACTTTCTCAACTAAAATTACCGAGAAATGGATGACGAAAGTTGCTTATCCTTTTGTGAAAAGAAGACGAGTATTTTACCTTATCTCAGGTTCAATCATTGCTATTGGTATGATTTCACTGTTTACGAGAGGGTTAGATTTAGGTGTAGATTTTCAAGGAGGAAGACAATATAAAGTTGAATTTGAAAAAGAAGCAAACTATGAACTAATCTCTCAAAAATTAACAGATGATTTTGATGGACTAGTGCCATCCGTAAAAATGGTTCAAAATAGCCGCACCGCTTTAATTACAACAAAGTACAAAGTGACAGAAATATCTGATAGCGTAAATGCGAATGTCGAGCAAAAGCTAAAAGAGGGTCTGGCTGAATTTGGTGAATCAACAATTCTTGAGTCAAAAATGATTGCGCCAACCATTTCGAAAGATTTGAAAACAAATTCGATTTATGCAATTACCTTCTCGCTCATTGTTATCTTCTTGTACATTGTTTTACGATTCAAAAAATGGCAATTTGCAATAGGCGCAACAATTTCGTTGGGGCATGATGTGTTAATAGTCATCTCCATGTTCTCCCTTTTCTGGGGTGTGCTGCCTTTTTCACTAGAAATTGACCAAGCTTTTATAGCTGCAATTTTGACTGTTGTAGGTTATTCAATCAACGATACGGTTGTTGTGTTTGATAGAGTTCGAGAATATTTCGTTCTTCATCCTAAAAAACCAGAAAAGGAAGTAATTGATTTAGCAATCAACTCAACATTAGGTAGAACTATCAATACTTCCATGACAACCTTTGTGGTGTTGTTAGCGATGTTTATTATGGGTGGAGACGCGATAAAAGGATTTGTATTTGCTTTGATGATTGGTATTTTAGTTGGAACTTATTCGTCAATCTGCATTGCAACACCATCAGTATTTGATTTTAGAAGCAAGAAAAAAACGGATCCAGAAATTTAAGTTGTTGAAATAAATTAGAATTTCTTAAAAGCCTTCCTTACCTTTGTGTGGAAGGTTTTTTTTATTTCATGCTTTTTGATGAATTTAAAAAGTTGAAAATTGATTTCCGATTCAAGATTAACGATTTTCGATTTCAGAAGTAAAAAACTGGAAATAATCAATTGTAAATCATTCATGAGTAAATATTGAAATACGCACTATTAAATAATGACATTACTCTTTTTAAATAGCATTGGTACTGGTGAATTTGTTCTAATCATTTTTGTGATTCTTATGTTGTTTGGATCTAAAGGTTTGCCTGAGTTTACAAAAAACATAGCTAAAGGAATGCGCGAAATTAAAGGAGCTTCGGATGAAATTCGCCGCGACATTCAAAACTCCGCTGTTGAAATGAAACGTGATTTAAATATTCCTACTATTGATGAGTTAACAAAAACTAGTGAGCTGAAAGAAGTAGAAGATTTGGTTAAATTAGAGGAAGAAACAAAAACAATAAATTCAAACCAACCAATTTTAGACATGAAAAAATCAGATGATGATTCTCCTTCTAAGTCTGAAGGTTCTGTCTATTCGAATAAAGGATAATTTTTGAAAAATTTTCTTTTGCTCAAACCTCATCGATAATTTCTTCTTGATTTCCTTTTAAAAGATTTGTGTTTGATTTTTTAAGTTTCGAAACTAAGGCTGTCAACATAATGATCGGCATAACCAATAACATTATTAAGCAGCCCAGAACCCACATTAAGAGCTCTTCCAAGCCACAAAGAAATCCGCTGCAATCTATAACTGGCACCATTATAATTAAAAACAGCAATCCTCCTATTAAAATAACCAAACCAAGATAAAGGAAAAACTGTTGAACTCCTTTTGTATCTCCATACTTGTGCATTCGCATGAAAGCAAAAATCCAAAGAAATAAAATCCCTCCTAACAATAAGATTCCAATGGCTCCTCCCATATTAGTTTATTAGAAACTGATAAATAAAACTAATCTACAACCACAACCAAATATTTAGAAACTTTCCAAAATGATTTTGGGTCTTTAATTGAAATCTTATGGCTTTGACCTAAAGAAACAACGTCATAAGAAGTTGAAGGATGGTCAGTAATAAATCGTAATTTTTTTCCAACTATCTCAATTATTTTTTGTTGTGACAAATCTATTTGTGTAAAATACTCGTCGTTAAAATTATCTTTCAAGGAAGTTTTTTTATTCATCCCAATAAATCCACCATCTTTAACAATTACGCCATTCTCTACTAATTCATCCTCGGTGCCGTATGCGAAAAATGCTTTGTTTAATTCTTTAAAAGTTTCAACTGTTATTTCTGTTTGTTCTTGATAAGCTTCTAATAACTCAACATATTCTTTGTCTAAATCAGCTAACTCTAAACGCAACATTTCAATTTCTTCTTCTTGTACAGTAATTTGTTGCATTAAATTATTTATCATTACTTGAAATTCGGCAATTTGCAAATTCTGATTCTTTAATTGTTTATTTAATTCCTGAACTTTTTTCTGATTCTCCTCGCGCAAATAATTGATGTTTTGAATTTCTTGTAAAATCCATTGTTTACCATCTTCCTCCATTTCAACATTGGTAGAACGGAAACGAATTTCATCGTCTTTCAAACTTATCATGGCAAGATTTTCTTCAATCTCATTGAATAACATAATAGCATCATTCAACACCGAATCTTTTTCACCTAATTGATTTTGTAAATCTCTGTTTTCAGATTTTAAACGTGCCATTTCTTCACTCTCCTCTGCATTGGCGCCATCAACAGGTGCTGAAGTATTACAAGCAATTAAGGTCACACAAAATAAAAAGGAAACTATTGATTTATACATTTTAGGTATGGTTTATGTTATAGACAAAATTAAGCAATATTTCAGCTAAATGCTTACTTTTGAGTTAAATTCACGTGAATGAGATATATCATTTTTTTACTGCTAGGATTAATCTATTTTTCGTCGACATCGTTGGCGGTTGATATCAATTATAAATTAGGAATGTCAAAACCCAACAACCACTATTTTCAGGTTGAAATGATTGTTGGTGGAATTGCCACACCCACTATATTAGTAAAAATGCCTGTTTGGGCACCGGGCTCCTATTTAACACGTGAATTTTCGAAAAACGTAAACATGGTTTATGCGAAAGATGAAAAAGGAAATTTGCGAACTGTAAAAAAGACAACTAAAAATTCGTGGGAGATAGAAACAAAAGGTGCAAAGTCAATCACTATCAATTATGAAGTTTATGCATTTGAATTATCAGTAAGAACAAGTTTTTTAGATGATTCGCATGGTTACTTAAACGGCACAAGTATGTTTATGTACTTAGATGGAGAAAAAGATGTAAAAGGAAAATTAACCATTGTCCCTCATCCTACTTTTAAAAAAATATCCACTGCTTTAAAACATGAAGGGGATAATATTTATTCGTTCGATGATTACGATCAGTTAGTAGATTGCCCAATAGAAATTGGAAATCAAGCCATTTTTGAATTTAATGCAGCTGGCGTAAAACATATTGTAGCAATGTATGGTGAAGGAAATTACGACATTCCTACTTTACAAAAAGACATGGCGAAAATTGTGGAGGCTGAGACAAAAGCAATGGGCGTTAACCCAAACAAGGAATATGTTTTTATTATTCACAATGTCACAGATCCCTCTGGTGGATTAGAACATAAAAATTCTACAACACTAGAAGTAAACAGATGGACCTATCAAGGAGATGACTATTTAGGTTTCCTGAGTCTTGTAGCTCATGAGTATTATCATCTTTGGAATGTAAAACGCATTCGCCCCAAAGCACTTGGACCATTTGATTACGATTGTGAAAATTATACAGATTTACTTTGGGTAATGGAAGGATTTACATCTTATTACGATGAATTATTTTTACGTCGGGCAGGTTTTTATACTCAGGATGACTACATCGCAAAACTAATGTCGAGCATGAGTTATGTTGAAAATCTTCCGGGAAATAAAGTTCAGCCTGTGGCTCACTCTAGCTTTGATGCTTGGATTAAAGCGTATCGTCCAAATGAAAACAGCAACAATACAAATATATCTTACTATCCAAAAGGAAATATTTTAGCAGCCATTCTCGATTTGCACATCATCAACAAATTCGACGGAAAAAAATGCCTTGATGATTTTATGCAAAAATTGTATGCTGATTTCTATTTAAAAAATGATGTTGGATTTACAGAAGAAGAATTTCAAACAACGCTCGAAGCTTTTTTAGGCGAAGACATGGATTGGTTTTTTACACCTTATGTTTATGGAACCGAAACGCCAGATTATAAGAAATTCTTTGCTTATGTTGGTTTGATTTTTTACAACAGCGATGATGCCGTAAAACCTTTTCTTGGCGTAAAAGCTTCTGGTTCGGGTGGGCGACTTATTATAACAGGAATCACGGCAGGCTCTGCAGCGGAAGAATATGGGTTGAGTGTAAATGATGAAATTGTTGCCATTAACGGTTACCGTGTTGATCAGTCTGAATTTGATGAATTTATTAAAACTTTAGACAAAGGAGATAAGTTTGAAATTCTTGTTTCTCGTGATAATATTCTAAAAACCTATACGATTGAAATGGGTGGGAAAAGTTCAAAAAAATACATGATAAAACCCGACTTCAGCGAAGACACAGAGCGACGATTTAATTATTGGTTACGTCAAGACATTCAATAATCGAAACAAGAAGATGATCAAAAAGATCATTCCAAATTACCTGTTAAAATTCTTACTAAAAATGAGTGTTTTATTACTCATTTTTACGCTATGCCGAATTTTATTTTTACTCTTTAATCTCAATAGTTTTCCTGTAGTTTATTTCACTGATTTTTTAGCCGGATTTTGGTTTGATTTAATGACCACAGCAATTGTGTTTTTGCCACTTGTTGCACTTGAAATATTCCCTAATAAATGGCGAGGATATATTTGGTTTCAGCGGTTTCTCGCTCTTTGTTTTCATGTCATATTGTTTCTATGCATTCTTATCAATTTAATTGACATCGAATATTTCAAATTTACAGCATCGCGTTCAACCACCTCTCTATTTACCATGTTAGGTTTTGGAAATGATTTGATGCAACAGCTTCCTTCTTTTTTTCGTGATTATTGGTATTTGCTTTTGTTTTTAATTGCGTTACAATTATTAGGAATTTGGTTGTATAAAAAAGTCAACCGAATATCAGATGATAGTGTCTTGGTGCCTTGGTGGAAACAAATTATAATTCTTCCAATCACAATTGCTTTTTTAGTTTTAATAGGTAGAGGAGGAATTGGTTTACGTCCTATCTCGGCGGCAAAGGCGGCAAGTTATACCATTGATCAGAATATCCCACTTGTGTTGAACTCGGCATTCACAGTTATTAAAACGTGGGGCTCTGTTACACTTGAAGAAAAAAAATATTTTACAGAAACAGAACTTGTAAAAATTTACAATCCAATTCGGCATTATTCCAATCCGCCAAGGCTGATTAAACCCAATGTGGTTATTTTATTAGTGGAAAGTTTTTCGGTAGAATACATTTCGGCGATTAATGGAACGGGCGTAGTTTACACACCGTTTTTAGATTCA
>Ga0163144_10030186_pt1 | contig 10376 bp, 3 predicted proteins | sample OliLak19BULKMAT1_FD_123175 | JGI IMG/M metagenome (GOLD analysis project Ga0163144, IMG submission 123175) | Freshwater microbial mat bacterial communities from Lake Vanda, McMurdo Dry Valleys, Antarctica - Oligotrophic Lake LV.19.BULKMAT1 | ecosystem: Environmental > Aquatic > Freshwater > Lake...
CGGCGGCGCCGTAGTCGCCACCGTAGTGAACGCCAACCACGAGATCCGACGCGCCGTCGCCATCGAAATCCGCGAAACGCCACTGGCGTGAACGCACACTGCCCCGGCCCGGATTGATGTCGGGCTCATTCACCAGCTTGATTCCCCTCGTGAAACCCGCGGTCTTGAAGTCCGGGTGCACCATCCCGGAGGTGGTGACGACCGGCTTGCCCTTCACAAACGAAACCTGCGGATCCGGGCGCGGGCGACCGCTCGCGGAGCCGAGCTGCACGGCGGGATGAAAGACAGGCAGCTTCGTCGCGGGGTCGGTCGTGCCGCTGTTCCGAAAATACCAGATGCCATTCCCCGGCACGCCGGTCGACACCACGACAAGGTCCATCAGGCTGTCGCCATCGAAATCCATGGGCAGCGGCCAGGCCCACAAGCCCACGCCCAGGTCGGCCAGCAGGCCGGGGTGATTGAACGCAACCCGGGGCAGTCCCGCCGCGGGCTGGTCCACGGCGGCAAACGCCGCGCTGCCCGCCAGGGCCGCTAAGGCGGCGCGAAGACAACGGAGCGTTCGCATTGGGCGAGGTTTAGAAACGGCCATTGATGCCAAAGGTCGCCGCCGGGTCGTTTTCCAGGATCTGGCTCGGGCGCGACGGTGAACCGCGGTAGAGCCGCTGCGGTTCTTGAAACACATTCGCCAGGTCGAAGAACACGCTGCATTGGGGCGTGAAGCGGTAAGAAACACCGACGTTCACGATCGTGCGCGAGGCGCGAAAACTCCGGCGGGACGGATCGTCTGCAAACGAATCGAGATAACGACCCGTGTAATTGAGCACCACGCTGGTGCCGAACTTCCCGCGCGAATAACTGAGGCTGGCGTTGCCGCTTTCCGGCACGAAATCGACAATCTGGCCGGTCGAACGCTGGCCCGTCCCGCCATAATCCCCTTTGGTCGAGAGCAGCGTGAAGTTCGCGCTGAACGCCAGGCCTTTGAAAATATCGGGCAGGAACGTGAGTTGCTGCCGGTAATCGATTTCAAAGCCGGCGATCTTCGCGGAGCCGGAATTCGCCTGGGATTGCAGAGTATACCCTTCGTAGTCGCCATCGAAGCCGTTGTTCGTGCCGATCGGCACGATGCCGATTTCCCGCGTCACGATGTAGTCAGAAATGTTTTTCCGAAAATAGCCGACCGAGACAATGCCCGCTGGCTTGAAATAATATTCCAGGGACAGGTCGATGTTCCGGGCGTATTGTGGCTCGAGCGCGGGATTGTTGATCCGAACGGTCCGATTGGCGTCGTTGATCGCGGCGGACGGCACGAGGCTGCCGAACGACGGCCGGCCGAAGCTGGTGGACCAGCTCGCGCGCGCCTTCAGATCCGGCAGGAGGTCGTAGGCAAGGTGGACGCTGGGAAAAAATTTCGTGTAGGAGCCGCGATTGGTGACGGGATGATTCCAATCGTGACGGGCCCGGGTGGTGGGATCGGGAATCTGCGCCGCGGTGGCGGGCGCGACCCGGACATAGCCGAAGCCGCTCACGTCGGTTCGTTCGCCCCGCAGCCCGGTCACGATGCTCAACCGGCGGATCCTTGCATCCGCCATCACATACCCCGCGACAATCTCCTCGGTAGCGTCGCGTGTGCCGGAAAACCGGTTACTTTCACGGTTGAAGATGTCCTCGGTCCACAACTGCGTGTTGCCGAGCTGACTCGTCAACGCGGCGGTTTCGACAAACGGGATCGTGCGTCCCGTGCGGGCGGCGTCATACATCCGGTCGTTGGTCGCCGGGGAAAGCGGCGCGGTCCCGATGTAATTCCAACGCGCCTGGCCGCTCGCCTCGGCGACCTCGTGCGAGCGGAAAGCCGCGCCGGCTTTTAGTTTGAGTGGCACCGCGGCGTCGACGCGGTAGAGTGCGTTGATCTTTGCATTGTAGATGTCGACGTCGCGCGCGTTGTTCCGCTTCGTCAGGACCACGCCGTTGCGAAAGGAGGCGAGGTCATAGATGCTGGGTCCTGCGGTCTGGGTGAAGACCGGTTTTTCGGGATCGGCAGTGTCGATCGTCCAGCCAATGGTCGGGACGGTGGCGGAGAGGGAACCGCCGGGCCCATTGAGCCCGGCGCCGAGATTGATGTGGGTCCGCGAAAAGTTGGCGTCGTAGTCCACCTCCCAGTTGTTCCTTCGATGCTCTGCCCCGAGCCCGATCATGCGGGTGCGGTTGAAAAAGGAGTTAAGCACTGAGGTCGTTTGCAGATTCGAGCCGGCCACGGCGCGCACCGCCGTGAAGTCATTGCGAAAACCGGGCAGGATCGCACCGATGCCGGTCGGCACACCATTGGTGACCGTTGCCACGGTCTGGTTGGAGAAGAAGCGGGCGGTATAGCGCCGGTCAAACGCCTCCAAGGCATCGTTGTAGACCGCGCTCAGGATCAGCTTGGTCGTCTCGGAGAGGCGATACTCGGCCTTCAGGTTCACAGCGGCCTGCTTCCGGTTATTGTATTGGCTGTAGGAACGGTAGTCCCAGAGGAAGGCGGGGGACGCCGTGGTCGCCTGATAGTCATAGAGGTAAAAGTGCGGGGCGTTGGCGTTCTCGCTGTAGAACGCGTTGAGCGAAATCCCGAGGTTCCGCTGGCCGCCGCCGACGTCGAAGACTTCCTGATAGCCCAGGTTGAGTTGCGGATGGATCGGATGGTCCTCCCTCATTGGCGCCTGATTATAAAGCGGCAGGGCCCAGCGTGCGCCGAGACTATAGTTGATACGCCGGCGTTCGGTCATGCTCAGCGGCGAGCGGGTCTTGAGGTTGACGCTGCCGCCCAGCGAGTCGGCGCTCTGGTCGGGCAGGTGGCCCTTCACCAGTTCCACCTGCTCGAACATCGCGCCGGTGAGGCTGTGGGTTTGGAAATTGCGGCCAAACCCCCCAACATTAGAAACGAGATTCCCGTCGACGTTGACGCGGTTGAGGCCGGGATCGGTGCCGCGAATCATCACGGCTACGACGTTGCCTTCTTGATCCAGCTGGCCAGTTACACCGGGCAGCCGGACGACCAGTTCACCCGCGCTCATGTTTGGGAGGTTACCGAAGGCGTCCAGGGCCACGACGTTCTTCACGTTGGAGGCGTTGCGCCGCGCCGTAATGGCGGCGGCATTACCCTCGCGTTCCCCCGAGATCCTCATCTCAGCCAGTTGGTAGACTTCGGCGGAGAGACGAAAATCCTTCGTGGGCCGCTCCCCTGCCGCGATCGACACTGGTTCCGTCACGGTGTCGAGACCTTCGTAGGTGACAACCACCGCATGGCGGCCCTCCGGCAGGCCGGAGAGGACAAACCGGCCGGTGGAATCGGTCGTCGCCTGGCGGCGGAGCGCCGGGATCTCGACCAGCGCCCCTTCCAGCAGGTTTCCCGTGGCCTTGTTCCCCACCGTGCCGTAAAGCGTGCCGGTGGAGGTGGAACTGGGCTGGGCAACGGCGGCGACAGTCAGCGCGGCCAGGAAGGCAGCGGATCGTATGGCAGACAAGAATACAGGAAAATCCGCCAGCACAAACGAGGCGTCGCGGCTGGTGACGGTGCGTAGCCCGTGCCCAGAGATAAAAACCTCCGTGCCTTCGTGTAGATTAGCCGAGGTGGTATGACCGCCGCCGCCTGGTCCGGAAAGGCAACTGTGCGCTAATGGCCTCAGCCGGGATGCAAGTGAGGCGATCCACCGAAACGCAAGACGCGCCCAGACGGGCACGGCGGAGTGCTGCAAGCAGGGAGAGGTATTCATGGTGCAAATCGAGGATAAGGCTAACATTTCAGCCCTATTTACAAAATAGATGAATGAAAAATGCATTAGGATGAATAATCCCAGTGTCAAGCCGATCGAGCCTCAGCACAGGGTGTGGCGCGATCTGACGTAGGTCGGGGCTAATCCCGACGGGATTCCTGGAAGGTTGGTCGCAAAGCCCGACGACAAGCGCCGCCGCCATCGTGGTGGTATCGCGCGAACTCGAGGAGGGTCGGGTCAGCCTGGCGGTGTTGGCGTCGCGGTCCAATTGGCGCGGGCCACGCGGAGGATGTTTTCGCCGAGGATTTTTCGGATGGTCTCCTCGCTGTGTCCGCGTTGCACGAGTCCGACGGTAAAGAGCGGCCAGTTGGTCCACGCGATGGAGAGCGCGGCCTGCGGCTTGGTCACATAGTTGTCCACGGGCCAGAGGTGTTCCCAGCGCGGGCCGGAGCCGCCGAGGGGCGTGCGGCCGTCGGGGCGCACGGGGACTTTCCTGCGCTCGGCGGCGTCGTGGCGCGAGGTGTAGCTAATGTCGGGGCCGATGGCGACATGGTCGGCACCGAACTTTTTCACCGCGTAGTCGATGTGGTCGAGGAAGGCGACGATGTCGCCGTTAGCGCCGAGGAAACGCGAGATGCAGCAGATGCCGATCACGCCGCCGGTGTCGCAGATGGCACGGATAGTGTCGTCGGGTTTTCCGCGGAAGTGTTTGTAGAGGCCGGCGCACGTGGTGTGGCTCGCGACCATCGGGCGCTTCGAGGCCTTGGCCGCCTCAAGGCTGGTGCGCCAGCCGGAGTGCGAGACGTCGGCGATGATGCCGAGGCGATTCAGCTCGGCGACGACGATGTGACCGAAATCGCTGAGGCCGCCGTCGTTGGGCTCGCCCGCGCCGTCGCCAATCGGGTTCCGGCGGTTGTAGGTGAGGTGCATCATGCGCACGCCCAGTTCTTGGAAGATGCGGATCTGCTGCAGCTCGTCGCGTGTGCTGTCCCATTGCTGGTGGAGCGGCACGCCGTTGGTCGTGAAGTAGAGGCAGTGGCGGTTGGCGCGCTTGGCGGCGACGATGTCGTCCGGCTGGGCGGCCTTGGAGCAAAAGTCGCGCGCGAGGTCCGTGGCGTGGGTGAAACGCGCGAGGCGTTTCAAGAGCCGCAGCGGATCGCTGCCTTCCTCGCCGGTGTTTTGAAAGATGCAGGTGACGCCGGCGGCGCGCATGGCGTCGAGAAATTCCTTTCGCTCGGCGGCGTCGGTGGCCCAGCGCGTCATGCTCATCTCCTCGCGCAAATCGACGAGTTCGCGCTCGGAAGCGCCGGACGCGACGGTGGCCGCAAAGCGCGCGCCGTCGAGCGCGGCGCGCGGAGCGAAGCCGTAGGATTCGAACACGAGCGATTCCGCGTGAAGCCGGTAGCCGTGCTCAAGCTGGCTGGCGGTTGGCTGCAGCATTGCGAGCGCGGCGTCGCGCGCGCTCGCGATCGCGGGATTGTCGGAGGCGAAGGGACCGGCGGCTGACGCTGCGGCGGCGCAGACGTGAATGTTGAAAGGCCCGAACGAGCCCGCGAGCGGCAAGGCGGCGAGAATCTTGACGAAGGAGCGTCGCGAAGGCGCGGGAGTGGGAGCGGAGAACAGGGGGACTGGTGATGGGGCGGACATGGAAGCGTGAGGCTAGAACCGGCCGCTCACGCCGAGCGTGATCGTGACGAAGTTATACATGATGTCCTGGGTCCGCCCGCGGACACCTTGGTAGAGCCGTTGCGGTGCGTTGAAGATATTGGCCACGTCGCAGGTGACCGTCAGCGTGGGCCGCACTTGATAGGCGAGCCCCACGTTCACCGTTTCAAACGCATAACGATAGAGATTTGCCCCGGGGCTGACGGCGGAGAAACTCGTGAGGTGTTCGCCGGTGTAGTTGTAGAGCACCCGGGTGCTGAAGCCGCGGTAGCGCCAGCTCAGGCTGAGGTTGCCGGCCTGCGGGATGAAGCCGGGCACCTGGTCCTTTTTGCGCGTGGCCGTGCCGCCAAAATTTCCCTCGGTGTCGATGACCGTGTAGTTGGCGGAGCCGCTCAGGCCCTTGAGCAGGCCGGGGAGAAACGTGAACTGTTGCTGGTAGGAGAACTCCCAGCCGGTGACCTCGGCCTGGCCGGCGTTGGAGGAGGTGAGGCGCGTGTAGCCGCCGTATTCGCCGTTGTAGCCGTTGTCGGAGCCGGTGGGAATGATGCCGGTGTTGGTCCCCGTGAGAATATAGTCCTTGATCGATTTCTTGAACCAGCCGGCGGAGAGGTTGCCGACCGGCTCGAAATAGTAGTCGAGCGTGAAGTCCCAATTCTTGGCCGTTTGCGGCAGGAGCGAGGGATTGTTGATGGTGACGGTCTGCGCGGTGTCGTTGGCCGTCTCGGCGGGGAGCAGATTGTTGAGCGCGGGCCGGCCGAAACTCGTGGACCAACTGAACCGCGCGCGAAGATTGCGCGTGAGGTCATGGGTCAGGTGCGCGCTCGGAAATGACTTCGTGTAGCTGCCTTCGGAGGCACGGCGATTGTTGGCGTAGTCGAGCCGCGCTGAGCCGGCCGGATCGGAGAGTTGCTCGGCGGCGGTGCTCCGGGTATTGGGGCGGCCGGGGATGTTGGCGCGCGAGATCACCCAGCCGTTGCTCTTCGTGTCGGTCTTCTCGGTGCGCACGCCGGTGAGGTAGCCCGTGCGGCCGAGCCAGCCTTCGCGGCCGATGGTGCCTTGCGCCATGAGATAGCCGGCCGTGACTGCCTCGGACGCACTGCGGGTGCCGGTATACTTGTTGGCCTCGGAGAAATACAAGTCCTCCTGCCACACCGTAGGCACCGCTGGAGTCTTTCCCGCCGAGCCTCCGGTGAAATGGTCCGAGGTTTGCCAGCGGGGAAGATTCAGACCGGTCCTGATATTGTTGTAGGGCCGGGCCCGTGGATCGGCGGCGAGGCCGGTCGTGCCGATGTAGCTCCAACGACGGGAATAATTGGCGAGGTCTACGCGCTGCTCGCGCCACGCGACACCGGTCTTGAGACTGGTCGGCGCGGAGATCGGGAGCTTGTAGCGCACGTTGGCACGGGCTTGCGGGACTTCCTGCGGCTGCTCCGAGCTGGTTTTCACGAGGCCGTTGGTGATCGGGCGGTAGTTGGCGGAATTGGTGATATCGGCGCCGGCGGTCTGGACGAAGCGCGGGTAAACGTCGGACTGGGTGCGGTCGATGGTCCAGCCGATGTTGCTGATGCGGTTGGTCAGCGCGGTTTGGCCGCCGTTGGGCAGGAGGCCGGACTGCTGGTGGTTGCGGCTGAATCCGAGATTGTAGTCGAGCTGGAACGCGCCGAATTCGTGCTCCCCGCCAAAATCGATCAGGTATGTTTCGACCACGAAACTGTTCGGCCCGTTGTTCACGATGTCGAGTTGCGAGGCCGGGATTTGGCGCACCTGCGTGACCTTGTCGGTGAAGCCGGGGATGATGCCGGAGGTCGCGCTCGGAACGGTGGTGGCGTTGCCGGTGGAGGCGGTCGCATTGTCGGTGCGGCGGAAGCGCTCGATGTTGTCGTTGAGCGTGAGGTTGAGCGAAAACTTGGAGCTGAACGAATGGCGGTAGTCCGTCTTCACGTTCACGCTTCTCTGCTTGCGGTTGTTGTAGCCCTCCCGCGACTGGTAGCTCCAGTGGTAGGCGGGATCGGTGAGGTTGGCGGTGTTCTGATACTGGTGGGTCACGCGAAACTGGCCCACGGCGTTTTCGCTGTAGAACAGGTTTGCCGCGATCCCCAGGTTTCGTTCGCCGCCGAGCACGCTGAACACCTCCTGGTAGGCGAGGGTGATCAGCGGGTGGGCGCGGTGCTCCTCGCGGCGCGGCACCTGCTCGGTGAACGAGGGCGCGACGCGCATCGTCGCGCTGTAGGACACGCGGCGCTTTTCCTTCATGTTGAGCGGCGAGCGGGTCTTCAAGTTGATCGTGCCGCCGAGGGAGTCGGCCGTCTTGTCCGGCGTGTGGCCTTTGATCAGCTCCAGTTGCTCGAACATCGTGCCGGAGATGCTTTGCAATTCGAACGCACGGTTGGTGCCGATGCTCGCCATCAGGCCTCCGTCCACCGTCACCGTGTTGAGCGAGGGCGACATGCCGCGGACGTTGAACTGGTAGTTCAGCCCTTCCTCCGTCGGGCTGCCGGCGATGCCGGGAAGGCGCATGACCGCCTCACCCGCACTCATGTTGGGCAGGTTGCCGAAGGAATCCATCGCGACGATGTTCTTCACGTTGCTGGCGTTGCGCTGCGCCGTGATCGCAAGGGCGTCGCCCTCGCGTTCGCCGGTAACTCTGAACGCATCGAGCCGGTAAACGCCCGACGTGAGCTCGAAATCGCGCACTACGCGCTGGCTGCCGCCGACGGCGATCTTGGTGCTCTGCGGATCGAGGCCGATGTAGGAAACGGCAATCTCATGCGTGCCGGGCGGCACGCCGGTGAGCACGTAGCGGCCGGTATTGTCGGTCAGCGCAGAGATGCCGAGCGCGGGCGCCTCGACGCGCGCGCCCTCGAGCAGATTGCTTGTGGCGGAGTTGCTGACCGAACCCGAGACGATTCCGCCGGACGAACCGGCACCGGAGCTCGCGTCGGCGGCAAAAGTGACGTGAGCGAGGGCGAGGGCGAGGGCTGGCGCGACCGAAGCAAGATTTCGCCCGGCGAGGAGATTTCTTTTCATTCTCATTGGGTCCGATACCCCGGAGCTTGCTCCGGCTTGGTTGGAGGAATGGGTTTGCGGGTGGAATTCACAAGGGGCCGGCGCGCTTGCGGTGGATCGATGGTTTGATGAATGCCTCGGGGCTTGCCCCGGGGGTTTTTACGGGGCGATGCGGGCTTTTCCGAAAACGTTCCAATCGGCGCTTCGGAGTCGGTTTGGAGTTCGAAGGTGGGGAAGCACGCTGCCTCGGGCTAAACGAGCGACCGTCCTAGCTGCCCATGAACACGCACGCGCTGGCAATCGAGCGCCCGATACTCTCACTGCCGCCGAATCCGGGGGCACGGGTCCGATAGGATTTGTCGGGGGTAACGACCATCTCGAAAGCAACTGACACGTCGGGACCCCCGGCCAGTCAAGGGCAAAGCCTCGCCCGGCGTGCGCCAATGCGTGATCGTTTCAAACGATGCGCTTCTGGTCGGGAGGTTTGCTGCGGCTACCCGCCGGGTCGAACCACCGTGTTCCGCAACGTCGATGGCAAGGGCGGTCCTGCGGAAATTAACCGTCTTCGCCGCGTCGGGGCGTTGGCGCGCGACCAACGATTCGACCATGACCGCCGCCCGCCGCTTCGGCCTCCTCTATCTCCTCTCGCCCGTCCTCGCCACCCTGCCCTGCCCTGCGTCCATACGCGGACGAGTGAGGTCTCGCGGACGTTCTCCCTTTTTTCCGTCTTCGGGCAGGCGCAGGTGACGCCGTCCTTCCGGGCGCTGGCGCCGTAGGTTGCCTTCGTCGCCGCGACGGGGATCAGCGCCGCGTTCGTCTTTCGTCCCGCCGCCACCCCGAGCAGAGCTGGGCGGCGCGAAGATCACCGGCAAAAAAACACCTTAAACTGAAGAGCCGGGCGCGTTGACCCGCGCGCGGCCCCACGCCATTCGTTCGCTACAACTCGAACGACGCGCTGAAATAGAACTTCCGATTCGTTTTATAGTAATAGGGCGTGACCGCGATGTTCGCCGCATTGGCGCTTCGCGGATCCCAGCCGACGGGCCGCTCGCGCTCGAACAAATTCTTCGCGTTCACCTGAAAGGTCACCTTACGGTCGAAAAGCTTGGTCGCGTATTTTATAAATACGTCACCGTCCCACTGTCCCTTGAACGTTCGCTGGATGCTACCGAGCGCCGCCTGCGGCGCCTCGGCGATGGTGTCGCCCTGATAGTTTGCGCCAGCCCCAACCCCGAAACCCTTCAGCGCTCCTTCTAAAAACTGATAGTGAACGAGCGCACCAAAGCCATGTTCATAGGACCCGATTTCGTTCGTGCCGAGCAAGACACGGTTTGGATCCTTGCTGATGTAGACATCGAGGTTCGCGTAGCTGAGAAGGATCTGCAGGCTGCGGGTGGGCGAGAAAATGAAGTCGGCGTCGAATCCTTTGGACGTGTTTTCGCCGCGCGCGACGTTCGCGCCGCGGCCGTCGACCGGGTCAAAGGGGTTCGGAGCGGTGTCGTCGAAGACCACCCGGTTCGTCTGCGAGATTTCGAAATAGCTCACCGTGCCCGAAATCTTCCCGCCGAGGAGGTCGACCTTGAGCCCCGCCTCACGCCCTTCGCCCTTGCGCGGCGGAAACGGATTCCCGGCGAAATCCCGCTGCGAGCTGTTTGGCTGGAGCGACTCCGTCGAAAGCGCGAAGACACCTAATCCCGGCGTCACCCGGAAAATCGCACCCACCTGCGGCAGCGTGTCGCCATCGTCGAAGACGACTGTGTTGATATTGTTCGGATCCGCACTGCGCCGGAAATTGATCGAGGTGTTGTAGAGGCCGCCGTTGAGAATCAGCCGGTCGTTGAAGAACTTGCTGCTCACCGATGCGAAGTAGGAGGAGAAGAAATTCCGCTGATACGCCGAGTCGAAGGGGGCGGTGAACGAGCCCGCCGCCGGGGGCAGCAGATTCATGACGAGATCCGC
>Ga0163144_10030187_pt1 | contig 10376 bp, 8 predicted proteins | sample OliLak19BULKMAT1_FD_123175 | JGI IMG/M metagenome (GOLD analysis project Ga0163144, IMG submission 123175) | Freshwater microbial mat bacterial communities from Lake Vanda, McMurdo Dry Valleys, Antarctica - Oligotrophic Lake LV.19.BULKMAT1 | ecosystem: Environmental > Aquatic > Freshwater > Lake...
CAGCAAGGGAATGTACTCGCTCAGGGTGCCAGTCGTGCGTAACGCAGACGGCACGTTTGCCAATGGCGACAGCGACGTCAAGCTACGCGCCGACGCGCTCGGCTACCTCACCTTCCCAAGCGCTCCGCGCACCGCGTTGCCCGTTGACCTGGGCAGCGGCGGAGGCGACCTGCCTGCCATCGAGAATGCAACGACGAAGATCGCGCTCATCCCCCTCGACCATGCCACTGGCCTCGGCAGCGTCAGCGGCAAGGTCACCAGCGACAACCCCGGAGGCACGCTGGTCATGGCGGCGAGCCATACGGGTCTCGCTGATCGCGACGGCTCGTACACGGTGTTCAATGTGCCTGCGGGCGACGGGCAGGTTACGGGCTACGCGCCCGGCGTGAACCTCGAGACCAAAAGCGCAAAGGTCAGCGCCGGTGAGGTCACTGCTGGCGTCAACCTGGGCTTCTTATCGGCCGCCGTGGCAGCGGTAAGCGGCACGATCCAAATCGTGAACGCACCGGGGGGATCCATGACCAGCGTAATCCTGGTACTAGAGGAAACATTCGACGAGAACGCCGCCCGTGGCGAAGCCCCGCCAGGTTTGCGAGCCTCCGCTGTCTCTGGCGCTTTCTCTATCCCCAACGTACCTGACGGTCGCTACGTCGTTTTGGCAGCCTTCGAAAACGACGACCTGGTGCGCGACCCGGACACCAGCATCGGCGGAACGGAGATCGTGCACATCGAAGTGAGCGGACAGGACCTCGAGGTGAGCGAGGGCTTCAAAGTCACCGAGGCTTTGGCAGTCAACTCGCCCGGTGCTGACGGGATCGACGTCGTGAGCGGAACGCCGACTTTCTCGTGGGCCGACGACTCGTCCGAGGATACGTACACGGTGGTCGTGTACGATGCGCTCGGCAACTTGGTTTGGGAGGAGGCGGGCCTCGCCGGGCCGAAGGGCAGCAAGGCCGTGACGCTCGAATACGGCGGACCCCAGCTAGAGGCCGGCATGATCTATCAGTTTCGCGCCACGTCGATAAAGGACGGCACTCCTATCTCACAGACAGAGGACCTCAAGGGCGTCTTCGAGTATCGGTGAGGCTGTTCGACGCCGCAGTCCCAACGCCTGACTGAGTAGTGCTAGTGCAGCGTGTGCCAATGTCCGTCGTGCTCCACTTTGGGCACTTCGACTTCGGGGATGCGCGGTAGCGGTGAGGCGGTAGCGCTGGCGGCTTCGCTACTGGCGCTTGGAGTGAGCACTATGTGAACGCGCGGCCCAGAGCCCTCGGGGCCGCGGGCCAGGCGCGTGCGGAGCTCCTTCTCGGCGGCTTCCTCGCGTTCCCAGCGCTGAAGCGTGACGGCGGCTTTGCGGCGCTTCCGGCGCCAGCCCAAAACGAACAGCCCCAGTGTTCCGGCCCAGATGAAGCTGCCGGAGAAGAGCACGGGCCAGAAGGTGTAACGCTTAGCGACGTCCTCGCGCCACTCGCTTTCGAGCGTGGCAAGCTCCACGCCGTACGAGTTGAGCAAGGCGGCGTCCAAGCTTTCTCCGTCCCGCATGCGGGATACGAGCCCTCGGAAGCGGTGCTGTTCCTCGCGGCGAACGAGGAAGCGCACGACGTCGGAGGCTTGCGCGTAGGCGACGTTGGCGTCGCTCTCGTCCATCGGGAACGTACGCTCCATCTGCGCTAGCGAAGGCAAATTGTCAGCGACCGTGGCGGTGAAGAGAGTCTGCATGCGCACGAAAGACGTTTCCCCCGACGCCAGCACTGCGAAGCCTTCGTTGAACCAGCGTGGCACCGGACGCCCGCCCACCGCATCCTCGAGCGCGATGTGCGCGAGCTCATGCCGAAATACCTCCGCCAGCTCATGCTGCGAGTTGGGGTTCACGGGCTTCACGGTGAGCAGCACCAGGCCGATCTCCGGGTAGGCCACGCCGGCGGCGTAGTCGGGATACGGGGCGTTGGGTGGCGCCAGCGTGGTCATCTCGCCGGGGGTTCGGGCCACGGCAACTCGCACCTCTGACAGGACTGGTTGGCCGAGCCACTCCGTGAGCTCCGTACGGACTGCCGCGGCGTCCGCGATGAGCGGCTGAACGCGCTCGCGAATGGACGGGTGGTAGACGAATTTGATCCAGCCCCCGTCGTAACTGTTGAAGCCTTGCGGAATGGGTGGCAGCCGCAAGCGACCGTGGAGTGTACGTGGCGCGTCCGAGGGCGCTTCGCGACGACTCTCGATTTCGCCCGCTGTCTCTTGAGGTAACTCAGGGGTGCCGGTACGCACGGCGGGCTCCGCCGGAGCCGCCGAGGGCGCAGCCTCCGCGCCTGCCGGAGCAGACCAGGCCGCCTGCGGCCACAGAGCTGCGAAGCAGAACAGGATGAACGCCGAGAGCCGCATCCTGATCCAATATGATTCGGTCAGGAGCTGGCGCCAAGCCAGGACAGCGTGGCGAATGAAATGGGGGCCCGGGCCGTCAGCGAGGCGCTGAGCTGTGGACTCCGAATCGCGACCATTGCCGCGAGCAGCAGGGCCGACCAACCCGCCAGAATCGGGATCAGGGTTAGGCGTGGGAGGAGGGCTGGAATCCGCAACGACCCGGCCGCCGCGCTCGCCCCGGCCAGCAGACAGGCATCCAGTAGCGCCGACCGGTCGCCCCGAGCCAGCAACGCTGCCGTGACCGTGACGGATAACAGACTGCACAGAAAAAAGACGCGCTTTCGCCAATTGGCCTTTGCCGCGCCGGGCTGGGCTGCTTTGAAAGCGAGCCCAATGCTCAGTGCGAACACGACGCAGGCCACGACCGCGAAGGTCGCGCCGCCGAGAGGACGATGGTGAGTGGACGATTTGAGCACGCTTGCGAAAATAGCAAGGGGCAGAGCGGACAAACCTGCCCCAAGCAGCAGCGGCTGCACGCTCGGTTGTTTCGAGCCACGCAGCCAAAGCCCTACCGGAACCACCACGAGTGATACGGAGCCCATCAGAGCCATCGCGCTGGCCGGCAGGCTGGCGTACGGAGCCGCCCGCAGGATGGCGGGAGCCGCGGCCGGTACCGAGAGCAGCAGCCCGAGCGCCAACGCCGCTGGAGCGCTTGGCGATACCCCGAGGGGTGCGCGCTCACTCACACTGGTCGGAGCTCCAGGCGCACGCGGCTCGCGGCGTGCTGAGAAACGTAACCATGATCCAGAAACCAGCGCACGGAACGGGCCAGGGCCTCGCGTGCGCTGCGGTGCTGGTAGCCGAGCTCGGTTTCGGCCTTCTGGCTCGTAACCCAAACGTTGCTGCCCACATAGTCGCGCGCGATGCGCGACGTGATAATCGGCTCGCCGCCGCGCACCCGTGCCGAAAACTCCCACAGTGCGCCTACCAGCCGCGCCATACCCGCGCTCTTGGGCTCGCTCGGCTCCGAAAGCCCGGTGATGTCCGCCAGCGTTTCGAAGATCTGGCTGTAGGTGAGGTTGTCGCCGCCCAGAATGTACGATTGTCCCAGGCGGCCCTGCTCCATCGCCAAAATGTGACCGGTCGCGACGTCCTCGACATCGACGATGTTCAGTCCCCCCTCCACTACCGGGAAGCGCAGGCTGGGCGAATGCTTTAGGTACCGCAGCAGGGTTTGACCATTGGGTGTCGGCTTCCTGTCACCCGGGCCGGCAATCGTTCCCGGTAGCACGCGCACGATGGGCTGACCCGCCTCGACGGCGTCGCTCACCACGTCGTCGGCTTCCACCTTGGCGCGAATGTAAACTTCTGGATCCGTGAGATTGAGCTCGTGCTCTTCGTCCATCGGCTCTTGCTGAGTCGTGCCCAGCACCCCGCAGCTGCTGGTGACGACGATTTTTTCTATCTGCCGAGCGCGCGCCGCGCTCAGCACTTGCCGAGTGCCAACTACTGCCGGTTCGATGATGCGCTCGGGGCGCTTGTCCCACAGCTTGAAGTTGGCAGCGGTGTGGTAGAGGCGCGTGCAGCCGGCGAGCGCGCGATACACGCTGCTCTCCGCCATGATGTCTCCGACCGCAATCGTCATACGGTCTTTCGGCAGGCCTTGCAGCGAGGTCAAGTCCGTCTCTGGCCGGACGAAGGCCTTCACGTGATCGCCGCGCTCGAGCAGCTTGCGAACCAGCGCAGCTCCGACGAAGCCATTCGCTCCAGTGACCAACACGTACGGCTGCTTCATGCCGTTTCCCTTAGGCAGGTTGAGCGCGCGGGTCAAATCCCGAGCCTTCTGTGCGGCTTCGAGGCGTTCAGGGGCTGCAGAATCGCAGCTTGATTGCAGAAGCTGCCGTGTCGGATTTGGGTGCAACTAACGAGCGTCGTGGTCCAGCCCATGTCGCAGGGTGGCAGCGGATCGGGTCCACGGGCAGGCGCAAGCAGCGCGGGAGGATCGGGCGTAGCAACTTAGCCGCTGCGGGTCACTTCGATTGAGTACACTGCAGGCCGTGTCCCGTCCCCCACTCTTGCTGGCTGCTTTGGTCTTCGCAATGGCTCTTGGCTCCGCTGCCACGGCGCGCGGGCAAAGTGCGCTGCCCGCGCACGTTCCGGCGGGCTCCGGGCAGCTCGCGCTCAGCGTGCTCCTGAACAAAGCTGAGCTTTCGGCGGCGGCGTGTGCTGCGGCTCCCTGCGCCGCGAGCCCGCTTTCGTTGGGTCTGCCGATCGAGCTGCGGGGTAAGGCTGCTCGCGTCCAGGTAGTGTCGATCGGCGAGGGTCGGCGCGCGGTCGTGGTGGCGGTCGACGACGGCTCGCGCTCGTTTCGCGCGGTCGTCGCGGCGCCGCTCGCCGCGGGTGCGCCAAAGCTGCTGTTCTCCGGGTTGGTCGGAGCGTTGGCGGGCGAGGATGGGCTGCGCACCGGGCCGATGGTGCAGGTGTCGGACGCAGAGTCCGATGGTGTGCGGCGCATTCTGGTCGGTGAGCAGCACGAATCGGTGTCGCTTTGCGGTCGCCCGACCATCCTGTCGCCCAAGCTTCTCAACCCCAAAGACTTGACGCTTCACGCGGCCAAAGTGCAGCGACTCTCGGTAGCGGAGCGCGATGCGGCTCGCAGCGTGAAGGCAAGGCGGCTAGCGGAAGACGAGCCAAGCCGCTCAGCACCGTCCGTGCTGAGCGCGCTGGCGGCGTCTAGTGCCTTGGGCGCACCGCAAGCCTTGACGGATGGCGACCTCGAGACCACCTGGTCGGAGAACCTGGGCGGTACCGGCAAGGGCGAGTTCGTCGTGATGCGTGCTCCGCCGGAGCTGACGATTGCCGGGCTGGAGCTGGTCGTGCGACCGAAGCTTGCGTCGCTCGAGCACGGCGCGGCTCCCGAACGTGTTTTCATCGCTGGGCCGCGCGACGTGGTCGAGGTGACGCTGCCGGAAGACGCGTGGAAAAGCCCAGGCGCACGCTACTTCGTAGCGCTAGATCCGCCCCTGCGCGGTGACTGCCTGGCGCTGGTTTTGGATACGGCGTTTGAGCAGGGCACCTCGGCGCGCGTCACGCTCGCGGAGCTTTCTGTAGTGAGTGAGTTTTCGGCGAGCGAGCTGCCGGCGCTGGTCGCGGCTCTGGCGGGTGGAGGGCAACGCGCGGAAGCCGCCAAGACTCTGCTATCGGCAGGCGGACCGGCGGCGTACGAGGCAGTTTCGAAGGCCTTCGACGGGCTGGACGAAGGCGGACGTCGCGTCGCACTTCAGGTCATCGACCGAGCCCCATGCGAAACGAGCGTGCCGCTTTACGTCCGCGCGCTCATGGGCAAAGTCGAAGCTCAGGCTCGCCACGCGCAGAGCAGGCTGAGGCGCTGCGGCGCTGTGGGCGGGGAGGCCTTGGCCCAAGCGCTTTCTACCAGCGACAAGCAACGGTTTCCCCTGCTGGTGTCGGAGCTGTCCGTCATCGACCCGGGCCGCTCCGTGAAGGCGTTTCTGCCGCTAATGGAAGAACGAGCCAGCGCGCGGCGCCGGCTCGTCCGTAGCTCACTGGCGCAAGCCGCGCGCTCTCCGCAGGCGGCGGCGGCGGTGCGGGCGGCACTCGCCGACCCGAGCACGTCCGAAGTGGCGTTGATCGACTTGCTTCGCGCATTGGGCGAATTGGCGCCACGCTTTCAGCCTGAGGCCGGCGTGGCGCTCGCCCGTCTCCAAAACGGGGCTCCCAAGTTCCGCGCTCGCTACCTCTTGCTAGGTCCAGCCGCAGCGCTCAGCGGCGTGAGCCCCGAGGCCGACGCGTCGTTTCGGCGCGCGCTCAGTGCCGATCCCGATCCGCACGTTCGAGCCGCAGCGCTCTCGCTTGTGCGAGAGCCCAAGCGTTTTCAGGTAGAGCTGCTGAAGGCCCTGGAGGATCGAGAAGTACGGGTTCGAGAAGCGTCGGCACAGGCGCTGGCGAACCCCAAAGCGGACTTCGCCACGCAAGGTCTAGTGAAACGCCTGGCAGAGGATCGCTGGCCGCTGGTGCGCGCGTCCGCGGCGGATGCGTTGGCGCTCCACCCCGCGGGCGCTGCTTTGGACAGGCCACTCGTCGCCGCACTGGGCGACGAGTCATCACTGGTTCGCGCTCGAGGCATCCGCGCGCTGGGTCAACGCCAGGCGAGGGGCGTCGCTGGCCCAATCCGCGACCGCTTGGCTGACGCTGACGAGTGGCCGGAGGTGCGAGCGGAGGCGGCACGCGCGCTCGGCGCGGTTTGCGACGCGGAGTCGGCAGCCGTATTGGCCGCATTTGCAAAGAAACTGGCGGACCCCATGGCGAGCGCCGACGCTCAGCTCATCGGCACCGCTGCCGTGATTTCGCTCGGTCGACTGGCGCGCCCCGATCTTCGGCAGGCGCTCGCTCCGCTCTCCGACAAGCGCGCTCCGCCCCACGCACGACGCGCCGCCGCAGTCGCATTGACCGCGCGCACTACCTGTCGCTGGAAGCCCGCACGCTGACCTGAGCTTGCGCTACCGACTGGCGACCGACGAATCAACGCCGGCGTTTCCTTGACCCTTTGCCTGCCCGCCGTTTCCAACACGCACGTCGATTTTACTGCTCGGCCCATAGGGGCGCAGGCGACTAACTCTCCAAGGTAGCGTGACAACGGCATGCTGGAGGTTGCGTCGCATTGAATGCGTTAGACGGAGCGGTGTGCGCTGGCGACTGGGTGCGCCGGGGCGGCCTACGCCACTACGTGGCTCGGCAAGGCGCATTACGGGGACGCGACGCTAGGGTGGGGGGGGAATTCTTTTTCGGAGGGCGGAAGCGAACGACCTTCCAAGCGTTGGGCGTGACGTTGCCACTGCCGCCGCCTCCCTGAGTCGTCCATCGAGGGACGTCAGCGCGGGCAGTCGCGCAGCAGCGACTGCGCTTGACGCTCGATGCGGCTGCCGGCGCGTCGATGGGTGAGCGAGCGCGCTAGTGAGCAGGCAAGATCCTGGTTCCCGTTTGCCATGAGAAGCTGGGCGCGACCCAGGTCGGCCTTGTCGCGCGTACGCTCGTCGCGGCTCTCGGAGAGTGCCGCGAGGGCGTGTAGCGCGCTTTGCTCATCCCCGTTCGCCAAGGCTTGACCCACGCGGCCCCAATTTGACACTACCGCCTTCGAACCGTTGCCCGGCGGCGGTTGCGGAGTGTCCATCGAGCTTCGGCTGCCGCCAGAGCCTTGACTGCGTCCAGAGCCATTCGGGATAGAAACCGGACTACCTGATGAGCGCTTGCTACGCGGCGTCGACGGTTCGGCCGGCAGCTCGGCGCTGGTATTGCCGGGAGAGGTGGATGGCGGGGCCGCGGGTGTCGGGAGCACCAAGGGCGCATGCCCAACGCCGGCAGGCGAGACCGGCATGCTGTCCGAAGAGCCGCCTTTCCCGGTGGAGCCTGTGGGGAGATCTGGCCGACCCAGAGCGTGAGAGACCCACTCCTGAAGCACCGCGGGCTTGGCGTAGGCCAGGCTCCCCAATGCCAGGACCGCGACCACGACCACCTTCGTAACCCAGGCGCGGCGCGGCTTCGGCCGACGGAGAGCGAGCCGCGCGCGCCGCACGCCCGCCTGTACCTCGGCCTCACTTGGCTCCACGGCGCGATAAGCGCGCACGGCGACCTGCAAGCGAGCTAGGTCCGCGGAGGTCACGCCGGCACCTCCGGATCGAACAACGGATCCGTACGCAGTAGCTGCGCGAGCTTTTTATGAGCGTCGCGCAAGCGCGAGCGCACGGTGCCCTCGTTCGCGCCCGAAATGACCGCGACCTGAGCGACGTCGAGCCCCTCCAGATCGTGCAGGATGAGCGCCGCTCGCTTCTCCTCCGGCAGCCTTCCGAGGGCGACATACAGGCGGCGGGCTCTTTCGAGCTCGCGGAGGTCGGTCTCGGATGAACGCGGAAATGCTGGATCGGGCGAATCGTCTTGGGGATCTGCCACGAAGCGGCGTTGAAAGCGGCGGTACCACCGCGTGTGGTCTATGAGAGTTCGGTACACGATGCCGTAGGTAAAAGTCGAAAGTGAGGAACGACCCTCGAAGTGAGCGAGAGCTTTCAGAGAGCGTTCCGCTGCCGTTTGAACCAAGTCGTCGAGATCCTGCCGCGGCCCAGCCAGCGCTCTCATTTGTCGGTAGAGCAGCGCCAACAACTCGTCCGACTGCGTGCCGGCAAGCGCTTCCTCGCGCAGCCGCCCGGGGGCGGTCAGCTCGAGGGCGGCATGTAAGAAGGATTGGTCCATCCCCAGCGTGAGAGGTCTATGAACTACGTTAGTCGTTCGAGCTAGGCAATCTGAGCGTTCAAGTCTCACATATTTTCTTGGTCGAGCGCGGCCCTGCCTCTGGCACACTACCCCGGCTTGGTGGGCTGTTTTCGCGGTTCTGTGTGGCTGGCAACTCTGTTGGCGGCTCTGTCCTGGGCTCCTTTTGCTTTGGCGAAGACGCCGCAACTGGAGAACCGCTGCCCCCGGCTTACCGCGGCTGGCTACGAAGAGCTGGACGCGCGAGTAAAGCTCCTGCTGCGAGCCGACGACACCAACCGCGGGCTGCCGGTCGTCGTCTGCACCGCGGAGGCGGCGTGGGTAGAGTGGGGTGAGGAACGCCTCACGGTGCTTCCTAGGTTGCCGCTCGAGGACGAGTTCCTGGACGTGATCGAGGCGCGGGTGCATCGAGACGCGCGCGCTCGCGAAGCCGACCCCAAGACAACCGAGACGAAAGCGATCGAAAGTGGAGAGCCCGTGCTGGCTGCAGCCAGCGAGCCTGCGGCGGCTCCTGCAAAGGCCCAGCGCGCCGACCCACTTGCCTTGCGGGCATCGGATGCGCGGGGCGGCGGAATCGCCGTGGGCGTTCAGATCGAACCGCCTTCTGACACGATAGGCTTCGCGGTGGGGCCGGCCTTCGACTTCGGTGGCTCGATCGGCCCGCTCCTGATCCAGGGTCGCGAAGCATTTCGCTTTGCGAGCGCGGACGAGCGCTCGGTCCTGTTCATGGACTTCGAGGCGGGGCTCGGGTTCGGCGCGCCGCTGAATCCTGACGCTCGCTTCGGCGTCGTCGCGCGCTTTGGAGCCGAGTGGCTGATCGCTTACCCAGAGGGCAACTCCGGTCAGGCCGCCGCCATTCCGATCGCCGCGCTCGGTCTGCGGATCGCGGAGCGCGTTGGACCGGCCAGCGTGTGGCTCGGGCTCGACGGTCATTTCAGGCTGACCGAGTTGTCGCTCCGGTCCTCGAGCCCAATCGTAGCCAATGACGTGACTGCGATCCTTACTTTGGGCGTCGCCTTCGTGGATTGGAGCCGAAAATAGCGAGTTTGGAACAACGTCGAAGCGCTGGCCGTTCCCCAAGCGCTCGGGCGGCTTAAGTGCTTTACTTTTGTAGTAATTCCGGAGCCCGACCCAAGCCAACGCCCGCCACTTCGGTCTGCTAGCGATATGAGCCAAGCCAGCGACACGACCCGGCTCGAGCACGCCGCGCGCCGCGCTGGCCTGCGGCTCAAGCTGCGTCGCGCTCTCACGGCCTTCGCCAGTTGGTTGCCGCTGCCGCTCGGCTACCTGGCCGCCGTGCTCGGCGCAGTCAAGGGGCTCCCGCTCGACGCGGTTCAGGCTAGGCCCTGGCTGATTTCTGTGTTGGTACCGCTGTCGTTCGTCGTGGCGGTGGCGCTGCGTGCGGCGTTCGTACGGCGGCCGGCTTGGGAGGGGGCGCTCGCGCTGGATCGTCATCACCAGCTCGACGATCGCGTGACCAACGCGCTCGCGTTTTCGCGAGTGCCCGCGGTCGAACGAACGCCGCTGATGTCCGCCGCCATTGCTGACGCGGTGGAGCGTGCGCCCGGCCTCGAGCCGAGGCGGGCAGCTCACATCGCCTTGCCGCGTGAGCTCTGGGCGAGCGTCGCGCTGGTCGTGGGACTCGTGGGCCTGGCTGCCCTGGAGGTACGGCAGCTGCGAATCATTCTGCCGTCCGACGTGAAGGTGCAGCCGATGTTGCTGACCGCGGATGACGTCGA
>Ga0163144_10030188_pt1 | contig 10376 bp, 13 predicted proteins | sample OliLak19BULKMAT1_FD_123175 | JGI IMG/M metagenome (GOLD analysis project Ga0163144, IMG submission 123175) | Freshwater microbial mat bacterial communities from Lake Vanda, McMurdo Dry Valleys, Antarctica - Oligotrophic Lake LV.19.BULKMAT1 | ecosystem: Environmental > Aquatic > Freshwater >...
ACTGTTATTAACAAGTATTTCTACATTCTATTAGCTGTTCTTATTGCTCTTATGATTCGAACTTTCAAAACGACAAGTATTCCTCTAATAACTATAATCAAACCAAAAACTCAATGCTACACATTTGGAAAGGACAAGTTCGACCCTTTTGCGAATGTATGGAATGCAGATGACAAGAAATTACTTACTGATTTGCTTCGCCGTCTGATGAAAATCTCAATATCTGCAAATATCAATTGTGTGTTAATGGCAGGCAGTCTGTTGGGATGGGCTCGTCACAATAAGGACATTATTCCATGGGATGATGATCTTGATGTGTCAACACATAAAGACAATATAAGCATATTACGAAAGGCTTTTGAAAAGGATCCAGAATTGAACGTTCTATTCCGTAATGGTTATATCAAAATTAGTTGGGAGAATCAAGGAACCCCTATCGATGGATATAGCTATAGTTATCCATTCATTGATATATTCCCTTATGAGTTGAAAGATGATTCAATCAAGGTTCTTTCAAAGACAATTAAGCTTGATAAACCTTTTAAAACTGTTACTGACTCTTTCATTGGAGTAAATGTAAATGTTCCTGTCGAATATCCTAAAATACTTGACGGGTTGTATGGGGTTAATTGGTCTGACACTTGCATTAGTAGCAATTGGAATCACAAGAATGAATGTGAAATCGACCCTCGTTTCATAAGTAAGATTAAATGTAGTTTACTGTAGATTATCTACTGTAGATAATCATCTGTAGGATATGAGACTTGAGATTGTTTCAATTTCGTATTGTATTTTAGAATCAGAGAGAGCCAATTACTTGTATTCTTTCCATAATCAATAGGAGTTTTCCAACTTTTTCCATACATTTTTTCAACACAAGCAATCCCGTCATTCGGGCCTTTCAGAAGAAGTGGTCCAAACTTGTACTTCTTCTGAATTGGAAAAAGTTCACTTTCTGTAAATTTTTCTTTCGAAAATAACCACCTGTTCTTTGGGTGTTCGTGAACATAAATTCCATCAAGCTTGATATAAGGGAATATGTCAAGGAATCCATTTCCACTATCAACTCGTTGGATATTATTAGTGTAAGGAAGTGTTATTCCGTGCTTTTTAAATTCTGGCTCAAGGGCTAAAAGCTTTGGAACGTCTTCTTTCATCATGCCGATATCGATATCATTGTCCCAGCTGATTAGACCTTCGTTTCGAATCGAACCAAGAAGAGTTCCACAGCTAATAAAATAATCTATATTGTTTTCTGAAAGAATCTTGTCGAATATCGACATTGTCCGATATAGACCGTTCACATGTTTTTGAGGGAGTAATTTAGTTTCATTATTGTGACGTGATACTTTGATTATGACTATGATTATGAGGATGATTATAATTACGAGAAATATTGTTAGCCAGCACATTTATTTAGATACCTAAATAAATATTCTTGTAGTTTCTACAGAAATGAAAAAATTTTTTGGGAAAAAGGTGAATGAAAATGTCTAATTGCCTCTATGGTGGAAATTCGCAAAAATTATGTAGAAAAGAGTGTACTGTTTGCTTTGAAAAGAGCTTTGCGTTCTATATAAAGATGGAATTCTGGGGAAATAAAATAGATCTCTTTAAAATCGAACGTGCAATTGCAAATGGATACACGATTATTCACATGTGTCAGGAAGAGGTTTTGGGTGATTCTTACGATTGGAAAAGTACTCTCAAAAATGCAATAGACGAATTACATTCTAAACCAGAAGTCATATGCTTAGGGAATAACGTATCACTTCATGATGCGTTCCATGTATAGTTTAATATTTCCAATCTTGAGTTTAAAATTGAATTTCTAAAAACTTTCTTTAATTTAGAAAATGTCTTTTGTGAATGATATGAAACAAATGAACGATGATCGTTTCCTTGCGATCCTTACAATCTTGGAGAAATTTATTTGCGAATATCGCCGAGTTCATCCGTTCCCTTACAGGATTAAACTGAGTAGTTTAGGTACTAAACTTACATATGATGATTTTGATATTCATACATTAAACGAGTTGAATAAGAGATGGAAAAATTTGGTTCGTGCGAGTTTTGATTGCAATGCGAGAATGATAATGTTCGACTGGAGTGTGCCTGATTCTGTTTCTTCACCAGTTCCCATAGATCTTCAAAGTGTTCCCACACCGATTTCGGATGACGTTCCTCAGAGCGACTCTGTAAAACCCTGTATTGAAGAGGAATATTACTCAGAGATTACTGATGATTGAAGAGGAATCTAGAATATGTAGTAAAATGACTACATATGTTGCGCTGGATGTTTTCTCATCGGAAAACCAATAATTTCTATTGGGTTTTGCGTGGGAGACGAGAATGGAACCATTCTCCAAAAAGGCGAAAATTAATCTTCAAGTTAACTGGCCTATGTTCAATGAACATTCGCAAATAACTTATTATGGAAGTTTTGAAAAGAGATGTTAGGGCGAATTCTGGTCAAAACAGAAGAAGGAACTCTTTGATAATTTGAAGAAGAAGCTGACTCTTGATATGAAAAATTTCTTCAATCGCCTTTAAGAATAGGTTTGATTGGATCGCTCGCACCTGTCGATATTCCGCTCGCACCATAGCAATGTCTTTCTCCACGACCCTGTAATCATTCAACATTACTTTGTAATGTTCTTTATCCTTGGTTCGATTCAACTCTGAGATAATATACTTTCTCCTCCAAATAAGCTTTTCAAGTTTAGACAACATTTTTCTTCTCACACTCCATTGTTCCAAAAATTTTCATTTTGGAAATCTAGACCTTCCGGAGATGGCGAAGGTATTTCGCCCAATTGTCGCTCATCCTTTTGGTGTATATTATGTGATCCGATTCTAAGATGCCATCGATATTGCTATCCGTTGACCATAGACTTTTCTCAAGTTTAATCTCATCTTTCGAAATAACTATACCAGAAATGCTGATTATTCTATCATTCTTATATTCGATATCCTTGGATGTGAGAGTCTTGAAAGTCACAGCAATGAGTATTAGCGCGAACAGGTACTTGCATTGCTTGGTGTTCAAATCGTACTTGTTCTTCATATCGATTACATATTTCCGATAAAGAATGTCTTTGATGTTCTTTTTTCGAATACTTGCCCAATCTTGTCGAGATTCTTTGATACTCATCTCCATTTCGTGGAATGCGAGTTTCTTCTTGTTCTTTTCCTTTTGAGAAAGAATTCCTAATTTTTCTGTAAAAAGATTATAGACGTCATTGTACAGTTGTTTTGAATTCTTTCGTTCTATTTTGTAGCTGAATTCCTTATTCTTGTAACTACAAGACAAGAAATCTTTGCTGATATACGTACCATAAGGGCATTTTCCATATGCAAGGTCGTCAAAGATGATTTCCCAAAAGGGATCGTGCGCGTATTGACAGCATTCGAGAAATATGGGGTATATGATTTCTTTCTTCCCACTCATGTTTATATATTTACAAATAAATCTATAAGTGTATAAAAAATCTATGTGTAGATAAATGAGTAGTCCATTATGGTATCCTGTTAAAGATTCGACAGGAAAAGTTGCGTGCACATGTTGTTCGAATGATTTCGGAGATGGGTACGATTGCAATAGCCCAAAATGCACGAGTGGAGCATTGCCACCCGCGACAGTAAACCAGTGTCAGCCTATTGACCCTAAAAATTGCCCGACTTCTTGCAATGCAAGTGAGTCCGCTGGCGTGTATCTCTCTTTGAAAGTAAATCCTAGCGGATATCGTGTTTTAAAACAGACTTGCGAAATGCAAAAACGATACGATTTGTAATTTTTATTTCTTATAATAAAAATGTCAGACAAACTAGTTGGAATTGCATATTTAGAAAGCTCAGATTTTAACGGTAAATCTCTCAAACCGACAGGGAAGCCTACCGTTGTAATGGTACAGGGGACTTTCTGCGGATATTGCACGAAAGCGAAACCTGCTTTCACTGAGTTTGCAAGCAAAACTTCAGCATTCCCTTCGACTATTCAAATAGATGGCGGACAATCTGAAAAGGATGCTTACAAGATTGTACAACAATTAGACCCTTCAATTCGTGGTGTTCCGGTATACCTTGGCTTTGACCGAAACGGCCAGTATGTTAAAACTCACAGTGGAGGGCGAGATGCAGCTGCTCTTATGGCCTTTTCTCAACAACTTTGATTTAACTACGTCATACGTATTTAAACAACTATTTTTTAGTATTAAATGGCACAAGTTATATCGTTAAACGAAGAATCGGGTTTTAACAAGCTGGTCAAATGTTACAATGAAAATCGCGAGAAACCATGGCATGAATGGCTAGAATTTAAAGAGGTTTTTCCTCACCTCGGCAAGCAAGGTTTAGTAGGACTGATGACGGTCAAAGAAACGGGGGATACCTTTGTGTTTAAAATTTCCCAATACATCAATTATTTAGTACAACACGAATTGGCGGTTATGAAATCTCTCAATAATCTTTCTGATTTCTGCCCTCATTTTTGCAAGAGTATTGGAGGTATTATATGCGATGTGGACCCTACGAATCGAAAATCTGGAAACCCATTCATCTTGGATTCATCTTATCATATGGAAAAGGAGGTTATTTTGATGGAGCACATTGAAGGAAGTTCTAAACTGTACAACTACATTCGTTCAGACAAGGTTTCTGAAGATATTTTGTACTCTCTTGTGAAACAGACTCTTTTGGCTGTTGCAATTGCACAGAACAAGAAACGATTTACACATTACGACTTGCATTCGAACAATATAATGGTGAAGTGTTGCAATCGTAACCTCGTTTTCCAATATATTTTGGATGACCAGAATCAGTTTTGCGTTGCGACTCGAGGATACTATCCTGTTATCATTGATTTCGGATTCTCGTATGTTGGTGAAATGGATGATGGACCTCTCTGGCCATCTCTCGGTCATACAGATGTAGGATTCATGAGTAATGAATACGACTCGATTGCAGACCCAAAACTCTTTCTTGTAACAGTTTCAGGAGAAATTAATGCAAAGAAAAAATCAAAAAGAAGTAAGAAATTGAGAAATATTACACACAATATTTTCAATTCGCTTTCGATTGATTGGAGTTCCGGATGGGATACGGATAATAAAAAACCGGCATCAGATTACGTTCTCGAAAATTTGGAAAAATTCACTGCTGGTTCAAAACTTTTCCAAAAATTCGATCACTACTGTATTGATATTTTACAAAGCCTAATAATTCTTCCTCTCCAAAAACAAAAGAAAGATAATCTTAAAACTTCTTTCATCACATTCTTGTACGAATTTGCAAAGATTGAACAAGAAATTAGCTCTCCATTCTATTGCCTATACGTACTCAAAGGAATAGTTGATTCAGCTCGTGTTGTCAGAAGTGATTACTTGAACAAGCAAACCCGAGAGCATGCAATCCACTATTTCCGTACCAATACGTACCAATACATTGACACCGTTGCCAAGTTCTGCAAGCCGAAAGACATCAATTTCGAGAGAATGCTATGCTCTCTTCTTTGCACCGTCCGCGGAATTGAGCGGATTCTATACGATGCCGTTTCGGAAAGAATGACCGAAAAAAGAGGGATGTACAGCAAGCTTCCAATTAAATCAACAGAAGAAATATGCGCGGTGATTGATATCAACATTGAAGATACTTACACGTTCACTTCTGAAACTACCGTTATGGTGATCAATTGTATCGAAGGGAAGACCTATACTCTTCCATTAACAGAAGAAAATCGAATTGCCCTCAACGAACTGGCTTCAATTTCACGCGGTCCAGAATTGTATCGGATAGAAAAAGAAAATCGTGTATTAGATAAAAATGTGTGATAACTTTGCAAAATTAAAGCAAACATGGAATTCTCAAAGTAGCTTAGCACCTACAACATGGGACCCGTATCCGGAATTAATGAATCAGAATGATTGCGGAGTAGCGCGAGAATCATATGAACAGCTTGGAAACACGTATGCTCCGAATGGAGGACCTACTTACAACAAGTTCAATACTTGTTCTTCTACTATGCCTAGGTTCACTACCGAACAATACGAACCGCCGTGTTGTGTAGGAAACATGCAGTATTCTCTTCTTAAGAAAACATGGGATACTCAAAAGAGATATGATCTTTAAAAATTTTTATTATAGATAATAAAAATGTCAAGAAATGAACTTGAAATAGCGATAAAAGAAGATGATGTGTCACGGGTTTGGGCTCTTGTTAATGTTCAAAAAGTGAGAGTTGATCAAGCTAATTTAAATTTGGCGAGTAATATCCATAGTTCAGATATACTATTATTATTGCTTTCAAAAGTTGATTTTCAGATTAATTTTCAGGAATGTTATTCTTTCGCCTTAAAAGGAACGAGTATATCAAATTTATATTTGTTAACAGAAAGAGCTGAAAAACAAGGTATTTCTATTGTAATTAGCAATGAAGATTTCTTATCGGTTATTGTCAAAGGAGATCGTTATTTTGCCAATACATTATACATGCAAGCTGAAAAGAATGGTTCTCCTATTGATATACATTATAAGAATGAATTACCTTTTAAAACTGCTGTCACAGGAAGTGATATATGTGTAGTTACATATCTATTACACAAGTCAATTGATATTAATTCTCCTATCGATATTCATATTGACAATGAAGAGCCTTTCCGAATTGCAGTTTTTCAAAAGAAATCTGATGTAATCAAGTATCTAGTCAACCAAGCTATTAAGATGGATTCTCCAATTAATCTGGATGTAAATGATAGTTATGCTCTTCGAAATGCTCCAGATGAAAGAATGGAAATATTTTATCTTACACACGGGGCAAAAATTCCTGATGACTTGCACACCCCACTTGTTGATGAATGGCGTAAAGGATTTCATCCCTTGCAAACCTATTCAAAAAATGCAAAAAAAGCAACATCTCTTCGTGATATCATAGATACTATGAAATTTGGAATTGAACTTGAAACATGTGTTCATATTCTGGATGGTGAAGATACAATTGAATCGTACATAAATTGTCTTCAATCCAAAAGTGAAAACGTGGAATGGACTTCTGATTCTGAAAAATTTACAAATTATGATACATGGATTTTAATGGAAGATGGAAGTATCGACTGTAATAAAGAAGGTCCGTGTGTCGTTAAAAATGACTTGTATTGTGAAGGATTGAAATTTTTTCCTGTTGAAATAGTTACCCCTATTCTAATAGGGATTCTTGGAATCAAGGTATTCACATATGTGTATTATGGCTTTCTCCTAAGTGATAATTTCGTGTATCGAGTAAATTCTTCTCAAGGTCTTCACATTAATCTATCTCATCCAAAAGTCAATGATAAGCAATTTGTAGAGATGTGGAAATGTGTAGAACCTGCTTTATTCGAGTCGCTTTCACCCACTCGAAAGAATACTTCTTGGGATTATGCAAGGCCTGTATACACTCAAGACAAGATAAATACTGATTCAAAAATATCAATCAATTCACATCCACGAAGGTCGCATTGAAATACGCTCACAAGAAGGTACAATGGTTTATTTCGATATTCTGATGTGGTTGAAACTATGTATGATTCTTCTTGCCCAATCTGTATTAGTTCAGGTTCCAGAAACATCGATTGATAATAAGGTTGGCATGCTGTATACTCTCTGTGAATTACTTCAAGACCGAAACACGATTGAATATTTCCTCTCGCTTTACAGGAAGAATAAGGGCAAGGAATGGCCTGAGTTTGTGTATGATGGACCTTTTTCAACTGTCTTTGATGAGATTGTGATTCCTGAAGATGTGAAAGAAGGGATTCGACGCACCTCGGAGAAAAAATGCACAAATTTTTAATTGGTTGTACGACTGGTGATTTTGAAATGGTTTTACATAATGCCCGTGATGAGTGTAATATAAATAAGGGATTAGAATACGCATGTAAGGGTGGCTATTCTAAAATCGTCAAATATCTTATAAAGAGGACTATGCATGCAAAGTTGAATTAAATTATGAAGAATTACTTTTCATTGCTTGTACAAACGACAAGCTTGAGATTGCGAAATTTTTAATTGCATTTGGAGCGAACATTCGAAAGCAACAAAATTACATTTTTAAAAAGATCTGCATTGCTGGACACATAGAGATGGCAAAGTGGATATATAGCAAGATTAAGCCTTTCAATTTAAAGGCCGAGAACGCCATTCTGTTTAGATTAGCTTGTCGTAATGGAAATGGCTATTTGATGAAATGAATGACCCTCAACTTATTCACATAATTAGGTTTCCATTGTCTATATACGTCAATGGCTTATTCAGAAATCGGTGGAAATTGGTGATGACGACAAGAAAAATACAGTATTCGGGTGCCATCATTTTGTAACGTGCAACCTCTGTGCATGGCACTTGACAGAGTGCCCAATTTGCAAAACACCAATCGTTTTTCGTTTCCACGTGATTACTGACCAATTATAAAATTGAAAAATCTATTTTCAATTCTTTCAAAAGTATATGAACATTCCGCCAGAAAATGATGATGGAAATAATGAATACAAGCTAAAATTGGTCGATACACCCACCGAACGACTTGATCAACTGGCAACTCAGATGAGGTTTCGAGTTGACGAAGGATTTGGCGAGGCAATATACACTATTGGAGTTACAGATGATGGCAGAGTTCTTGGTCTTTCCGAAAGCGAGTATATTGAGACGAAAAGGAATTTGGATATACTTGCATCAAAGAATAACTACACTTTTACAATGCTATCTGAAAAGATTGTTGAAAAGGATATGAAAGTGTATGAATTCTTGGTGAGAGAAAGTAACCCTGTCAAGTATATCGATATAAAAATTGCATGTGCTGGAAATGTTGATTCTGGAAAATCAAGCTTACTCGGAGTTCTTTTAACGGGTCGTAATGATGATGGTCGAGGAAGAGCTCGCTTAAACGTGTTCAATTTTAAACACGAGATCCAGACGGGGCGAACAAGTAGTATTGCTCACCATATTTTAGGATTTGATGCGTGTGGAAAAGTTGTGAATCATACGGATGATTTTCGGCCAAAATCATGGCCTGAAATTGTAAAGAAGTCAGATAAGATTATAACGTTCTTGGATTTATGCGGACACGAAAAATATCTTCGAACAACCATTATGGGACTAACATCTCAATTTCCGGATTTGGCGATGATTCTTGTCGGTGCGAATATGGGTTTGTCAAAAATGACAAAGGAACACATCTTCGCGTGTTTGACACTCCATATTCCTTTTATTATTGTGATGACGAAGATTGATATATGTAAAGATAGGCAAAATGTGTTGAAAGATAACGTGAACGAAGTTAAGCAACTCTTAAAAAATTCAGGCATTCGTCGTATTCCTTGTGATGTAATCACGAATGATGATATTATTTTAGCTGCGAAAAATGTAAACACCTACAGTATCACACCTATTTTTTACGTCTCAAATGTGACAGGACAAGGAATAGACATTCTAACTCAGTTTATAAATATTTTCAGCAAGAAGCCAAAGTCTGTTGATGTGAACGAATTTAAAATTGAGTATCACATTGAACAGACTTTTCAAGTCGCAGGTGTCGGTTTGGTGGTTGGTGGACAACTTTTGAAAGGAAAAATATGCGTTGGTGATAAGTTAATCATTGGTCCTTGTAATGGAATGTATTCGACTGTTCAAATTCGAAGCATTCATTGCAAGAAGGTTCCTGTTCAGGAGGTTGATGATGGGCGATACGTATGTCTTGCTTTGAAAAAGCCTGAAAATATGATTATTTCAAAGGGAAATGTAATATTATCCTGTTCGGATCGTCCATTTCAAGTATCAACTTTTGAGGCGGAAATCTCGGTTTTGAAAGCTCATTCAACCACGATTCGGCTCGGATACGAGCCAATTGTACATACTTGTGCAGTCAGGCAAGCAGCGAAAATAATCTTGATTCGAAATAAGCAATGCGCTCGTGATGGAGATGAAAACGATGGTATTCTTCGAACTGGAGATCGGGCGATCGTAACTTTCAAATTTTGCTACAAATCAGAATTCCTGAAAAAAGGATTTCGCCTATTACTTGCAGAGGGTCGCGTTAAAATTATTGGAAAAGTTTTAAACGTAATCGAGGAAATAGTTAAGGTGAAATAAAAAATGAAAAATAAATATTTTTTTGACATATTTGTAAATGTCAAAACTTCAAATCACGTGTCCGATAACACTTGAAAATATTGTTGACCCTATTTTAACACCCGATGGTCATACTTATGAAAAGAAAGCGATCGTTGAATGGGTTTCGAGGAATGGTAATTCGCCTCTCACGAAAAAACGCGTATCTCTGTTTGATTTAAAACCCAATTATGCGCTGTTGCAAGTTATTGCAGAGAACCGCTCCGCGGGACCTGCGG
>Ga0163144_10030190_pt1 | contig 10375 bp, 4 predicted proteins | sample OliLak19BULKMAT1_FD_123175 | JGI IMG/M metagenome (GOLD analysis project Ga0163144, IMG submission 123175) | Freshwater microbial mat bacterial communities from Lake Vanda, McMurdo Dry Valleys, Antarctica - Oligotrophic Lake LV.19.BULKMAT1 | ecosystem: Environmental > Aquatic > Freshwater > Lake...
CCCCAGGCATCGCCGATGTCCTCGCCGAAGAGGGAGAGCTGCCCCTCCGGCAACTCGAGCACCTCGAGCCGACGCTCGAGCGACTGCCGAATGGCGCGCGTGCTCGAGGTGACGAGGCGCTGCATGAGGATCATGAGGAAGCCGATCGCGCGCCGCTGATCCTGGATCGCCTGGTTGTAGCCGTCCCGCACGTAGTCCGTGACGGCCGAATACAGCGCTTGCTGCTCGGAACCGCCTGCGCCCCACGTCACCGCCACCAGCTGCGTGCGACGTGGCTTGAACAGCGGATTGCCCTCCGCGTCGATCGCTCGTCGCTTCTCCGTCCTGATCACGTAGGGCGCGACCCGCGCCTGACTCACGGAGTCATCGTCCGGGAATGCCTGCGGGTCAAGGAACGAGATCAGCCGCCGGAAGCCGTCGGTCTTGCCCTGGTGAGGGGTCGCGCTGAGCAGAAGGAGATACGGAGCCGCCTGCCCCAGCGCTTCACCAAGTCGATAGCGCGCGACCTGATCAGTCGATCCACCGAGCCGGTGGGCCTCATCGATTATGATGAGGTCCCATCCAGCGGAGACGAGGTCGTCGAAACGTTCGCGATTGAAGCGGGCGACGTGCTCTCGGGTCCAGCCGCGTCGCGCATCGAGCGGCTTGACGGAGTCGAGGGGACAGACGACCTGGTCGTGCAGGCGCCAGGCGTTCGCCTCTTCGTCCAGCCCTGCCAGTCCCCGCACTGTGGACATGTCGCTAGGGATGACGAGTCGGAAGGTTTCATCGAAGTGGGTCTTTAACTCTTGCACCCACTGCGTCACGAGCCCTGCGGGCGCGACCACGAGCACCCGGCGAACGAGCCCACGGATCTTCAGCTCGCGAAAGATGAGTCCCGCCTCGACGGTCTTTCCCAGCCCAACCTCGTCAGCGAGGAGGTACCGAACGCGATCGCTCGACATAGCGCGTGCCAGCGCATGGATCTGGTGCGGCAGCGGGATCACGGTTCCTTCGAGCGGCGCCACAAGGGCATCGCGCGCCATCGCGTCGGCGATTCGCGCCGCAGCGCTGACGAACGCCAGCTCGTTGCAGACAACGTCTGCGGGGCGCGTGCCATAAGGCACGAGGCGCGGCTCCGCAACGCGAAGCACGGTCGACTGGCTCGGGAGCCACACGCGATAGGCGCGCGAGCCCCAGACCTCCTCCACGTCCACGACCTGGCAAGGTGCCTGGCTCGCGGTCTCGATGGCCCAGTCTCCGCGCTTCAGCATGCGCTACTCCCCCACTCGCATGCTGGCGACGTCGTAGTACATCAGCAGCTTCTCGTCCTCCTGGAGGACGCTCTCCGGAAGCTTCTGAGCGACGCTGACGATGGTGGCGTAGTCCTTCGCGTCGTACGCAGCCTTGAACCCGACGCGAACAGACTCGGTGCGGAACAACTTGAGCTTCTTCGCCTTCGAGGTTTTGTAGTCCTCGAACTCGCGAAGCAACGCCCTTTCGAGAAGCTTCGCGAAAGGGCGTTGCTTCGCGAGGTCGAGCGCCTTGTTGGGGTCAGGCACGTACCAGCGGCCCGTCGCCTTGGCGACGAGCTCGGGGTCCTCCTTCGAGAGGTTCCGCAGCTCCTTGAAATTGGTGCTCAGGTACCGATGGATCTGGCTCGGCACCGGGGGGACGCCGTCGTACTCAAGGAAGTTGTCCCGCAGCAGATTCCGCAACTCGATGGTCTGTTCGTGCTTGGCCCAGGACTGCAGCTCCCGCATGAAGACCGGCGTGAGTTCTTGGGCCGACCGAGGCCTCGACGTCAGCTCCCTTCGCAGCCACTGAATGGCACTCGCCTCGTCGACCACGAAGAGACTCAGCTGCTTCACCTCAGCGACGCTCGCTCGGCGCCGGTCGTAGTCGGCCACCTGCTCGGGGAGGAAGTACATCCCGTCGCGTTCAGCGAAGCGTTGCGCCAGACCAGCGAAGAAGAGCGGCCCGCCGATCGGAACGCCGACGCCGTGCTGCACGTGATACGCGACCATGCGGTCGTGCAGCATCTGGGGTGTCCGCTCGGAGATGACCTCACCCTCCGTCGCGCGTCCGACGAACTTCGGCACGTTGCTCAGATGCTCGCGCACGAAGGCCCACGCGGTCTCCTCGGTTGTCGTACCCAGGACGAACTTCTTCTCGAGTGCCTCGCTGGGCTTGTACGCCGAGATGACGAGGTCCTGCTTCACAGCGCTGCTCGTCACCTGCCGGTAGGACCCTTGCTGCTTGTCGAGCGTTCGCACGTCCGCGACCACGAACCCGGCGACACCCATCGCCTCCTGGATCGCGCGCCAAACGCCGTTGCTGGAGTTGCTGAAAACGACAGTCATCCAGCGCCCAGGCTTCAGTACCCGGGAGTACTCCTCGAAGCACCGGCGCATTAGCTCTTGATACTCGTTGAGACCCTTCTTCCTCGCTTGGTCGACGATAGCCTCAGGCGTCGCGTCAGTTCGCACGCGGTGCCAGGCCTCGACCAGGAAATTGAGGTCGGCGTAGTAGATGTTCTCGCCGAAAGGAGGATCGGTGAAGATGTAGTCGATCGATTGGAACGCCAACGGGAGTGTTGCGCAGCTCCCGGTCGTGATCGCCGCGGAGCTGCCGGGAGACTTCGTTCGGACAAATGCCTTGGTGAGCCGAGAAAGTTTCCCGTCGAGAATGTACCAGGGGCTTACCTCCACGATCTGGGAGCCGACGTAATAGACGCCGTTCAGATACTGATTGACCTGCGAGTAGTGGGTAGGCGCGTATCGAGCCAGAATCGACATTCCCCAGATGGCTTGCTCTGCGAACCACAGCAGCATTCGACGTTGGGTGGTGTCCGCTTCTACGTTGGCTTCCCGCCACAACGCGGCAAGCGCAACGGCTGCTCTGTGCTGAAAGAAGTGGTGCACGTGCGTCACGCCTGCGTCATCCAGACGCGCGCGTTCGTGCGTCATGTGCATGTAGGGCAGCTTCTGACTGGGAACCTCCCCCGGCAGCGCCAGTACCGCGACTTTGTCGATGAGCGCCAGGTCGTCGGCGTCAGGAGCCTTCTCGAAGGTGGACTCGCCGACGCTGTAGTTGATGAGAACCGGCGTGCGCTTTGGTGTCTTGATCGACTCGCCCAAGACTGCATCAAAGCGACTCTCGTAGAACCTCTCGAGCTTCTTCTTGGTCAGAGTTGCCTTGCAGCGCGGACACGGGAACTCGTCGCGAACGTGCTTTGTGTCCTTGTCGAGCGCCTCTTCGACGAAGACCACTTCAGAAGTGCAGTCCGGGCACGTGAAGACTTCGCTCCAGACGGTGTAGTTGATGCGTCCCTTCACGCGGCTATCACCGTGGCGGGTCTCGTACATCCAGCCGCACGACTCCTCGACATTGTCCAAGAGTCGTTGCCCGCGTGAAGCGAAGGCTTCGATGTCGAAAGGCAGGGTGTAGCCAGCGGTGATCATCGTGGCGGCTGGCGACAGGTCGTTGAGCACGGCCTGCCGCGTTCCCCACTCGGGCGTCTGCATGCCCTCTCGCTTCCACTTCGCTTCGAGTTCCTGTCGATAGGACTCCGGCGCCGCTCCGCACCACAGAGCGGCAACGCCGGTCATGCCTGAACCCGAGAAACCATCCAGGACGATCTCGCCGGGCTTCGTGTAGTGCAGAATCGAGGGAACGATCGCGAGATGCGGGACCTTGGTGTGGTAGCTGTGCGCCTTGTAGAGCGCGTCGCTCTTGCCGACGCTAACGTCGATCGCGAACGGATCGCGATGATAGGTGTCGTTCGCCTTGTAGCGCTTGCCGTGATGCGCGACCAAATCCGAGAGGAACGGGTTGGGACATGCAGTGTAGTACGGCGGATCGGACAGGCGAAGGATGTCCTCGTCCGAGTCGGCCACCGGGAACCCCTCAGTGCGCCGGAACGCCGGGTCGCCCAGCTTCTCGCGAAGCAGCGCGATGAAGTGCTCACGCCGAGCAGCGTCGCTTGCGAACTGGTGACCGAGACACTCCACAGGACCCGATGGTGTCGTGGTCGCGGGGAGATTGAGCGACTTCTGTTTCTTCATCCCAATTTCTCCCGCAAGTGAGATGCAAGTCTGTAATTCGATTCGTCCTGCTCAACCAGCGCCTGCAACACGAGGAACTCGAGCGCCGTCTCCAACTGTTCGAGCGCGAGCCCAGTTTCCTGCTCAAGAACCGGGAGCGTCGCGCTCGGCAGCTTCGAGAGTGCGTTGAGCACAGTCGCTTGCAGGGAACTAAGTCGAACGCCCAAGAGCGAGTTCCAATAGGTGTCGATGTCGTCAGGCGTCGTCGACCTATCGAGAGTCAGAGTGAAGGTGTTGGACTTCTCGCTGCTCTCGAAGGAAGGCGACTTGCGTTGTGCCTGTTGGCACGCGCGATGGACCGCGCGAATCCCGGAGCCGGAGATCTCGGCGAAGCCGACGGACCGAAGGGCCCGCGCCACCAGCGGATTGCGCGATTGGCTCTTGCCACCATCGAGGAGTTGCTCAGGCGGAACGAGCGAGTACCCCGCGTTGAAGACGGTGACCTTGGTGTCGTGGATCTCGATCTGGCCCGCCGTCGTCGCATCGCAGTAGTCTTGGTGCACAATCTGATTGACGAGCGCCTCACGAAGCGTGAGGTAGTCAACCGTTCCCGTATTGTTTCGGAGGTCCTCCGGGACGAACGTCTTCAGATCAGTATGCGCCGCGAAGAACAGCGTCGCGCGCCTTAGGGCCTCGATGAGATTGTCAGATTCGATCAGCTCGCGCTTCGAAGGACGACCCGTCTCGATGTCGATGACTCGCAAGTCCAACACGTCTCGCTGAAGCTCCGAGCGAACAGTCGCGGGCGTTCCGAAGAGCAGCTTCACTTGCCGGAGTTCTTCGACCTTTAGCTGCGTCCGCCCATCCAGCAGTTTCTCTTGGACGGTGCGCTTTGGCTCCCCTCCGTCGGACGCCAGTAGGTTCGCGTACCATGCGAGCGTGCTCTGGTTCAGCGAGGCCCAGTGGATGGCCCCCGCTTGGTTGCGAGCCGTCTCTTCAATCCGCTTGCGCGCGTCTCCCCACTCGCCAGCGAGACTGCGGCCATCGGAGAGAACTACGGTATGGGCCTGCCGGCGCACGCCTTCGTGGAACGTGCGCAGACGCTCGACTTCGGGGTCGGGGCCGTCCCGATGCTGTTCGGTTCCATCGACGGTGCAGTACCGAAGTCTGGGGAGGTCGACGCCATCCAGCAGGAGTAGCGCGAAGTTCTGACGTTGCTGGTCGATGCCCCAGAGAAGCCATGGGGGGAGATGAAGGCAGGTTTCGCCGATCGCGACGTAGGGGGCGTGCAGGAACTCAACCCCTCGGTCCTTCAGCTTCACTCGATGCGGCGCAGGATCAGCAGACTCGCCCATCAAGAGCAGATGCCGCATCACGACGCCATCCACCGTCCACTCTTGCTGCTCGACGACGAAGAGCGGTTGAGAAAGAAGTGCTTCGCTTCCGTCGAGAGCCTGTGCGAGCAGCGTACGTGGGTCGCGCGCCGCTTCGATGGCTACCGCCTTCGCCTCGTCAAGGTTGCGCAGGTCGTGACCCAGTGAGTTTCGCAGCTCGAGTAGCTCTACGAGTGCAGCATCGCTTCTCCCTCGAACGGTCTCCTTGTTCTGCTTCTTGGACTTGAAGCCTTGGGCGAGTAGCGGTGTGGCCGGGTGGGCGGATTGTGCCGCAGCCGCTTCTTGCACGACCGTCAGGAAGTGCCCGAAGGATAGGTTGCCTTGGAGCGCACTGAGGCGCGCGGCTCCGTCTTCACTCCTGGTTGCGAACGACGCAGCGGAGACGGCTGCGAGGTAACGAGTGAGCACCTCCGCGGCTTTGAGCGAGGCGTTCACCCGTTCAGACGCGGTCCGTGCCCGAAGTACACGGCCGCTCGCTGTGGCAACGGGGTTCGGATGCACGAGGCTCGCGCGCCTGATGCTCCAGTGCCGGTTGTCGAGGCTCTCAGTCACCGGTCAGCCCTCGAGGACGATGCGAATCTTCGCGGCGTCCTTGCCCTTGTTCAGCTCGGCGAGATAGGCGTCGAACCGCTCGCGAAGTTCTGCGACGGTGCAGGGAGCACCACCGCGCAGCAGGGCCGCGTGAAGGTCGTCCTTCTTGAGAACGACCTTCTGCAAGCCAGAGAGAACCTCCTGCAGCGCCTTCACGAAGACGGTGTCGACGGGCGTCGGCAGCGCGCGGCGTTTAAGGAACGCGCGAAGTGCGGTCTTGCCCTTCGCGTCCGTCAGCAACTCCACGTTCCCCGTTACGGTGGGATCCTCGAGGTTGCCCAGCAAGGTCCGAGTCCACTCCTCGAGCAGGCGGTCCAGCTGGTCGTCGACCTCGTCGAGCACCTTCGCGGCAGCGCCAGTGGTGGTCGCCGGCTCCTCAACGGGTCGGTAGCCACAGTGCGGGCAGAGCGGTCGGGTATCGAGGTCCTGCTTCGTCAGGCTCCAGCACGACCGCAGCGCCAGCAGGCGGTTCTCGAAGTCGGTGAGCTGCTGCGTCGGCATCATCTCGACGCCCGCGAGCTTGCGTAGCTGCGCGAGACGAGCGTCCTTCTGCAGCTCGCCCTTCTGCTTGTCCGCGGTGGCACCGAGGCGGGCGCGTCCGTGCAGCTCGAGATACGCGTCCTGGTACTGGGCCTTCAGCTCCGCGAGTCGCTGCCCGAGCCCACGCTGGAAGCTCGGATCTGCCCGGTGCTTGGGGCTCGCGACCTTGGCCAGCACCTCACCTTGTGCCGTCTTCACGCCGCCGAGCCAGACATGGTCAGCCGGCAAGACCGCCTCGGCCGTGCTGAGGTACGCCGTCACCGGGTCGATCTGCCGAACCAGCTCAACGAGATCCTCGACGGCGTTCATCAGGTCGAGGCGTTCCTGCTGATTCGCGATGGTCGCGGTGTCGTGCGGGAAGTTCTTGAGCTTGCCGACCGTGTTGAACGGAGCCAGTCCCTCGAGGAACGCCTTCAGCTCGGTCAGCTGCTTTCGCCACGACTCGCGCTCCTGCTCGGAAAGCAGCGGCTTGCCCCAGAAGGCGATGCCGCTCTGTAGGCTCTGGAGCGCAATCGCGATGCGCTCGGCGCGTTTGGCGACCTCGGTCTGCAGGCGCTGGATGCCCTCGTCGCGGTTGGCCGGGTTGACGATCAGGCCCTTAGGAAGGCCGAGCAGTTCGAAGAGATCCTGGAGCGGGCCGAGGGGAAGGTCTCGTGGGCGCTCGATGTGTTTGAAGCCGGCGAGCTCCGCGATGCTCAGCTTGGCGAACTGGTCGACCGCGCTGGCGTCCAATTTCTTCCCGGTGATGCTGACGATGAGGTCGCCGCTGTGAACCAGCGACCCGAGGACGACCGCAAGGAACTCGGGCTCGAGTCGAAAGCGCGTCCAGTACTCGATCCCGGCGTCGTCACCGACGAACTCCGAGCGGTTCGCGACCTGGCCGTTGCCCTTCTGCGACATGACCTCCAAGACGTGCTTCGCGTAGCGGGACTTCCTCGGCTTCAGCTGCTCGCCGTCGAGCAGCTCGAGCGCGTCAAGGACTGCGGTGCCCTGCTTGCTCTTGACGCCGCCAGCGAGCCACCGCAGCCCATCCTGGGCGGCCAGGGCGCGGTTCTCCTTCGTGACGAGGACGTTGAACACCGGGTAGTCGGGGCTCTGGTTCTCGAAGTGGGGGCCGAGGCAGATCGACGCTGCTGCGTTGACCAGGTCGCGCACTGAGTTGCGTCCGGCGGCCACAGAGGCCTTCCCATGAAGCACCTCCGCGAGCGGCTTCGAGCGGCCTTGGTAGGTGACCTCCAGCGCCGTGACGATGTGCTCGCGAAGCCAGGTGGTGAGCGTGCGGAGATGGTCCGCAGCCTTGTCCTCGTAGATCTTCTTGTTCGCTCCAGAAGCGTTCGTCGCCTGCTCGCGCGCTCCGGCATACAGCTTCAGCGCGGTGTCGAACGCGGGGTCACGGTGCTTCAGCTTGAGGAACACCTCATCGCTGCGCTTCTCGTCCTTGAAGTACGGGGGCTCGAAGAGCTGCAGCGCGAAGAGGTAGAAGTCCCTCTGCGGCGTCACCGTCGAGCGCTCATTGGGCGCGCCGAAAAACAGGTACCCGCTGCGCCCGGCCTTTCGCTCCCTCCACTCGACCTCGTGCTCCCACACGCGATAACCAGTGACGTAGGTCTGGTCCGCGCACTCCATGACACGCGTGAGCGCATCGAAGTAGTAGCGGTCGAGCAGGTCGCCGCCGAGGCCCTCAGCCTTCTTCTCGATGAGCGAGTCGAAGTCGACGTCCTTCTTGACGTCGAGGTAGTACTGCCCGTTCTCCTTGTTGAAGTTGATGAACTGCCCGCTGACGGTCTTGAGGATCTCCTTGAGGATGGTCTCGACCATCGTCTTCAGGAACTCGGCATCCCGCTCCGGCATCGGAAGGATAAGGCACAGGTCGTCTCGAAGTTCGTCTGCGGTGGCCCCGATGGGCGCGTAGATGTCGCCCGTGGTGAGGCGGTGCACCGAGAGCGCGTGCACGATGCGAAGCGCCGCCGGCCGATACTGGGGGCGGGTGAACGCCTGCTGAATGCGGCCCTCGAGCACCTCGCTCTTCTGCACCACTTCGCGGATCTCCGGGACGGCGCGGAAGGACGGGTTGTCCTTCAGGAAGGTCCAGTAGGAGTCATAGGCGATCAGGCCGGGCTGATCGGTCGGCACGTCCTGCTCGACGAGGCGGCGAATCGCCGAGCTGAGGGTCTTGAGGACCTCGCGCTTCTCAGCGACGAACACGCGCTCGAACGTCTCGAGGTACGCAGGATGGACCGGGAACAGGCGCACGAACTCATCGAGCCGTTCGTTCATCGAGCCGTAGAGCGACGCGAAGGTCTGGAGATGTTCGCGCACCAGCGCCTGCTGCTTCGCGTCCTTCTTGAGCAAGCGCTCCGAGACGACGTAGGCGACGTCCTCGCGCGCGATGCGGACCTGCTCGAAGCGATCCTTCACGCGCCGCAACGTCTCGGCCACGAACTGAAAGCGCGTGCTGTCGAAGAGGCTCTCCTGGACGCCCGACAAGAACCGGAAACGCGTGCTTCGACAGATCTCGCCGACCTCGCGCAGGAAGTTCAGGTCCAGAATGAGCGCCTGTTCCTTGCGGGTTCGAAGATAGTCGAGCAGCTCGTCGATGACGAACAGCAGTCCCTGCGTTGGGTAGACCTGCTGGAACGCCGCCATCATCTCGTGGAAAGCGTCCTTGTTGTTCGACACCTCCGACGAGCTCGGGAAGCGGTACGAAACGCCCAGTGTCGCCAGGTGCTCCTCGAGCTCGCCACACACGATGTCGCGAAGGGTCATCTCTGTGGAGCCGATCTCGGCACGCACGACCTTGAACCGACCCGCGACCGCTGAGGCCTTGTCGGCGACGGTCGGGTTCGTCAGCGCTTTGGCAAGATCAGCGTGCTCGGCGACCGCAGAGATCGCGGCCATGAGATGCGACTTACCGGTGCCGTAGTTGCCGACGACCAGGAGCCCCTTGTTGTCGCTGGGCTTGTCGAATTGAAGCTGTGCGAAGACCAGATCGACGAGCTGCTCGACCATCCGGTCCGAGATGACGAAGGTCGTCACCAGTCGACGTGCCTCGGCGGCTGCATCAGCCTCCCGCAGCTGAACGACTGACTCGATCGGTTCGAAGTGAATGAGGTCGGCGTATCGCATGGAGTTCCTTGGTCAGCCCTGGGCTTGGGCGCGCGGGTCTTGAGAGGCGGCGTCGCCCGGCAGCGAGAGCCAGAGCGTGTCGGGTTCAGGGTACCGTCGGTACTCCGGGTGGCTGGGCTCGGCGTAGGTCAGCTGCTTGCCGACCATGACGCCTGGCCACGACGCGACGACGGTGCGGTTGCGTGCAAGTCCTTGCAGGAGGCGCAGCGGATCCTGGGCAAGGTCAGGGCTGAAGAGCAGCTCGAGGTTGTCGACGAGCACGACGTCCGCGCCCGTGGACCCGAGAACGTCACCGACGAGGCGCGGAACCCGAAGCGCCCGTTGTCGCTGGGTGAGTTCCAACAGCAGCTCGCTGACGCGCTGGTTCAGGTTGATGAGCGGCCACCCGTTGGCGGCGGCCGCCGCCTGCAGCAGTCGAGTTTTTCCACTGCGCGCCGGACCGACGACCAGCACGAGGCGATGGTAGAGCGTCGCCGCGGTCGCGCAGAGCGCGCTCAGGTCTTTCGACGTGGGCGCGGTCATTTCGTACCCTTCGTTTCGAGCTTCTGCCGTTCGATCCACGCGTCGATGTCGTCACGCTTGAACCGCCACTGCCCGCCAACCTTGAAAGCCGGGAGCGCGCCCTTCTGGGCCATCGTGTAGACGGTTTTCTCCGCGACCTTCAGCAACTGTGCGACCTCGGGCAGTGTGAGTATCTCG
>Ga0163144_10030191_pt1 | contig 10375 bp, 10 predicted proteins | sample OliLak19BULKMAT1_FD_123175 | JGI IMG/M metagenome (GOLD analysis project Ga0163144, IMG submission 123175) | Freshwater microbial mat bacterial communities from Lake Vanda, McMurdo Dry Valleys, Antarctica - Oligotrophic Lake LV.19.BULKMAT1 | ecosystem: Environmental > Aquatic > Freshwater >...
GCGAGAAGGTGAGAGAGCAGATCGCCTGCTTGTCCTAAGTGCGAATGGTAAAGCACGATGAAGCTCCGAAGGTCGTCTTCACGCGCCTTGCCAACGAGGACTGTAGTGTTGAACGACTTGCGCTTCGTTCCACTCTTATTGTCGTTGGCGAAGCCGAGATGGTAGGCGAGCTGTTCACCGAGCGACGCGTCATCTGATGGAGGTTTCGCTTTCTTTTCCCCCTTGGATTTCCAAGATGCCCATGGCAGGGGATGTTTTTCAGGATCTTCTTCGTGGGCACTTTTCGCGCGAACAACTTCTGGGCAACGGGCCGGCGTATCGTCTGTCTGCAAAAGACGCGAAGATGCAAGAGCGCGCGCGTGGGCAAGGTGCACAGGCAGGAGTCGCTTAGCGACGTAACGCAGGTGCGCCACGCATCGGGCGGCTGTAAAGTAAGCACCCACGCCGCCCAGCAGCAGTGCGATTCGGTTGGCGGGCACGAGATATCCAACCATAAGGGTCATCAGGCTCACAAGCCCGTCCCACGTGACGCGAGAGCGTGCGGGCCCAATATCGCTTGTATCCGCCCGCAGCACTGCGCCTGATTCTCGCGAGAAGGCGCTCTCCACGGTAACTTCTGTTTCCTCGATAACGAGCTGGAAGCCAACGCGGGTATGCGTCTTCGAAGTCAGAGAAATTGTGTCGCTAGGCGAGGCTTTTAGAGCATCAATCTGTTCACTCGACAAGGAGCGCATCTCCTCGCGCGGGGAAACGAAGCCCTCTGTTTCTCGTCCGAATAGCACTTCGGAGTCCGGCGTACTTACGCAAGCTGCATCTGCTTGCCCGGGTGCTCCAAAGGACTCGGCACATAAACTATCGAAAGCCTCCTGTGTCAGGCCTTCCTCTCCCTGTGCCGGCTCTTTTTCGAACTTCTTTAGCTCGTCGGCAAAAAGAGTCTTTCCCTGCTGCTCAGAACATGCATCCGAAAGTGGAATAGGTGGATCCTGCATGCGCCCGTTCTCCGTGTTCCCTTGGTTCGACTTCAGCGAAGACAACCGCGTGAGCGAGAACTTCGACACCGTTTCAAGCCTGCCCTTGAGATCTCCAGCCATGGAACCGAGTCCATACTTCTTGGAACGCTCGGATTTCGGTATCACGCCAATAGCTCGGAGGAAATGGATCGTTAACCCACGCGCGGCGGACTTCTTCCCTGTCATGGCGTCGATGTAGGAGATCAGACCGTCAAGTGCGGCCTTGTGTTCCTCGGGAACCTGTTCCGCGAGGGCGTCGGCCATCCAGAGCCGAAGCTTGTTCATTGAGGCCATCTCTTGGTCGACACGCTGTCTGGTATTCATGCCAAGAACGAAACACCCGAAGGAACGAAACGTCAAGATCCCGGAACAGGTCTCCATGAAGGGGCTTCTGCCTTGACCACGACGTTACAGCCCTCGAAAAGGAACAGAAGCTGCGCCTGGCTGATTCGGCGCACGGCAGGAAGAAGCAATTCGTCAACAAGCTGAGGAAGCCGTCCTCCTTCGAACCGCCGGCACAAGAGAAGGATTCCCTTGTCGTCACCGACAACCGCTTTGAGCACGAGCCGGGAGCGTGAAAGGAACACGACGCAGCAACCTTCATAGGGATCAAGCCCTAGGTGACGCGCGGCCGCCAGCAACCCATCGAACGAGCGCCGCATGTCGAGCGGAGTGGAGACGATGTGGACCGAACGGATGGCGCTCAGCATGCTTTGAGCCTCGCGATCAGGGCTTCATCGAGAGCTCGGTAAGGAAGGCGCACGCAGACGCCGTTTGGGAACACAACCTCGCACCCGCATTCAACGACGGCAGGTGGGGGCTCAACTTCCAAACTCTTGACTCGAAGCGAAAGAGACCGCGGCCGTCCGCGGCGCGGCGCCTTCTCTGCGCGCGCCATCGCGCGACCCAGCCCCTGAGACAGCGTTCCGCTGAGAATCCCGCAGTGTTCGCAGAGGTCCCGATTTGATACTCCTGCGCGCGACAGACGAGCTACCTTGTCCCACAGCTGGTCAGGATACTTGCCTCTGGGAGCTCCCTTTCGCGCCTCGCGTTCCTCTCGAAACAAAGCAGCGACCTTTCCCAACTTCGACGCTATTTCCTTGCTCGCCATGTTGCCCTCCTTCAGGTAATGGCAGAGGCAAGGGTCCAACGGAGGAGGCTAGGAAACAAGGTGTCTAGATGGAGGGGTTACGTTTTGAGGGGCATGTGCGCAAGCATGACGCCCTGGGCGGGCCCGTTGAGACCGTCGGGGCCGCCCAGGCCATCCGCAGCATCTCTCTACCGAAGATGGAAAAGCCCGGGAGCGAAAGCTTCCGGGCTTTTTTTTGTTTGCGGGTCGCCACGCGAAGCGTAAAGTCTGCGTCGACTTTGGATGCCAAACCCTTTGGGGAGGTCCGCATGAACGACTCGGGTGCCAAAAAGTACGCGACGGTAGACGACCTGGTTGGACTCGCAGACAACGCGCGCGTTGATCTTATCAATGGCGAGATTCAGCCACGGTTCGAACCTTCCTATGAGCATGAATCGGCGAGTCTGGGAACGGCTTCCGATCTCCTCCTAAAGTTCAATCGTCCTCAACGCCCCGGCGGGACTGGCGGCTGGTGGATCAACACGAACGTGCACGTCGAATTCGGCTACGATGTGCTTTGCCCTGACATCCTCGGCTGGCGCCGCGACCGTGTGCCTCAGAAGCCGTCGGGATTTCCTGTCCGCATTCGCCCGGACTGGGTGTGCGAAGTTACGGTTTCAACGCTCCGCAAGGACACCGTTGACGTGCCACGCATTCTGCACGCATCCGAGGTGCCCTGGTATTGGCGCATCGACGTGCCAAGCGCGAACGTGCTCGTGTTCGAATGGACGGAGAAAGGTTACGTCCTGAAACACAGCCTTTTTCGTGAAGACGGAAAAGTTCGCGTCCCACCCTTCGACGCTGCGACGATTGAAATTGGCGTGTTGTTGGGAGACGAGCGCTCGGACGACCTTCCTTAGCCCCGACAGAACTCGCGGAGCATTTAACTTGCAAGGAACCGATGATAACGGCACAGCCGACGTTATTTTTGAAAAAATAAGCCTTCTCTGTGGAAAAGCTGAAGCTGAACTTCGTTTCTATTTCAGACTTGCTGAGAAAACCCCTTTTTCTGTCTTGACGAAAGGGACCACTATACCGTTGGGAGTGCTGCCCTCTCGTTGCTCGTTACTGCATTACCCGTGCATTTATCTCAGGACTCTCAGGAGATCCACGGGTGCCACGGCCCCCGTGGATCTCCTCGAACTGCCAGCACGGCGGTTTCCCGCAAGGCGTCGATGAGGCGTCCATTATCGACGTCATCGTCGAATGCTATCCGCACTCCTGTAAAGCGCCCAGCCTCGACTTCGAAGCGTTCGCGGAAGGCAGCGCGTGAGGTATCCCACCGAGCGAACATCCTCCGGCGAACCTCGCCGCACAAGAAGAGGTCGGGCGAGGGGATGCGGTCGCTCTTGTCGGCGTTAACGGCTGCATTTGTCGGAACGAGATTCCAAAGGTCATTGTTTCGGAACGTCGCGAAGGGAAGGACGTGGTCGATGGCGAAGGCGGTCGCTCCAAGAGGCTGGCCCGTCCAGGTGCAGTTGCCACGCAAATCTTCGGCGCACTGCAAGATGAGGGCACGCTGGAGACTCGTGTCCCGCGCCACTTGATCCGACGCTAGGAGCAGCGACAAAACTTCCGTCGTAGCGGCGCCTCGGTCAGATCCCCTTGCCTCGGCCAGGTGGCCTGACCACTGCGCCCATCGCACGACTAGCGCATCGTTTATCCACGGCCCGAAAATGAGGAACTCGCGCCATACGTCGAGACTCACGCACACGGCAGCGAGGGACGTCCCCGGCATCCGTGAGCGTGAAAATGGTTTGCAATCGCTACCCCCGCCACCCGCGTACTGAACGGGATTTTTCAGTAGGGTTTCGGCAATCGCCTTGATGAGCGACTCGTAAAAGCCATGCAGATCGGCGGCAAGCCCGCGTGTCCGGCGTTCCCGGAACTCCGCATAAGTGCCGGTAGGGAACAGAGCGGCGAACGCGATGAGTGGCTTCTCAAAGGCAAGAACGGCGGCGCTCGACTGAGGCGCTCGCACGGGACTCGTTAGCAGGGGCCAGTAAACGGCGAGCCACCTTTCCGCCAGGAGGATGACAGGAACGTGAGCACCATTAGCGTCGATGACCACGGCCCGTTCAGAACTCAGGGCGACTTCACACAAGGCGCGCAGCAACGCTAGCTTGTAGGTCGAGGTCTTTCGATCTTCGGTAATAATGCTTTCGATGCGTTTGAGCCCACTGACTCCTTCTTGGCGACTGCGCACGAAGACGAAATTGTGCCACGAGCGGCCGGAACGTCCGAGAGCGTCCGCGCCCGCCCAGCGCTCGACGAGCGAAAAACCGAGCCGCTCGAAAAGCAGAGTCAGGGACTCGGGTTCGGTGATGTTTTGCAAACGACCATCGACCTGGACTCTTGAATCTCCGGCAGTGCTCGCGACGACACTCAGAAACAGCCGCCCGCTTTCCACGAGAAGGTTGCATAGGCTCGCACAAGCCGTGACCAACTGGGACGTTGGCACGTGGTGCAACACGGCACTGCACAGGATGCCGTCGAACGTTCCCAAGCGTTTTGCGAGCCCAGGCTGCCCTAAGGCACCGACCGAAACGCGACTTTCCAGGACTGCGCTCTGCGACTGCGCCTGACCAAGCATCGCCGCGCTCGGGTCGATGCCGTGGGCGTCATAACCGTGCTCCAGCAATCGCAAGACGTCGCGGCCGGTGCCGCATCCGACATCCAGGACGCGGTAGGCCGCCCCCACTCCACCCGCCTTAGCGAGGTGGGGTGGAAACGCGTACCCAAAGTAACGCTCATTGACGCTGCCGGCCGCCTCGTACGTGAGTTGAAGCGAGAAGGCATTGGACTCATAATAAGCTAGCGTCGCGGGGTCGACCGTGTCGGTGGTCTGGTCAGTCGTCTCGGCGCGCGCCATCGGCCACTCCCTCTGTGATAGTCTCGGGCTTAGCATTCAAGGCATTCCCAAGTAACGTACCCACCCTTTCCCCCTAGAAACCGCACGCGCTGATTTTCGCCTTCAATCTCCTATTGTACCGCCAAATAGAATCCATCCCTGGCCTCGGCCCAGTTCCGTGATGGCCAAGAGTTTGGCGTCACCATCTGGTTCTCACGGAGTGCTTCTTTAGCAACCTTCTGCAGTTTTTTTGAGCGACGGAAACGAAGCGGCGCCTAAGAATCGACTGCGTCTTACCCGGGACCACTCAGCTGGCATGCTCAAATTTGGGCTGTGCTACCGCTCTCCGGCTTCCCCAGGGACTTCGAACCCTCGCCACGCGCCTTACCCTGCCTTCTTTTTTAGCGAAGCGGCCTGACCACCGTGCTCCAACGCCGCATCGACAACCCAAGGATGGTGGTTTCGCGCCCATTGGCTGGGGCCCTTTCTCATGCACCGCAGGATGAGGTCGCGGCCCGCGAGTATGACTTCGGGGTCTTGGAGGATCTGCAGGATTTTTGCGAGTGAGAGAACATGTAGGGTGATTTGGTCATGGCCCGCGGAAGCGTACGTGTGGGGAAGAAATGACAGGCCTTCGTGGCGGGACTTGAGATCGCGCTTTGAGAAAAGTGACTTCGACGCGAGAAGGGGGTGCGCTTGCATCCGCAGCAGATGGGATACTTGAAACCCAGATAATTTCAACTTTGTTGTGCCTATGGCGCCGCGATGGGAGAGTCACCAAGAAACTGACGTTTGGCGCGACACAGCGGCTATTGACCCGAGCTGTCTTGGGAACGCAAACTTCTGCGATCCCTCAACGCTGGAGAAACAACGCCTATGGTAGTGAATCGTTCCCTTGCGACTACATTGCTCCTTCTTCCCTTTTTAGCATGCGGAAAATCGAAGTCTGACAATAAAAACGATGCCGAAACAACGGGAGGCGTCACAGGAAAACTCGAGTTCGGTATTGCTTCGTCAGCATTCACTGCTCCGTCGACATCTCTCGCTCTTGCTGCGCTAACTCCGGTGAATTCGAGCGACTACGCATCGGCTCCCTTTAAGGCGACCTCAATTCTTTCGGGTGCCCCAGACGAGTTCACAATCTACGTCAAGAAAATAACGCTTGGTGGAAGCCAGGCTTCGGGCGCGATTGTGAATGTGAATGTCTTTGAAGATAAGGAAGGAAAACCTATCCGCATCTCGGGGAGCTCCGTCGACCTCAGTGAGCTGTTTCTCGTGAAGAAATGCTATAAAGGCGACGGCTCCCCGTTCCCTGTAAAAGAGGGCGAGTCTTGTGAATGTGGCGTTGACTCGGCAGGCAAGCTTGTCAAAAAAGTCGATAAGACAGACGAAAAGACAGGTAAGACGATCAAGGCTTGCGACATCGAGAACATGACGAAACCACCCACGGGTCTCGTGGACGTCGCGGTTGGCGCCTACACGACTCTCCAGATGGAATACACAACCAAGGCCTATGCCAAGGGATGCTTGTCCGGCTATTTCCGCGCCACTGCCACGGGCGTTGGCGATACAACCCTCCCGCATACCTACTGCACGCGTTCTGCAGGGGACCTTTTCGAGGGCGGTTCAGGAGTGAATCTCGCCGTTTTTGAGAATCAAACGGCCGAGGTCATGGAAGTGCCGTTGTCTGGATTGAGTGCCAAAGGATTCGATACAAAAGCAGTAGCGTTCTCGGTCAGCTACCCTATCGGGGGAGAAATCAAAATCGAAGCCGAAAAGACGGCCCGTCTTACTCTCCTTATCGATGCCAATCGCCTGCTGCGATTCGAAACCTCCGTGCGTAACGACCAAAAGCCTGTTGTCTCTGGCTGGCCTAAGACACGGCCCTTCTTTTACTCCACGACATTCAGAGACTCATCTTTTGTATTTATTGGCGAGCCTGGCGAAATTCGGGGCTATAAATGGGCGGCGAACGCTTGTTCAGGCGACAACACGAGCTGCACTGGTTCCCAGCAACCCTTTTATTTGGAGGGATGGCTTACGACGATTGCCCGAAAGGCCGCGGATCCCTTTTTGCTGAACTTTATGCCCGACGATGACGCCACGCTAACCACAATTAAGGGAACAAACTTCAGCGGCAAAATGGACAGAAAAACTGGATCTCGAATCCAGACGGCTCATCCTGAAAGCTACGTGAAAGGCTCGGATGGAAGCATCAAGATGACTTATCTCCTCGACGATAAGATTGGAACGGTTACGCTCCCATCGTCTCCCGATGCCCTCGAAACCCCGGTTTCGGGAACCTTCAAGGGATTCCAGAACCTCAGCGGTGACATTACGCTTGAGCGAAAATTATAAAAGGAACCTTACCCAGTTTTTGTGGGTAACTCACGACTATAATGGTCCCAGCTTCCTAGACAGGAGATCTCGCAAGTCTGTTGCTTAAATGGTAGGCACTTTGGGTGCAAATCAGGAGACAGGATGCAGCGGAAGAAGTCAGATTGAGCCCGGTGCGCCCTCGCCAGAGCGTCGGCTACCCGCGCTGAAAAAATTGAAGGAACACGGATTCAAGACGGTGGTGCGCATCAACCCGCTCATTCCCCATTTTCCAGATGGCTACTATTCCTATCCTGCATTTGACCGCACGGGTGTGAAAGAGTTCCCCTTCTTCTCGTGGGACATGGTGGACGCCATTGCGGACGCCAAAGTCGATACACTGCTTGCCGGTGTCGTGAGGCTTTACCGGCCGAACCTGAACTTCATGAAAAAGGCCCTTGGTTACGACATCCGCGAGATTTTTGCGAAAGATGCGAAATGGGAACGGGCTAGCCTGCACTTTTCAGAGCCTGAGGTGTCTTACTACTATCGCGAACTCGCTCGGCTCAGCCGCGCAAAGGGCTTGCGCTTTAGCACGTGTTACATTGGTAACGACGCGAGCGGTGAGTCATTTGAGCGGTACCAAGACCTTTGGGCAAACAAAGGTGACTGCTGCGACGCCAAAGGAAACGTGGAAGGCATTGTGGCCACGAGTGCGGATGCGCCCAAGAAGAGCGCCAAGGTGCCTCCGGGCGCTTCCGGGTGCCACGCGGTTGGCAGCATGCTGGCGAATTTGGACGCCGCTCGGCTAGCGGCAGTGGCTGCAAGGGGAACACCAATTGCTCCAGCAGAGTCTACGCTCGGGTAACGACCTACAAAGGTTTCTGGCCACTCACGGCCTGACTGCTCTTGCGGGACTCAATGTGCAAGAGCCTTGGGCTAGCATGCTGATGTCGGGTCACAAAACGGTTGAAACGCGCACATACGCTTGTCCGGAAAGACTCGTGGGTGTGCCTGTAGGCTAAGTGTCAACGCGTCGAGCCAACGGCGAGAAGGCCGCCCTCGTTGGCGTCGCGCGCATCGAGGGGTGCCGTCGTTACGAAAGCTTCAACGCGTTTCGTGGCGATGAACCCAGGCACCGTGTGGCACTTGGAAACGAATACGACTGGGTCGACCCTACGAAGCCAAAGTGGGGATGGACTGTAACGGTGCTGGCGGCGTTCGCAGCTCCGTTTCCGCTTCTAGGCCGACGTGGAATCGTTTGGACGCGGGAACTTCAGTGGTTGGAGCCGGCAACACCATTGGTAACTTGAGACGCCTGACGAAAAACCTATGCTCTGGATCGGCGGTCGTGCTGCTACAGCGGGAAAGCAGAGACGATTAGCCTTGCGAGTCCCTCGAGGGCTCGCATGCCTCAACCCCGGGGGCCGCAGGTGGGATTTCAGCGAGGACCTCTCGCGCCGTCTTTCCGTCGAGCTCATGCTGTGGGACGTCTTTGTGGTCGTCCGGCGTGGACAAGGCGAGACGTCGCTGAAGAAGCCTGCGCTCGATATCGCTCAGTACGCGCTGTTGCAGCCTGCGTAGCCGCTCATTGTTGAGTTCTGAAGTCATGGTCGGTTTCTCCCTGGTTGTGGGTTTCCCACGTAGGCATGGTGGGTGGCACAACTGCGTGAGCAAATACTGCAAGGATCTGGCCAGGAAACATCCCTGGAATTTCAGGACTTCACAAGTTACCTTAGCTGCAGCAGAGTCGTCCCAAATAGCACTTGTCCAAACTCTAAACACCTTCGGAAAGCAAGACGTTTTTCTCAGGACTGACCTAGTTCGGCTCCTCATGGTTTACCGTTTCCGGTTGGCGAACCCAGTCCGCAAGACTGCTTGACTCCATGAGTGCAAGGGCCAGTGCTTCGGCTCGGTCGTCGTCATCAGGGGTATCATCGAGAGAAGTAATTCCCCCTCGTACCAGTGCAGCAAGCAGTTCCGCTTGCAGATCAGAGATTCGAGCGAGCGATTCCTCCAGTCGAGCCTCGGAGCGAGGAGGCCGCCCTTGGTGGTAGTTCCACGCCGCTGCTTCAATTGCGGACTGAAGTCGGAGGAAGAGGTCCGGTACCTCGACTCGAAGGGCTCGCAGCTTTATGAAATCCGTGGTCATTCTCAGCCAGCCCTCCTCGGATCAAAGCTCACTTCCGCCTCACAGTAACATCAGGAGGAGATCTCCTCCTTCTCGTCTGGAGTCAAGACAAAGGGATCGTCTGCGGCTTTTTGAGCAACCGAAACGAAACGGCGCTGAAGGACCGAGCGCGTCGTGCTCAAAACGAGGTGGATGGCATGCGCAAGCTTGAGATGAGATTCGGATGCCAGACCGCCGGGGAGCATGCCTTCCTCGTTCGCAATGAGAGAAAGGAGTTCGTTCGCGCTGCTCACGGCTGTGAGGTCGTGCTCGATGCCTACGTGCCCCGCCACGAGGTCTCGTAGGAGGTTCAGCATCTGGTCGAGCTGCTCTTTGCGCATGACGACGAGTGGGTTCTTCCGGAGCTTTGGGTCTTCGAGAACAGTGACAAGCTGAGGATTGTCGGCAAACTGCCGCGCCATCTCTTCTGTGTTGACCTCTCGCACGGTCGCCCAACGCGCCTTTCGGTAAGCGAAGTCGGGGATCCTGACGGGACGAAAGGTCATGGCACCTGCCGGGTATCCCCTACCCAAGTCTGCTGATAAACCTGTAATGTCTGACATTTTTGCAACCACCTGTGTCATGCCGAACCTCCCTATCTGATGGTATCGGCCATTTTCTGGAAAATGTATATCAGATCCTGGAATTTTGACAACAGCGCATCCTGCTTCCGGGAAATCTTGGTCCTCTGCCCCGCGCCATTATACGCCCAAAAATAAAGCATTTCGAAGAATCGGCTGCTCAACCGCGGCACGTGGTTTTTCCGCCCTCGGAAAATCCGAAGGGAACCTTAGGGAAAGGTTCAAGAATTCTCGGGAGGTTTTGGTGGTCGCACACGTTTGAGGGGCGTGTGCACAAGCATGACGCCCTGGGCGGGCCCGTTGAGTCCGTCCATCCGC
>Ga0163144_10030194_pt1 | contig 10374 bp, 11 predicted proteins | sample OliLak19BULKMAT1_FD_123175 | JGI IMG/M metagenome (GOLD analysis project Ga0163144, IMG submission 123175) | Freshwater microbial mat bacterial communities from Lake Vanda, McMurdo Dry Valleys, Antarctica - Oligotrophic Lake LV.19.BULKMAT1 | ecosystem: Environmental > Aquatic > Freshwater >...
GCCTCATCGGGTAGCGCGTTGATCACAACCTTGGCGCCTTCTTGGGCGAAACGATAGGCCGTTGCGGCGCCAATCCCACCCCAACCCGCGCCGGCCACAATAGCGACTTTTCCTTCGAGTTGCATTACTCTTCCTCTCTATAAGCTTTCTTCGAGTTTTAACCAATCTTCATCACTAGCCGCTTCCCATTCCGCCAGTTCATCCAGTAGTTGCAATTCAGCCTCTGTTGCCCTGTCCTGCATCAGTGTGAACGTGGGATGTGCTTGGATAAATAGGCCATATTCATACCAGTTCACCAGTTTCTCAATTGGCATTTTTCTTATCCCCAGGCCACAACGCCCCCACAAATCGGAATACATTGGCCGGTTACATAATCGGATAAATCGGTGACTAGAAATTCAACGACCTTGGCGCAATCTTCCGGCATGCCCATGCGGCGCAGGGGAATTTGGGGCAGCAAGCGCGCTTTGGTTTCTTCACTATCACGCCCGCTGGCCACCGCGCGCGAAGAAAGGATCCAGCCGGGCGCAATCGAGTTGACGTTAATATTATACGAGCCTAACTCGGCAGCCAGAATGCGCGTATAATGGGCGATGCCGGCCTTCGCTACTTTGTAGGCCATAAAACCACCATCCCGGCCGCTCCACAGACCGGCCTGCGAGGAGACGTTGACAATTTTGCCCGAACGCTGCTCTTTCATCGGGCGACTGGCGGCCTGACAACAGAGGATTGTGCCCGTCAAATTGATGTCCATCGTATATTTATAATGTTCGATATCTGCTTCGGCGGCGGAATTCTGGGGTGGTGTATTCAAGGCGCCGCCGGCATTGTTGACCAGAATATCGACGCGCCCAAACTTCGTGAGCGCCTCTTCAAACATCGCATCAACTTGATCTTTGTTCGCCACATCGGCTTTGATACCGAGTGCTCGACAGCCGAGCGCTTCGACTTCTTCCATCACCGTCGCCGCCGACAGGGTTTCATTGTACTCGGCGGCGGCGTTGAGATCAATGTCATTGATCACGACATCGGCACCCAATTGCGCCAGGTGTAAAACGTAGGCGCGGCCTAATCCGCGCGCCCCACCGGTGACGAGGGCGACTTTGCCTTTGAGTTTCATAGGTTTCTCCACCAATTCATTCAAATATAAATCATTGACCGAAATCGTGCTAATTCAGTCATTGTGATGACTGAATTAGCACGATTTCGGTCAATAGTCCATTTTTATTTCACATATACACGTCTAGAAAAGTGCGACTATATGTTGGAGGCGCTTTTCTAAACCTGTTCCATTACTGCGTGGGTTGCAACTCGACCAAGAAGAGCAAGGCCGTGCGGTGCCAGAAACCCTCATGCACATACGGATTTTCGGCGGTCGGCCAGTTTTCCCAGTAGGTGGTGTTGCGCGGCAGCAGAATGATCGTCTCGACGGTCATCACGTCGGGCAGATTCGGCAGCCAGATTGCCATCGCCTGATGGAAAAGCTCTTTCAGCTTTGGATCGTCTTCCGGCAAGAGGCGCATCTGATCGACGATGTCGCTGAATTCCTGGTTCGACCAGCGGTAGAGATTGGTGAACGGGATCGACTCGCCGGTCGGCTTGACGTGACGAATGTGGTACAGGTTATCCAGCGTGGCATACGGGTCGCGCATCGAGCCGCCGTGGCCCCAGAGGAACGCTTTGGCCTGGCCCGTTTGGATGCGGGTGACGAAATCGGCTGGCAACAGGAAGCTGGCATCGAAGCCGGCTTTGCGCAACTGCTCGGTGATCACCGGTGCCTGCGGCGTGGTGGAAGGATGTTGCGGAAAGGTGATGATCTCGAAGGTGATGCGTTCCCCATCCTTGACCCAAAAGCCTTCGTCATCCTTTTCGTACCCTTTGCCGGTCATAATCTCGGCCGCTTTGTCCAGGTTAAACTCGGTGGTGGGGTACTTTTCCAGCAGATCGCTTACGGCATCAAAGAAGGGTTGGATACCGGGGAAGCCAGGGTAGGGCAATTTGATCGCGGTAGTCGTATTCTTAAAGGCCACATCGATAATCTGGTCGCGATCCAACGAATAGCTGATCGCCCAGCGAATATCCGGGTCGTCAAAGGGTGGCTCGGAATTGTTGAAGGCCAAGCTGATCGGCCACCAGTCCATAAAGCCATAGGGCGGCTTGTCGCTGAAGGTCGTGATCTTGTCATTCTGGGCCTGGGCCAATTCCATATTCTGCGCGGTAAACGAGAAGGCCAGGTCGATATCATTGTTAATGATCATCTGCACCATGGTGTTCTCGTCCATGCCGGGCAGGAAGACAAGCCGTTCAATCTTTGGCAAGTCATGGAAGCCGGTTTTGGCGCCCCACCAATCTTCACGCACATCCCAGATCTTGCGTTGCACATCGCTGTAAACTAGCTTGTAGGGACCCGTGCAGATCGGCCAGCCTTTTTCCACACCGCAGTTGGTGAAGGTGGCCGGATCTTGGCCTTCGTACACATGCTTGGCTACCAGCGGTACGCCCAGATCGGCGTGGAAGGTGAGCTTGTCGAAGACAAAGCGCGGGTTGGCCGTGGTCAGCGTGATTTTTACGTTGAGATCATCGATCACCTCGGCACTCTTCACTGTGCTGATCACTTCACCGGCGTAGTTAAGGTCGGAGTGTTCCAGCAACAGGTTGAGCGAGAAGGCAACATCGTTGGCCGTAAATGGTTGGCCATCACTCCACTCCACGCCTGTGCGCAGGGTAACAATCACCTCGGTAAAGTCATCGTTGAATTCGTAGCCTTCGGCCATCCAAGGGATGAATTCGTCACCGAGCATGTTGTAGTAGAACAACCCCTCGGTGCAAGCCTGGGTGAAACCGCTGCGCGAAAGCCCTGGTGCATAGGTGTTAAACAGCTCGACATCGGTAAAGCCACCGGGATGTTCGCCGCCTAGACCAGCCGAAATCAAAGTACGGTTACGCGGGATATCTTTTAACCCGGTAGTCTCCGCTGCCGCATCTGGTACAGCGGCCTGTTCACCACCACTTTCCGCAACGGGCGCGGTGGCTCCTGGCAGGGCAGGGGTTCCGCACCCTGTCAACACCAATGTGAACATGACCAGCACAGACAAATAATGGTACCAACGTTTTGTCATGGTCCTCTCCTTAGTTATTATTTTTGGACTTCAGCGTTCGGTTTGCTCCGGGAAGTGTGGTAAAACAGAGCGATATCTAGTATAAATCTTCAATTTCAAGAACGCAATTCGTAATTTATTGTGCTGATCTTTCAAACAGTGCCATAACAATTTCTACATAGGTTGCTCAAAACCAGACATTATATGGAGTAAGGGCGTTGCGTAAATAGGGAGACAGGGAAACAGGGAGACAGGGAAACAAGTCAGATCAACCTGTTTCCCTGTCTCCCTATTTCCCTATGCCGCGTAGGTCTACCATTTAATCTCGTTTGACACCCTTCCTCGACTATGGTAGATTTCAGCCAACCCAATCTGCTCGTTCCCAATGCTGTTCACCGAAGTAGAGGCGTCTATGAGTTTACGGTACCTACTGGGTCGTCTGGTCTTTTTTGTGATTGTCGTCTGGGCCGGCATCACATTGATCTTTTTCTTGCCGCGCTTGGCGCCCGATCGCGACCCGATCCGCGAGCGCCTGGGCATGATGGTAGCGAATGGCGGCATGAATGCAGACAGTATCGAGCTAATGGCCAAGACCTATGAAGCCAAGTTTGGTCTGGATCTGCCACTCTGGAAACAGTATGTCAACTATCTGAGCGCGATGATTCGGTTCGACCTGGGCTATTCGCTGGCAAAATTTCCCACCCGGGTCAGCGATATGATTGTAACGGCCATCCCCTGGACCGTAACCTTACTCGGTCTTTCTACTATAATTGCGTTTGCCCTGGGCAGTATTTTGGGTGGGTTATTGGCCTGGCCGGGGTCGCCGCGTGCGTTGCGCATCCTGTTGCCACCCCTCTTTACCTTTTCATCGATCCCGTACTATCTGTTAGGTTTAATCCTGATCTATGTCTTTGCCTTCCGGCTGAAATGGTTTCCGCTGGGGGGGGCATCACAGGTATTGACAATGCCTTCGTTTAGCGCCAGCTATTTTCTGGAACTGCTTTACCATTCGATCTTGCCGGCCCTATCGATTGTGCTCTCCTCGGTCGGGTTCTGGTCGCTCTCGATGCGCGGTATGATGATCACGGTCGAAGGTGAAGATTACATTACCTTGGCCGAAGCAAAGGGCTTGCCCAGCGGACGGATTTTTCTTTGGTACGCCATGCGCAATGCCTTGCTGCCGCAGACGACCGCGCTGGCGCTGTCACTCGGCACCATTTTGTCCGGCGCGCTCTTGGTAGAAATTATCTTTAACTACCCAGGGATTGGATCGGTGCTGTTTGCCGCCATCTCTGGCTTTGATTATTTTGTCATCTACGGCGTGGTCTTTTTTATTGTGATCACGATTGCCTCGGCCACGCTCATCCTGGATCTGATCTATCCCTTGCTCGATCCGAGAATTCGGTATCAAAAGTCGTAAATCGGGAAACAGGAAACGGGAAACGGTGTACAAGCTTCTGCGTCCCGTATCCTGTATTCCGTTTCCCGTTTCCTAGCAGAAAGGTTGGCAATGCGCAAATTCTTTCAATACCTGGGCCGCAACCCGCAGTTACTGATCGGTCTGTTGATTTTGGGCGGGATGGCGTTGCTGTGGCTGATCGGCTATTTCTTGGTTGATATCAAGTTGGCGGCGCCGCTTTCGGCCACGCCCGATCTGCCGCCCTCGCGCGAATATCTGCTGGGTACAGACAGCGCCGGGCGCCAAATGTTGCCCGTGCTGATTGCGGGTATTCCTACCTCGTTGCAAATTGGATTGATCGCCGGCACCTTGGGCTTGCTGATTGGCACGGTGCTAGGCTTTACTGCCGGCTATTTTGGCGGCATTGTCGATTCGATCATTCGCACGCTGGCGGATGTGGCGCTTTCGATTCCGGCGTTGGCCGTCTTGGTGGTAATTGCCTCCGTGATTACCAAATTGCTCAGCCCGCAGATCATGGCGCTGATCATTGCTTCGTTGGCCTGGATGTGGCCAACGCGCACCATTCGCGCCCAAGTGCTAACCATGCGTGAGCGCGCTTATGTAGAAGTAGCCCGGCTCTCCGGCTTAAACAATTTTGAGATTATTTTTAAAGAGTTAATGCCCAATCTATTGCCCTATCTCGCCGCCAGTTTTGTCGGCGCGGTTAGCGCCGCGATTCTGGCCGCATTTGGTCTGGAATTGCTCGGGCTGGGACCGCAAAGCGAACCGACGTTAGGCATGACAATCTATTGGGCGCGCTACTACAACGCCTTGCTGCGCGGCATGTGGTGGTGGTGGGGACCGCCGGTATTGATCATCATTCTCTTGTTCATCGGCTTTTTTATGGTCGCTGCCGGGCTGGACGAAGTTGCCAACCCGCGCTCGCGGCGGGCCGCGTAGGGCAGAGAGGTAGTGCTCAGGCCATGTAGGTGCGGTTAAAAACCGCACATTCTAGGCTAGACCACCAATGTGCGGTTTTTAACCGCACCTACATTCAACGATTGTGTTAAAAAGTTATGGACCCGCTCAAATTAGGATTGCGATTATGGCTGATGTGCTACGGGTTGAAAATCTACGCGTGCGTTATCACACGCTGGCCGGCCCGGTGCGGGCGGTGGATGGCGTCTCTTTTACGCTAAAAAAAGGCGAACGCTTGGGTTTGGTCGGCGAATCGGGGTCGGGCAAATCGACCACGGTGTTGGCCTTGTTGCGCATGCTCAAGGCCCCGGCGCAGATCGAAGCTGGCCGCATCATGTTGGGCGACGTAGATTTGCTCACGCTCTCGGACCAGGCGATGCGCGCCGCTCGTTTCGCACGGATTTCGTTGATTCCGCAGGGCGCGATGAATTCGCTCAACCCAGTGATGCGAATTAAAAACCAGTTGGCCGACACGATCAAATATCACAACGGCAGGCTTGGGCGCAGTGCCATGACAACCAAAATTCACACGCTTTTAGAATCGGTGGGGCTCGAGCGGACGGTGGCCGACATGTACCCGCACGAGTTGAGCGGCGGCATGAAGCAGCGCGTCTGTATTGCGATGGGTATCTCGTTGCAGCCATCGGTCATTCTAGCCGATGAACCGACCAGCGCGCTGGATGTGGTGGTGCAGCGCCAGGTGATGGAAACCTTGGGCAAGGCGCAAGAGGCGATTGGCGCGGCTTTGATCTTAGTGGGCCACGATATGGGTTTGATGGCCCAATTTGTCCACAAGATCGGCGTGATGTATGCCGGCAAATTGGTGGAAGTGGGGCCGGTCAATGATATGTTTGAAGAACCGTTGCACCCCTACACCCAGTTGTTAATTGCCAGCCTGCCTTCGTTGGAAGGCAAGGGCGTCTTTAAGGGTATTCCCGGCATTACGCCCTCGCTCTTGAATCCGCCAACCGGGTGTGCATTCCACCCGCGCTGCCCCAAAGCCATGAGCCATTGTTCAACCAAAGTTCCCGTACTCCAAGAAATTCGGCCAGGGCGCTGGGTCTCTTGTCACCTTTACGAATAGTTGTTGATGAATCATTTGTAGATTTACAATCGCTGAGACTTTCATGTACACATCAATCTATTTGCACCGCGTGCCGCGCAAAAATATCGAAGCCTTTCGGCGCATTCTCGCCAGCGCCGCCGAAATCTATCATGGCCATGGTGCGTTAAAACGTGTTCTTTATGCACCAGTGAATATGGACCCAAAATATAATTGCCTGGCTTTCGATGAGGTGATCAAAATGGCCGACGACGAATCGATTTTTATTGAGATCAACGAATTTTACGACCAAACGCACCATGATGAAGTGATGGTGAAAGTGGACATCGACCCGCAGCACTTGCAACTCTACGAAGATTTAACGGTGATCGTTGATATCAGTTGTATTGTACGCGGTGAATTTAAGAGCGTTCTTTTAAACGCCTAACTTGCTTGTGCAGAAGGAAATTGTATGACCGCACTGTTGGAAGCGCACAATGTCGGCAAAACCTTTGGCGGCGGCCTCTTTAGCAAAAAGCGCACGGTCGCCCTCCAATCTGCTACACTGACCATCGCCGATGATCGCCCTTCGATCACAGCGATTGCGGGTGAGAGCGGCAGCGGCAAGACGACGCTGGCGCGCATTTTGTTGGGCATCACCCAGCCCAGCAGTGGGCAGATCCGCTACAAGGGCCAAGAATTGAGCAAACTGAACGGCAAAGCGTGGAAGAGCTACCGGCGCGAAGTGCAGGCCGTTTTCCAAGACCCATTCGAGGTCTACAACCCCTTTTACAATGTCGACAACGTCCTCACCACGCCGATCAAAAAATTCTATCCGCAGGCATCGCAAGCCGAGCGCCAAACCCGGATCGAGGACGCGTTGCGCGCCGTTGGTCTGCGCCCGGAAGAGACATTGGGGCGTTATCCGCACCAGTTGAGCGGCGGCCAGCGCCAGCGGATTATGGTCGCGCGCGCCTTGCTGCTCCAACCGCGCATCATCGTCGCCGATGAGCCGGTGTCGATGGTGGATGCGTCGCTGCGCGCGACCATTTTGGAAAGCTTGCTCAATGTCCACAAGCAGTTTGGCATCTCGCTGATCTACATTACGCACGACCTGACGACCGCCTACCAGTTGAGCGAAAACATTTTGATGATGTACCAAGGCGCAGTCGTGGAAAGCGGCGATGTTGATCTGGTGATTAAGGATCCGCAGCACCCTTACACCCAATTGCTCATCGATTCAATTCCGCTACCCAACCCCAAATTGCAGTGGGGTCAACGCGATCTGCAACTGCGTAAAAGCAGCAATGGCGCTGAACCGAACCTCGGCTGTCGCTTTGCCGACCGTTGCCCGCATGTCATGCCGATTTGTCGCGAGAAAGTTCCACCGCTTTTCCAGACCGATCAACGCCGCGCCGTGGCCTGCTATTTGTATCAGGATGCGCCGGTTGTGTAACGATTTAGACCCGATTACTACAACGGATTTAGATAGAAACGGATTTCTTCTTGCTACAATCGACCATCCGTTTCTATCTAAATCGGTTGTAGTAGGCTAAATAGTTACTCGGTCGTCCAAGCTGTTCCTTGATCAAGCCAATCGGTCCGAATCGCATAGAGTGCAAAGCGGGCGGCGAAACATTCGCCGCCCGCAGCCTCGATCACTTTGCTGGCCAAAATGAGGCAGTTTCGCTGACCATTGGCGTCAACTCTAAAACGTCGAACACGTCTGTTAGCCGCACATTCGTAATCAATACCAAGAGCAAAAAGACGGCGATGCCAATTACCCCGGCGACAAGTTCACCGACCAAAACCATGAATTGGATCCGTTTTACGTTCATAAGCCTTTCCTCCATTTTACGCGCACGCCAATTGTACGAAAAGGTTGAGATTGCTGTACGCTTTGGCTGAGTGGCGACAGGGTTAAGGGCGAGGTTGGGTACGAGGTTGGGAACAAGTTTCAGCACTCTCGGCAGTATAACAACCCTGGCCCCGTGCCGCTTTACGGTCGCTACACGACTCGCCGCTTTGTGGTCACCGCTTGTTATACAGGTAGCATTACCCAGATATGCGTACAGTCAATGCATAACATGTAGCAAATTAAGTATAATTACAGTCTGGAAAGGAGATGAAAACGTATGAAACTAGAAGACTTTGCCACCTATCAACGTGAATCACGCAAAACGTGGAGTTTGATTCACACCGACCACGCCATTGTCTACCCCACCCTGGGGCTGGTCAACGAAGCCGGCGAATTGGCGGGCAAGGTGAAGAAAATTTTCCGTGACAAACAAGGTCAGATCGATGAGGAGGAACGCCAGGCGCTCAAAGGCGAACTGGGCGATGTCTTGTGGTATCTGACCCAAATCTGCACCGAGTTGGATCTAACCTTGGAGGAAGTTGCGGCAGCCAATCTCGAAAAGTTATTTTCGCGGCTAGAACGTGGTAAAATAGGCGGGAGCGGGGATAAGCGGTAATTAGCCAAGGAGGCACACTAGATGACTGTTACACTGAATATTGCGCCCGATCTCGAAAATGAAGTTCGCAATGCTGCTGATCGAGAAGGCATGCCGACTGATAAGTATATTGTGACTGTCCTAAAGCACCATTTATATTCGGCTGCGCGGAATCCCCCGCGTCTCTCAGAAACGGAAGCTCAACTGTTCCAGCAGATTAACTTCGGTCTGCCAGAGGCAACTTGGCGACATTATCATCAACTACTTGAAAAACGCCGCTTAGAGACATTAGAACCTGATGAACATCAAACGTTACTTAAAATTACGGACGAAATCGAGATTGCCAATGCGCGTAGAATTACAGCATTAGCGAAATTGGCTCAACTACGCGATACGACTCTAGATGTACTGATGGATGAACTAGGCCTCAGGTCCCCCGGCTATGTCTAATAGGAGGATTACAGCACATCAAAAACGAATCGTAGTACAACGTGCCAATGGTTACTGCGAATACTGCATCAGTCAATTACGATATTCGCCTGATCCATTTTCCGTTGAACACATTATTTCCCTGGCGCGTGGTGGGACAAACCACATTCATAATCTTATATTGCTTTAAAGCAACAAACGTATATAGAAAGGGTAAACAATCAACATGACAAAAATTACCTTTATCGGCGCGGGCAGCACAGTCTTCGCCAAAAACCTGATGGGCGACATTCTTAGCTTTCCCGAACTGCAAGATGTCACCCTGAGCCTGCACGACATCGACGAAGAACGGCTGCGCACCTCTGCGATTGTGGCGCATAAAACCGCCGAAGCATTGGGCGCCAACCCCAAGATCGAAGTGACCGCCGATCGGCGGGCGGCGCTGGATGGCGCAGACTACGCGATCAGTATGTTCCAGGTGGGCGGTTACAAACCGGCCACCGTGGTTGACTTTGAAGTCCCCAAAAAATATGGCTTGCGCCAGACAATTGCCGACACCCTGGGCATTGGCGGCATCATGCGCGGCTTGCGCACGATCCCAGTCTTGCTGGACATGTGTCACGACATGGAAGAGTTGTGCCCGGATGTCACCTTTCTGCAATATGTCAACCCGATGGTGATGAACTGCTGGGCGATCAGCCGCGCCACCAAGATCAAAACGGTGGGGCTCTGCCACAGCGTGCAGGGCACGGCCGGCGAACTGGCGCGCGATATCAAAGTGCCGCTTAGCGAGATCGACTATGTCTGCGCCGGTATCAACCATATGGCCTTCTATCTGCGCTTCCAACACAAGGGCGAAGATCTCTACCCGCGCATTCGCCAGGTGCTAGAGGCGGGACGCGCCCCCCGGAGCAACCTGGTGCGCTACGAAATGTTTAAGCGCCTGGGTTACTTTGTCACCGAATCCAGCGAACA
>Ga0163144_10030195_pt1 | contig 10374 bp, 14 predicted proteins | sample OliLak19BULKMAT1_FD_123175 | JGI IMG/M metagenome (GOLD analysis project Ga0163144, IMG submission 123175) | Freshwater microbial mat bacterial communities from Lake Vanda, McMurdo Dry Valleys, Antarctica - Oligotrophic Lake LV.19.BULKMAT1 | ecosystem: Environmental > Aquatic > Freshwater >...
CCTGGCGTTTACGGAGATCGCCCGCTACGGGCGCTCGAGTGTGTCGGTCAGCTGTCGGCTGCTCGAGGCGGTGCGCGATCTGGCACCCAGCGTGTCGGACGAAGCAGATCGACTCGCGCTGGTACGCCAGGCCATCTTCGTCGGCGATCGCCCGGCTGACTCGTTCGATAACGAGATGGACCGCGCCGCACTCGCTGGCTGCTATCGCGCGGCGCTGTCCGCGCTGCATCGGCCAAATGTAGTCGACCTTCCAAGACCTGACCGCATGGAGCGTCTTCGGTAGCAGAGACGGCACGCTGTCACGCATCCGGGTTCGTCAAGAGACGCATTCCTTTGTCGCGATCGACGAAGTACGCCGCGATCGCGGCGGTCACGTACCCGAACACGGCGAACGCATAAATCGCGAGCAGCAGGCACAGGAAGCGCCCTTCGGCCGTTCGTGGCCAGTACTCAGATCCCATGGTCGTGAGCAGCATCGCGGTCCACCACAGCGCACTGCCGTAATCCTGAAATCCAGGGCCACCCGGCGCATCCAGCTCAAAGCGATACATCCCCGCGGCACCGGTGACGGCCACCAACGTTGTCAGCACGATGAGATACCCCAGGCCCCGGCGCTTGAATCCGAGGGCAAGAGTGCGCATGCCGCGGTTCAGCGTGCTGAGCAGCCGCGCCAGTCGGATCCCTCGAGCCGCGCGAGCTAACCTTGCCACTCTCGCGACGCGCACGAGCCGGAGCAGGCGCAGCGCTGGAAGCGCCAGCGACAGCGCGGTGATCCAGCGCTTGCGTAAGTACACGCCTTTGCCCGGCGCGGCGACGAATTCCACGACGAACTGAACGACGAACGCACCCCAGATGAGGTTGCTGAGCGTCTGGAGCCACGGCGACAATCCGCGAGTGAACTCGAGGATGAGCAACAGCGACCAGACGGCGCTGAGCAGGAGCATCGGCTTTTCGAGGGCGCGTACCAGACCTGCGGTGAGCTTCCACCGTTCGCGCCGAAGACTTGAGACAGGAGTGGAGTTCATCCCTGTTGTATACCGTGGATGCAGCGGGTTTGGAAGTGCGTCGGCCGGGGAGCACAGGGTAAGTATGTGGAAGCGCCCCCCCTTGGTCGGCGTCGATCGCCTCGACTACACCAAGGGCATCCGCGACCGGACCAGTTCCTCGAACAGTGGGCGACCCGGTTCAGCTGACCTTGTTCCGTATCACTCGCCGGGCGTCAGGGGATTCTTCACCCGCACCGTTCCGTACCGCTGCCCGTCGGACAAATCCTCGGAGTACAGGATCTCGGCCCCTGCGACCTGAGCAGCCTGGATCACCAGGGCATCCCAGAATGAGATCTGGTACCGCGCTTCCAGGTCCAGCGCCTCCAGGATCGAGTCGCCGCCGTTCACGACAACGTGCCATGCGAGGTAGTCGGAAACGACATCACGAGTAGCCTTCGCGTCCAGAGGCTTCTTCGCCTTTCGGCGTAGGTTGACGGCCAATTCCTGTAGGACTTGGGTGCTGACGACACCCGACCTGCTCTCCCACAGCTCCTCCACGAGCGCCTTGGCTCGGGCGTGCTTTTCGCCCGCGGCGGCGTCGTGGGCGTACATGAGGATGTTCGTATCGACGAAGTACCTATCGCTCATGGAGTTCGTCGCGTGCCTTGGGCGGTGTCCACTGGAGGTCGAAGCCTTTCCGGAGCCGGGCAAGGGCCCGCCGCTTGGCCCTATCGAAGGCCTTCCGCTCGCGCACGATCGCTTCGAGCCGATCCGTCAAGAGCGCGCTGATCGAACGCCCTTCTTCGGCGGCCACGACACGCGCCTCCCGCAGAAGATCGGCATCGAGCTTGAGCGTGACGTTGGTTTTCATGACGTGACCAGATTAGCACGATGACTGCGTGCAGCACAGTTTTACGTGCTGATTAAAACCAGCGGCGTATCTAAAAGCGCAACACCGCAGTCGTCAACCGACTCGGCCCGTCTGCTCGCGCTTGCCCAAACGCGACCCGTCCTTCGGGCGCGCGACGTGGCCGCCGAGGGTACGCGGCACCGGGCGGCGGCCAGAAGGCGGCGTTCGTAAAAGGAAGCGTCTCCTTCCGGCATGGCGCGAAGAGTGAGCCCTGGAGCGCGAACTTGATCACGTGAAGGGATTCTGGCTGGATGGCATCGGGAAGGTCATGGCGGCGCCGGCCGGATCGGCGGACGGATCCTCCAGGAAGCGATCGAGCGACTTCGGATCGAGATCGCTTGTGTCGAACCCGTACCTGTTCAGCGGACCCGCTGAATCACAATATGCGCGACCGGATTGCGCCAGTCGCGGTCGGCGGCGACGAAGTCGCCTATCCCGTGAATACCGGCGTGGATATGAACGTAGCCTTCCTCTCCGCCCACCGCCATGGCACCGCCGCCAGGACCTCCGCATTCCACAAAGGACGGCCCAGGAATCGACATGCACTTCTCATCGTTTATCTCGGATCCCGCATCGTATGCAGGCGAGATCAGCGCCATCGCCCTCGAACCACGCGGGCCTTCGACGCCGTTCAGCGCAAAGAAGCCATCGTTGGTAGGAATCAGCATCGAGGCGAGGCTCACGCGGTCGAATGCCCCCTGTGTCCGGACCATCACGGTGACCGAATCTCCAGGCGGCAACAGAGCACCGGATGACTGTACGTCCCTGACTCCGGGCATGCCCGACAGCAGAGCCGCAAGCGGCGCGGTATTACCCTCCTCGGCAAGTGTCGCAAGCTGAGCGCTTGCGGGCTCGCCCAGCTCGAAAAGGCGTATCCCCGCTTTGTGCGTGGCGACCACAATGGGCGTAAATGTCTGGCCGCGCGTGATGTTGGTCACCGTCACCGCGTAGTGCGCGCCTCGGTCGTCTTCTTCGTCCCCGAACGCTGTCTGCCCCGCAGCCATCAGGCTCATGAGAGCCACTGCTGCCACCGCAAATGATCCTTGACGTGTCATATGGTTCCTCCTCCATGTTCTGTAGTCGCTGTGACCTCAAGAATCCCCCTCGCGTGGCGTATGTGTACAATCCTGCCTGGTCATGTCGCGAGCGCTCTGCGTCGCCTTGTTGATACTGTTCCTGAGTGCGTGTGCGACCGCGCGTGCACACCGAGTGCCATTTGTTGGCGCCGTGGCAGGCATCTCGACGCTCTCCGCCGACGCTCGCGCAGTCATTACAGACAGCGGCGCGGACGTGTCACTGTACAAACCGGAGAACGGTCCGGTGCTGAACCTGCTCGCCGGCGTGCATGTCAACGACTACTTCAGTGTTCAAGGGAACTACGTATGGAACCGAAACACGCTGGCGCTGTCGTCGGTTCGGAGCGCGAATGCGGAGTTCTTCGAGGAGAGCCGCGGGAGCGTCCAACACGGCTTCATCGCAGATGGGTTGCTGTACTTCAGGAACCGGGACAGCTGGGCGCGTCCCTATCTCTCGGCTGGACTCGGGCTTGTGCGCTTCGAGAGCAGCGATCCGACACTTCTCGCGTCTGGCGGAGCACCGGCGCGTCCGCCCGCACTATTCATGTCCACCAATTCCGCTCTGAGAGTTGCCGTCGGCATCGACCTGGGTGCCGTCAATGGATGGAGCGTTCGCTACAGCTTCAGTGAAACGCTGACAGGCAATCCGGTGAGCGCTCAGCTCTCGCCGCCCGCGCAACGGAACCTCGCAAACTTTCAAAACCTGTTTGGAGCTGTCAAGTCCTTCTAAGCGTCAGCGATTCTGAAAATCGACGTAGGGACAGTGGTGCCAGAAAATCGGGGCACCTTCGACATGCTCGCCGAGAACCCTCGCGTGGCACACCCTGCAGAGATTGAGCTGTTCGACGCGCTCGCCCGTCGAGCACGCGCTGGTCACCGATTCGAAGACGCACAACCCGCGGCCCCCTGCGCGCGTCGCAGAAAGCGCCTGCAGCGGTCCACCAGAAGCGTGCTGACGCATCAGGGCGGAATAAATCATGGACTTCAGGCGAGACGGCGCCCTCGCGTCCGACGGCTTGTCGTCCGCCTCCGCTTCCGCCAGAAGTTGCTCGAGGATGTCGTCCTGCATGTCTTAGCCTTCGTTCCATCGACGCCGGAACTCGCTCCGGGCACGTGCGAGCAACCGCTCGATCGCTTTTTCGGTTTTTCCGGACAGCGCGGCCATGTCGCGGGCGCTCCGCTTCTCCCAGTATCGCCATACGAGCACGGCGCGATACGGTTCCGAAAGGCCGGCCAGCACGCGCAGGACGCGTTGCTGGCGTTTCGCGCCATCGAGTACTTCGTCGTATTCGACCGGCGGCTGGCGCGGCTCGTCGCCATCATCCTCGAGTTCGGACAATGGCGCGGGCTGCTTCAAACAATCGCGATAGTAGTCCTCGATCTTGTGGCGCGCGATGCCCAGCAGCCAGGTGCGGAGCGAAGACGTGCCGGCGAAAGCAGCGAGACTGCCAAGCGCTGCCACGAACACGTCCTGTACAAGGTCGTCCACGAGATCCACTCGCGGGATGAGCCGGCGCCGGATATAGGCATAAATCGCATCGCTGTACAACAACACAAACTCCGAGGTGGCCTTTCGATCTCTCTGTAGAACCGCGCGGACGAGCTCGGCGTCCTGATGAGTCCCTGTAACGAGCGACGCCGTCTCCGAATCCGAAGCCGGTTCGAGAAGGGTCATTCTCAGAACCTATCGCTGCCGCTCAAAGATTCTGACAAAGTCGTTGCGCGGTCCATCACTGAGAGAATGGCAGCCGGTGCAGGCGCTGCCTCGGCTGGTCACCGAGAATGCCGTCGAGCCATTGGGCCGGTATTCCGCCCAGAGCCAGCCATTGCCAGCAAGAGGATTCCCACGATCCTTGTACATCACCGCGTACACGTTCGCGTCGCCGCTGCTCGTGATGATCTCCTTGAAGATAACCGAACCATCTGGAAATGATGCGGCGGACGGAAGCTTGCCGTTCTGTAGTGCGTCGAGCGCCCGCGCGTTCATCCTGACGCGAACAATAGGCACGTGCGGACCTGTGCCATTCAGGCTCCCGGCGGCATTCACATCCAGATTGGGAAACGCCGCATACGTGCCGAATGGCTGTGTCTGGGTAATGAGCGCGAAAAGTCCCGCGTCAGAGTTGATGGCACCGCCTGTCTGCGGCGATGGTGCAGTCATCGAGGACCGATCGTCGCTGCACGACACACTGAACACGAGGCTCATCAACGTCAAGAGCGCTGGAAGGCGCAACTGCCCGTAGCTACACATGTCTATCTCCCTCTTGCCCTTGACGGCCTCCTATCAACCGTTCCATGGGCCCTTAAGGGATAAGTCGCCGCTTGCAGGCCGATCCCCCGCAAGTGCCCCGAGATCGCGGAATGAGTGCAACCGTCCGTTGGCGAGATCGAGCATGGCATCCTCATCAAATTCGCATCGAATATGAGAGAAATGAAGGATTTACGAGGAGAATCGAAGATGGTCGAGAGGCGGACTTCCGTTTAGCAAACCGCGACGCCCGCGCTTCAGATCTCTTTGAGGCGCCCAGCTGCGTACTTGTGCAGCAGGCTCGCGATCAGCGTCTGGTAAGGCAGCCCTTCCGCGAGCGCTCGCTTCTGGATCGCCTCCAGGTCCTTGCTCGACAGGCGGATGTTCAACCGGCGGTCCTTGCGAAACGTGGCCCTGGCGTAGCGAACATAGCGGGTTCGCTCGCGCTTGCCACCAGCGGCGGACTTCCATTCACCGCGCTCGACGGACTCGAGCAGCTCCTTCTCTTCAGTATCAAGCTTCATCGTCGGACTCCTCCCCGAGGTACTGCTTCGTGGCCTTCCTGCTCGGGATGATCGTCTTCAGGAAGACGGTGTACTCGTCCTCGACGAACGGCACCAGGTAAACGTAGTCGTCCCGCCGGACGACGAAGATCCGCTGGCCGGGGGAGCGGTCGGGGTTGGGGTGCTCCAGAGTCTCGAGCAGGTCGCCTCGCTCGATGTGGAACACGATGTCCTCGAACCCAATGCCGCGGTCCGCCTTGAGCTTGGCGTTCTTGGCGTCGTCCCAGTCGAAGGACTTCACTCAAGAGTAGGATAGCACAACGTGTGCCCATCAGGCACACGTTGGCGTCTGAGAAACTGTGCCCAGACGGACCCGAAACTCGGTCCAAAGGCACCCAAGCAAACTGCCGCCTTCAGCCTCTCGGCCACCTCACCCTTTCGACCCTTCGACCGGGCAATTGTCTTAGACTCCGTGCCCATGAACCGCATCACGCCCAGGACGCTGCTTGCCGCGTTGCTCTCGATGGTGTTCCTGGCCTTGGCGATGGTGCATTTGTACTGGGCGCTCGGCGGCCAAGCCGGCAGGCTGGCGGCCGTTGTTCACCCCTTCACCGCTTGCCACTCTGCTGGTCGCGCTGGCGCTCGTCGTGGCGGCAGGGATAGTCGCCGGAGCCGCCGAGTGGATTCACGGCCCTGTGTCCACGCAAGCCTTTCGCGTGCTGACGTTCGTGATGTCGCTCGTGTTCCTCCTCAGGGCGGTCGGCGACTTCCGATACGTCGGCTTTTTCAAGTCGCCGCGCGGTCGAAGCGCTGAAGCAATCAGCGCGGCGGTGCCGCAACGATGCCGATGCGGCCCAGCGCTTCGCGGTCGGTGGACAAATCCAGCTTGCCCGCGGGCATTTTGTTGAGTTGGAGGATGTAGGCGATCACCGCGGCCGTCTCGTCCCTGCTGAGCGTCCCGGGCGCTTCGGCCGGCATCGCTTCGCGGATCCAGTCGAACATCACACCGACGGGCTGACTGCTCCAGTTGGCCAGGAACACCTCGCCAACAAGCTTGGGTCCCGAGTCGCCGCCGTCGAGCTTGGGGCCGTGGCAGCCGATACACGTGGTGTCGGCCACTTTCTCGCCGCGGTAGGCCTGCGCTTCGCTATACACGCCGCTCCAGACCGTCGGCGTCTGTGCCGCGGAGATCACACAGACCATCGCGATCGCCGCGGCGGCGGATGTGACCGTCGTCAGTTGCCGCACGACGCGCCGACCATCTGAAGCGATGTGACGTTCACGCGGATTTCCGCACCGAGCCGCACCATGTGGCCGGTCACGCGCACCTTGTGCCCGTTGTGCGGGTCGGGATTGTGGCTGATCGCATCGAGCAGGCGGAACGTGAACTCGCCGCGGTCCCGCGGCACACCCGCCGCCGCGTCCACGCCGGCCGTGGCGGACGGCTCGGTCTTCTTCAACTCCTGAGCGTTCGTCAGCAGCCACGACCTCGTCGGGTCCTGGTGAAGACATCCCACCGACGACACGAACGTGTAGTTCTGAAGGCCTTCGCCGCCGCCCGCGCCGGGAATCCACGCGGTATCGGCAACGTCGCTCGTCAGCTCGGCGGGGCCGGCGGGAAAACTGTTCTTGTGCAGCACGTAGGTGGCCACGTCGAGATATTCCTGGTCGGTCAACGCGCCGGGCCGCCCCGAGGGCATGTCCCGTTTCATCTTGTTGAACAGCGCGCTCACCTTCGACTCGCCGAAGTCCTGCACGAAACGGGTGCCGACCAGCGGAGCGCCCCGCGCGCCCGCCGTGGGGTCGGCCGAGCCGTTCAGATCGGCCAGATGGCATGTCACGCAGTTGGCTTCGTACACCTGTTTTCCGCGTTCGGCCTGCGCCGCCGTGTAGACAGGATCGCGCACGGTCTTCCGCGACTTCACAGCATCCTGCGCGGCCGTCAGGTGCACCACCGCAGCGCAGCACAGGGCCAACGTACCCGTGGCGATGAAAAACCTAGACAAGGATGTCCTTCACGACTTCTCCGAACACGTCGGTGAGACGGAAATCCCGGCCCGCGTACTTGTACGTCAGCTTCGTGTGATCCATGCCGAGCTGATTCAGCAGCGTCGCGTGCAGGTCGTGAATGGAGACCCGGTTCTGCTCCGCCTTGAAGCCGAACTCGTCGGTGCTGCCGTACGCGATGCCGCCCTTGAACCCGCCGCCGGCAACGAACATCGTGAAGCCGTACGGATTGTGATCGCGGCCCGATCCGCTTTCCGAGACCGGCGTGCGTCCAAACTCTCCGCCCCAGACCACGAGCGTTTCGTCGAGCAGACCGCGGCGCTTCAAATCGCGGATGAGCGCGGCGGCACCCTGATCCATGTCCGGGCAGCGCTTGCGCAGGTTGTCGTTCACGTCTCGATGGTCATCCCAGATCTGCCCGCCGGGATAATCGACGTTGATGTAGCGCACGCCCGCCTCGACGAGCCGCCGCGCCAGCAGGCAGCCGTTGCCGAACGCCCCGGTGCCGTACTCATCGCGAATGTGCTGCGGCTCTTTACGGATGTCGAAGAGATTCAGTGCCTCGAACTGCATCCGATAGGCCGACTCCATCGACTTGATGCGGCCCTCCAAAAACTGATCGTCGCCGAACGACTGTGCGTGGTTCTGGTTGAGATCGAGCAGCGCATCCATGTCGGATCGCTGCGCGGCCGCGTCAACGTTCTTGTTGCGCAGATTGGGAATGATCTTTTCCGGGTCCGGATCCGCGACGGCGAAGCCCACGCCCTGATACTCCGACGGCAGGAATCCGGCTCGGTTCTGGGGTCCGCCCGCGGCGGCGTTGCCCAGCGCGACGAACGAGGGCAGGTTCTCGTTCTCGCTGCCGAGGCCGTAGGTAATCCACGATCCCATCGAGGGACGTGTCGACAGCACGCTCCCGGTGTGGAACAGCGCGCGTCCCGGCGTGTGCGTCGGGTTGAAGGTGTACATCGATCGAATGACACAGACATCGTCGATGACGCTGGCGAGCTGCGGCAGCAACTCGCTCACCTCCACGCCATTGCGTCCGTAGCGCTTGAACTCGAACGGCGAAGGCAGCAGACCGCCCGTCGTCCGCTCGGTGCGAAGGTCCACCGCGCTCGGACGCTGGCCGGCGTATTTGAACAGCGCGGGCTTGGGGTCGAACATGTCGATCTGGGATGGCCCGCCATTCATGTAGAGCATGATGACGTGCTTCGCCTTTGGCGCCAGCAGGCCGCCCGGATAGTTTCCCAACCCCGCCGCGTGAAGGGCGCTCTTCGACAGGCTCGAAAACAGTCCGGCCAGCCCGACCACGCCGAGGCCGCCGCCCAGCGATTCGATCATCTGCCGCCGCGTCAATGTGAAACTCATGGAAGAAAGATCTCCTCGTTGGTCGCCAGCAGCACCTGCGCATACCGCTGCAGCGTGCCCTTTTGCAAATACGCCATCGCGCTCTTCATCTCGGCCACCGTTGGATCGCGCGCAAGAATGCGCCGATACAGGATGCCGATCTGTTCGGCCTCGCCTGTCGCCGTCGCCGCGGTTTTTGCCGCCGCTTCGGCGAGGTTCTGGATGAACGCGCTGTTCATCAGGAAAATCTGCTGCAGCGTCGACGTCGTGACGTCGCGGTCAGGGGCCGTTTGCGTGGAGTCGGGAAAGTCGAACAACGCCAGCACCTGCGGCGCGCGCGCGCGGCTGATGCGCCCGTAAATCGCACGCCGGTAAAACGTCTCGCCGTCCAGATCGCCGGAGATTCCGCCCATCTCTTCGTCCAGCACGCCGGCCGACCGCACCAGTGTGTCTCGATAGGCTTCGGCGTCGAGCCGCCGGGGATTCTGACGCCAGAGCAAGGCGTTGGCTTCGTCCGCCTTCAACCCGTCGGCGCGGGGGTTGCTCGATTGCTGGTACGCCGCCGACAGCATGATCTCTTTGTTGAGCCACTTCAGCGACCATCCGTGCTCGATGAACCGCGCAGCGAGATCGTCGAGGAGCTGCGGGTGCGTCGGCTTGTCGCCCTGCGTGCCGAAGTCGCTCGGGGTCGCCACCAGCGCCCGCCCGAAGTGCCAGCCCCACGCGCGGTTCACGATCACGCGCGCGGCGAGGCCGGGTGCATCGCTGAAGAGACGGTCCGCAAGCTCCAGGCGCCCGGATCCCTGCTTCAACGCCGTATCACCCTTGGCGAGCACGGCCGGAAACCCCCGCGGGACGCTGTCTCCAGGCGCCGCGTAGTTCCCCGCCTTCAGCAACGGCATGTCGCGCGCTTCGCCGGGCTTGTACGTAATGAAGGTGTAGCTCGGATCGGACGCATCGACGTACTGCGCCGCCTCGAACACGGCATTCATGTACGGCTCGGTCGAACCCTGCGGACCGCGGCCCGGCGCGGGCGGCGGTCCGGCTGCTCGACGCGGCGGATTCCAGAATTTCTCGAGACTCTGCACAAGCTGCGGATACGTGTCGAGCAGGCTGGTCGCCTCGGCCTTGAGGCTTTCCATGTCGGCTTTCCACTTCACCGCCTTCGCGGCACCGTCGGTAAACGTGGTGCCCTCGTTGGCGAGCAGGTTGACCGAGTACGCCATGTCGAACAGCTGGCGCTGGAGCCAGAGGTATTGCTGTTCGATCCGGGGCTCGACAGTAAAGATCGGAC
>Ga0163144_10030196_pt1 | contig 10373 bp, 5 predicted proteins | sample OliLak19BULKMAT1_FD_123175 | JGI IMG/M metagenome (GOLD analysis project Ga0163144, IMG submission 123175) | Freshwater microbial mat bacterial communities from Lake Vanda, McMurdo Dry Valleys, Antarctica - Oligotrophic Lake LV.19.BULKMAT1 | ecosystem: Environmental > Aquatic > Freshwater > Lake...
CAGCAGTAAGCATGCTGCTGCTTTTGCAATTGAAGCTAAAAACAATACAAAAGCGATAACCACCAGATCCAAAATGGAAATTAATTTTGATGAGGATAAAAAGATCATTAAGATTTTTACTCCCGGCGGAAATAGTATTACATTAGATGATCAGGATAAAGGAATAACAATTAAAGACCAGAATAATAATACGCTTAAAATGAATTCATCAGGTATAGAAATGGAAAGTCCGAAAAATATAATACTTAAAGCAACAGGTAACATTACACTAGAAGCGACTGGAAAAATTGCCTTAAACTCAAAACAGGATGTTGCCGTAGAAGGTTTGAATATAACGAACACGGCAAAAGTTGGTTTTACTGCAAAAGGTAATGCCTCTGCCGAAATTTCTGCATCAGGTCAGACAGTGGTAAAAGGTGCAATAGTTATGATAAATTAATATGCCACCAGCAGCAAGATTGACTGATATGCATGTTTGTCCGATGCTTACGCCGGGTCTGCCTCCAATTCCACATGTTGGAGGGCCTGTTATTGGACCGGGAATTCCAACTGTATTGATCGGTAAAATGCCTGCAGCAGTTATGGGTGATAATTGTGTTTGCGTTGGTCCTCCGGATGCGATTATAAAAGGCTCAGCAACCGTAATGATCGGAAAAAAGCCGGCGGCCAGAATGGGTGACACCACCGCACATGGTGGGACAATTGTTCTAGGTTGTCCAACAGTTATGATTGGGGGATAAGCATCATGGAAGAGGTAAAATCATTTTTAGGAACCGGATGGAGCTTTCCACCAGTATTCAATAAGTCTGATCACTCGGTATCTATGGTCTCGGATATCAAGGATATTGAAGAAAGCATCAAGATTATACTTAGTACAACACCCGGAGAACGGATTATGCAGCCTGAATTTGGTTGTGACCTAAAACGTCTGGTGTTCGAAAAGATTGATTCTACGCTGATTGCCAGTCTGGATCACCTCATTTACCATGCATTACTTAATTTTGAACCAAGAATTACTTTTCATAGTACTGAGGTTTTGGAACAGAATGACTTAAATGGCCTTTTTCATATTAATATTCATTTTAATGTAATCATCACCAATTCCAGACATAATGTAGTGTTTCCGTACTATTTAATTGAAGGAACCAATGTTTCATCTATATAGTCTTTGAACAATTAATGGCTAATGATCAGCTACTGTATTTAATTAATGGAATGACTCAGGATGAAAGGCGTATCAAAGCGCTTGATCCGGGTTATGTAAAAATTGATGACCGTAAAATTTCTGATTTTTTAAAATTCATGTCCGATTTTGCAGGTCAGGTTAATTTTTACAATGAGAAGGATAAAATTGACGGCGACTGGCAAGTTTTTTTTAAATCTGATAAGAATATTCTAATTCTTCTGATTACTGAATTTGATCTCACAAGCCATTTAGTTCAATTCGAAAAACTTGAAACCCGAATCCATATTGCATCAAGTGATAATGAAGCACTTGAAGCGCTGAGAAATTTATTTGTATTTCTACATAAAATAATTGAGGTGTTTAATTCAACCTGTAAAAGGCTTGAATATGGCAACAATTTTGATAAGGTTAGTGTTGAGCTTGGAGGAATAATAAAAGGACTAAGCAAGGAAATTTCTGAGATTATTGCTTACAATAAACAAGCTGAACGTCATTTCGGAGAGCCCTTTTCCTTTCTTCATCCTGAAGAACTGATTGACTTGAGTATTGCTGTACCAGAGATATTTATTGATGCAGTAGAAATAAAATTAAGGATATTACCGGCATTACAATTTATTAAGGAAACCTTTAATAATCTTAAGTCGAAATATCACAATTTTCTGGCAGTAACAACATTCTATTTTAAAGATTATGACATCTTTAAAAATGAATACCCACCACATATTTCCTTATGTATTACTTTTCTAAAGCTATTTAAACATCTTATAAATCAAGTAAATAAACTTAATGAAGAGCATCTTAACTTTTATTTCAAAAGTGTTCTTGAGCTTGAGTTAAATGCTGCCAGACCTGATTCTGTTCATATTGTTTTTGATCCTACAATACTTGACCGTGTGATACTTGAAAGAGGTGAACAATTACAAGCAGAAGTTAATTCTAATCTCCTCTATTATGCAATAAATGAGGATATTGTTGTTACCGGTGCTAGAATTCTTGATTTAAAAACTTTAATTCTGGATGAACATATCCAGGTTATTGCGCCAAATCTTCAAGACCAAGATATAAGAGAGATAATCCTGTATAAAGCATCTCATAAAAGTGTGCAGGCCAAACAATTCTCTGAACAGCAATCTGGGATAAAATCATGGCCTGTACTTGGGGAAAGTCAATTTGATTTATCAGATGAACACCGTTCAATGGAAGATACGGAAATTGGGATTATACTCGCATCTCCTGTGCTTTACCAAACAGAAGGTCAACGTTCTATATTATTAACTATCTATTTCGAAGAAGTCTCTTTTGGGCAACTGATCCAATATTTTAGAAATTATGCAAATGTAACCGGAAAGCTTTTACCAAAGGTCAGTTATGAGCTTCTTTCTGATGCCTTTGTTATTAGTTTTACATCTTCTGTTGGTTGGGAAGAGGTTAAAAGGTATACCGTAAAAATTAATATACTGGATAGAACCTTTGAAATAAAGTTCGAGCTATCTTCAGTAGATAAAGGAATTGATATATATTCAGCTGAAGTTCATGCTGGAAACTATGAATCAGAATGGCCGATTATAAAGCTGATTCTGAATAATTATTCAACTCATAATCCATTCTCATTTTTTAGGAAATTATTGATAGAGCGAGTTACAATCTCTGCGCAAGTAAGTGATAGCAGAGCAATAAAACTCCAAAATAATATAGGTAATCTTAGTCCCGATAACCCATTTCATCCATTTGGTCCTCAGCCTGCTATTGGATCTTACTTAGATATTAAGAATACAAATATATTTAACAGGTATACGAAGGATTTTTGCATAAAAATGGAATGGATCGACCTTCCGAGGATTTCGGGCGGTTGGGAGACTTATTTTAAGGAGTACCATGCTAATATTACCAATGATTCCTTCAAGATAAAGCTGAGTGGATTATCGCAGGGTAAATTCAAGCCTATTTTATCAAAAAGACAAGAATTTAATTTATTTACTATCGAAAGGGGCGATTTCGGATCAGAAATTTTATCTGAAATATCCGAAATTAAAGATATAGATTTTAAAAAGCTTGAATTACCCAATCGCCCGCTATTAAATAAAGAAGGAATAGTACCGGATACCAGTTTTACCGATGGAGTGATCAGACTTGAGTTTTCATCTCCGGAAGAAGCATTTGGTTCAAGGCTTTATCCTCAGATTTTTCCAGAGATTGTTCTACACAATTCAAAACGCTTTTACAAAAAGCGTCCATTACCAAATCCACCCAATATTCCAATTGTCAGATCAATAACGATTGACTATACCCTTGAACATTCAGAAGTACTTATCAAAACAGCAAAAAACGAAGATTCGGGTTTAAAGATTATTCATCAATATCCTTTTGGTTATGAGAATGTTTATCCTGAAAGTGATAAACAACCATATAAGTTTATTCCCGATTTTGAATTCGAAAATAATCTGTATATCGGTATTGAGGCCCTTTATCCAAAGCAAGAACTCAATCTATTCTTCCAGCTTCAGGACTCAAATTTTTCTGATCATACAAAAGATCCTAAACCAATTATCTGGAGTTATTTGTATGAGAATTCATGGATAATTTTAGATAAAAGAGAAGTACTATACGATACAACCAATAATTTTATAAATACTGGTATTGTAAAGATCACTATGCCTGAGGATATAAAAAATGGCAATACAAGGATGCAACCTAATCTTTATTGGTTAAGAGCATCAACACATGGGCAATGGAACCTAAGGTCAAAAATGATGGGGATTTATCCGCATGCCTTAACAGCAACACGTATTGTTGACGATAATGCTCTGCTTAATGAGATTAAACTACCACCAAATACGATCAAATCTTTCAAGAATAAAATTCCCGGAATAAATGGCATTAATCAATTATTCTCATCTTTTGGAGGAACGCCTGCTGAGACAAGAGATCAGTATTATATTCGAGTTAGTGAGCGATTAAGGCATAAAAACAGAATGGTTACCATCAGGGACATCGAAGAAGTAATCCTGGAAGAATACCCTCAACTATTAATGGCAAAGATTATTACTCCTGAATCATCATATAACAATCTCAATTTCTCCAAAAACAACAAGATAAGGGTCATAATAGTTCCAAAAGATGCCGATGAGGTATTTTTTAACAACAATCAACCAAGAGTAAATCTCTCAGATCTGTATAAAATTAAAGCCTTTGTCGAATCTGGCATTTCACCATTTGTGGAGATTGAGATTGAAAATCCTATATATGAAAAGATAAAGCTTATAGGGAAGGTAAAGTTCGGTGGTAAACAAAACATTGACAGTGGATATTATATTCAAAAGCTGAATGAAGATATAAGGAGATATTTATGTCCATGGTTATATGAATCTAGGTCTTCATTTAACATAGGATCCCATATTTACATTGCTGATTTATTAAATTACATCAAAAAGAGACCATACATTGAATATCTTACAGGTTTTTCTGTGCTTCATTTTTTTAACTGGCATAATGAACGAACTGGAGAAACACTTTCGGGTATGAATGATCTTGGAAGAAACAATATGAATTACATTAAAGGATCAGTACCTGAAGCAGTTCTAATTCCTTCAAATGAACATATGTTTACAATTATGGATGAAGCAGAATTCGCTGATCCTATAGAAATAGGGATTGGTAATTTGAAAATTTCAGAAGAACTCATAGTTTATGACAATTTACAATTGCAAAATTCTTTGGATGCACCTGCTTCTACTGATAATTTGGATGAAAACGAATATATTAACCTTTTAATAAGCCATAATATAAAATAAGGGTATGGGAAAGAACAAGCAATATCAAAGTAGAGAACAGCTGAAAGAGTTCTTTAGAAATGGGAAAATGCCCTCTGAGAAGAACTATTCTGACTTGATCAATTCTATGGTTCATAAGGTTGATGATGGCTTTTCAAAAGATGAAATTAACGGATTAAGAATATCATCTACCGAAGAAGCAAAAAATTTGATCTCTTTTTATAAAGACCTTAATGAACAAGATCCCTTCTTTCTCATAGCAAAAGATGAACTTGATCCTACAAGTCTGGCTTTGAAGCCGTTTGAACTCGCTGAAGGAGTAAAAAGTGGTAATGATAATAGTTTTTTTTTTCATACCAACGGCAAACTAGGAATAGGTACCAAATGTGATGATACCTTTAAGATGGAAGTCAATGGTTTTGTTGGTATGCAGGGCAGAATCGGGACTTATAATAGCGGTTCCAGACCTGCTGATGGTAAGTGGCATACCATTCTAGAGAAACTTGATCATTGTCAGGCTTTCGAGATAATGGCTAGAGCCGGAAAAAAAGGAACTGGCAGATTTGCCCTTATGCATGCTGTTGTACTAGGAGTTTACGGTCCCAGAGGCAGTAAGATTAAAAAAACTCAAACCTATTATGGCTTTTTCTGGAATAAACTAAATCTCAGATGGACCGGCACAACCCATGATTATAGACTTGAAATAAGATCTAATAGTAATTATGGAGAGGATGTCTTAATTCATTATACTATTACCCGTCTATGGGACGATTTTCTTTTTCTTGATCCAACAGAATAAAAGATTTTAGCTATTAAATGATCAAGCCAGTCTATATAGAAAAAGCCTCCTCGAAGGAACCCTCAATGGATTTTGAGTTTTTACGGAAGAGTGGAATTGAGTTGATTCAGCAGCTTTCCGGTAAAAGCTGGACCGATTTTAATCTGCATGATCCTGGTTTAACAATTTTGGAACAATTATGTTTTAGCATTACAGAGCTCGCCTATAGAACAGACTTTCCACTTCAGGATCTTCTTTCAAATGAATATGGCAAAATTAACTATCAGAAAAATGCTTTTTTCATAAAAGAAGAAATTTTAACTACTAATCCGGTTACTATTAATGATTTCCGCAAAGTAATTATTGATGAGATCGATGTAGTAAAAAATGTATGGCTATACCCCATTAAATCTGCATATTCTGACAGAGCTTTAAGTGGATTGTACAAAATATTAGTACAGGTAGATCCTAAAACAGCTGAAAAAATTTTGATTGATGATGCTATTTCGGTAAATATTGCAGATCAGGTTCGTCAATGTTTTGTTGCAAAAAGGAACCTTTGTGAAGATATTATTAGTGAAATTGTCATTCTAAAACCCGAAAAGCTGACTGTTGAAGCTGAGATAATGATCGAACCTAAGCGACTAGCAGAAGAAATACTGGCTTATGTATATCACAATCTCGAAAATTCCCTGAATCCACCTGTGAAATATTACACAGAAAACGAACTTTTAAATAGTGGTTTAAGTGTTGATCAGATCTATAATGGACCTTTTTTGAAAAATGGATTTATCCCTGACAGCGAATTAACTACTAGGCAAACCTTAATTGATCCTACCGAGCTTATTAAATCGGTTTCACAGATTGATGGAGTTCTCTCAGTCAAGAATTTAAAGATAATTATTGGACAGCAAGGCAGTACTAATAAACCATTTAAAATAAATGACACTGGCTTTGCATTGCTTGATTTAAAATCATCAGAACAACATATTAAGTTGTTTAAAGATAGTTTCGAATTAAGTGTCAAGAGACCAGTTTTTAAATCCATCCTTCAGAAAGTAAGAGAAACTGATAAAAGGGACTTCATTTCCTCATTTTATGGCAATTCTTCAAGGGATAACATTGATGGCAAATACCGCAATAATAGAATCTATTATTCCATTCAAAACCAGTTTCCAAAGATTTATGGAATAGGTGATGAAGGTCTTGTTAATAATACATCCAAATCTAGAAAAGCACAGGCAAAACAACTGAAAGGATACTTGCTATTTTTTGAGCAGATTATGGCAAATTATTTGGCTCAGCTTTCAAATATTGGTGATGTTTTATCAATTGAACTCGATAAAACTGGTCCCAATACGTATTATGAGAACTCTCTATATAATGTTCCGGATGTTAAATATTTATTAAAAGAATTCTCTTCCAAATATCCTGGCATGTCTGCTCAGGATTGGGATAACTTTAAGAAGGATGATAAAAACGGGTATATACTGGCTTTAAAGGAGTCATTAGAAAATGAAGAGACATTTAATAAGAGAAAAAATCAACTTTTTGATCATTTTCTAGCAAGATTTAATGAGTTTTTAACCCCTTTTCCAGTACAGCTCTACTGTTCCCTATATGAAACCTATTTAAATGATAGCAAAATAAGTACTGAATTGAATTGGAAATCATCAGTTTTGAAAAATATTCCAAAATTCGGTTCAGGCAGATTCAGAGCCTTTAATTATTTGAAGTCCACGAAATCTGCCAACCAATGGGATTTTGAAGCCAAGATGCGACTATTGCTTTATATTTCTGATGAAAGTACTGATAGAAAACTTAGCGAAGCATTGGAAGATGAAAACATAAGTACCGAGCCTTCCGGATCTAAAGTGCTTTTCAAATCACAAAAGGAGGCCAAACAATCAATTGAACCATCCTGGCAAAATGAAATGCCTCAGATTTTGATGGAGAAATCTGAAATTAACTCTCTTTATAGGAGTGGTGGCTTAATACGAAATAAAAATATACCAAATGACGCCTTTCTGCTTCAAAATCAGGACTTTAGGATATTTAAATATGCATTAGATATCCGAAATTTCAGAATTGGCCCGGATCCTGACCGGGAAGGTCGTTTTATTATACTTTATAAAGCTCCGGATGAGGAAAAGTGGACTCTAATTAGTCAATTTTCGACTCATGCTAGCGCGATGAAATCATTAAAGAACCTAATTGATTATATCAGAAAGGTGAATATCAAATCTGAAGGATTTTATTTACTCGAACATATCCTGATTCGACCTGATATGAATTCTAAGGTATTTGGATTCAAATTCATCGCCAGAGATGGACAGAATTTAATGGAGCATAGTAAATGGATGACATTCCAAGAACGTGAAGATGTTCTGGCATCATTACTCGAGCTTTTAGCTGAAGAAGAGGAAATTAATGCAGAGAAACTTGCGCCTTATTGTAAAGTAAATCTTTATACACAAGTCTCTGACCTTCCTGATTCTTATTCGAATGAGCATACAGAAAATGAAGTTCAAAATTTATTTAACTATTTCAAGATCTACGCAAGTCAAAAAGAGAAATTTCTTTCCAGATTTCATATGGTTGTGAAAGGGGAGGATCATCTTATGATCAGTGAAGATTTTTTCAGACTTAAAATGAGTGTTATTTTCCCATCCTGGCCTGCTCGTTTTCAGGATAAAAGCTTTAGAGATGCTGCAGAAAATCTGTTTCGATTGAATGCACCTGCCCATGTTAAAATCAATTTTATCTGGATGGGCTTAAGCAAGATGAAAAGATTCGAGGCATGGTTTTTAGATTGGAAAAAATTTAGTGCAGAACAAATAGATATGGATACGAAAGATGTGCTCAGGAATGCACTGGTTCATATGCTTTATCAAAATAAATAATATTCCACTTTAATTGGATATGGATAAGCATCCACATATTATCGGCCGGCAGATATTTGATATAGATTTCTCATCAGAAGATGCGAGTTCTGCTCTACAGGATAAAATAAGCTCAATCTTTAAAAACCGCCTAATGGATGAGATAAATTATTTATTCGATAGAATAATCCCTTTAAACAGAATAATTAAACTAGATACCTTAAATATTGATATTGGGAATTTTGCTTTTGATTCATTGGAAACTGAATTGCCAAATAAGTTGATTCAAAAGCTCGAACAGGAGCTAATGCTTATACTACTTCGTGACAATGCTGTCCAGCTGGCTGATTCAGAACATGTTTTTCAGGCAGATAAAAAAGTAAGCTATTTACAATTATTAGAGTTTTTTCTTCTCAAAGGCTCATTTCCATGGTGGGTATCAGTGACAGATGGTCCCACAATAACTGAGGTGCTGGAATTTTTATTCTCAAATTCATCACTGAAATTGAAGGAATTAATTATGCGTACCGGACAGAATTCGTACGTCAGAAAGCGCCTAGTTTACCAATTCTCTGAGCAACAAATAAGGTACATTATCATTATCCTAGAACCAAACGAGGCTGAATTTATTTTTGACTATCAGCATAATTTAGTTCAGGTTCATAGGGAAGTAATTCTAGTTAAAAATGAAGAAAGTGATTTTATAAGGGCAATTTGGTTATTAATTCTCAGCTTTCTGATCCTAGATAGAGGTTCACATTTCAACAGGAAGGAGTTTGTTAAGAACATGCTAGTGGGTATGGCTTCTAATTTCAATATAGATTTCAGCGAACTGCTTTCCTTGTTTGCTTCCGGAATTAAAACAGGCTCTCATGAACTCAGGAATGTTGATTCATTACAGACTATCATTCTTGAATTATTCGTAGAAGAAGAGTCAGTTCCCTATAAAGTATCTTTAATTACCAAAATAGAAACTGAAAAAGATTTATTGAAGCTTTCGTATGATATTGATCTCCTCAGATATTTCCTAACTTTTGGTAGCCTTCCTTGGTGGGCTATTTATTTGGATAAACAATCATTGGATATACTTTTAACAAGTATGCTCAATAATCAGCCTAAAACTATGGCTGTTCTCCTCCGTAATATTGGTAAATATCAATTCAGCAGGAAGTTGTTGGTAAAAAACTTTAGTGAGGAAATTTTAATATCAATTGTTACTCTCTTAGAACCCGAACATGTTGAGTTTATTACCGATTATATCCCGGAAGCTAAAGATCTCAATAGAAGGAATTCAAATCTAAAGGTTGAAAGTAAGGAACTTACCGAATCAATTTGGGAATTTGTTTTGGAGTATCTACTGGTAGATAGAGGTTCCGAATTTAATCGGCAGATGTTTCTAGAAAGTAATATTCGGAAACTTGCAAACCGTTTCAATGTCAAATATTCTGAATTACTTACCTTTCTTGTTCAAAGTGTTGGGGTCAGACATCAATCAAGTACGAGACATATTTCTCTCATTCGCGATTTAAGTAAACTTTTTGCTATTAGCTTAAACGTAATCGAACCAAATTATCTCAATGGAATTGCAATTGAAAGAAACTCTGAGATTCTGGTACTTGTTCGATCAAAAAGCTTGAAAGATATACTTTATTATTGGTTGAAACTTGGCCATTTCCCTTGGTGGGCAGGAGAATTCGCAGACTTAAACGCATCTAAATTATTAGAACAACTAATCAAAGAATCACCTGCTGAAGCCC
>Ga0163144_10030198_pt1 | contig 10373 bp, 8 predicted proteins | sample OliLak19BULKMAT1_FD_123175 | JGI IMG/M metagenome (GOLD analysis project Ga0163144, IMG submission 123175) | Freshwater microbial mat bacterial communities from Lake Vanda, McMurdo Dry Valleys, Antarctica - Oligotrophic Lake LV.19.BULKMAT1 | ecosystem: Environmental > Aquatic > Freshwater > Lake...
GACGGCAGTGGCACACCCATCGTAGGCTTGTGCATATGCCCGTGCGGCATGCCAAAATGAAGGTCGAAGTAGCGCGCCGCAGGCTGCCCCGGGTAAGGCACGCTCGCAAACAGGGCGCTGATCTCCTTCTCGCGCTCGATCATCCAACCAATGCCGCGCGCCGCGTTTTGCAGTAGGCCAGGGGCATCCTTTCCCTTGCCAGCAGCGCCAGGCGCGGTTTCGTTCTCGCTCGCGGCGACCTTCTGAGCAAGATTGCTCGAAACGCGGCTGGCAGATGCGCTGAAGGCGGCGCTCATGACGGTTTCTTCGGAGCGGGCATCGGCAACGTCGTGTCCGGATCGAAACCGGCTGCGACGGGTGGCGCCTGAAACGGCAAGGCGCCGCCTGTGTTGAGCCTGGGATCCGCGATCATGGTCGAATCAGGGTCGTTGACGGGCCGGACCGGCGGCGCGGCCACCGCAGCAGGCGGGGGCGGCTTCGGCGCTTCCCCCTGACGAAACGGCAGCACCACGTTCGGCAAGTAGGCCCGCATCATCACCGTCTCGTCCGGATTCGCGGGCGCACTCGGTGATGGCGCAGCCGCCGTGTCTACCTTGCGGCCATAGGTCGCTCGCACGTCATCGAACGACGGGTTCTGCTCAGCGAGCTTCGCTTTGGCGAGCCCGAGCTCGGCCGCGAATCGGGAGCTGGGCTCTGCGTTGCCGCTTCGCATGGCGACAGTGATTACGCCCAGGTGCTCCCGCTGCGCGCGGCTGAATTGTGCGTCACTGACACCAAGCGCTTCCAGCACGTCTGCGGGGCGCTCTTTGGCGAAGTGCGCAAGGTACGCCGTCACCCACGCGAAGCGCTCCATCGTCATGTTCGCGGCGGTATCTGTTGAAGTGCTCATGTCGTTCAATTGATGGCGACGATGGCACCCGTGATGTTCACCATGGCGCTGCCCGCGACGTTGACGATGGGTGCCTCCACTTGCACCAGCCCTTGGCCGGCAAGAATCACCTTTGGCGCCATGATCGTGACGCTACCGCCGGCGCCAACCTCGATCGTAGCGCCAGCCCCAATCGTGACGGCAAGGCCATCGACAACGGTGTGGCCTCCAGAGATCAACGACGCAACAGCACCTGCAACGACCGCAGCGGTCGGCGCACTCATCGTCGCTTGGAGGCCCCCCTCAAGGACCACGGTCGGTGCCTTTCCCGAAATGACTCCCACACCCTCCATCGCGATGACGGGAGCCTTCATGTCGATCGAGCTCGAACCGTTGACAACGATGCCTGTTCCTTGAACGCCGATTGGTCCTGACTTCACAGCCAGAATCGCGCTGCTGATCGTCTGGTGGGTCGCGACGGCAATGGACTGGCTCGCCCCAATCGTCACATTCTGTGACATGCCGATATTGACCGACTGGAGTCCCGAGATGTCGATCGTCTCGGAGCCGTCGACCTTGTGCGTGTGAAAGCCCTTCACGTAGTCGCTGGAGTTGCCGTAGACCGACTCGGAGGCGTTCTCGCCCACCGTTTTCGTTGCGTGGCGGTTCACGTGCTCGTTCATGTCGAGCTGGGCCGACAGCTCCAGCAGCTCTTGACCGGCGAGGTCTTCCATCATGATGTGGTTGGCGCCCTCGGCGTTCGGCGTCGACCGGCTCTTCCAGATCGAGCGCGTCTTTTCGGCTGGTAGATTGAGCGGAGCAGGCGCGACCTTGTTGTGCACGCGGCCAATGATTAGCGGCTCGTCGGGGTCGCCGTCCAGGTAGCTCACGACCACCTCATCGCCAATACGCGGGACCGTCATCAATCCGTAGCCAGGACCCGCCCACGCCTGTGAGACGCGAATGCGTCGCGTCGGCGCACCGTGCCGGATGCCGCGCCTGTCCCAGTGGAAGACGACCTTGACGCGCCCTTGATCGTCGACGTCGATCTCTTCGCCTTGCTCGCCGACTACAAAGGCCGTTTGGGTGCTCCAGATGCGCGGCTTTGCGAGGCGAGCGGGACGGAACGGGGCGCTCGCCTTGGAGACAGTCAGGCGGCTTTCTGTTCGTCGTGAGTCTTCAACTTGCGTAACGCGGGTGTCGCTCGAGAGCACCACCAGCGCCTCGTGAAGCTCAGCACGCGGAGCATCGTCGATGGTCAGCTCAGCTCCCGCTGGCAACGCGAAGCTGGCCAGCACCTGCGCAGTAGAGGCTCTGGTCCGTAGCTCTTCGAGGATGCGCTTCGCCAACGACTTCGGGTTGCCTTCCGCTTTCGCGTCTCCGATCTCGACCTCGAACAACTCGAGCGCATGCTCTGGTTTCCGTGGCGCATCGGCGAGCAACTGCGCGGAAAGATCGAGCTCCGGGCGCTCGTAGTCGTAGTCGCGCAGCGTCACCTTGCCGGGACGAATGCGCGCGGACGCGTGTGCAAAGTGAACGTGCGGCTCACCCTCTATGCGGCCCTCGAGCGGTCGATACGGAACCCTGGCCTGCGGCGTCGCTGCCGACGCCAGGTCGTCGAAGAACACCGGTGAGCTCGCCTGCTCGTGATCGAAGAAGAAGCCGACGCCAACTTCGGCCAGCAGCCGCTGCATGAAGCCGAGGTCGCGCTCTCCGTACTGCACTGTGTATTCGCGGGAATCGTAGGACCCCAGCTTGAGGATGGGCGGCTGGCCTGCGCTGGCAGCCACCGCTTGCGCAATCTCGACCAGGCTCTTGTTCTGCGTGATGTGGTGGCCAGTGCGGTACGCGAGCAGCGCGAGCGGCGGGACGACCCTCACGAAGTAGTGCGAGCGGCCTTCGGGATCGAACGTCTTCTGTTCGATCTCCTCGACGACGCCCAACACCCGCGGCAGAAAAGGCTCGTCGTGAAACTGTGCAAGCGCAGGTGCGCCCAGCAGCGGCTCGAAGTCGAGCGCGGCGTCCTCGAACAGCACCTCGAGCTCCAGCGAGAACGGCTTCGAAAGCTCGTCTCGGTAGTGGTAGGCGACAACCAGCAGAGGGTGTTCGTGTCCCTCGATGGCGAACGTCACATTGAGCATGTCATTCCCTCAGCAGTTGATCAGAACGTTCTTGCCGTTGATCGAAAGGTCGTCGCGCGACGATGCGCGCAGCTCGCCAGCGTCGGCGGTTACGTCGACGTCCCGGCCAGTGATCGAGGTCGGCCCGAGCGAAGCAACGCGCCTGCGGCCATGCACGAGCTCGTCCAGATTGCCGCCGACCTTGAGAGTTGCGTTGCCCCTCACCTCGGTTGTCAGCTCTTCGCAGCGCAGCGCGATCTTCTGGGCATCGAACGCCAGCGACATGGCCCGAACCTCGAGCACGGGGCCCGCTGCCTCGAAACGAATCGCAACCTCCATCACGCCGTCGGGCGATCGAATCTGGACCCGCTCACCGAGAGCGGTGGTCTCTGCGAGCACGGTTCTGCCTGAGGGAAGGGAGAGGCGGCTCGGGGAGGGCTCGAAGCCGTCGAGCAACGGCTCTGGCTGCGCTTTGCCGTTGTCACACGCAGCCTCGGGTTGCGGATCTTGCGCGGTCGGGAGCATCTAATGTCTTTCTCCGTTCGAGCCCACGAAAGTGGACAACAAAAGTGACGGCGACCCGAAAAACCTCCGGAAGCCGGTGGAATGATGGAGTCGAAACGTCCCCCCAAAAGGCTGTCTCCATGTCTGGCCCCCGGACGGAGCAACTCTTAACACGAGTCGCGGCTTGGCTACGCCCTCGCGGCCCTGCGCGGGCACCTAAGCTCGGAGTCGCCACGATGTTGAGCGACCCAGAGACCCAATCCGCGACGAGCACCCGCGGGCGTGCGCCTGAGCGTCGCTGCACCATCGCTCGGTGCGCGCGACCGAGCCGTTGTGCTTCAGTGTCAGGCTCGAATCTCGGGGACCAGGGTCGCGCTGAAGCCGTCGATCGACTCGAGAGGCTCGCGCGGCCGCGGAATTTTGGCCTCCATGGGGCCGTCGCCATCGAGCCAGTCGGCGATGAAGCTTCGCGCTTCGCTGTCGAGCGAGTCGAGGTTGCCGTGCGTCGCCAGCATCGATGGCAGAGGCTCCGTGCCGGCGCGGACGAGCGCCGTGCGGTTGTCGATCATCCAACAGACCTCGAAGACGACGCCGCGCTTCGGTCCCCGCGATGACGTCTGTTGCCAGTAGGGGCCGAACTTGCACGGGAACATGCGGAGGGTCCCGGTCTGACACCCGGTTTGCAGCGTGCCCTGCGTGGGCGTGGTCAGGTGCACACCGAGATTGGCCAGCCCAATCGGGCCGTCGAGCAAGCGCTCCACCAGGCCCGGCTTGCTGACCTTGAAGTAGTCGAAACGTAGTCGGAGCGCGCCGCCTTGCCAGCTCACCTCTTCGCCGACGCGGACCTGCTGCGACTCGAACCACTCCTCGGCTGGGCTTGCGATGCCGCCCGCGTGGCGCTGGGCCTGGCCATCCGTTGGAAGCCGCACCACTGGCAGCGAGTTGCCTTCCGGCGGCTGCGGCTCCCAGCTCTGGCTCGCGTAGGGGCTCGCCGCGTTGCGCGTAGCAACGACGCGATAGCGCGGTCCTTCGCCCTCGAGAGCGAGGTCGCCAGGTTCCCAGCGTGGGGATGTCCCCGGTGCGCGGGGCACGAACGCCAATGTATGCGTGGGGGTCTCGAGTAGCTGGGCCGCCGCCTGCTTGAGTCCCAAGTAGTGCGACACTCCGGTTGCCAGCGGCAGCGACCCGAGCCGCGCGCGCATGAGGACGTGGCCGAAATAGAACGAAAGGGGCGAGCCGAACGCGGCGGCGTCGTCGCGCTCCCGGGTCACGAAGCCTTCGAGCTCGCCGTCGTGGAGCACACAGAAGAAGATGTCCTCGTGCGGATTGGTGAGCGGGGCGAAGGAGCAAACCCTGCGCTCGCCAACGCCGAAGAAGTCGATGTACGCGGCAGCGGGCCCGCGGCCCGGGCTCTCGAGCGTGGCGTGCCAGAGCACGCGCATCTCTTCGATGATGGCGGTGGCGTCGCGCCCCATCGTGTGATGAGCCATCACGAGTCGACGCGTCAGCTCGAAGCTGCCGGGGTCACGTGCCTGCGCCTCAACGTAGTGCTGAAGCGACTCGTCGAACCGGCCGCACGTGCCAGCGCGTACGCGAGCTCCATCCGCGGCGCGGGTGCGGGTGGGTCTGCGTCCACAGCCGCTTGAAAGCACGTAGCTCAAGCGTGCAGGGCGGAGAAGGCCTCCGCGCTGCGCATGTCACACGGGCGCGGGAGTGGGCTATTCTCGCGCTTGTGGCGCAGCCCTGGAGGGTCGACCCAGATGACCCACGCGCGCCGCGACGGAGACGTGGCGGTCGCTGAGCGACGAGCAGCGACGTCGGCTGGTCGACAGCCTGCCCAGCGAGTGGGAGTCGGCACTGCCACCTGAAGGTGACCCGCACTGGAACCCGAAGGTGAACGCTCGCAAGACGCTGGAACGCTACTTTTCTAGGCTAGGGCGCAGTGTCTACGTCGGCTCGGAGCTTGCCATCTACTATCCGAACGAGCGCGTGTTCGCGCCCGACGTGTTCGCCGTGCTCGATGTTCCGACCCATGAGCGAAACCGCTGGGTGGTCGATGACGAGGGGCGCGGCCTCGATTGGGCGCTGGAAATCTTCGTCGCGGGAGATCGCAAGAAGGACCACATTCGAAACGTCGAGCTCTTCGCGCGGCTGGGCATCGCCGAGTATTTTTTTGTTCGATCGGGGCAAGCTGCGCCTCTCGGGCTGGTGTCTCGCGGATGCGAGCGCGCGCAGCTACCAGCCGCTCTTGCCGCAGCGCGGTCGCTTTGCATCAGCCATGCTCGGGCTCGAGATCGGCATAGTCGACAACCGGCTGCGATTCTTTCACCTCGATTCGGAGCTGCCAGACGCGGAGGAGCTGATTCAGAAGCTCGAGCGCGCGGTCGACAACCTCGAGGCCCGCGCCGAGGAGGAGTCGCGCCGCGCCGAGGAGGAGTCGCGCCGCGCCGAGGAGGAATTTATGCAGCGGGGCCAGGCAGAAGCGCGGCTGGCGGACGCGCTCGCCGAGCTGGAGCGGTTGAAGCAGCGGTCGTAGCCGCGAGTATTCTGCGCCTTTCGTGAGGATCTGAGGCAGTCGAAAAAATAGTTGTCCATGTTCGGCGCGTGAGACGGAGTAGTCAGTTAGGAGCATGTCGCGCCCTCCCCCAGCCGAGCTGATCGCCGATCTGTCTGCGTCGCCCTTCGAACCCGTTTCCTGGCTCACGGCGGGCGGAATGGGTGAGGTCTACAGGGTGCGACATCGTGGGTTCGGCCACGAAGCTGTCATGAAGCTCACGCGCGGCGCCTCCGACGAGCTGACTGAAGACCTGACGCGTCGGCTCCTGCGTGAGGGCCGGGTGCTGAAGAGCCTGGTCCACCCGAACATCGTGCCGGCGCTCGATCTCGGCTTCACCCTGAGCAAGCGTGCCTACCTGGTCACCGAGCTCGTCATCGGCAAGACGCTCAAGGAAGAGGTGCGCGAGCGTGGCCCGCTTCCGCTCGAGCTATGCGTCGATATCTGCTGCGAGATCCTCCTCGCGCTCCAGGTCGCGCATGCGGCGGGCGTCGTTCATCGCGACATGAAGCCCGACAACGTCATGCTTACCGCGCCTGACGAGCACGGCAATCGCGTGACGAAAGTCCTCGATTTCGGTGTCGCGAAGATCTTGGGGGCGGAGATGAAGGCCCAGCTCGGCGGCGTGCCACCAACCATTGAGGGACTGATGGTCGGGACGCCCGCTTTTGCGGCTCCCGAGCAAATCTCCGCGAAGCCGGTCGACAACCGGACCGACATCTACGGGGTCGGAGGCGTGCTGTTCTACATCATCACGGGTCGCCCGCCATTCGTGGGGCTCGACGTGAACGAAGTCATGGTCGCCCACCTCACGCAGGCGCCGGACCCGCCGAGCAGGCTTCGCCTCGGGGTGTCGACTGCCCTGGACGAGGTGGTGCTGCGCGCGCTCGCCAAAGACCCCGCTGACCGGTTCTCGACGGCGGCTGACATGTTGAGCGCGCTACAAGCGGCGTCTCTCGTGAGCGACCAGGCCCCTACCGAGGTACTGCCCGATCAAGACAAATACTTCCTGTCACCGATGAGCACCGGCTCGATGATCGCCGCCATGCCCGCCTTGCAGCCTGCGAAGGGCGCCGAGGTCCTGTCGAACGCGAAGACGGTGCCGCTCCAGATGGTTCCGCCGGCACCCGCTGCGAAGCGAACCGCGCGAGGCACCGTCATCGGCGCCGACCGCCCCCCAGCTCAGCTCGCGCCGGCGAAAGCCCTCGCGGTTACTAACCCCGCGCCGGCCGACGCCAAAGCGCCCCTCCGGGTCGACGCGAAAGCGCCCCGGCGGGTTGACGCCGAGGCGCCCCTCGGGGTCGACCCAGGGCGAGAGGCACCAACAGTGATGCGACGCGCGCCCGACCGGTTCGGTCCTCGCTTTTTCATCGCGCCCCTGCTGCTAGGCATGGTGCTGGCGGTGATCATCATCACCGTGGCACATTTCAGTGGGGCGTTCCGGTGAGTGAGCAGCTGCTGCTGCCGTCGCTGCACGGGCGCGCGCGTATTGGCGTTGGCAGCTTGCCAGAATTGACTCATGATTTCGCTGCATTCAAAATGACCTGGGGGACCGACACTGACAGCCAGCCCGCGGAGAGCCCTGCGCTCGACGACACGGCACTGCTCGACCCCGCCGAAGCTCGGCCGGCTCCCGCTGTCGGCGCCGGGCCTGGCGCGATCGACGACGAGCCCACCCCGCACGACCCACCGGTGTTCGATCTCGGCGCCCTCGACAAGGAAGCGGGAGCCGCGGCGGAGTCATCCAAGACGGCGCAGGTGACCCCAGAGGCCCCGCGTTACGGCGACCGCTTGCCTCACGAGCACGAAAAATTTCTCAACTACATCGTGCTGGGCAAGCACGCGGAGGGCGGCTTCGCGTTGATCTACGAGCTCGCGCACGCGACCACGCGCGAGCGCATGGCGCTGAAAATTTTGAAGCCCGAGCGCCGCAACGACGTGATCCACGGCAAGCGCCTGGTGGCCGAGGGGCAGCTCATGATGAGCATCAAGCACGAGAACCTCTGCCCCGTGGTGGACGTCGGCACGCACCCGGAGTTGGGCCCGTACCTGGTGATGCCGATGCTGCGGGGACACACCCTTGGCGAGTACCTGCGCAGCGAGAACGCCAAGGGCCGCTCGCTCTCGATCAAGGTCGCGCTCGACATCGCGATCACAGTCGCCGAGGTGCTGCAGCTGATGCACAACAAGGGCGCGTTCAACCGCGACCTGAAGCCTGACAACATCTTTCTCGTGCGGCACGACGACGGAACCATCACGGTCAAAGTGATTGACTGGGGTGCCAGCAAGACCGAGATCTCGCCGCGATCGACGCAGGTCCCATCGGTAGCTACGCCGCTCTACATGGCGCCCGAGCAGGCCGACCCCCCGAGCTACGGCTACCACGTCAGCGGTGCGACTGATCAGTGGGCGCTCGCGATCATCACGATGGAGCTTGTCGCAGATCACCCGTGGCGCGAGCTGCTCCGCAAAGGCGGCCTTGGGCTGAGAGAGCTCATCAACCTGATCCTTCGCGTCGAGGTTCCGCGGCCCCCGCTATACCAGGTGCCCAAAGCGCTGACCGACATCTTGCTGCGCGCGACGGCCAAGAGGCCAGAGCAGCGCTACGGCTCGATCACGGCATTTGCCGACGCGCTGCGTTCCTTCCGAGAGAGCGATTGGCAGCTCGGCGCCCGTCCAGCGGCGCTGCTCCGAGCTGAGCGCGCGACTGCATTGACCGATCGCGCGAAGCAGAACGTGCCTGCCGACCTGCCGAAGCGCGAGCGACAGCGCCCTGCGACATCGCCAACGCCTGTTCGTCGGGTGCCCCTCGATGAAGCCTGCCCGCGGGCAACGCTCCTCGTGCTGCAGCCTGCCGAGCTGCGCGGGCAACGCTTCGAGCTCGGCGCTGGTGGCACCATCGGCCAGCACGCGGCGTACGCGAGCCTGGTGCTCGATCACGAGAGCGTCTCCCGGGCGCACTTGGAATACGCGTGTGTGCAGCACGATGGCGAGCGCCCCATCTACGCCTTCGAGAACGTGACACCCGAAAACGCCGCGTTCCTGGCTGACAACGTGGTCGAGGCAGGCCCGTGGGCGCCTCAGCAGATCTTGCAGCTTGGTGCGGTGCACATGGTGATGATGCCCGCCTGCGCGATTGCTCCCGACCTGAGCGGCTACACGCCGATCTCGAACGCGGCGGCGCTGGAGAACAAGAGCGCGAGCGAGGGCGGGACGCGCCCAACCGACACATCGGCCCGCAGGCCTCGGGCAGAGGTTGTCCTCAAGGCCGATTGCTCCAAGCCCACCCTGATGATCATCAAGCCGGCCTCCCAATGGGGCACGCGCTTCGAGCTTGGTGTTGCAGGGATCATCGGTCGGAAGCCAGACGAGGCCGACATCGTGATCGACGAAGGCTCAGTGTCGGGTGCGCACCTCCAGTACAAGCTGGTGACGACGGGCCCCCGCCGCGCCGACCGCACGGTGTACGAGGTTTGCGACCTCTCGACCACGAACGGCAGCCAGCTCGAGCTTGGCGACCTTCTCAACGGACCGACGGAGCAGAAGAAGCTCGAGCGAGGCTACGTGAACGCGATGGAACGCCTGCTGCTGGGCAACACCGTGCTGATCTTGCTGCCCCCGGGCAAGCCAAACGGCAGCATCGACCGTTGGGTTTACCCGGGGGAAAGCAAAGAAGATATTGAGCGGGCCGAAAAGGCAATCGGCCACGCGCGCCACGCGCGGATGCTGAAGCGCTGGGACGATGAGCGCGACGCGATCGCGGAGATCATGAAGGTCCCTGCCCAGAAGGCCCCTGTCGAAGCGCTGAAGCCGCCCGCGAGCCGAGCAGCGATCAAGGCGGCACCAGTGGCCGACGTGGAGCCCGCGCGCACTCCGCGATGGCTGATAGCCTTGGGCCTGGCGGCGGCAGCCGCTGTGATCTTCATGCTGCTGGCTTTCGTGGCTGCCCGCTCGCGAGGCGTTCTCTGATGACCACCCGCGAGTCATTGCCCAATGCTGCCGCGCTCGAGCAGATCGAGGCGCCGAGCCGAGAGGTCGCCGACGCGAAGAGGCGTGCAGCAGAAGCAGAGGCGTCGGACAAGCCGGGGCTGAAAGACGCGGTCGAGACTTTGGCGCGGTTGGACGATCCGCGCGTGGTGGGAGTGCCCAGGACCTCGACCATGCTGGGTGTCGGCGACCCAAAGCAGCAAACAAGGCGAGCGGTGAAGCGCGACGCGCGTGACACGAACAAGCTGCCAGCGCTGGCCAGGGGCGAGCTGCATACGAGTCCTTCGCTCGCTCGGGTGCTGGCTGGAGACGATCAGCGCGACGGGCACGCGCTCGTCGA
>Ga0163144_10030199_pt1 | contig 10373 bp, 5 predicted proteins | sample OliLak19BULKMAT1_FD_123175 | JGI IMG/M metagenome (GOLD analysis project Ga0163144, IMG submission 123175) | Freshwater microbial mat bacterial communities from Lake Vanda, McMurdo Dry Valleys, Antarctica - Oligotrophic Lake LV.19.BULKMAT1 | ecosystem: Environmental > Aquatic > Freshwater > Lake...
CGGCTCTGGGAACGGACCCTGGGAGCCGTCCAGGTCGATACGCCCGACGCCGCCCTCAACCTGATGGCGAACGGGTGGCTGATGTACCAAACGATCGCCTGTCGCCTCTGGGCGCGCAGCGGCTATTACCAATCAGGAGGCGCCTTCGGGTTCCGCGACCAGCTGCAGGACGCAATGGCGACGGTGCACACAGAGCCAGCCCTGCTTCGCCAGCAATTGCTACTTGCGGCGAGCCGCCAGTTCGTGGAAGGCGACGTGCAGCACTGGTGGCATCCGCCTCTCGGTCGTGGAGTTCGCACGCAGTGTTCCGACGACTACCTCTGGCTGGCGCTGGCGGCCTGCAGATACGTCCGGACAACCGGAGATACCGGGGTGCTCCATGAGCAAGTTCACTTCCTCGAAGGCCGCGACTTGAAGCCGGGCGAGGACTCGTACTACGACCTCCCGGCGATCTCGGCACAGACGGCCAGCCTCTATGAACATTGCAAACGTGCCACCTTGAGGGGACTCCACTTCGGTGTACATGGACTCCCGCTGATGGGGACCGGCGATTGGAATGACGGCATGAACACCGTGGGCGCCGGGGGCAAGGGCGAAAGTGTTTGGCTCGGGTTCTTCCTCTATCACGTCCTCATGGAATTCTCGGAGATCGCTCGCCTGCACGGGGACGCCGATCACGCGGCGCGGTGCGAGGACGAAGCAGCCCGCCTGCGCACCAACCTCGATGCGAGCGGGTGGGATGGCGAGTGGTACCTCCGCGCCTTCTTCGATGACGGCACGCCACTGGGTTCGGCTAGCGGCGCTGAATGCCAGATAGACTCGATCTCGCAGAGTTGGTCGGTGCTTTCCGGCGCCGGGAACGCTGATCGCGCTCGCATGGCGATGGGCGCTGTGGAGCGCCGGCTGGTTCGCCGCGAAGACCAACTGGTCCAACTCCTCGACCCTCCATTCGATTCATCTTCACTGGAACCGGGATACATCAAGGGGTACGTACCGGGCGTGCGCGAAAACGGCGGCCAATATACGCACGCGGCGATCTGGGCGGCCATGGCGTTCGCCGAACTCGGTGACAGCGAACGCGCCTGGGAACTCCAGCGGATGATCAACCCCGTGAATCACGGCGGATCACCCGAGGCGATTCGAACCTACAAGGTCGAGCCCTTTGTGGTCGCGGCGGACGTCTACGCGGGGGCGCAGCATGCTGGACGGGGGGGATGGACCTGGTACACGGGTGCGGCCGGCTGGATGTACCGGCTCATTGTCGAATCGCTGCTCGGCCTCAGCCTCGAAGAGGATAGACTGCGGTTCGCCCCGTGCCTGCCCGCGGATTGGGACGGATACACGGTCCGCTACAGGTATCGAGAGACGCTCTACACAATAACGGTTCGACGTGCTGACGATGGTCACGGCCAGACACGGGTGGTCCTGGATGACTCGGAGCAACCTGACGCCTCTATCCCTCTCGTCGATGACCGCGCCCAGCATCACGTCGAAGTGAGCGTGGACAGCCCGGGCTCAGACGCCGAGATGTAGTTCCCCGGAGGGGGTTGCCACCGAGGTGAGAGGACTCGCTGGATGCGTGGGATGGGTCGGGGCATCCGCCTTACCGGCTTCGGTCCGCCACGATTGTTCCCTTCATTCTTGCGGCATCTGCATAAAGCACAGTGATCGGTCGCAACGGGGGAACGGCAGGAAATATATTCAGCGCGGCCAACACGATGGCATGAGCGTGCAGGGTCACGGTTCACTCCAGGTCTCGACGTGCTCGCGCAGGCTCTCCAGCGTCTCCTCCCCGCGTTCCGTGTGTCCGTAATCTGGAGCACCCCGCCCAGCCGTTCGAGGCGGGGGAGGAGGTTGTCGAGCGCCTCCCGGGAACAGGGGTGGAGCACATCGTCGCCGTCGAAGCGCAGTTTGGTGTTGGTTCTGTTGTAAGCTCAATCCGTTCCGCGGCGTAGCGGGATAAGTGCCTTTGGCGGGTGTTCGTCAGCACCATTTCTGGTATTGTGCGCCTGTGCATCAGCCGAAGCTTCCGACGGCCACTACGCGATCTGGCAAATCGGACCCGGCATCAATCGAGCACCGTCGGCTCAATGGGACAGGACAGTCCAAAGCAGTCCCGTTCGACTCGCTAATGCCGGGTACTGGTCGCGGTTTCTCACGCGACCTGGTGCTCTCGCTTCAGAGAACGTTGGGAAACGGTGCGGTCACGAGGCTCCTCCAGGCCACAGGTCGCGTTGTCCAACGTGATGTCGGCTTTGAGTTTGAGGCCAGTCTTCGGACTGCTCGTCCCACGCCGCCGCTCACGCCCCAAGAGAAATCGAACCGCAACTTGCTTCCAGAAACGAACACCAAGGCAGCAGTTCCGCGACTGCATGGTGGCGTCGGCGCGACCATGCAGTCGTTGGCTAAGTTCGACAAGATCGTGAAAGGGCCACACTACACGCTGGAGGCGGATGAGTCGTTCGCTGGTGGTTCGAACGGAGAGTTCGTGACGTCCCTTCCTGCCTTTCCTGAGACTAGCGCCGGGCGAGGGGCGCTAAAGTCAACCATGAAAGACATCACTGCCCTCGCCGCGCACCTTTCGAGACCGGCAGTACATGAGGCTTCGAGCCTCGTGGGCGTTGGCAAGGCGGCGCTAAACGCTCCAACAGACGCGTCCATAATCGCTGAATCTTTTGGCCCGCTACGGGCGAATCCTCAATCCACAGTAGCTATCAGCCTCGAGGCGATCCCGGCGCTCATCCAGGAGATGACAGCGAAACAGGTGACCGAGAGCGAAAAAGACTTCCGCAAACGCGAACCGGGTAAGAAAGCTCTGGGAGGTCAGCTGCTGGGGACCAATGCGTTGACGCCCGCGCCCGGCCAAGCTGACACCGGCTTGGCGACCTTCTCTGCGAACCCACCCGTGGGGCTTGCTCTGCCCCTTCCCCCGAACTTTGGGAGCGACAAGCTCACGGGACTACTCGGCGTCGTGGTGAGCTACCTCAAGTCGGCCGACACCGCGAACGCACAATCCTACGTCAAAGGCATCGCCCCCTTGATGGCGAGGACAAGTTTTTGGGCCATGTTTGAACGCCTCCCCGTGGCGGAGAAGACTTACTTGCGCCAGAACAACGGTGCACCCTTCGCGACGCTCGCGCTCGGTTCAGCCGGCGTCGCTGGCGCCGTTCCTGTGCTCCGCGGCGGCATTTCCACGCCGAACCCTGCTGATCGCTACAAACTCAGTGGAGTGACTCGCCAGCTCTGGCTGGAACAGATGACTCAGGGGGTCGACCTTCTTTCCACCGTTGGATTCGCCGCCCACTTCGGTGTCGCGCCGACCCACGCGGACGCCAAGGAATTCGAATCGATGGGCAAACTTGGGCCAAAGTTCGAGACTGTTGGGAAGGGCTCAGAGAATGGTGAGGACGCTGCACCGATTTTCGAGCTGCGACGGATGCAGAAGGACGTGCCCTACACCGATTGGCTTCCTCTCGCCCTCGGTGTGTTCGACTTTGTGAAGATGCTCAACAAAGGGAAGACTGGCCACTACAAGCCCAAGAAGCGATAAGGGCTGGCAGCAACCTCGTAGTAGGTGTCTCGAACCCGCTAAGCCCCACACCGACCTGACGGAAGGCGACGCATTCGCGCCTTGCCTCCCCACAGTCCCCTGGACGCAGATCTGGTTTACGCACGAGTCATGGCGGTTGGCACCGGACGCCGCCGGGCTGACACTGGTTGAACAGGGATCGATTGGCCCATCGCTCGAATCGAAAACAGCCGCTAGCGGACGTTGAAAGGAGCCAAGTGGACGAAGCCAAAATTGGTCCGAATCCAATTCCTAAACCATGTGCGCAGGTTCGATTCCCGCCGGGGGTGCCATCGTTGCGTCAACCCAGGACGGGGCGGCCAAGGGCCCGGATTTTGAGCTGAGAGATAACTGCGAGGGTATCGAAGCGCGAGTCCGCGTACCACGTTCCGCCCACGTTTCTGCCCGTGGAAATCACCGGGACGTCGATTCCCGGGATAACCAGCGGCGAAGGTATTGGTGGTTCGCCAGGAGGTTGAACGGGCGGTCGTGGATTTATGAATGCGAATCCGAAGATACGGTCTCCATGGTCTGGCTGAACATTGAACCTCCAACGAAGGAAGAAGGAATTCGCGTCAAGGAAGTGGTTGTTGCCGATCGGGTCAGCGAGGGCAACGGTCGATGGATCTGGGATTGGCATCCCGTAAAATGGCGCGCCGTCATCGATTTGCGCGACAATTGCTGTGGCAACTTCGGCGGCACCTGGCGCACCCAAGAAGAGGCCGGCAAGCGCTCCAACCAAACTGGGATGAGAATGTCGCATGGAAGGTCTCCTTCGAGTTGTCCGCCTGTCAATTATATGAAGCGTGTCTGGTCCGCTCCGCCATATCCAACGGGTAGCACCACCGAATTGGCAACCACGCCAGTGGCTGCGTCGCTGTCGATAACGAGCATGCCGGTGTTATCGGTGAATACTTTGTTGCGATCCGCACCGGGCGGGAAGGAGGATGTGTTCGATGCGACCGGTGGCGTGATGAGGAGTAGCGTCACGAGTCCGCCCTTGAATGGCGCCAAACGCCGAGCTTTGAGAGCCGGCAAAACTGCCCTGATGTTTGCGACGGCGCCGGACCGTTGGAGTCGACGGACGCTCAGTATTGCCTGGAAGCTATCATTCTTGCCGCACACCCATAATACGTCGATTGGAAAATCACGCAGTCGTTGGTCGCCTGGATGGAGCTTCCCGAGTGAAAGCAACAGCGCATCGACGAACCCGGATCGGACAACTTCAGCTGCGCTCCAGCGCTGTGCGTCTGTGGTTGGCCCCAGGGGAAGATAACTGAAGAACTTCGGGTTGGGGGGGCCGCCGAACCATTGTTGGCGAAGGTGCCATCGAACCGTCTCACGCCCATCCGCGATACCGACGGCGGTCGCCGCTGGTATCGAGATGTTCCCTTGCCAGGCAATGCCGGGCGTGTCTACAAGCGTGTTGACGAATCGGTCGAGTTCGACGTCGTCCGTTACTCGATGGAGCGGCGCCAACCTGTCAAGCAAACGCTGGCGATAGTGGGTCTTCTGCAAGAAGGTGTCGAGATCCCGGAAGACCGGACCCTTTTCAACCATTGTTGGCATCCAGTCCCAGCTCATGCCAGCTCCCCTTCGAGTTGCGCGTTGCGGATGAGCGTAAACTGCACCGACGCGAGACGCTTGTCAATGGGGCCTCTGTGACCAACTTCACACTACGACGTGGGCAGCCAGCTTCTCAGCCTGCCGAGGACATCCGGTAGAGTCGAACGCGTTCATCCAGGCCTTTTAGCGGGAACTGGCCGTGAAACGCGAAACGAAACGGCAGCCCGCTTGCGAGCATCCGCACCGGGTCGCTGACGAGCACTTCACCCGCCCCCGCGCGGGCGCAGATTCTCGCCGCAATCGTCACGGAAAGGCCGATCAGGTCATCGCCAAAATCGACGGGTTCGCCCGCGTGCAAGCCGATGCGGACCGGGACGCTTTCGGAATTTGGGTTCCGTTCGAGTTCCATGAAACGCGTCCGGATGCGAGCCGCGCAAGCAAGCGCTCCCGCGCATGTGGGGAAGCTCGCCATGACGCCGTCCCCCATCGTTTTCAGCGTCGATCCGCCATCCCTCGCAACTTCGGCCGCGATGATTGCGTGGTGGGTTTTGATGAGCCGGGCGTATGCGGCATCTCCCAGGGCGAGATTCGTCGATGTGGAGGCCACTCCGTCGGTGAACATGATGACGCGGAATCTTCCCGGGGCGAGGGATGGAAGCCCGGCCACCCCTGCTTCGAGTGGCAACAGTCCGTGCTTGGCGAGGTAAGCGTGGGCTGCTTCGGGGCTGTCTAGCCCGGCAAGGGCGAGGCCACGCCGGGTCCGCTCCACGGCTGCTGGGGACAACGTGAGCTGATCGCCGATGTCCGGCGTGTTTGCGCCACGGCTTATCTCCACGAGCAGGTCGAACTCCGCGCTGGAGAGTCCGCCCGGATAGAGGGGCTGGACGATCGGACGGTCAGCGCCAGCTTCGACAATCCTTCGGGCGAGCTTCGCAAGCACGTTCGCGCCGAGTTCTTCGAACGTTGCCAGTGCCTCGGTTGCGAGCTTCCGGGCACCGGCGGGGTCGTCCTGGACTAGCACCTGTGCACGGAGGAGGTCGCAGCGACCGGACTCGAGCGTCGCGGACACGGAACGCGCGATGGCGGCAGCCCGCTCCGCGTGGGCTGCCGCAGCGGACCTCTCACCACTCGCCAAGGCATCGATTGCTCGCAGACGAGCGACGCTCGTTCCAACCCCAGGCACGAACACCACCCCGCGTTCCTCGGCAGTCGCGAGAAGCTGCCGCGCCCCTTCGGGAGGCGGCGAGTCGGTCGCAAAGCTCCAGGCTTCGAGCGCCAATGCCACGCTTCGCAGGGCCTCCATTGTCTTGGGGAGCGGGCGCGACGGGGCTTCGCGGGTCGGCTGCTGGCCCACGGACGCATGGTCGCCGCGGTGAATGGCGTCAATCACGGGCCGGAGCGCCCCTGCTACCTCCGGCGCCCATTCCGCTAGCATTCCCACGGCATCGAGCGCATGCTCATGCCTCCCGACGAACGCCCGCGACAATGCGAGGGGAAGGAAGATTTCTGGCGCGGTCGGTCGCCAGTCCGTCCGTTGCATTTGCATGCGGCTACGTTGAACGTGGCGCTCGACAGAGTCGAAATCTCCGCGCAAGAGTGCCATCCCGCATGGCACTCCGAGGACGAAAGATCCCTGGCCCCATTTGCCGAGCGAAGCGAACGTTTCAGATGCTGTCGTGAAAGCATCGTTCGCTCGTTGGAACTCCCCAAGCAGGAAATACGCCGTTGGGAGATTGATGAGCGACTTGGTACTTTCCCAGGGGTCGGCGAGGTTGCTCGCGTTGAGTAGCGACTCTTCAAGCGCGGCAGCGGCGCGGCGCGGTTGCAGGGTACCCAGGCTTGTCGTACCCACCCCGAATCCCGTCTTCGCAATCAGTTCGGCGTCGCCGGATTCCTGCGCAAGTTTGAATGCGTGGTCCGCGAACACCACCGAGCGCGGGCTGCTGGCGTTGTAGAGCGCGCCCGCGTACTGGTAATCAACACGGGCGCGCGCTTCGACGCTGATCCCCCGCGCATCGCGAAGGAACGCCCGGCGCGCGCTGCGACACCGCGAAAGCGCACCCCGTCCTTCCGCCACGATTACCAGCGACATCCACCCCTCAAGGGCCTCGCCCCACTGTTCAACATCTCCCAGTTCTCGGAATCGCGCGGCGGCCTCACCGTATCGTTCCATGCACCGGCGCGGGTCGCTCGAATGGTAGTGGGCGACGGCGGTGGCGAGGATGTGGGCAGCCTGGTCTTCTGGCGCAAGCTGGGCGAACTCCCCGGCGTCGGCGATGGCGGCCTCGCCGTAGCGTGCGGATTCGCGCCACGCCTGTCGTTCGCCAGCGACGCGAGCGGCACGCAACGTGAAGCGCAGCCGCATCGCCGGGTCAGCCTGGTTCCCGGCGGCGACGAGATGGTGTGCCATGCGAAGGACGTAGGCGGCGTCGCTGTCGTCGTTGCGCGAAAGACGTTGAGCTATCTCGGCGTGTGTCCGCGTGCGCCGCCGCTCACTGAGCGTGTCGCGGAGGGCGGCGCGCAGGCGCGGATGGACGAAGCGCACGAGATCCGCGGCGACGGGTACGATGACGCGATGAGCCTCCGCGGAATCCAGGATGTCCAGGATGGTGGGTTCTGGCTTTCCGGTGGCGAGGGTTAGTTCCTCCACGGAAACGTCGTCTCCCAGGAGTGAGGCGATCGCAAGGACATCCCGGGTCTCCGCTGCCAGTTCCTCCACCCGAGCTTTGACCGTGGCTTCGAGTTCCGCTGGGACAGGCACCGTGACGAATTCCCGCGCACTGACGAGCATGCCCCGCTCTTCGCGCAGGGAGCCATCACGGACGAGCGCATCGACCGCCTCAATGGCGTGGAGCGGATTACCCTGCGTTGCAGCGTAGAGCGCTCCGAGCGGGCTCGCCGAACACGACCGATGCGTCGCCAGCCGAATGAGTTCGTGGAGTTCGGTTTCGGAAAGTCCTTCAAGCGCGAATGGATGGCAACGCGGCTCCCGGCGAAGCCTGGCGATGCATCGAGCGAGCGCCTGGCTGTCCCCTGGGGGTCGATGCATCAAGACCATCGCCACCCGGACGGGTTCAACGCCGCCACGGTCGAGGAGGCCCAGCAAAAAGTCCCGGACGACTTCCAACTCTTCCTGTTCGGCCCAATGCAGGTCGTCGATCACCAGGACGAGGGGCTTTCGAGCGGCCAGCAACACGGTCGCCTCGATCAGCGCCTGCACGAGTTCGCCCCGTGAATCGGGGTGCACGTCCGTACCCGGGGACGTACCGAAGGCCACCTTCCGGAGCACGGCCGAGCGCGAGCCGAGCCTTTCGTCATCAAGAATCCCGTTTCGTTCGAGGTAAGGGACGATGGCGTTCGCGAACGGCAGGTAGGGGATGGACGACCCTTCGATGAAGCGCCCGGAGCAGACGCCAGAGTCGCGCTGTTCGGCGATATCGGCCACTTCGCGAGCGAGGCGTGACTTGCCGATGCCTGGCTCGCCCGAAAGCAGAACGAGCGCCGGCGTGCCCTTCTTGACGTCGTCGATTGTCGCCATCAGCTCGCGAATCGTCTCGGCTCGCCCAACGAAGGTCGCTGGGACGGATACTGTCAGTGCTCCGGTGGCGACCAAGGGAAGCCCCTTCGTTCGTGAGTGGACGAATTCTATCATCAGGGTCAAGCAAACCCGGCGGACGCGGCCAACGAATGGCGGGGATTGTGCGTTGCGTCCAATCGAGACCCCAACTCCAAGCGCTTCGACCGTTGGCGTCCGCCAGGACGGTTTACGCCGGACCCTCCTGGGTGTGCGCAACCCCGCCTGACGGTATGTTGAAAGGCATACCACTACGTCCAGCATCGGAGACAGCACATGACCACAGCCAGTTCGTCCACGGGACTCCAGATTCGTTCGCTTATCACCAAGGAGGGCTCACTGGAACTCTCCCTCGCCAGCGTGCCCACGCCCGAACCGAAGGCCGACGAGGTCGTCGTCCGCGTAGAGGCGGCGCCGCTGAACCCGTCCGACCTCGGGCTGCTGTTCGGGGGCGCGGACATGAGCCTGGCACAGGCGTCCGGTACAGCGGATAGCCCCGTTGTCACGGTGAAGATGTCCGAGGCGGTGATGCGGGCGATGGCCGGGCGCGTGGGCGAATCGATGCCGGTGGGCAACGAGGGCGCAGGCGTGGTCGTGGCGGCGGGTACGTCCGCGGCGGCGCAGGCGTTGCTCGGCACGACCGTGGGCATCCTCGGCGGCGCGATGTATTCGCAGTTCCGCACCATTAACGTCTCGCAGTGCCTCGTCTTGCCACCCGGCACGACCCCGGCGGACGGCGCTTCGTGCTTCGTCAATCCGCTCACCACGCTGGGCATGATTGGGACGATGCGGGCGGAGGGTTACACCGCCCTGGTGCACACGGCGGCCGCTTCGAACCTTGGCCAGATGCTGGTCAAGCTCTGCCTGGAGGATGGCGTCGCGCTCGTGAACATCGTGCGCAAGCCAGAACAGGCCGAGATCCTTCGCAACATCGGGGCGACGTACGTCTGCGATTCGAGTTCGGCGACGTTCATGGAGGACCTCATCGCGGCGCTCGTGGCCACGGGAGCGACGCTTGCCTTCGATGCCACCGGCGGCGGGCGGCTCGCCAGCCAGATCCTCACCGCCATGGAGGCAGCCGCCGTGCGCCAGATGAAGGAGTTCAGCCGCTATGGCTCGACCGTGCACAAGCAGGTGTACATTTACGGCGGGCTTGACCGTAACCCAACGGAGTTGATCCGCGCCTTTGGCATGTCATGGGGGCTCGGCGGCTGGTTGCTCACGCCCTTCCTGCAGAAGATCGGCGCGGCCGGCGCACAGAAGCTGCGGGAACGGGTGGCGGCGGAAGTGAAGACGACTTTCGCAAGCACGTACACCAAAGAGGTCTCGCTCGCCGAAGCGCTCCAGCTTTCGTCGATCGCGGTCTATGGCAAACAGGCGACGGGCGAAAAGTACCTGATCAACCCGAGTAGAAGTTAGGAAATAGGAAGTAGGAAATAGAAGCTTCCGCGCCCCGGCCAGACAACCTTTCTATTTTCTAACTCCTACCTCCTGTTTCCTGCTCCGGCTGCGTCTGTCCCCATTCGTTTGCATGACGTTTGAAACGAATGCCCCTGGCTGAAGCTGGATGGGGGCATTCGTTTTGTTATTCCATTACATAACGTTGCGGCCCTCACCCTCGGGTCCTCTCCCGACCGCCCTCACCCCCAACCCCTCTCCCGACCG
>Ga0163144_10030202_pt1 | contig 10372 bp, 10 predicted proteins | sample OliLak19BULKMAT1_FD_123175 | JGI IMG/M metagenome (GOLD analysis project Ga0163144, IMG submission 123175) | Freshwater microbial mat bacterial communities from Lake Vanda, McMurdo Dry Valleys, Antarctica - Oligotrophic Lake LV.19.BULKMAT1 | ecosystem: Environmental > Aquatic > Freshwater >...
CACCCACATGATGGCAGATGCACACGGCGGGCGGTTCGTGAACCACCCACATGATGGCAGATGCACACGGCGGGCGGTTCGTGAACCACCCACATGATGGCAGATGCACACGGCGGGCGGTTCACGAACCACCCCTACAGGCTGACGTGCCGTGGCCGCACCCGATGTTTTTCCGCTAGAACAATCGCCCGGATCTGGTCGGCAGCATCATCAAGCCGATCATCGCGATTGATGACGACATAATCAAATTCTCGGATCGCCTCAAGTTCTTTACGCACCACCGCAAGCCGTCGCTCAATCTCATCTGGGGTATCCGTTCGGCGGGCTTCCAATCGTTTGCGTAGTTCATCTGGGCTGCCGGGAGCAACAAAGATCAACACAGCCTCTGGAGCTAAACGCCTGATCGTCGCAGCACCCTGGACATCGATCCGCAGCACGACATCGTGATTGCTTGCGAGTGCGCGGCGCACCTCAAATTTTGGCACACCCTTATACTGGCCATACACCTCTGCCCATTCGATCAGTTCGTCATCGCGGATCAATCCTTCAAATGTCTCTCGTGAAACAAAATGATAATCATAGCCATCACGCTCGCCAACCCGCATCGGCCGGCTTGTTGCAGTCACAACAAAATGAAATGGTACGCCCGCTGTTCGCATGCGGGTAAGCACGGAGTCTTTGCCAACTCCAGATGGCCCAGAGATGACGACCAGCAATGGCGGTGGCGGCAGTGATCGAATGATTGGGTTGAGATCAGTTGTATGCATAGCGTATAATTCCGAGGCCTTTATAGCTTTATAGCTTTATAGGGTGTATGGCATTCTTGGTATTGCGTTCGGATGAATTGCTGTGTCGTATGTTGATGCTCTCACAATTGCCGCTGTTGTCGACGAACTGCACGAAACGATTATCGGCGGGCGAATTCAGCGTGTGCTCCAACCCGGCCCGTTGAGCATTGCACTTGAAGTCTATGCGGATCATCATCGCTATCATCTGCTGATATCGGCCAGCCCGCGATTTGCACGAATCCATTTGAGTGCGGCCAAGCCATCGCGTGGAACCACGAGCGATACGCCACTGCTCCTGTTATTACGCAAATATGTCACCGGCGGGCGGATCGTCGCAATCGAGCAACCCAATCTCGAACGAGTCGTGCTGCTTAGTATAGTCAAACGACCGCCACAGCGCAACTCTGCCCCAATCGAGCCGACCGAAGAGATCGAAACAGAGCCAGATGAGCCAGATGATGAGTTTGATGAGCATGAAGAGAGCCTACTTCGTTGCGAATTGGTCGCCGAGCTGATGGATCAGCGCAGCAATATCGTGCTGGTTGGTGATAATAATATCATTCTTGGGTGTGCGCGCCGAGTTACCGCCAAAATGAGCCGTCGTGTCATTCTGCCCCGTGAACCATATGAACTCCAACCGCCACAGGATAAGCGTGATCCGCGATTGATCACCGCAGCTGGTGTGCGCGATACATCCGAATCGGCTGAACCAGATGCCAAGGGCCGTGCGCCAACTCTTGCTCGTGCGCTTGTGACAACCTACCGTGGCCTTTCGCCGCTTGCCGCTCGTGAGGCGGTGTTCCGTGCTGTTGGCGATACAGAAGCCATGCCAGGGCCAGATCTGCCATGGGAGCGTGTTGCAGCAGCGGTTCGTGTACTCTGGAGTCCTACCAATCGCAGGCCATGCCTGGTGCGTAAAGATGGTGCGCCGATTGCATTTGCGCCATATACGCTCACCCATATGGCCGGTGCCAGCGATCAGCCAAGCATGAGTGCTGCGCTAGAAGCCTATTTCGCAGCCCGCGAACACCTGACCGATCATCAGCAGCGGCGTGAGGCGTTGCGTGCGCAGATCCTGGATGTTCGCGAACGGCTGGAAAAGCAGCGTGCATCACTCAATTCCGAACTGCGTAAGGTTCGCGATCTGGAGCGCTTACGCTGGGAGGGCGAGATGATCTATGCCTTCCTGCACACACTTGAGCCACGGCAGGCAGAATTGCGGATCGATGGCGACCCGCGTGTGATCACGCTCGATCCACGCAAGAGTGCCGTCGAGAGCGCCCAGGAACGCTTCCGCGCCTATGATAAAGCCAAGGGTGCCATGGAAGGTGTCCCAGAGCGGCTGCACGCCGTTGAGGTGCGCCTGGCAGGCATCGACGAAACGCTGGCGCTGCTTGATCTGGCCGAGGGCTTTGAAGCAATCGAGACAATCGCCCTGGAAGTTGCCGATCAGGGGTTGCTTTCCAACCGCCATACAGAAAAGAAACGCAGGCCAAGCAAGCTGAAGGCCACGCCCTTGCGGCTCGAATCCAGCGATGGTTTTGCGATCTATGTTGGGCGCAGCGCCGGACAGAACGAGATGGTCACATTCAAACTCGGTGCACCAGAGGATCTCTGGCTACACGCCCGTGGCCTACCCGGCGCGCATGTGATCATCAAAAGCGCAGGGCGGGATGTGCCGCAGAGTACACTCGAAGAAGCGGCGGCATTGGCCGCCTATTTCAGCCGCAATCGTGAAGAACCAGCCGTCGAGATCGATATTACCCGCCGCAGCCAGGTGCGGCGCATTCGCGGTGGCCCACCAGGGCTGGTCAGCTACCACGCCGAGGCAACGATCCGCGCCGCGCCACGCCCGCCGTGGAAGTAACGAGAACCAAGGACCGAGCATTCAGAAGCCAGGAGTCAGGAGTCAGAATACCGAGAACCCAGAACCACACCCTGACTAGGTGACTAGGTATGTTTGGTGTGAATTAGCGCGATTGGCGAACAACGAAAGGTGTCGATAGCATACCATCCCTGTGCCAACTCCGGCCAAGGAAAGGAGCATACGCACGCTGGATCTCGACACCTTTCGGACCACAGTGTACGTGCTGGTGGACGATTCGATCACATCGCAGCCACCGACGGCCCTGCGGCCAGGTTGACCGAAAGTGAAGTCGTGACGTTGGTGCTGCTGCGCCAATGGACATAGTTTCTTCGTCAACGGGCTTTCGTTCGCGATGCCATCAAACATTTGCGCGAAGGCGTCCTGATGCGCTTTCCCCCTCGCCCCCCTAACCCCCACTCCCACGTTGGGGCGCGGGGGAATTGACCTCTTGCAAACCCTTTACACCCCTCCCCACCGGTGGAGGAGGGGCTAGGGAGCGGGGAATGAGCAACGGTCTGAGAAAACCCTTCACCTGAAAGGGATGGTATGGGGGTCGCCGTGCGCAATAATCGGCGGATTGGCCCCGGCTGGCGGGATGGCATGGCCAACACGGGCTGGTCGCATCGACGGGGTTGGTATGCGGGCTTGCACCTCTTGACCGCGGTGGATCGTCGAGGCGTGGTGACGGGCGATGCCGTGGCCCCGCCAGTACCAAAGAACAGCCGTATGCCGAGGATTTCTTGGCCGCTCGGGCCTCCCCGGAGGCGCGCTGGCCCCTATCTGGCAGATCGCGGGGTTGAAGGGCGCGAACGGCATCGCCCTGGGTTGGCCGATTTTGGCGCAGCGGTGCTGGTTCCGCCCCGCAACGACCGTAAACACTCCTGGCATGCGCCCCTGCGCCAAATCGTCGAAGTCGCGCACAGCAAGTGGACCGAGCAGTTTCGTTTGGATGATGAGCGTCCGCATATGTCGGATGGCTTTCTGGCCCGCGTGGCGGCCATGGCAGCCGTGCATAATGCCGGTATCTGGATCAATCGCCAGCTCGGGCGTGAGTCGCTTGCCTTTGCCGACCTGATCGATTGGTAGGTCGTTCGAACTCACACCAAACAGACCATGTCAGGTTCATCGTGTCACCCTATCACCATGTCACCTATCAGGGTCAGGAATATCACACATCAGTAGCGTTGCTGTCGGTTTGGGAGCAAGCGTATATTCGCCAAGGCTGGCAGGCAGAACGACCGATTCGCCGCGGGTGAGGTGCAATTCACCATGGGATGTGGTCAGGCGCGCAAGGCCATCGATCACGGTGAGTATCACAAAACTGGTTGGGTTGGTTGTGTGCGTGGCTGGCCCACGCAATTCCCAGCGTTCCATCCGAAAATAATCACAGGTCACCAGGAGCGTGCGTCCATCGCCAATTAGCTGGGGTGTAATCTGGGCAGAACCTGCGGCCCGGTAGTCGATCACATCGAGTGCTTTATCGAGGTGCAGTTCGCGTGGGTGTCCCTGTGCATCACGGCGATCATAATCATAGACCCGATATGTTAGATCGGACGTTTGCTGGATTTCAAACAATAAGATCCCGGCATTAATGGCATGCAACATCCCCGCCGGAACAAAGATCGTATCACCAGGATGAACGGCAACGCGGCGCAGCAGTTGTGTTACCGATCCATCGGCAATAGCAGCGGCAAAGGCTTCACGAGTGGTTGCAGTATTCAGGCCATGAAATAGTTCCGCGCCTGGTTCGGCGTGTAGAATATACCAGGCTTCGGTTTTACCATGGAAGCCAGTTGCTGCTTCGACAGTATGGGCATAGGTATCATCGGGATGCACCTGGATCGACAGATGATCGGCAGCATCAATAAACTTGGCCAGCAACGGGAAATCGGCAGCATAACGGGCATAGCTGACGGTTCCAACCAGCGCGGGGCCATATTCGATAGCAAGATCGGCAAGGCTCCGGCCAACAAATGGCCCGGTCGCAACTCGGTTCTGGGCATACACCTGCCACGACTCGGCCAGTTGATTGGGTGGATTGTCGATACCAAGCCATGGGCCAAGTGTGCGCCCACCCCAGATTCGGCTATCGAGGCGGCGTTCCAACACCAATGGTGGCAGTGTCATGGGAAGCTCCTTGTATCAACAAGTATTCGGGAGTCAGAACCAAGAACTACTAAACTGCGGAACTGCGGAACCGAGAGCCGCCCTCACCCCCGGCCCCTCTCCAAGTGGGAGAGGGGCGGCGCAGCAGGGGTGAGGGAATTTGCCACAACCATCAATTGACCGCAGCCGTGGCATGACCAACCGACGTTGATGGGCCACGAACATCCTTTGCCGATAGGCAAGACCAAGGGCAAATACATACTATCAGCCACCATTATATATTGATCGCAGCTGTGGCATGCCCCACGATGGTAGTAAAGCCGCCGAGTTCCATTCGGGGCAAGGCCCCGACTGTGGGTTGTTAGGGTGGACGGGATCACCCTAACCGCTTGCAGTGCGTAGCGGCTTAAAGATAAATCGCTCCTATGATTATAGCGCGAGATTCTAAAGGAAACCATATGCCAGAGTTACCAGAGGTTCAGCACGCCACCGATAGCCTTGCAGCACAGATTATGGGTTGCCAGTTTACGGGTGTTACCAAGCTCGATTGGGAGCGGATGGTTGAGACACCTACCCCAGACGAGTTTCGCGCATTACTGGCAGGGCGTGTTGTCCAGGGCGCACGGCGGCGGGCAAAATGGATTTTGCTTGAGCTCGATGGCGGTTGGACACTCGCCCTGCACCTGCGCATGTCTGGGCATATCACCGTTGAGGAGCCGATGATCGAGCCTGGACTATATGTCCACCTCGTGATCGGGCTGAGTGATGGCCGTCAGATCTTCTTTCACGATACCCGCAAGTTTGGGCGGGCACGCCTGCTGGATGTTGCCGGGGTAGCGAATTTGGAGGGCCTGCATGGTGCAGAACCACTCGATCCAGCCTTCACACCTGAACTCCTTGGCGAACTGTTACGCAGGCGCAACCGCCAGCTCAAACCATTCCTGTTGGATCAGCATATTGTGGCGGGAATTGGCAACATCTATGCCGATGAGGCACTCTGGCGGGCGCGTATACATCCATTGCGAACGAGTAGCACTCTGAATAACGATGAGATTGAACAACTGCATGCCGCCATCCGATCCGCACTCGATGCTGGCATTCAGCATGGTGGCAGCACGCTTCGTGATTACCGCAATGCATATGGCGAAGCCGGAACCAACCAGCAACACTTCTTCGCCTATGATCGAACGGGCCAACCCTGCCAACGCTGTGGTGCAATAATCGTCAAGATCTTTGTTGGCCAACGCGGAACCCATTATTGCCCAGAATGCCAGCAACGTGATACGCTGACAAGGTGACCAGTGAACCAGGAACAAGAGAACCAAGAATTCAGAAGCCAGGAGTCAGAAGTCAGAATACCGAGAACCAAACGAACAAGAGAACAAGCACCGGGTAGGGGCGAACACGAGGTTCGCCCGAACGAGCGCCGAGGCATGACCGAACAGGTTTGCCCGTCGCACATCAACGCGGCGTTCGATGTGGGCGCACACGCGCCGCGTGGCGAGATTGCGGGCGGTGGCCGGATGGCGGCGGCTTGGTATGGCCCCTACGTTCGTTGGGCGCGCTGCCAACGTTGGCGTGCTATGGTTGGTGGCCCGTCGCGCATCGACGCGGCGTTCGATGTGGGCGAACACGCGCCGCGTGGCGAGATTGCGGGCGGTGGCCGGATGGCGGCGGCTTGGTCGCGCCCCTACGTTCGTTGGGCGCGCTGCCAACGTTGGCGTGCCACGATGATTTCCTATCCGCAGCCGTGGCATGACCGTAGGGCGTTGGCGAGCAACAGACCTGCATTACGGGTCGGGTACCCTCTGGGTGCTGTCGCGCCTGGCCGCAGAAAGGTGCGCCGGGGTACCCTTTGGGTCTGGCACCCCAACCAGTCGGAACGGTTTCCTGGTGCCAGCCGCGCACAGCGGCAAAAAGAATGAGTGCCAGCCGCGCACAGCGGCATCCTAGCAGAGCTAATAGAATCCTATTTGTTGCGTTATTGTCATAGGCAACCTCATTGACACATATTGCCGATATCAGGTACAATCGCGGCGCGGGCAATCGTGTGCTCGCACACCAAACGAGAGGAATGAGACGTATGGATGCACTTCGCGAGCTTCTTAACGCAATTCTGCACTTTGATGATATTCTTAAACAAGTTATTGAGCAATATGGGTTCTGGACCCATTTCATCCTTTTTGTGATCATCTTCTGCGAAACGGGACTCGTTGTTACGCCATTCTTACCTGGTGACTCACTGCTGTTTGCGGCTGGTGCATTGGCTGCCCAATACCCACAACATCTGAATCTGTTGCTGTTATGGATCATGCTGACGATTGCAGCAATCGTTGGTGACTCAGTCAACTATGCGATTGGCTCCTATTTTGGAGAGAAGATCCTCGGTTGGAAACTGCCCTTCGTCAGGAAGGAGTATATCGATAAAACCCACGAGTTCTATGAGAAGTATGGCGGTAAGACGATTATTCTGGCGCGCTTTGTTCCGATTGTGCGCACCTTTGCACCATTTGTGGCCGGGGTTGGCAAGATGGACTACCGCAAATTCCTGCTCTATAATGTGAGTGGTGGTATTTTGTGGGTGACATTGTTTATCTTTGGTGGCTTCCTATTCGGCAATCTAGAATTTGTTAAGAACAACTTCGAACTCGTCGCGTTAGCGATTGTCCTGCTCTCGATTCTGCCAATGGTGTACGAATATATCCAGGCCCGCCGTAGCGCTTCGCCATCGAAAGCAAAAGCCTAATGCTGCAACGCGCTCGCAACCTGAGAAAAAAGCCGCAACCACCAGCGGCTCCGCCGCCCAAGCCGCATCCACTCGATAGCGTGCTTGGCCGCTTGGGTTTGCCTGGCGTGATCATCCGCCAGTTTCTGGCTGATTTCCAGGAATTGCGCCCCTGGTGGCCGATCCTCATTCCAACAATTGTTGTTGTTGCGCTGCGAACCTATCGGCGTGAGCGGGCACTCATCCGCGCAGCGCGATCCCAGTCACCACATTCATAAGATACCCGACACTAATTGGATCACCCGGCTGCGGATTGGCATAGGCATCTTCAACGCCAATCCGCGCCGTGCGGCGCTGCGTGGATGCATCATCGTGTGTATAGGCAACATCGTAGAAGCGCGTGCCGTGGATATCCACTAGCCGTACCTCTCGTAGGGTTGCCGCTTTTCTACCAGACATAATCATATATATACCATTCTTCTAGTATCCACAGATTGATGGATATATTACATATGACGTTATGCCGCCAGTCTACCGCAAACGACAGAAAACACAAGAAGGCTTGCGTGCTAGGCAATCGTAGGCCTGCGGCCAGATGGCGATGAACCCTAGCCGATTTCGGTCAAGATCCATCGTCATCCCGAAAGCTGATGGCTGGTAGCTCAAACAAAAAGTGGTATAATGCACTAAGTACGGGCCTGCCCCGTACTTTTGCAGTTTGTAGTGCTATTTGAATAACGGTATTTGAGAGGGTGCAGAGGCGGATGGAGTATCAGCCAGATCTAAAAAATATCACCGGCGAGGGTGGGGTTGTGTCGGGTATCATCCCCGATAGTATTGCCGCCGAGCTTGGCCTTATGGCCGGTGATGCAATATTGGCGATCAATGGGCATGTGCTGCGCGATGTGATCGATTACCGCTTTGCAATGGCCGATGAGCAGATTGAACTGCTTGTTCGCCGCAATGATGAAGAGACGATCTACGAGATTGAAAAAGATACAGATGAAGACTTGGGGATTGAATTTGTTGAGCCGCTGTTTGACCGACTGCGCACCTGCAATAATAAATGTCCCTTCTGCTTCCTGACGCAAATGCCAAAAGGGCTGCGGAAATCACTGTATCTGAAAGATGATGACTTTCGGCTTGGGTTTTTGTATGGCAATTTTGTGACCTTCACCAATCTGAAGGAAGATGACTGGCAGCGGATCGAGCAGCAGCGCCTCAGCCCGCAGTATATTTCCATTCATGCGACCGACCGAACCCTGCGGGCGGTGATGCTTGGCAAGCCAGATGTTCCCGATGTGCTTGATCAGATCCGCCGCCTTGGCGCAATGGGCATCAGTGTCCACGCGCAGGTTGTGGCGCTCCCAGGCATCAACGATGGCGAGATGCTGCAACAGAGTATTCGTGAACTCGCCGCACTCTACCCAATTGTGCAGACGATCGCGGTGGTGCCGGTGGGCCTGACGAAATATCGTTTTGAGGGCAAACGGCCCCAGACGATCAAGGCAGCTATTCATATCCACGAGACGCCCGAGTGGATCGATGAGAACTGGGAACGCCAGCCATTATGGGATGAGGCAATCGCCCAGGGCCCAACGATGGCACCTATTGCGTTGCTGCCATCTGCTGGTGCTTCTCCGATTGCCGATGATCTGATCGCCAACCTTGGCCATTGTTCGCGCCAGATTGTTTCCACCGATGTGCCAATGCGCGTCTATCGGCCAGATGAGGCGGCGCGGGTTGTTGATCTTGTGGAAGCATATCAGGCGCGTTTCCGTACTGAACTTGGCAATGGCCTGGTCTATCCCTCGGATGAGTTCTATCTGCTGTGTGGCCGCGAAATGCCGCCAGCCGAGCGCTATGATGGCATGCCACAATATTCAAATGGTGTTGGCATGACCCGCGATTTCCTTGATAACTGGGCCAAAGTCCAGCGAAGATTGCCATCGCGCATGCCACGGCCAACCGAACTGACGATTGTGTGTGCGACATTAATTGCCCCAACGCTCCAGCGCATGGTCGATCGGCTGAACCGGATTGAGGGCATGCAGGCCCATCTATTGCCGGTGGTCAATCAGTTCTTTGGCGAGATGGTCACGGTTTCGGGGCTACTCATGGCCCAGGATGTCGTTCCAGCGATCAAAGCCAGTGGTGCTACACGTGCATTGCTGCCACGAGTGATGTTCGATCATACCGGTAAGCGGACGATCGATGAATATTCACTCGAACGAATCAGTGCCGAAACAGGCATTCCAGTTGCTGTTGCAGGCGAACCCGATGAGGTGTTGCGCTATGTGCGGGCGTTGGCTCGTGATGGGTAGAACCATCGACAGGAGGGCTTATGGAACGTGAGCTTGACTACCGCCGCATCGTTGATATCGTCCAGCAAGCACTTCAAATCGCTGAGGATATTAATCTCGACTCGTTGCTCAAGCGGACGCTCGATCTGTTTGTTGAGGCGTCTGGAGCAGAAGCGGGCACGCTATACCTGTATGATGCATCGCGTGATGAACTGATCTTCCAGGAGGTTCATGGCGATGAGAGTAGCCGCAGCCTGATTGGCAAGCGCATCCCGGCCAGCCGTGGAATTGCTGGTGCCGCGTTGCGCGAGGGTCATCCGATCTTTATATCGGATGTGATCAATGATCCGCGCTGGGAGGCGCGCATTGGCGAACTGGCTCAGTTGCGGCTGCATACCATGTATTGCCTGCCACTGGCCGTTCAGCAGCGCCCTGTTGGCGTCGTTCAGGTCTTCAATGTCGCCCATGAATCGATTGATGGCGCAGAAGAACTGACAATGCTACGCATGTTGGGCAATAACATGGCCAGCGTGATCGAGAAGGCCCGCCTGCTGGATGAGGCCCAACGCCGCGAGCGCCGCGC
>Ga0163144_10030204_pt1 | contig 10372 bp, 10 predicted proteins | sample OliLak19BULKMAT1_FD_123175 | JGI IMG/M metagenome (GOLD analysis project Ga0163144, IMG submission 123175) | Freshwater microbial mat bacterial communities from Lake Vanda, McMurdo Dry Valleys, Antarctica - Oligotrophic Lake LV.19.BULKMAT1 | ecosystem: Environmental > Aquatic > Freshwater >...
CCGGCGGGGTTTGGATGATTGAGGCACCGCTGTCGGCAAGCTCGGTGCTCCGGGCGGCACGCCGTAGGGCGACGGCATGCTCTGCACTGCGCTGCCTCGGCAACCGACGGGTCGGCGATTGTTCATGCTCATGGGCTCGTCATTCATGAATTGGCTCTCCTGTGGAGTGTTCAGCCTCTGCGAATGAGCGAGTTGCCCACGCTTCTCACCTACTATGTATGGCTGCTCGATCTCTCTTCTGTGCGGCAGGCAACCGACGGACCGGCGTGAGCTGTAAGGGCATTCTCTGACATTGGCCGTGGACATAGGCGGATATCGCGCCGACGACGCTGGGCCCGCACGCTGGCCGCAAGGCGTTCACCTTACAGACTCTCCCGAGTGCTGGTGATGACGAGCGCCCAGCCGCGCGGGCCAAGGGGTTTTCACTGCACGCCGGCGTGGTCGCCGCCGCTGATCAACGCGCCAAACTCGAACGGCTGTGCCGCTATAGCACGCGGCCTGCGGTGAGCACCGAACGTCTCTCGCTCACCGCCCAAGGGCCCATCCACTACCGATTGAAGACGCCGTATCGAGATGGCACCACGCATGTCGTGTTCGAGCCATTGGACTTTATCGCCAGGCTGGCGGCCCTGGTCCCCAGTCCGCGCGTCAACCTCACCCGCTATCACGGCGTATTCGCCCCCCCCTATCATTTGCGCGAGCAAATGAAGGTCATTGCCAGCATCGAAGATCCGGCGGCGATCAAGCGCATCCTGGCGCATCTCGACCACCGACAAGGCGCGGGGCAACACCCCGAGCACCCACCACGGGCACCGCCGCAACTCGTACTGCCCGGTCTGGTGGATTAGGCCGCAGGCTCACCCACACGCACGGACGCTAGGCCTGAACGGCTTCGGCACAGCGCCGTGCGCAATCCGGAGCATGTCGGTACACGATTCCGGTCCATGTCGGTACTTGTGAGCGGGTAACCCTTATCGTCACCGTCTTTTCTGCACAGCGTGTGCAGGGGGCGGCGGTGGCACAAGCGAGGTTATCCATGCGTAAGTTGAAGGAGATTGCCCGGCTGCGGTTCGAGGCCGGACGGACGTTGCAGGAGATTGCCGGGGCGGTGGGCGTGGCGCGCTCGACGGTGCAGCTGACGCTGCAGCGGATGACCGAGGCCGGCCTGTCGTGGCCGTGGCCGGAGCCGGTGGACGAAGCTGAGTTGGAACGATCGTTGTTCACCAAGCCACAACCCGTGGCGCGGGACGCAGTGCCGCCGCCGGATTTTTACCAGGCGCGTGCGCAATTGGGCCGCAAGGGCGTGACCCGCAGCTTGCTCTGGCTCGAGTACCGGGAACAGCACGCCCATGGCTTGGGCTACAGCCAGTTCTGCGATTTATTTCGGCGTTGGAGCAAGACCCAGGACCTGGTGCTTCGCTTGCAGCACGCGCCAGGCGACAAGTTGTTCGTCGACTATGCCGGCCAGACGATGCCCGTGATCGCCCCGCGCACAGGCGAGATCTGCCCGGCGCAGGTGTTCGTGGCCACGCAGCCGGGGATGTGCTGTATGGAACACCGTCGGGAGTGTGTGGGCCTAACCAGTGTATAGGCATTGTGGCGTGAGATTGAAACGCCGCGTAGCGGATCGAGCAGCGTATCTGGCGGCGATTCACCAGTAGAATAGGCCGGATTGCAGCGGCGCTGACAACGCGTCCGCTTGTGTCGGAACCACCCAACGAGGAGATCACCATGAGCCTGTTCGGATTCGTGAAGGATGTCGGCCGCCAGCTGTTCAAGAAGGACAAGACGCGGCCGCGTCCATCAAGCAGCACATCGAAGCCAATAATCCCGGGGTCGCGGGCCTTACCGTGACCTTTGATCATGGCATCGTCGGGCTGAAGGGCGAGTGCGACTCAGTCGCGGCGTTGCACAAGTGCGTGCTGGTGGCGCGGAATGCCAAAGGGGTAGTCGATGTTTACGTGAACGGCCTCACCGTCGATGCGAATGCCATCGATGTTGCGCCTGCGCCGACACCCGCTGCCGGCGCGCCTGTCGCGGCCGCCGCAACTGCAGCACCGGCAGATGCGCAGGTCGTCCCGGCGTCGACCGTACCGGTCGAGTACTACCTGATCAAATCGGGCGATACGCTGAGCAAGATCGCCAAGGCGTGCTATGGCGACGCCAACAAGTACCCGAAGATCTTCGAGGCAAATCGCGAAGTCATTGAAGATGCCGACAAGATCTTCTCGGGCCAGAAGATTCGCATTCCGCGCGACTGACGACGCAAGGTCAGGGCGCAGAACCGGGCGCAGAACCGGGCGCAGAACCGCGCAGAACCGGGACACCCACCCTCTCGAAGAGGAGGTCGCCGGCGAAGTCCGCTTCTTCGCGCATCATGCTGCGCCACGGAAGTGAATCGAGCGGTGGGTGTCCCCGATTTTCGATTTTCCTGCGTGACGCCGATTCACTGAGCCCGCTCAGCGTGCATGCCGTCGCCCTCCATTGCCTGGCGCAAGTCGACACGGCATCTTGTGGGCCACGGTGCGCACCCATCAGACCGAACCACGCCGCCTATCGCCGCGCCCCGCGTAGCGTTGCCCTGCCGTCCCGGCACCACCCGCTGCGCCGATGACGAAACCGGAAGGAATAAACGCATGATCGACTTCGAACTGCCCGCCGACCTGGTCGCCCTGCGCGACCGGGTGGAAACTTTCATCAAGACGCAGGTGGTGCCGCTCGAGCACGACCCGCGACAACGACCGCACATCCACGAATCCCTGCGCAGAGATCTGGTGGCGCTGGGCCGCGAAGCCGGCCTGCTCTCGCCGCATGCGCCTAGGGAATATGGTGGCCTGGGGCTCGATCATCGCGGCATCGCCGTCGTGTTCGAAGCCGCGATGTGGAGCCCGTTGGGTCATCTCGCGCTGAACATCCAGGCGCCGGATGAAGGCAACGTGAACCTGCTGATGCGGGTGGCCTCGCCCGCGCAGAAGGCGCGCCTGCTGCCGCCGCTGGTCAGTGGCGATCTGCGCACCGTGTTCACGATGACAGAGACAGCCACCGACGGCGCCGGCGCCGATCCGTCACTGCTGCAGACGATTGCCCAGCAGGACGCGGACGGTTATCTCATCACCGGCAGCAAGTACATGATCTCCGGCATCGAAGGCGCGGGCATCAACATCGTGATGGCGCGCACGCTCGATGTGATGGGACAGGACCTTGGGGCATCGATGTTCCTGGTCGAGATGGACGCCCCCGGCTTCAAGCTCGACCGCGAACTCGAAACGCTGGACTCCAATACACCGGGCGGCCATTGGGAGGTGTCCTTCGATCACGTACGGGTGAAGCCGGATCAGGTATTGGGTGAAGTCGGACGCGGCTTCGCGCAGGCACAGTTGCGGCTCGCGCCAGCGCGGCTCACGCACTGCATGCGCTGGCTCGGCCTCGCGCGGCGCTGCCAGGCCATTGCCGTCGAACATGCGGGCAAGCGCCACTCGTTCGGCAAAACGCTGGGCGAACACCAGGGCGTCGGCTTCATGCTCGCCGACAACGAGATGGATCTGCACATGTGCCGCCTCGCCATCTGGCATTGCGCCTGGCTGCTCGATCAGCACCAGCAGGCCCGCAACGAAACGAGCATGTGCAAAGTCGTCTGCTCTGAAGCACTGGGCCGTGTCGTCGATCGCTGCCTGCAGATCCTCGGCGCCATTGGCATCACCAGCGACACGGTGATCGAGCGTTGCTATCGCGACATTCGCTGCTTCCGCATCTACGACGGCCCGTCCGAGGTCCATCGGCACGCGTTGGCGCGGCGCATCCTGTCGCGGCGCACCTAGCGTAGCGGCGCAGTCTCGGGATCAGATCAGGGGCCCTGCCCGTGCGGGCGCACAGGCCCCGCCATCCCCGGTGCCGCAGTTCCCTGTCCAGCCCGCTGCCGCTGATAACCCAGCAAGTAGACGCGCCCGCCCAGACAGTCAGCAGAAGTTCTGCGTGATCAGCACTTCGTTGTCGGCGTTGATCGCAATGCCGACCCCTTCGTGTTGCCAGTGCACGGTGAGGATGTTCCGGCGGTGGCCGGCGCTCTCGAGCCAGCCCTGGACGACGCGCCGCGCCAGCGCGGCGTCGTCGAGCCATTCATAGTGGCGCTGACCGTCGCTGTCGATGCGCTTGCGCCGGTACAGCGTGTGCATCGCGATGTTCTCGGCGCCCAGCAGAATCTCGTCGCCGGCCTGCAGACTGCATTCGTAGGCCGCCTGCGCGTAACGCTCGCGCATCGAGGCGCCGTCCGGGCTCGCGTGGGAGAAATAGTGACGTCTTGCCATGTCGCTGCTGTGATCCTGCGCGATGCTGGCGAGCGCGGGATCCCAGGCCAGCGGCGCGAGGCCCTGCGCGTGCCGGGCAATATTCACTTCCTGATGGATGCGTGCGGCGAGGGCTGCCGGATCGGGCGCGGTCGCGGCCAGGGCCGGCAGGCAGCAGACCAGCAGCGCTATCCATTTGCCACTGTGGCGAGCGAGCGTCGACTTTTCGCATCTATGGTTCATGTTCGGTGCCGTCCGCAAAGTAGCCCGTCGTGGGTAAAGCGTAGCGCATCCCGGGATTGTTGAATCGGTGTGAGGCCCGCGCACGACCTGTCATGCGGATTGCTGTGCCCGGCTGACGTTCAATTTGTCGAGGGTCGATGCATGCCGCAACGGACTTGTGCCTGCCAGGCGTCGGCGCTTGGGCTTGCGACGTCAGCCGAAGCGACGCAGCAGTTATCCGCGAGCCCTCGAGGTAGCCCGGGTGGAAGCGGCGTCAGGCCATGCTACGGGCTGTCGGAAGCCGGCCCCTCGCGGGCCCCCAGCCTGCGCTGCACTCGGGCCGCACTGGGCAGCCGGTCGCGCGTTTGCGCTAGCGATCGCCGCGCTTCAGCACGCCGCTGCGCGTGAGTTCATCCACTCGCACCGCGCTGTAGCCCAGCGTGCCGGTGAGCACGTCGGCATTGTGTTCGCCGAGCAGTGGCGCAATCAACTCCGGCAGCTCGGGCTGGGCCGAGAAGCGCAACGGAAAGCCGGGGATCGAGAATTCGCCGAGCAGCGGATCGTGAATCGTGCGGACCGTGCCGCGGGCACGAAAGTATGGATGGTCGATGGCGTCGGCCGGGCTCAACACCGGCGCGGCCGGGACGCGATGGCGCTCCAGCAGATCGAGAATGTCGTCGTTGCCGGCGAACGTCCCGAGCCAGGCCTCGATGATGGGCACCAGCTCGCGCTGGTGTCCGGCCCGCAGCGCGCCATCGGCGAAGCGCGGATCGTGTTCGAGATCGGGGCGCTGCATCGCTTCGCAAAGTCCCGTCCACTGTCCCTGCAGCGCAAGCACCACCAGATAACCGCTTGGCCCCTTGAACACGCCGAACGGCGACACGAGCGGGTGATGCGAGCCCTTGCGGCCCGGCACGTACTGGCCTTTGCTGAGGGAACTGCCCTGCACGGGGATCTCGAGCATGTGGAACATCGAATCGATCATCGAGATGTCCAGCCACTGTCCGAGGCCCGTGCGCTCGCGATGAAACAGCGCGTAACCGATTGCGGAAAACGCGTGCACGCCGGCGGACACGTCCGCCACCGACACGCCCGCCGGCAGCGGCGGCCCGTCGGCCTCGCCCGTCATGTGCATGACGCCGGCGAAGGCCTGGGCCACCCAGTCATAGCCGGTCTTGTGCGACAGCGTGCTGTCGCGTCCATAGGCTGAAATTGACGCCATGATGAGCCGCGGATTGATGGCCCGGAGTTCGTCCCAGGCGAGTCCCCGCTTTTCCATCACGCCCGGGCCAAAGTTCTCGACAACGACATCGGCCTTCGCTACCAGTTCACGCACGATGGCGAGCGCTTCGGGATGGCGGAGATCCAGACACACGCTGCGCTTGCCCCGGTTCTGCTGCACGAAGTAGCCGCTGCGACCGTCGATCACGAAGGGCAACAGGCGCGACGGATCGCCACCCGGCGCCGGCTCGATCTTGATGATGTCCGCGCCCATCTCCGCCATCAGACGCGTGACCGTGGGACCGGACAGGTACTGGGTGAAATCGAGCACCTGGATGCCTTCGAGTATTTTCATGCGTGCCTCGCTGGATGCGGCTGCCGCGGTGGCCGGGGCAGACGTGTGATTGGGACGGCTCGTCATCGGTGTCGACTGCGGGGCCGGCCCGCTGCATGTTAGAGTGCCCGAAACTGCGCGATCGGGGCCAGTCCGCAGCCCTGGGGCGGCCCGCCTGCCTGCTAGGCTTCGAGGTGCACGACACGTTCAAGGGCTAAGGACCCTGGTCAGCATTATCTTGTTAACATCGAGGGGGTTCCTGAGGGGTTACGGCAAGGCGCGATGGCAGGGGCTGGCGCGTATGCCGCTGGCTTTGCCGCGGGACCTTAAACGATCGAGCCGGCTTTGGTGTGGGATGTTGGGCTTGCTGCGTCAGCCCAAGCTGCCTGATGCAAAGCGCGTGGTGCCGGCATGCGCGCGACGATTGCCCGGCAACGTCACCTCGCAGCCGCCGCTCAGGAGTCGCTGACGGTTTTAGATAATGTCGACCAGCGTCATGATGTGGGGCAGATTCGCATGCCAAGGTCCCGCTCCTGTTCACCGCCCGGTGCACGGCGTGTTGCCTCCCCTGACCACAGCAGCGCACGATTTTCGCATCATTGCCCGCCGTCCGGCAGTCGGAACGCGTGACAACGATCCGATGCGGCACGAAATCAGCGCGGTCGACGTGTGGCAGGCGAACTGCGGCCACTACTACAATGCGCAATCCGGCCGCATGATCACGCTGCGCCCGCACACGATTGTCGAATTTGCCGCGCGCAACGTGCGGCCCGACGCAGCCGTCTACGAAGCGCATCGCGCCTAAAGGGCCCGCACATGAAGCTCGACTCCACCATCGCAGCCGTCATCACCGGCGGCGCCTCCGGCCTTGGCGAGGCCACCGCGCGGCTGCTCGCGTCGCACGGCGTGCGGATCGCAATCTTCGATGTCAATGTCGAGCGCGGCGAAATGCTGGCGGCTGAAGTCAATGGCCTGTTCTGCCAAGCCGATGTGACCTCCGACACGGACGTCGACGCTGCTTTCGCGACGGCGCGTGCCGCGCACGGCCAGGAGCGCATTCTCGTGAACTGCGCGGGCATCGGTGGCGGCGCGGCGAAAACGGTGTCGCGTGATCGGCAGAGCGGCGAAATCCGGGAATATCCCATCGAGAACTTCGAGCGCATCCTACAAGTGAACCTGATCGGCACCTTCCGCTGCATCACGAAGAGCGCGGCCGGCATGCTCACGCTGCCGCCGCTGCCGGACGGCGATCGCGGCACGATAGTGAACACCGCGTCGGTCGCCGCCGAAGACGGCCAGATCGGGCAGGCCGCGTACACGGCGTCGAAAGCCGGCGTGGTGGGCCTGAACCTGGTGGTCGCGCGCGATCTCGCTGGCGAAGCCATTCGCTGCAACACCATCCTGCCCGGGATCTTCGATACACCGCTGCTGCAGCGGGCGGCGGAAAGCGTGAAGGCGAGCCTCGCCGAGCAGGTGCCATTCCCGAAGCGCCTTGGCCTTGCCGAAGAGTATGCGCAACTCGCCCTGACCATGATCACCTGCGGTTACTTGAACGGCGAGGACGTGCGCCTCGACGGCGCGATCCGCATGGCGCCGCGTTGAACGGGAATTGGCGCTTGCGGCTGCGGTTGTGGAGATTGAATTTTGCCGCGGAGAACACGGAGAAGAGAATGATTGAGTCATGTTTCTCCTCACGCATGCATGGGAATATGTGTGGCCGCGTGAGGAGCCACCCACCCAATCACCTTCTTATCTCCGTGTTCTCCGTGTTCTCTGTGGCTAAATTCAACAACCCCTAAAACGGCTCAAACGACGAGCACGAGAAGACTCACCAATGACTAAAGCCTGGATCATCGATGCCTGTCGCACGCCGCGTGGCGTCGGCAAAGCCGGCAAGGGCGCGCTGGCGTCCTTCCATCCGCAACACCTTGGCGCGGCCGTGCTGCGCGCGATCGCCGAGCGCAACAGGCTCGACACCGCTGCCGTCGACGACATCATCTGGGGTACGAGCACGCAGCGCGGTCAGCAGGGGGGCGATATGGCGCGCATGGCGGCGCTGGACGCGGGCTACGACATCCGCGCGAGCGGCGTCACGCTCGACCGCTACTGCGGATCAGGCATCACGGCGGTGAACTTCGCCGCGGCCGCGCTGATGTCGGGCATGGAGGATCTCGTGATCGCCGGCGGCACCGAGATGATGTCGACTTATGGCAATCCGGACGTCAAGGGTTCGCCGTTCATGGACAGTGGCAATCTGCGCCTGCGCGAAGTCCATCCGCAGCCGCACCAGGGCATCTGCGCGGATGCAATCGCGACGCTCGAAGGGATTTCGCGCGAGGCACTCGATGCCCTCGGCGTCATGAGCCAGACCCGCGCCGGGCGCGCGATCGCCGAAGGCCGGTTCAATCGCTCGCTGATCCCGGTCTACCGCGAAGACGGATCGCTCGCACTCGATCGCGACGAACTGCCACGGCCGAACACCTCGCTCGAGGATCTCGCCAAACTGAAGCCGGCGTTCGAGGCGATGGGCAACCACTCGCTGGACGAGCAGGGCACGACCTATCGCTCGCTGGTGCTGAGCCAGTATCCGACGCTCGACATTCGTTATGCGCACCACGCCGGCAACTCGTCCGGTGTCGCCGACGGGGCCGCCGCGCTGCTGATGGCCGCGCCTGACTATGCGAAGGCGCATGGCCTGAAGCCCCGCGCGCGCATCGTCGCCACGGCGAATGTCGGCGACTCGCCGACCCTGATGCTGAACGCGCCGGTGCCGGCCACGCGCAAGGTGCTCGCCAAGGCCGGGCTCACCCTCGCCGACATCGACCTGTTCGAAATCAACGAAGCGTTCGCGGTGGTCGCCGAGAAGTACATGCGCGACCTCGACCTCGATCGCGACAAGGTCAACGTCAATGGCGGCGCGATCGCACTTGGCCATCCGATCGGCGCAACGGGTGCGATGCTGATCGGCACGGTCCTCGACGAACTCGAGCGTCAGGACAAGCAGTTCGGCCTGGTCACGATGTGCGCCGCCGGCGGCATGGCCCCGGCGATCATCATCGAACGGATCTGAGTGCCCGACGCCTCTCTCGTCGTAGCCCTGATGCAGCGCAGTGCTGAGGAATCGCCACAACATTTCGACGCGATGTAGCCCGGGTGGCGCGCGCAGCGCAGAACCCGGGCTACAGGGCGGCAGCGCCGTGCCCGCGTCGATCCCGGGTGCTGCTGCTGCTTCATACGGGCGACGAAACGCTGCGATTCAGCTTTTCCCCAGGCATGCCGCCGTGGCGGCAATCCCCTAGCCCACCGCGTGCATCAGCGCCGCGTGTCGGTCGAGCAGCTTCAGCGTTGCGTCCTCGCCGTCCGCCGGGCAGGCGAGGATCACGCGATGCACGCCGAGATCCCGGTGGCGCTTCAATTCATCGACATTCGTCGGCGCCCAGAAGAACGAGATCTCGATGTCGGACAGCTGGCGGCCATGGCGCTTAAGGCGTTCTTCGAGGTCTGCGAGTTCGGCCGTGATGTTTTTCATCTGCGCCGGCAGCGGCACCCAGCCATCGCAATAGCGCGCAACGCGCTCACGCCCCCACGACGACGCCGCGCCCATGATGATCGGTGGATGCGGCTTCTGCACCGGCTTCGGCCACGACCAGATGGCGTCGAAGTTCACGTACTGGCCGTGATAGCTCGAGTTCTCCTGTGTCCAGCAGGCCTTCATCGCCTCGATGCGCTCTTCGAGCACCTTCCAGCGATCGGCAAAGGCCGTGCCGTGATTCTCCATTTCCTCGGCGTTCCAGCCGGCACCGATGCCAAACAGGAAGCGGCCGTTGGACAGCATGTCAAGCGAAGCGACTTCCTTGGCCGTCACGATCGGGTCGCGTTCGGTGATGAGGCACACGCCGGTCGCGACCTTGATCGTCTTCGTCGCAATCGCCGCGGCCGTCAGCGCGATGAACGGATCGTGGATGTGCCAGTACTCCTGCGGCAAATCGCCGCCGCCCGGAAATGGCGTGCGCCGGCTGGCCGGGATGTGGGTGTGCTCGGGAAACCAGACCGAATCGAAGCCACGGTGCTCAGAGGCGACGGCAAAGTCGTCCGGACGCATCGCGTAATCGGTCGAATAAAGCATGGTGCCGAATTTCATGGTGCTCAATCTCCTCCATCCGTTCTGGTAGTGCGGCGCCGACGCGCCGGTTTCGCTGCTCTGGGCGCCGGTTTCGCTGCTCTGGGCGCCGGTTTCGCTGCTCTGGGCGCCGGTTTCGCTGCTCTGGGCGCCGGTTTCGCTGCTCTGGGCGCCGGTTTCGCTGCTCTGGGC
>Ga0163144_10030205_pt1 | contig 10372 bp, 7 predicted proteins | sample OliLak19BULKMAT1_FD_123175 | JGI IMG/M metagenome (GOLD analysis project Ga0163144, IMG submission 123175) | Freshwater microbial mat bacterial communities from Lake Vanda, McMurdo Dry Valleys, Antarctica - Oligotrophic Lake LV.19.BULKMAT1 | ecosystem: Environmental > Aquatic > Freshwater > Lake...
CGCAAACTGGCCACCAATATCGTGATGCCCTTGGCCGAATCGATTCACCGCGAAGACCGCATCATTCCACAGGAAATTCTGGGGCCACTCACCGAGATGGGATGCTTCGGGCTGTCAATCCCCGAGCGCTTTGGCGGCATTCAGAGCAACGACCATGAGGACAACATGGGCATGATCGTGGTGACCGAGGAGTTGTCACGTGGGTCGCTGGGTGGGGCCGGAAGCCTCATTACACGCCCTGAAATTCTTGCCCGCTCTTTGCTCAAAGGCGGCACCGAGACGCAGCGCGAAAAGTGGTTGCCAAAAATCGCGGTCGCAGAGCCCCTGTGCGCGGTGGCGGTAACCGAACCCGACACGGGTTCGGACGTGGCGGCCATACGTCTGAAGGCGAGCAAGTGCGAAGGCGGTTGGCTGCTCAATGGCGCAAAAACATGGTGCACCATGGCCGGCAAGGCTGGAGTTTTGTTGGTGCTTGCACGCTCCAACCCCGACCCGACATTGGGCCACAAAGGCCTGAGCATGTTTTTGCTCGAAAAAGATTCCTATGAAGGGCACGACTTTGCCTACCAACAGCCCAAAGTGGGTTCGCATGGCGGCTTGCTGACCGGGCGCGCCATATCCACCATCGGATACCGTGGCATGCACTCGTACGAACTGTTTTTTGACAACATCTTCGTACCCGACGACAACCTAGTGGGCGGCCCCGAGGGCGAAGGCAAGGGCTTTTACTTCACCATGGCGGGCTTTGCCGGTGGCCGCATTCAAACCGCGGCCCGTGCCGTGGGTGTCATGCAGGCGGCGTTTGAGCGTGCAGTGTCCTATTCGCAAGAGCGCAAGGCATTTGGCAAACCCATCGGCGAGTACCAACTCACGCTGGTGAAACTGGCACGTATGGCCATGCTGCTGACCGTGTCGCGCCAATTCACCTACACAGTGGGCCGCCTGATGGACCAGGGCCTGGGCCAGATGGAAGCCAGCATGGTGAAGCTTTTCACCTGCCGCACGGCAGAATGGTTAACCCGCGAGGCCATGCAGATCCATGGTGGCATGGGCTATGCAGAAGAGACAGCAGTGAGCCGCCTGTTCTTGGACGCGCGCGTACTCTCCATTTTTGAAGGTGCCGAAGAAACTTTGGCGCTCAAGGTCATCGGGCGTTCACTGATCGATACCGCCGAATAGTCCACGCTGGTCCACGACATCCCGCAGAAAGTTCGATATATGTCCCAGGCTTTTCGTTTCACGCCGCAGGCTGAACTCGCCAACACCGTCAAAGTCGATGTTCGCAATGTGCGTCATCCCCACTATGGGCGGTATTTGGAGGAGTTTGTCCCCGGGCAAGTCTTTGTTCATCCGCGTGGATTCACCTTTCAGTCGTCACAGATTGAAGCGTTTTCCAGGGCTTATATGCAGTGCAATCCACTGTATTTGAATCGGGAGTTTGCCAAAGCCAACGGGTTTACGGACGTCGCCGCATCACCGCAAATGCTCTTCAACGTGGTGCTGTCGCTTGGCGTGCAAAACGATTCAGAAAAAGCCATGGCCAATCTGGGCTACTACGATGCCCAGTATCTGCGCCCTGTCTACGCCGGCGACACCATTCGTTCACTCACCAAAGTCATAGACCGCAAGGACCGTGGCGAAGACAAGCCCGGCATCGTCACCATTCGCACCCTGGGGATCAACCAACACGGTGATGTCGTATTGCAGTACCAGCGCAAGATCATGGTCAGTGGGCGCGGTGACAGGCCCGCAACCACGCCTTTGCCGGTGGCAGTCAATGGCAAGACCCCGGATTTCCTGTGGGTTGAAGATGCGCAAGTATTTCTGCCGACTTTGCCCAAGAGCTTCCCCAAGGACTTGACGGGACCGCAGTCGTGGTTCGAGAATTTCGCGGTGGGTGACATCATTGTGCATGCCAATGGACGCACCATTACCAGCGAACACCTGATGCAGACCTATGCCGTTGGCAACACCCATCCACTGCATTTTGATCGGGTTTTTAGCAGCGGCCTGTCCGGCAAAATGAGCGGCGAGCCCATCGTCTACGGCGGTCTGGTATTCGCTTGGCTGGAAGGTTTGGCGAGCCGCGATGTGAGTGAGAACAGTGTGTGGGAGCTGGGTTTTACCGAGGGTTACCACACCCAACCTGCGGTCGAAGGCGACACTGTCACCGCGCTGTCTCGTGTGCTGGCCGCCGAAGACGCTCCAGGCGAACTGGGTGCGACTTTGGGCGTGGTCACGTTTCAGCTGATCGGGTTCAAAAATATCAGCGCCGCCACGGCGCTTGCGACCTACGGCGAAGATATTTTTGTCAAAGAAAGCGACAAAAAGGACCTGGGCAAAGAAAAAATCGCCGACAAGATATTTGAAATCGAGCGGCGTCTACTGATCAAGAAACGGGGCTAACCATGGCAAACAACGACAACCAGCGCGACCGACCCTGGCTGATGCGCACCTATAGTGGGCACAGTTCCGCACGGGCATCAAACGCCTTGTACCGCACCAATCTGGCTAAAGGACAAACTGGGCTTTCGGTTGCCTTCGATTTGCCAACCCAAACCGGTTACGACGCAGACAACCCCTTGGCGCGGGGCGAGGTGGGCAAGGTTGGCGTGCCGATTTCGCACATAGAAGACATGGACCAACTGTTCGATCAGATCCCTCTGGATCAGATGAACACGTCCATGACCATCAACGCCACGGCACCCTGGCTGCTGGCGCTGTACATCGGTCTGGCACAACGCCGGGGCATAGACGCCAAACTGTTAACGGGCACCACGCAGAACGACATAATTAAAGAGTACCTCTCTCGCGGCACCTACATTTACCCACCCGGCCCTTCCATGCGGATGATCGCTGACACGATCAACTACACGGTCAAACACGTCCCCAAGTGGAACCCCACCAATATTTGCAGCTACCACTTGCAAGAGGCAGGTGCCACGCCGGTTCAAGAACTGGCCTATGCCCTGAGCACGGCGACTGCGGTGCTCGATCGCGTCATGGCCGCAGGCGAAATTCAAGCCAGCGAGTTTCCGCAAGTGGTCGAGCGGATCTCATTTTTTGTCAACGCAGGCATCCGCTTCGTTGAAGAAACGTGCAAAATGCGCGCGTTTGGAGAGATGTGGGATGAAATTACCCGTACCCGCTACCACGTCACCGACCCCAAGCTGCGGCGCTTCCGGAATGGCGTGCAGGTCAATTCGTTGGGGCTGACCGAATCGCAGCCCGAAAACAACGTGCAGCGCATCGTGTTGGAAATGCTCGCCGTGGTGCTTTCCAAAAATGCGCGTGCCCGCGCGGTGCAACTACCCGCCTGGAACGAAGCGATGGGCCTGCCACGGCCATGGGACCAGCAATGGGCCTTGCGGATACAGCAGGTCATGGCCTATGAAACCGATTTACTGGAATACGGTGACATCCTGGATGGATCGCCGGTCATTGCGGCCAAGGTGGCTGAACTGATTGCCGGGGCCAGGGCCGAGATGAAAAATATCGAGGCGCAGGGCGGCATGATCGCCGCCATTGAGTCGGGTTATGTGAAGCGCGAACTGGTGCGCAGCCACATGAACCGCCTGCGTGCGATTGAGTCCGGCGACCTCAAAATCATCGGCGTTAACAGCTTCAAAGAGACTGCCGAATCGCCGCTCACACAGGGCGTTGATGGCGGCATCATGAAAGTAGACCCGGCCGCCGAGAGTGAGCAAATTGCGCGTTTGCGTGCGCACCGTGCACAACGCAACCATGCAGAGGTCACTGCGGCTTTGGCTGATCTGACCGCTGCCGCCAAAAGCAGTGAGAACATCATGCCCAGCTCCATCCGTTGTGCACTCGCGGGTGTGACCACTGGTGAGTGGGGCGACACCTTGCGCGCCGTGTTTGGCGAGTTCCGTCCGCCCACGGGAATAGACATTGCCATGAACGACGCGTCGACACTGGGCAACAAAGAAATCGTTTCCCGTATCCGCGAGCGCGTTAAAAGCACCGGAGCAGCCCTGGGGCGTCCATTGAAATTACTGGTTGGCAAACCCGGCCTGGATGGCCACTCGAACGGCGCAGAGCAAATCGCCGTGAAAGCGCGTGATGTGGGTTTCGAAGTGGTCTATGACGGCATTCGTCTCACACCCCAGCAACTCGCGCAGGCCGCACAAGAAGAAGGTGTACACATGGTTGGTTTGTCGATCTTGTCTGGCAGCCACATGGAGTTGATTGAATCCGTCTTGCAAGAGCTAAAGGCCCGCGACCTGGCCGATCTGCCGACCATTGCCGGAGGCATCATTCCGGTGGAGGACGCCGACAAACTGACAGCCCTGGGAATAAAGGCTGTTTACACACCCAAAGATTTCGACATGAACGCCATCATGGCCGACATGGTGGACATCATCCGCAAGACCCATGGCATGGAGCCTTTGGGCCCCATTCACTAAGTTTCTCGTACGACGGGTGCTATGACTCAGGACCGGTTCCCTGATCCGGAACGACTTGCGCAGCGCATTGTGCTGGGTGAGCGTGCGGCCGTCGCCAGCGGATTGAATCTACTGGACAACACGTTACCAGAAGCCCGTGCGCGTGCAGCCCGCTTACTGGCAGCTCTTTCTGGTGAGCGGTGGTTGACCGGGGGGCATATCGTGGGCGTGACGGGGCCGCCTGGCGTTGGCAAGTCTTCACTGCTTGCGGCGCTAATTCGAGAGTGGCGCGCCACGGGTAGGACGGTGGCCGTATTGGCAGTCGACCCGTCCAGTCGCCCTGAGGTCGGCGGTGGTGCCTTGTTGGGAGACCGCTTGCGCATTAAGAGCGCGGCGCACGACGATGGGCTTTTTATTCGCTCCCTGGCCAGCCGCAACCAGCTTGGTGGCGTGTCGACCGAGGTCTGGCCTATGACTTGGTTGCTGCTCACCTGCTTTGACTTGGTGGTCATTGAGACCGTGGGTGTTGGGCAGACGGAGATTGATATTGCCGATATTAGCGATACCGTGTGTTTTGTCGCCCAACCCGCCTCGGGCGACACCATTCAATACATCAAGTCCGGCATTATGGAAATACCGGACATCTTTGCCGTGAACAAGGCCGATATGGGTTCCTCTGCCAACAAGACGGCGTCCGACATTGGCCGCATAGGCTCGCGCCCCGACCGCCAGCACGACTGGGAATATCCGGTTTGCCTGGTTAGCGCTACGCACCACAGTGGCATCGACCAGCTTGTAAACCACATCGACCGGCACCGCGAATATCTGGCCGGATCGGGATCACTGGATTTGCTACGATCGCGCCACCAGCGCGGCTGGGTGCTGCGCCTGCTACAAGATGAATTTGGTTCATTCGGCATCGCGATTGCCGGAGGCCGCTCTGCGCTTGAAGCGCGCATGAGTGAACACCGGTTGAGTCAGTTTTCCGAGTACCAGAACGCCCGTAACGCCATAATTTCTCGATTCGTAAGCGCCGATTGATTTTTAACTATTTTTAATAAAGGAACCCACCCCCATGAGCAAGCAACTATATGACATCGGCGAACAACCGCCCCTAGGCTTTGTGCCCGAGAAAATGCATGCCTGGGTGGTGCGGGAAGAGCGGTTTGGCGATCCGCTCAAGGCGTTTCAAAAGGAGGTAATCGACGTCCCCTCCATCGCGGATGATGAAGTGTTGGTGTATGTCATGGCGGCCGGCATTAACTACAACAACGTATGGGCCGGCCTGGGTGTGCCCATTAATGTCATCAAGATTCGCAACAAGCAAGGCGAGCCGGAAGAGTTTCACGTCGGCGGAAGCGATGCATCAGGCATCGTTTACAAGGTCGGTAAGGATGTACACGATTGGAAAATTGGCGACGAAGTCGTGGCGCACTGCGGTATGTGTGACCTGAACTGCCCCACCGTTGTCGCCGGCGGGGATCAGATGTATTCGCCTACCTACCGCATCTGGGGCTACGAGTCCAATTTCGGCAGCTTTGCCCAGTTCACCCGGTTGCAAGGCCATCAGTTGGTCAAGCGCCCACAGCACCTAAGCTGGGAAGAATCTGCCTCCTACATGCTGGTGGGTGCCACCGCCTACCGCATGCTGACCGGCTGGAGCGAGCACCAGGTCCAAAAAAATGATGTCGTCCTGATTTGGGGTGGTGCAGGGGGGTTGGGCTCCATGGCCATTCAAATTGCCCGCGCCAAGGGGGCGATTCCGGTTGCCGTGGTGTCTAGCGACGACAAAATTGATTACTGCAAGCAACTGGGTGCCAAGGGCGCCATCAACCGCAGCAACTTCAATCATTGGGGGATGTTGCCGCACTGGAAAGACACGACCGGTTACAACGAGTGGTTGAAAGGCGTGCGTGGTTTTGGCAAAGCCATATGGGATGTGGTGGGCGAAAAACGCAGTCCGCGTATTGTGTTTGAACACCCTGGTGAGACAACAATTCCCTCCTCCATTTTTGTTTGCGAAACCGGGGGCATGGTGACAATCTGCGCGGGAACAACGGGCTACAACGCCACGGTTGACTTGCGCTACTTGTGGATGCGTCAGAAGCGCCTGCAAGGCTCGCATTTTGCTAATGACAGCCAAGCGCAGGGCTTTAATGAACTGGTTTTGTCGGGCGACATTGATCCATGCCTATCCAAGACGGTGGACTATGACGGCCTGCCACAGGTGCATCAGCTCATGCACGAGAACAAACACCCCCACGGGAATATGGCGGTCTTGATTGGCGCACCAGGCTTTGGAAAAGGCATCAACAAGCCAGAGTTGCGCAAGCGCACCAGCACCATTGCCGGTCATGATGACTGGGACGGAACTCGTGGCATTCCTGATGCGCTGCCGGATCAAGGTACTGACAACGAAGCCATGTCCAAGGTCTCCATGCACCTCAGCGTTGCGGATGTCATGCACAAGGGGCTCATTTCTTGTACACGCGAGTCCTCCATTGCGGACATTACCAAGACCATGATTGACAAGCATATCCATGCGGTCATCGTTATCGATCAAGACGAACGTCCTATTGGTCTGGTTTCTCAGTCCGACATCGTGATGGCCAGTCAGTCTAAAACACGCAATGAGCTCAGGGAATTGAGCGCAAGGGACGTGATGACGCATGGCTGCATTACCTGTGACTTGTCGAGCAAACTTGCCGAGGCCATCGCCCTGATGACGCGCCACCGCATCCATAGGCTGGTTGTGACTGACAAAAAGGATAAAAGCTCGAAGGGCGTGGGGCTCATCTCCATGACCGATGTCTTGTCGCATTACATCGGCTAATTCAAGCGCATAAAGGGGCCTTGTTATGTTCGAATCCGCAGAGATTGGTTATCGCATAGACAAGGCCCCCTACCACGAGGCCGTGCCCGACCTGCGCACGTCGTTGTTGCCCTTGCCAGCGATGCGATAAGACCGGTAGACTGTGCCTATTGCGCTATAGGAGCACCCCATGCGTGTCGCCTTGTTGGGTGCGGGCCATATTGGCCACACCATTGCCCGCCTTCTGTCTGGATCCGGGGACTACCAGGTCACCGTGCTCGACCGCAATCCGGCCGCCTTGCAGGCGCTGCGCGCGCCCAACATTCAAACCACCTGCATCGACACATCGGACGCGCAAGCCCTGCTAGGCGCCCTGCGCACGTCCGAAGTGGCCATCAACGCCCTGCCCTACCACCTGGCCACGTTGGTTGCGGCCCAAGCCTTGGCGGCGGGGTGCCATTATTTCGACCTGACTGAAGACGTCAACGCCACGCGCACCATCATGAAAATGGCCAAAGGTGCCAAAACCGCATTCATGCCGCAGTGCGGGCTGGCACCGGGCTTCATTGGCATCGTGGCGCACCACCTCACCAAAAGCTTCAGCAAACTGCACGAGGTCAAAATGCGCGTAGGTGCGTTGCCGGCATTTCCCACCAACACCCTCAAGTACAACCTGACCTGGAGCGTGGACGGTCTAATCAACGAGTATTGCCACCCCTGTGAAGCGATTCGCGACGGCACCATTATTGAGGTGCTGCCGCTCGAAGGCCTGGAACACTTTTCGCTGGACGGCACCGAGTACGAGGCCTTCAACACCTCCGGTGGTCTTGGCACCCTGTGCACCACGCTCAAAGGCAAAGTCCGCACGCTGGACTACAAAACCGTGCGCTACCCCGGCCACTGCGCCATCATGAAGATGCTCCTGCAAGAGCTGCAATTGCAGTTTGACCAAGAAACGCTCAAAGCCATTTTGCGCAAATCCATTCCTCTGACCATGCAGGATGTGGTGCTGGTTTTTGTCACGGTCAGCGGCGAGCGAGATGGCCAATTGGTGCAAGAAGTTTTTGCACGAAAAATATTTGCCGACCGCAATGAAGCCGCGCCCCTGAGTGCCATCCAGATCACCACGGCCGCCGGCATCTGCGCGGCGGTGGATTTGTTTCGCGAAGGCCGTTTACCGCAGAGCGGCTTCATCCGGCAAGAGCAAATCGCCTTGCCCGATTTTTTGGCCAACCGCTTTGGCAGCGCCTACCAGCAGTCGCGCCAAGTGGAGTCCATTGGCTGACCCGCAAACCGTGGCGCATCAGTCCCATTTATCGGAATGTCCCCATGCCAACGTCCCCACCCGCTCCCCTGTCCATTGATGCCTTAATGCGATCCCTGGGCGTGCCCCCAGCGGCTTACCAAGGTGGAGGGCTCAACACCGACTCCCCGGCGACAGGTGATGCCATCGGGCAGGTCCACGCTACACCGGTGGGCGACGTGGCTAGCGTGATTGAACGCTCGCACGCCGCCCACCTGCGCTGGCGCGTCGTACCCGCACCCCAGCGCGGCGAGCTGGTGCGCTTGCTGGGCCAGGTGCTGCGCGCGCACAAGCAGGCACTGGGGCAGTTGGTGACGATGGAAGTGGGCAAGGTCAGCAGCGAAGGCCTGGGTGAGGTGCAGGAGATGATCGACATCTGCGACTTCGCCGTGGGCGTATCGCGCCAACTGTATGGCCTGACGATTGCCTCCGAACGCCCGGGCCACCGCATGATGGAAACCTGGCAACCGCTGGGTGTGGTGGGTGTCATCACGGCCTTCAATTTTCCGGTGGCGGTATGGGCGTGGAATGCCGCGTTGGGCCTGGTGTGCGGCGATGCCGTCATCTGGAAACCGTCAGAGAAAGCCCCGCTGTGCGCACTGGCCGTGCAAACCTTGTTCGAGCAGGCCTGTGTGCAATATGGAAAGCCCGAATGGACGGCCGATTTGTCTTTGCTGCTGCTCGGCCTGGCCGATGTGGGAGAAGCCTTGGTAGACCACCCCCAAGTGGCCTTGGTGTCGGCCACCGGCAGCACGCGCATGGGCCGTGCGGTTGGCGCGCGCGTGGCGACACGCTTTGGCAAATCACTGCTGGAACTGGGGGGCAACAACGCCATCATTGTGGCGCCCTCGGCCGATCTGGACATGGCCGTGCGCGCCGTGGCGTTTGCAGCGGCGGGTACTGCCGGGCAACGCTGCACAACGGCACGGCGCTTGATTGTGCACACCGCTATTTATGACGATCTGATCGCCCGCCTGAAGCGTGCCTACGCCAGCTTCACCATTGGCCCACCCGAAGTGACTGGAACCCTGTTGGGCCCGCTGATCGACCAGGCGGCATTCGACGCCATGCAATCAGCGCTGGTGGCCGCGCGGGCACAGGGCGGACGGGTGACAGGTGGCGCACGGGTGTTGGAAGCCCAGTACCCCAAAGCCTATTACGTGCAAGCCGCGATGGTGGAAATGCCCGCACAAAGCGCCGTGGTGTGCCACGAGACCTTTGCGCCCATCTTGTACGTGCTGAAGTACAACACGCTGGCCGAGGCCATTGCGCTGAACAACGCGGTCCCACAGGGCCTGTCATCGGCTATTTTTACGACCGATTTACGGGAGGCAGAGCTTTTCTTGTCGCCCAGTGGGTCGGACTGCGGCATTGCCAACGTGAACATCGGCACTTCGGGCGCCGAGATAGGCGGTGCGTTTGGTGGCGAGAAAGAAACCGGTGGCGGCCGCGAATCCGGCACCGACGCCTGGAAGGCCTATATGCGCCGCGCCACCAACACGGTGAACTACTCCAGCGCCCTGCCGCTGGCTCAAGGCGTGCGGTTTGACATTTGACCAAGAGATAGTACAAGTGGGACTGCCCAGTACGCTATATTTTTAATAGCTGCTTGCGCTTATTACACGGGGGCTGTAGGGAATTTTTATTACTAATCCAGCCGCAGGGGCACGTACAGGCGTACTCCGTCGCGCACTACCAAGAGGGCCATGGAGTGCCCTGGTCGCTGGGCCTTTGCCAGCACCTGCTCAATGGTGCGCACCGCCTCGGTGTTGATTGCCAGCAGGCGATCACCGGACTGCACCCCCGCCCGCTCAGCCGCGCCGGCAACCTTCTCAATCAGTAGCCCAGCCA
>Ga0163144_10030208_pt1 | contig 10371 bp, 3 predicted proteins | sample OliLak19BULKMAT1_FD_123175 | JGI IMG/M metagenome (GOLD analysis project Ga0163144, IMG submission 123175) | Freshwater microbial mat bacterial communities from Lake Vanda, McMurdo Dry Valleys, Antarctica - Oligotrophic Lake LV.19.BULKMAT1 | ecosystem: Environmental > Aquatic > Freshwater > Lake...
ATTCATAAGGGCTGACAGTTTGTAGTGCATTTGCTTGGTCATCAGAGTATTGCATCCGACCAACAGAAAAATATCGCATACCTAATCCTATAGCTTGGTTGTCTTTTATTTTTTTGTAACCAGATAAATAACCTAGAAAAATATCGCTAATACCCATCGCTCGAAGCCAAGAAGTATAGGTCAAAGAAAGTCCCAAATCCTGTTCGGCAAAAGCCAAATTAGAGGCATTGAAATATAGGCTATTCGCATCGGCAGTAGTCACTATTCCAGCATCTCCCATCGCACTAGAGCGAGCGTCTGGAGTGATTCTCAAAAAAGGAAGAGCTGTGATAATTGTTTGTTCTTGTGTAGTTTGTGCTGTTGCATTGATAGAAAAAATTAAGCAAAATAGGAGGGCGAAAGTTATATATTTCATTTGATATTTTTTTAATTGAAAATTGAAAATGAATAATAATGGATAATTTTCCATTCTCCATTTAAAAAGGTGTTGCGGCGGGGATCCCCCAACCCCCACCGCCACCTTAAAAGTAAACCACTCATGCATCTTTTAAAGCAGGTTTTTTGGATGCCTGCTCTTTTGTATCAGGGGGAATCTGGTACTATTATTTCTTATTGAGCAATTTGTATTTTCGCTACTAAATTGCTGTTTTCTGTTTGTAATCTGACAAAGTAAATCCCATTGCTCAAGTCTCTTAAATCCAATGGAATCTCTTGCTGTATAGCTGTTTGAGAAAGACTTTGGTCGTTGTTTTTATAGACAATTCTTCCTAATTGGTCTGTAATACTTAGTTCGTAAAATGTGGTGTTATTGATGTTGAATGCCACCATTATAAGCCCGTTGGAAGGGTTGGGATAAACCTGTAAGGAAGTGCTATTATTTTGTGCTAATAGACTGGTAGTTGTTAGTATTGGAACGACTGATAAATTCAACAAAACAACACTATCACAACCATCCCAAGTCCACAAAGTATCTGAATAAGTGCCTTCTATGGTCAAACTATCATTGCCAAAAAGGTAGGTCTCGGAATCAAAAATAGTATCGTATAAAATCGTCGTTGTAACGGGATGAAGGGTTAAATTTAAAACTGCAATACTATCACAGCCTGCCACAGATTGGAGGGTATCGTAATAAAACCCATTGGTGTTTAGAATAGCATTCCCAAAAGTATAAGTTCTTGATGGACAGATACTAGCAGTTTGATAACTGCTCGCAGCAGGTAGAACAGTTAGGTTTAATTCTACGATGCTATCGCAGCCATTGAAAGCTTGCAAAGTATCAGAGTACAGACCAGTAGTTGTCAAAATATTTGCTCCAAAAAGATAACCAATGCCATCACAAATATCGGCAGTTTGGTAAGTAATATTTTGTGGTTTGACCACTAAGTTGCTTGTTAAAATAGAATCACAACCTTTTGAATTGGTCAAAATGTCTAGATATACGCCAGCATTTTTTTGATAATTTCCTGCAATAAGAACAGAATCGCCATGACAAATTTCAAAATTTTGACTGCTAAAACTATTGGCTTGTACGCCGACTTCAAATAGGGTAAAATCCGATGCACCATGTTCGTCTGTTGCCAATAACATACAATAAGTAGAACCCATATTTCCAGTCAACACGCCATTCAGGGTATAGTTAGAACCGCCCAAATGTGTGAAACTGATAGAAGTATTTAAAATACTAGGGTCTATTCCAAAGACAGAAAAACTGATAGAATCATTGTCCAAATCCTGTACATAAAGTGGAATAGAAAAACTGGTTGTATTTCCACAAAAAATAACATCTGAAGGTGTTGCCATTTCAGGAATTTGATTTGGAGTATGTTTCCACAAATCATTCAAATAACCTGAAGAAGAGTTAGTTGCAAAACCATAACCACCCATTAACCAAAAATTTCCATTGCTATCCACCCAGCTAGAGGCATTTTCTTTTGCACCAGGTTTGTTGGAAGGGGCTGGGATATTGATAGTGCCATAAGTCGCTTTTTGGTCTATTATATTATTGCCACCCATCCATATCCACTCATTTGAACTGGGATTGTATTGCCACAAATCATTGAGTTGTCCATAAGCCGCACTAACGGTGCGTCCATACCCACCAAATAACCAAAAATGTCCGTATTTGTCCACCCAAGTTACTGATTTCCAGCGAGAACTAGGCGTAGAAGCACCATAGCCCAAGCCAAAAGTACCATAGTTGGCAGGAACATGCACGGCATTTCCGCCTTTTATCCAAGTCCATTGATTGGTATTAATATTGTATTTCCAAACATCATTAAAATAACCATATTGGTTGTTGCCATTGTACCCATAACCCATCATGACCCACAGATTTCCGATGCTGTCTAGCCAAAAATTATGACCATAACGTCCACCAGGTGTATTCGCTGGGTCAGCTAGTCCTGGAAAGCCATAAACACCTTGTCTATTAGTCAATTGTTGGCCTTTTACCCATGTCCATAATCCTGTTGAGAGATTGTATTTCCAAACATCGTTTAGGGCACCATTTGCGCCGCTCATGGCACGACCAAAACCACCCATAAGCCAAATTTCGTTATTGTACAAAGAAAGAATACTAGAGTATCTGGCACCAGGCATATTATAAGGATTTGTTACACATTGAGTACCATAAATTCCATAAGCTCCAGTTGTGTTATTTCCACTAATCCATGTCCATGAATTAGTTGCTATTTCGTATTTCCATAAATCGTTCAAACATCCACTTGTACTGCTCGTTGCAAAACCATCTCCGCCCATCAACCATAAATTGCCATCGGCATCTATCAAACTTGCCGCTTCTTGGCGAGCACCAGGTTGGTTATTGGTATTTGCCACACCTTTTGTACCGTAAATTGCTGTTTGGTCAACGATGTTTTGCCCGTGCATCCACGTCCATTCTTTTGTATTGATATTGTATTTCCATAAATCATTTAGTTGCCCCATTGAGCCGTTTTTGTCGTAACCAAAGCCACCAAAAAGCCACAAATTGCCAGAAATATCGGACCAAGTAACGGCTGATTTTCTAGCACCTGGATTGTTGGTTGCGTGCGCGATACCTTGGACTCCATAAGTGCCAGGGTGATTGTTGGCATTGATTCCTTTTTCCCAAATCCAATTTTGTGCGTGGGTAGGCGAAAGGTAAAAAAACAAACAAAGAAGGAGGGCTTGATGTGAAAATGTGCAAATGTGAGTCGAAGACAATGAAATAAAATGTGAAAATGGTTTTTTGCTATGCAAAAAATTTATAGAATTATTTTGATGTGTAGATGTTTTTAAAATGCTGATAGGGGATTTCATTTTGATATAAATTTTAATAATGAGATAACTTTTTTAAGCGGTGCATGTTTAGCATTTTGTTCTTATTTTCAAATAGTTATAAACTATTCATAAACTGTTCAAGATGCTTGTTGTTGTATTTACATCTCAAAATTACCTCATTCTGAAACCCTAATCATTGACATTTGTCAAGAAGTGAAATTGGGGTGTTTTTTTTGTTTTTTTTGTAGAGACGCAATATACTGCGTCTCTACAAAAAAAACTATCGTGCAACAATCAATTTAACAATCTGATGCACAGGAGTATTATGAGCATTATGAGCATCATTAGCAGTAGTATAGATAGATGAAATTCTAACGAAATACATCCCAGACGGCATTTCTATGCCTTCTTGATTGACCCCAGCCCAAGTCCAGTTGTTTTGAGAATCGGCAGGCTTCGTGTTTTTGAAAATCAAGACCCCTTTGGTATCATATATTTCCATACAGACCTCTTGTGGCAAATCTCCATTTAATTCAAATTGAATTTGAGTTTGAGTGCTAAATGGATTAGGGAAACATTCCAAATTTTGAATGGCTTGGTTTGTTTGATCCACTCCAACTCTAAGTTGAGAAGGGACGACATTAAATTCTAGCCAAGCCCAGTTATTGGACAAAATTGTTTCGTTTTGCAACGGTTCTGTATAGCCGATCAGTACTTGTTGTCCAACCAATCCAATCAAAGGAATGTTAATTTGGATATTGGCAGAACCCGAAGGATGTAAAGTAGAAAACCCTTGTCCCAAAGTATCAGTACCCAAAATTGTGTATTTGACAATTGCTGTATCAATGGTGTTGAATCCCATATTCAACACTACCAAATCTATAATCATCGGTTGACTGTTGGTTGTTTGGTATTGGTCTATATAATTGTGATGAATCGCTAGTGCAATATCAGTAGTCATATTTCCATAAACTCTCCAATAATTTAGTTGCGCAGCGGTTTTGTGGATATGGTCTTTGTTGTTGAGAACCAATTGCAAATAAGGATATTGTTGTGCATCTATTGCTGTTAAATTCAAGGTATCAGTTGTTATATTGCTGTACAACAAATGTTTCATTCCAGCATGATCTATTGCCCACAAATCTACAGAAACTGAATCTCCATAAGATTCCAAATGACTAGCATTCCATTCCAATTTTTCCCAGATTTGAGCTGGACCAATCAATGGCGAAGTCATTTTGCCTTCGTACCAAGCTTTATTGGTGGCAGTATAAGCACTGGCAACTTCTGTTTTATTCAAGCCCACTTCTTCAGAAAAATAGGGGTGGTTTGGATAGCCTTTTTTATAAGCAATGGCATAAGAACGCAAAGGAGCAGAAATAACAGAGTCTATTTGATTAGCACCTTGAAGTCTAAGGTGTTGTATCAAATCTGTCTCCCAAGATTGTGCAAAAGCATTGTTTAAGGTGTATAAAATAACCAAATGCCCATCGGGGATACTATCTGTAACAAATCTAGAAAGGCTGCGTTGTCCTGCCATGGTGTTTGTCTCGAACAAAAAAGCGTAAGCTGTTCTATTGGCATCATCGCAGTTCAGGGCACCGTATTGACGACTGCCACCAGGCATTGTCCAAAGCTCTAAAGTATTGGGGTCTAAAACGGCAACATATACTCCGTTTTTGCTAGGACAACGGCATTTATCGACTTTGCTGCCATTTTGGTAAATTGCTAGGTTTTCATCATCCAAACCATTGGGGATAAAACCTGCTTTTGCGCTGATTTCGTACATCGTCGGATTGAATTGAAACAAAGGATTGGTACTCAAATGAAGTTTGTTGAAATCATCATCTTGGTATTGTTGTACATGAGATTGATTCCAGCCTTCGGTAGTTGCTGCAGCCAAGTAAACAAAAGAACTGTGCGCCCATTCGCTCATTTGCATATTTGCGTCCATTGCTTGCACTCTCCAGTAATATACTTTTTCATTTTCAAGGACGATATTGGGTGTCCAAGTCAATATATTTGAGCTGTTTACAGTTGCTTCTGTTAGCAAAAAAGGAGAATTAAAATTTTTGTTTGTGTCTATTTCAACATACCAAGTATAGGCTGTTTCAAAAGCATTGCTTGTCATGGCTTTTAGTGTGATAACTGTATCATTGATAATGGCATAATTTCTTGGAAATATTGGTGTTATAATAGGATTCCCTACCCAAACAGTATAATTCAACACGATATTATTTTGTTCTGCTGTTGGAGCAGGGCTTTCAGTATGGGCGTTATTGGCATCTACATGAATCGAAAATTGATTCAAACCAAAATCACCATGACCATTGATAGGAACAACTATTTCTACTTGACTTTGGTCTTTTGGAGCAGCAATCGTGATAAAAGAGGTATCTAGTGTACCCGCTGGGTGTTGGCGAACAATGCTGATAAGCAAAGTCGTATCCAAATATTGACCAAGATTATGAACATCTACCAAGAGTTTGAAATTGTTCAAATCCTGTGTAATAACTTCAGGCATCGTGCTGATATGGGTGGTATCAACTTGATAATCAGGCGTATTTCTATAATTGATTTTGACAGCTGGGTCGCCATGAAAAACCATGTATTGGCAACCCATTTGGTAAACAGGATTGAAAGCATAATTCGCTGTATTGGTAACATCTGCCAAAGATTTTTGCAATAATGTTCCGATGCCTTCGCCATAAGAATCACCATTCAAATGCTCATAAAATGCTCCACTCAAGGCAGAGGCGGCACTAATCGTAACAGCATCTACAAAAGAAACGTAAGCAGAGGCACCAGCTTCTTTTTCAAAAATAAACTCTTCGCTGATTAATTTTTTTTGCTGATAAATGGTGCCATTATAACAACCCAATGCCATGACCAAAGGATATTTATCTTTGTTTTTGTAATGTTTTGCATCTGCCAAATAATAGTCAAAACCTTTGACGCTACCGTGTCCAAAAAAAGTTACCATTGCCACACCATTGTTGACCAAAGAATCTATCATTTTAGAATTAGGAACATCAACATGGGAATCGTTGTCTTTGAAAAAAGAATGGACTTGTGCGCCAAATTTTCCGTTTTCCATTTTGGTTTCCATTGCCAATAAATGGCTTTTCAAAATACTTTGTTCCCAAGCATTTGCGCCACCACCTAGTTGGATGGTGCGTTTGCGCCAAAGTTGATTTTCGAGAGATAAACTATCCGTAGCAGATTTTTCCAACAATCTAACTTTGTTCAAATAATCCAACACTTCATCGCCTGTTTCTGCTGCTAAACGTCCCACAGGAATAGAAGGAACATCAGAACCAATCGGCGCAACCAAAAGATTGTCAGATGGAGGGAAACCAAAAGTTGGAACTAAATTATTGATAGCTGGATAAGTTCTGCATTCGGTATAAATACGGGCTTTGCCTATCAAGAAAAGATATTTTGGTGGCGTGTTTTGCCATGCTTGTTTGATATAGGTTGCAAAATTTTTGATAGCGATAGGATGGTTATAAATACCATAAGCAAATTGGTCGTACAATTGTTCAATAGACACAATAACAGGAGTATAGCCTGTAGAGGATCTATATACTGCGTATTCAAAAATAGGATTGTTACCTACTGAGCTAGTGAATAAACTAGGGTGTGTGATGATGATATAATTGCCTTGAGCAATGGTGTAATTTTCAAAATTTGCACGTTGTACTTGGTTGATAGATGTTTTGTAAATTTGGTTGGTCAAAACCAAATCTCTATCGTGTGCAGATGGAGGCAATTCTGCATATACTTTGCCGCCATTCCAAAAACAATGAATGCGCAAATTATTGGTTATATCGTATAGAAAAACGTCTTGTGTAGTGCTGATGCCTCCATTGAAATTTTCTATTTCTAAAATCTTTTTGTTGGTACCACCAGTTATTTTGAATTTGAAAATAGATTTTCCTTCAAAATTAAAACTTCTAGGATAGGTAATAGACACTACGCTGATCGATAATTTATCAGCAGCACTTTGCATGCCCTCTATTTTGACGATTGTGCTGCCTAAAGTTAGATTAGAATTAGTAATCTCCTCTGCGATATTCACGACAGAGTCGCCATAAAAAGTATTATATGTTGTTGATTGGCTTCCAATAGAAAGAGCAATTTGATGATTGGCTACACCATTTGAATAAGCTCTAAATCTTGCAGTAGAAGACGTTCCAGAAGGATAGATATGTGGTGTAGAAACGGTAATATTATTTAGTTTTTGAAAACTACCACCATAACCTTCGCCTTGTTCAAAAGTAGCATTGGACAAAACGTAAGCACCATAATTTCTATACACACCTCTATTCCAGGCATTACTAATGACCGTTTTACTTTCGTGCATATAATAAGTTTCTTTAGTGGGGGCACTATTGAAATTAGAAGTATGGTTTTGATATTGTTGGGTCATGCCGAAGGCATTCCAAGTCAAAAAATAGATTGCAGTATCTGAAATAAGACTGTATTCTGGATTCAATTGATGGGCGGGGTTCCGATACATATTTACATCCAGTTGTCCTTTGTTTTTTTCTGCATAAAATGCCATATACTGCACTTGACCATTGACAGTGTGTACATAAACAGGTACTTCTTGACCTTGGTAAAAAAGTTGAAAATTTTGAGGGGGGATTTGTGCCATTCCATTAATATCTCTCAACAATACTTGCTTGTCAATATGATAAAATCCGTCTTCTAGCACTTTTATTTTGTAATAACTTTGGCTATGGTCAATCCATTCATTTCCGAAAGTGCCATCGTGCATTTGAGCGAAAAGATTCGCAGATAAAATAGCAAAGAGTATGATAGTATTAATTGCTTTTGTTAGATGTTGCATGGTTGGTAATTTTTGTGTTATTTTAATTTTTGTTGTTAAACTTAAGTCAAAGGTAGGCTGCCTAGAATGGTCAGGCATTGACATTTATCAACAAAAAAGAAAATAGGATTTTTTGTTTTTTATATTCAGCGTAGAATGAACTTTTTATTATCACAGAGGTACGTCACTAAGTTCTTGCTATCGTTGTACAGAGGTTGTTTAAAATCGAACAAAATTTATTATATAATATTTATAATACAATAAAGTTTTGTAAAATAGCCCTGAAAGGGCGGTATTATAACCGCAGGGTAAAGCCCTGCGTATAAAACAAGAATGACCTAAGCCCTAAAAGGGAGAAATAACTTAGTAATCAAAGACATACGAAAAAAACATTACGCCCTTTCAGGGCTAAAATTTCATCATATTAATAAAAACACTTAATTTTGAACAACTTCACAATCATCAAAACAAGTTACATAATTCACAAAGTGTTATATTTTACTTTTAAAAACAATTACATATAAAAAAACAAGTGGTGTAGCTACAAAAAAAAGGTAACAGATACCATAGAGTGCCTGTTACCAAATGCTAATAAAACGCACTTTATATTGTTTTATAACATTACCCAGGGGTTTTTTAGTCGTTAGTCGTTAGTCGTAAGAAGTAAGTCGTAAGTCTTTTTTTAGTCATAAGTCATAAATTGATGTACTACAAGAACTTACGACTTACTTCTTGCGGCTTACTTCTCATAACACCACAAATCTTTTTATTTTTTCGCTAGTACCTTCTAACACGCGCAAAACATACACGCCTGTATTATAATTTGTCAAATCTACATAGAGATACTGCCTGCCGACTGTGGGGGCTTTGACGCTTTCTTGATAAATCAATTGTCCTTGGGGATTTCGAATTAAGATATGAGCTGCTTTGCCCGTGGTATTAAAGTTGATATATATACGATTAGATGCTGGGTTGGGCGTGATAATGATGTCGGTATCTAGGTCATAATCAACCGTAATCACTTTAGAATATAGTTCTTTTTTGTCTGCATCAATAAACAATAACCTATAATAGTGGATATTTTCCTCAGGACTCATATCGTAAAAAAAATCTTCATTAGATTTGGAAACACCAATGACTTCAAAAACTTTATTTTCTCCTGCTCTTTCTACGATAAAACTTGTTGCTTCGTGAGCCGTTGGCCATGTCCAAGATAAATTTATCTGAACGCCTTTGTTTTCGCCCATAAATTTGTCCAAGCCAATTGCCAAGATAGAAGATTGGGACTGAGAAATGATGGTTTGAATATTGGTAGATAGTAGCATTAAAATCAAGCAAAGTGATTTTATTTGAGGGACTATTTTATTTTCTGTTGTGTTCATCTGAAGTCTTTTCTATTAGGTAAGGAATGCTTTTTCACGTAGAACAAAGATACTCGGGTTTGTAGCAGGGAACATTACATAATTATTGAAACAAGTTGCATAGTTCACAGTGCATTATGTTATTGTTATGTAAAACAAGTGTTTATGAATACTTAAAATAGACATTTATATAACGTACAAGCAATAAAGCGCAAAAAAAAGTAGGAAGCGCACAAAGCACCGCCTACTAAGTTTTTGTATTACTCATTTTGTTTTGTTTTGTTTTCACTTAGAGAACAACAAATTTCATAGTTGTTGCACGAATCCCCTCTACTACTCTCAACAGATACATTCCAGCATTATACTCTACCAAATCAAGTTGAAAATGTTGCACTCCGCCTTGTTGGCTTTCTACGCTTGTTTGCTGAACTAAACTGCCTTGTTGGTCAAAAATCATTATTTGTGCAGCATTTCCTTCCATATAAAAACCAACATCTATAAAAGTGGTCGCAGGGTTGGGGACTATTTTCATTTCTTTGCTTAAATCGTGTTCGATGGCGATGATTTGAGAGTACATTTCATTGCCTGCTGCATCATAAGCCAGTAGTCTGTAATAGTGAACTGTTTCTTGGGGGTTTTTGTCCAAGAAATTAAGCTCACTAGCTGTCCCAAGTGGTGTGAAAATGCCATTTGCGCCAGCTCTTTCTACGATAACATCTATCTCTTGGGCTGGGTTTAACAAATCCCAGGATAATTCAATATACGTTCCTTTGTTCTCGCCTCTAAAATCTGCCAATCCCATGGATAAAAGCGAATTCGACTGCCCAAAGGCAATTTGCAAATGCATCAAAAATAGTACAAAAAGGATGTTGTACAATTTTGCGTTTCTGGATGTGATTTTCATTGTTTTCATGTGTA
>Ga0163144_10030209_pt1 | contig 10371 bp, 6 predicted proteins | sample OliLak19BULKMAT1_FD_123175 | JGI IMG/M metagenome (GOLD analysis project Ga0163144, IMG submission 123175) | Freshwater microbial mat bacterial communities from Lake Vanda, McMurdo Dry Valleys, Antarctica - Oligotrophic Lake LV.19.BULKMAT1 | ecosystem: Environmental > Aquatic > Freshwater > Lake...
CGGGGAAAAACGCAGCTATGGCGATAGAGGCTCTAAATCAAGTTCTTTTTCTAAGGAAAGATTTACCAATCCCAAACGCAATACATCAAGCTATTCTGATAGAGATAATTCATCTAAAGAAGGGGGTGAAAAACGCAGTTATAGTGATAGAAATAATTATACTAAATCTTCTGATGATAGATTTAAAGGCGATAAACCCTATCAATCAAAAGATAATAAGCGAGAAGAGGGAAGCAAAGGAGAGTATAAGAAATTGCCTTATGATGAATCTAAGTCAAGCAAATTTTCTCAAAACTCAAGCCAAAGAAACCGTCCAGAAGGTTATAAAGATACTCCTAGGTCTGAAAGAGAGCCTCACAAATTCATAAAGAAGCCTTTTGATAAGGATAGAAATATGAATAGTAATTCTCCAGAATACAAAGGACTAAAGGATCGACTTCCTCAGAATGTAAGAAATAAAATAAAAGTTAGAGAGTCATTGCGTCTTAATCAATTTATTGCAAAAGCAGGCGTTTGTTCACGCCGTGAAGCAGATGATTTGATTAAAGAAGGACACATCAAGGTAAACAATGAAGTAGTAACCGAAATGGGCTACCAAGTCAAAAAAACAGATAAGATTTTTTATAAAAATACACGTCTTCACATAGAAAAAATGGTCTATGTGTTGCTCAATAAATCTAAAAATCACGTAACGACCACAAGCGATCCAGAAGAACGAAAAACGGTACTTGACCTCGTAAAAGATGCTGCTACGGAGCGAATTTATCCTGTAGGTCGCCTTGACCGCAACACAACAGGACTGATTTTGCTGACCAATGATGGAGATTTAGCACAAAAACTAGCACACCCTTCTAATAAAATTCCTAAGATTTATCAGGCAGAATTAGATAGACCGATTCTCCAAGAAGATTTTGATAAGTTGTTTAAAGAAATAGAATTGAAAGACGGTCCTGTTAAAATTGACCAGGTGGCAGTGGTTACAGCAGATAATAAAGTGCTCGGTATAGAGATTCACTCAGGAAGAAACCGAATCATTCGCCGTATATTTGAGCATTTGGGTTATGAAGTGGTCAAACTAGACCGCACAGCATACGCTGGATTAGATAAAAAGAATATAGGAAGAGGCGAATGGAGATATCTTACTGAAAAAGAAGTAATAAGAATTAAATATTTTATTTAATTTTAGGGTTAAATAAAGAGAGTTATTGCTTTTCAGTGGGTCGTGTCTTCACGACCCACGAACCATTGCTTATGTTTTTATAGGCAATTGATAATAAGTAAAATGCAAAAAATAAACTAATCATCATTAGTTATTAAAACGTTCATTATCAGATAATTAAGAACTCATAGTTCATAACTTATCTCATAACTCACTAAAACATCTTATAGCCATTATTTAATATTTCATCTATGTATATTTACTTAAGAAAGAATACACCTTATGTTTTGCTTATATGCTTTGCTCTGACAGCTTGCAGCACTCCTTTCAAGAAAGCTAAAAAAAGTTATGACCAAGCAAAATACCAAACTGCCATTAACCAGTTTGAAGACGTTCTCAAAAAAGGGGATGTACCTGCCAAAACCAATGAGTATGTTGCCGAGTCATACCGACAGTCAGGAAGAATCAGTCAAGCTGAACCTTACTATAAAGCAGCTTTGGATGCCAATTCTAGTGAAGATAATGTGAGATTTTATTATGCACAAGCCCTCAAAGCTAATGGCAAATACGAAGAAGCCAAGCAAGCATTTGAGCGATATGCTAATAGTGGAGGCAATACAGACTTCATTAAAAGAGCCAAACAAGAAGTTAAAAACTTAGGAAGCATCAATGATTTACTCAATCAAAAAAACTATTTTCGTGTAGAAAACTGTACAGGTGTAAATTCTGAAGTAGATGAATATGCCCCAGTAATGTATCAGGATAGATTACTCTTTAGTGCCAATCGTAAAAACGAAGTGTACGGTGGCACAGGACAAGGTTTTTCTGGAATATATGGCTTTGACTTTGACAAACAAGAAAACTGTACGGGATCTTCAAATATTTTTAGTCCACAACTAAGCCTTTCCAATGCCCATGAAGCTTCACCTACTTTTGCTAGAGATGGAAGTTTTGTGGTATTTGCTCGCAGTAGCACAGGCGAAAAAGGTGAATCTGATGAAGTAAACTTATATATTGCTCGCAACACGGAAGCAGGCTGGTCTGACAGTGAGTTACTTCCTTATCCTGTCAATATCAGTGAAAAACTTTATACTGAAAGTGGTGTTGAGCAACTTCGTGGGAGCAAAGGAGAATACTGGACTGCTTGCCCAAGCATCACACCTGATGGCAAACGTCTTTACTTTGCTTCTAACCGTCAAGGAGGATATGGCGGAACAGATATTTGGGTAGGAGACATCAACTCAGGTGGACGTGTGAGTAATATTCGTAACCTAGGAAATACCATTAATACGGCTGGGGATGAATTTTATCCTTATGTATCAGACAATGGAGAGCTTTATTTTGCCTCTACAGGGCATTCAGGTTTTGGAGGTTTAGATATATTTGAGGCTGTACGTACAGATGGCGTTACGACTATCAAGAACCTAGGAATGCCTATCAACTCCTCTGCCAATGATTATGGATTGGTTTTTAAAGATAATCTAAGTGGTTATTTTGCTTCTGACCGTGAGGGGGGCAAAGGACTAAGTGATGTTTATACCTTTATAGATGAAACTCCTGATATTAAAACGGTTAATTATTTCTTAGCCATAGAAGTAGTAGGAGTAGATCCTGCAAATCCTGAAGTAGAGTATCCTCTACCACAAGCTCAAATAGGATTTTTTAAAGGAACAAAGTTGAAGAGGGAAGATAAACTCAATGACTTTACAGCCAATGAACAAGGCAAAACAGATAAGTTTCCAGTAGAATTACAGACAGATTACTTAGCAACTGCAAGTGCAGGAGCAGAGTATTTCAAAAAAGACGAAGAATATACCACAAGAGGTAAAGCCATTTCACAAGAATTTTTAACAAAGCAAGACACAGATACTACACTTATGATGAAGATTGTACTTCAAAAAATAGTAGTAGGCAATCCAGACGAATATGAATATGGAGGAGAGCTAGAAATTAATTTTGGCTTTAACAAATATGATATACGTCCAGATGCAGAAGTAATTCTCAATGAATTTGCTATTTTCTTAAAAGAAAACCCACAAATCATTGTAGAGATTAGCTCACATACGGATGCTGTAGGTTCTGATGAAAATAACCTTATTTTATCTCAAAGCCGTGCTCAATCTACCGTAGATTATCTCATAAGCAAGGGAATAGATTCTGCAAGACTGACAGCCAAGGGCTACGGAGAACAAAAACTCAAAGTAGATATACAACAAGCAAGTGAAGAAAACCGTCGCTCTGAATTTAGAGTAATAGGGATTAAGAAGTAATTGCTTATATAAGCGATGAGTTATTTTAGTAAGATTTTAATAATCAAATCTTTATAACAAAATCAAAATACAAACTAATTTTGAAAATCTACTTAATATAAATTTAGCCCTTCCAAGTATTGAAGCTTGGAAGGGCTATTTTAAATTTAGATAATCTCGTCATTGCCTATGTTTCCACAAACAATTTTATAAATTTAGATAATCAAATCTTTAAAGAGAATCACTGGCAGAATCAAAATACCATTATGGAAAGCATGCAGTAAGACAGCATAGACAAATCCAAAACGTATCCTTAAATATCCTAAAATAAAACCCAATAATATCTGAGGCAATACCAATATAGGAGCAAGCAAGGTAAGTTTCCAAACAGGTAAATTATAATTGCTGATATGAGCCAAGCCAAATATCAATACCGAAGCATAATACAAAACCCAAAAATGTTGCTCCCAGAATTTTTTTAAAACCTTAGTAGCATGTTCAGGCTGTAGGTATAGACCCACTAACCCTAAGAATATAAAAGCAAATACACCTGAAACTATCCAAAGTGATACACCTTCATTTCTAGGAATAAAAAACAAAGCCCCAGCCAAGATAGAAGCAAATAAAGTCAGCGTATGAAACCTCAAAAACAATCTAAAAATAGTTTCTTCTAACAATGGAGCTAGTATTGCCACCATAAAAAACAGCACCAAAGGGGAAAGCGTTTTGAGCAATTCTTTAAACTGATGTTGGTCATCTAAGGAAGAACCCACAACCAAACCCATTATAATTAGTGCAATTGTCATCAGTCCAAAATCTAAGACCAAGGCGTAGCCCAAGGTTTTGATAAGCGTAAGCCAGCTAAAAGGAATAGCTTCTTTGAGCGTAGGTTTGATGGCAAAACGAAAAGCTTCATTCATAAACTCAGAAAAAGTTAAAGAACTTATTACAGGAGTGGTACTAATTGGGAGAGTTTCTTCATCTTCTAAATTTATTTCTTCCATTATATTCGTTTACTTTAACTTCAAATTTACTGTAAAAGTGGATTTAATAAGATTAAGTTTTTATTTTTGAATAAAATAATTTCAAAAATTATACATTTAGTGATTAGAATCAATACCGCAGCACCTAAAAAATCTACCAGTTCAGTCCTTATCATCTACACTGGGGGGACATTGGGTATGACTTATGATGAAGTAGGTAAGCACCTTCGCCCTTTTGATTTTTCGCAAATCTTAGAGAAAGTGCCTGAATTAAGCCAACTTGCTTGCGAGCTAACGGTCTATTCTTTGCCTGAGATTATAGATTCTTCGAATATGCACCCATGCCATTGGATAGAAATGGCTAATATCATTCGAGAAAACTATGATGATTATGATGGATTTGTAGTCTTGCATGGCACTGATACGATGGTTCACTCTGCTTCTGCACTTAGTTATCTACTAGAAAATCTTGCCAAACCTGTTATCTTTACAGGAGCACAGCTTCCTATCGGGGCTATCAGGACAGATGCCCGCCGAAATCTCATTACTTCTATCCAAGTAGCCGAAGCCAAGATAGCAGGCAAGCCTATTGTACCAGAAGTGTGTATATTTTTTAATGATTTGCTATTAAGAGGCAATCGATCTAAGAAAGAAGAAAGTGCTAATTTTGATGCGTTTCAGTCAGAAAATTATCCTAGCCTTGCCAAAGTAGGGATTCATATCTCTTACTTTGATAGCATCATTATGTCGTCCCCTACTCAAGCCCTTAAAGTACATCAAGCACTTGATGAGAATGTAACCATTCTAAAGCTTTTTCCTGGCATCAGTTCTGCCGTAGTAAAGTCAGTACTAAGTATCAAAGGTTTGAAAGGAATCGTCTTAGAAACCTACGGCTCAGGCAATGCACCCACCGAAGCTTGGTTTTTGGAACTTATCCAAGAAGCCATAGACCATGGACTGACCATTCTCAATGTCTCACAGTGTCTAGGTGGACAAGTATTACAGGGGAGATATGAAACTAGTACAGCACTCGCAAAAATGGGTGTCATAGGAGGAAGTGATCTTACTTCGGAGGCTGCGATTACCAAATTGATGTTTTTACTGGCACAAAACCTAAGCAAAGAAGAACTTGCCCAGCAGCTTTCTCATTCACTCAGAGGAGAACTCACAGAGATATAAAGAAAAATCCCTAAAATCATGAAAATGTAAAGCCTTTCTATTAGTTTTGCGTTTGCTTTATTAAACAAGCCAAAGGTTTTATGTATTGAGAGGTGGCCGAGCGGTTTAAGGCGCACGCCTGGAAAGCGTGTTTTTTGGTAACAGGAGCGAGGGTTCGAATCCCTTCCTCTCAACTACTTTAATAAACCCTTAAAATTAATTTTTTAAGGGTTTATTTTTTGACTTCAAATAGCTATTTCTAGTTGGAAGTAGGATTTCAACAGCCTTATAAGAATCTATTAACTCATCGTATTTCTTCATCAAATAAGAAATTTTCATTAAAAAAAGGATTCAATCTTGAACAATTCTTAAAAAATGCTTAATTTTAGTTAAAAGAATACAAATTAAACTTAATGATATGAGTGAAGGAGTACAAACTGTTCATCGTCCACAGGTAGGTGAGGATGTATTTATTGCAGATAATGCTACTTTGGTAGGGCGTGTAAAGGTAGGTAATCAATGTTCTATCTGGTACAATGCCGTGCTGAGAGGAGATGAGGAAGAAATCATCGTAGGTGACCGGACAAATATCCAAGATGGTTGTATCTTACACGCAGATATCAATGAACCTACAGTAATAGGTAAAGAATGTATCATAGGACACGGAGCGATTATCCATGGTGCGAGTATAGGAGACAACACACTAATAGGGATGCGAGCTACAGTTTTGAATAGAGCTAAGATAGGGAAGTTTTGCTTGATAGGAGCACATGCACTTGTAACTCAGGATATGGAAATTCCTGATTTTTCGGTAGTGATGGGTATGCCAGGCAAGATAGTCAAAAAGCTATCAGAAGAACATGCTCAGATGTTTAGAGATGGAGCGATTACCTATATAGAGTTGGCTCAAGCATATTTGGATGGACAGTTTGAAAAGTTTTAATTTACTTCTCATTTTGGTATGGTAGTTTATATCTCCAAAAATTGTTTAATTGATTTTACAACATCCAAATCCTCACAATGTCTGAATTGCCTGTGAGGACACAGGCAATGACAGATAGGAGAAGCAACCTAGCCCACGAATTTATTCATGGGTTTTTTTATTTTGAGATAAATAGAAAATCCGCACCAGGGTCGTTTTGTCCAAGCTGACCAAGCAGAGGGTTAGGCGTTATTAAACCTACAAACTGCATAATCTCTCCCATAGTAAGTACTCCGTCGATACCTCCACCACTTCTGAATGCTTCTAATAAGCGACGACAAAAAGGTGAATGTTGTCCTGGTCTTCCATCAGGCACATATTCTTTGCCGCCAGAAGTGAGATAAATACGAGAGTTAAGGCTCATTTTTTGACGAATAAGCTCTTCACGATCAGAGTCAAAAGTGCGTTCTGCACCTCTCATTGCTATCATAGGATCGATAGTGCCTCCAAAACACACATCCATAACCAGCAATACGTGTTTGCAACTAATGTTATTGATATAAGTACGTAGGTTAGAGTGTGCGATGTAGCTAGACTTAGACTCATCATTAAAATCTGAATCTTTGGCTACTACATATCCTTCTTTAAACACCTCATCAAACTGACCATGACCTGCAAAGAAAATCATCAATTGATCATTAGGACCATATTTTAGCTGGGCATATTCCTTGATTTTGAGTAAAACTTGATTCTTATTTAAGTTGGTTTGGACATCTACTTCATAGCCATAGATTTCTTTTAAATCTTTGCCAAGTGTTTGTGCGTCAGGGATAGGGTTGGCTAAAGGAGACCAAGATTCGTATTCATTGGTAGCAAACATCAAAGCTCTACGAACACCACCTGTTGGGTTTTTCTTTTCATTTTTATCAGCAGTGAGAGGCTTTTGAGGAACTTTATCTATCTGAAAAGTAGTTTTGCTTTCATTTCCACGGCTATCTACGGCTCTTACTGTGATGTAATTATTTCCTTCCAATAAGACAGTCTCACCATCAAAATTTCCATCAGCTTGTAGGCGTGCAGGGTTTCCATTGATTAATACACTTACTACACCACTTTCATCTGTGGCTTGCCCTATTACCGTGATTTTATCAGTAGATTCTACCACGATGACACCACGGCTAGAAGCTACAGGAGCAAATACACGCAACACAGGAGCTGTTTTATCTATTTTTTCTCTATCAAGGCTTGCAATGAGTTCATTGACGGCAATATTATTTTTGCCTTCACGGCGAGCTAAATTTTGTGCTTTTCGTGCGGCATCAGAGGCAGAAGTAGTTTTTCTGAGCTTAAATAAAATCTGTGCATAAAGTAACTGATGTTCATAAGTTTCTTCAAGTTCTAAAGCTCTATTTGCCCATATTTCAGCTTTCGGATTAAGTCTTTCTTCCTCATGATATTGCTCTTCTTTAGCAGATGCATAGGTCTGAGAAGCGATAAAGTAGTAATCATCTGCAGTACGTGCTTGCGATAAGTAGTGCTGAAAATCATATTCATGTCTGTCAGTTTCTTTCAGATTATAAGAAGCAATTCCTCTAATAACATAAGCTTTTTGAAAACGGCGATTGTGCAGAATCACACGATTTGCATCACGTTGAGCTTCTAAATCACTGCCAAGTGTGATTTTAAGCATGGCTCTTCTAAAATAAGCTTCGGGGTTGTAGGGGTCTAAGTTGATAGAAGTAGTATAATGCTCAATAGATTTGTCTTTTTCATCACGTTTAAAATAGTAATAAGCCAGATTGAGGTGATGTGTTGCTTCATTGGGACTAAGGTTGACTGCTCTATTAAGATAATCATAAGCCTCTTCATGTTTTCCTTGATTTAGATAAACCAAACCCAATACGCTTAATGCAGGTGGATAAAGGCTTTTAAGTTTAAAAGCTGATTTACAATCTTCTTGTGCTTGTCCGTAGCGAGCATCTTTAAGATTAGCAATGGCTCTTTCTACATGAAAATCGGGATTATTTCCATCAATGGAGATAGCTTTACCTAAATCCCATAGAGCCATACTGTTATCTTCAAGCATTAGTTGAGATTTGCCACGCCAGTAATAATTAAGAGCAATGCTTGGAGCAAGTTGGATAGAAACATTAAAATCTTGGAGTGCTTCTGGATAGCGACCTATTTTATAATAAGCAAGCCCACGCAAATAATAAGCATCCTCTGACTTATTATTTAGCTTTAGTGCTTTCGAGAAATCTTCTATAGCTGCTGTAAAGACACGTGCCTCACTTTTTTGTTTGCCACTTGTAATATAATCAGCCACCGTTTGTGAATAGGTAGGAAAAAATGAAAGGGAAATTAACACAATTATCCCAGTGAATTTAATTTTTGTTTTTTTTGGTATCATTATATTTATAGTTTAGTCAAAGATATCTTTAGCAATAATTATTTGCAGGGCTTTTTTGTGCTTATCTAACGCTCTACAAATCGTAAAATTTCATTAAATTTTCCTTTTAAAAAGAGGGAAAAACATATTTTCATTTGTAAAGACTAAATTATCCCTTTTTTTTGAGAAAAATGATATAACTATTTATATTTATTACATCATTCTATATTTACTCAAAAAGTATCACTTAGGTTGTAAGTTTCTCTACATTTCATTCCAAATCTCCCAAGATTTTTCTGCTTGTAGATGTAACATCTCTAATCCTCCTTTTATTTTTGCCTCTGCTTCTAGTCCTTTTTTTAGAAAAAGAGTGATTTCGGGATTATATATTAGGTCGTAGAGCAGATGCTTTGGAGTCAAAAAATGATAAGGCAAAGGAGGGCATTCATCTATCTTAGGATACATTCCAAGAGGAGTTGTATTGATAATTAATAAATGGTTTCTCATAATTTGCTCATTAACTTGCTCATAAACAGTCTGATAAGAGTTGTTACTATTCCTAGAGACAAGCATAAATTCAATATTAAGTGCTTTGAGTGCTGCTTGTACTGCTTGTGATGCTCCTCCTGTGCCTAAAACCAATGCTCGAAACCCTACAAAGCTATGAAGGTTATTATAACTTCTCATAAAATGTGTGAGAGATTGTAAAAATCCATAATAATCAGAATTATATCCTATTAGTAAGCCATTTTCATCTATCTTAATGACATTAACTGCTCCGACTGATTGTGCAGAATGTGATAGTTTATCTAAGTAAGGAATGACAGCTTTTTTGTATGGTATTGTAACATTCAAGCCTTTTATAGTAGAATTATTACTTAGTAGTGTTTTTACATCCTCAATTTTTTCTAGTTCAAATAACTCATATTGAGCGTTTTTTATGTTCTCTTTCTCAAATTTTTCAGTAAAATACCTTTTAGAAAAAGAGTGAGATAATGGGTATCCAATCAATCCGTAGAGTTGCATAAAGATTTTTTATTTTCATTTATTATGGACTCTCTAATCTAATCAGAATAAATGGATTTTTTATTTTCGATGCCTAAATATTTGCTGTTCTTGATTTAACAGAGATATATTACTCCTTAGGTTGAGCTGATTTACCTAGATAATTTATACCATAGACCAACACAAAGCCTACTATAGCAAATAAAACAGCAAAAATCAAATGTGATTCGTTTCCTGTGATGGTTTCATAACTTTGAGGAAAGAGATTTTCTTGGGTAAGAGGCTTTATTTCACCGTGTCTGTCAGTATAAGTAGTAATGGCGTGCTTCCAAGGCCATACTTTATTGAGCGAACCTATCATAATACCTGTCAAAAATGCCATAGTAAGTACTTGGTACTTGCGAAGTAACCAGTGAATGACGTGCGAAAAAGCAAGCAATCCTATCAGACAGCCCGCAGAAAAAGTAACTATTATCCATAGGTTAAACTCTTTGAGAGCCGTTAAG
>Ga0163144_10030211_pt1 | contig 10371 bp, 8 predicted proteins | sample OliLak19BULKMAT1_FD_123175 | JGI IMG/M metagenome (GOLD analysis project Ga0163144, IMG submission 123175) | Freshwater microbial mat bacterial communities from Lake Vanda, McMurdo Dry Valleys, Antarctica - Oligotrophic Lake LV.19.BULKMAT1 | ecosystem: Environmental > Aquatic > Freshwater > Lake...
CATTGTTGACGAACGCACGCGCCACGCCAGGTCGGGCGAAGCATTCGATGATCTCGTCGGCAACACTGCCGGCCACTGCTGCCATCGGCGTAATGAAATGCGGAGCATGGACAGCACACGCTGTCACCATCCGCCGCGCCACCGGGCCGTCGACAAGGCACATCGCGGAAATCGGCGCGCGCAGTGCCGCAAGCTCCCGCACCAACTCACCCAACACCTGCTCAAACCTGGCCCACGCGTCGGCACGGGCCTGCGCCACAGCCGCCGCTTCGCCCCATGCCTCGATCACCAGGTCTATCGGACCATGCCGCCAATGCTCGCGGCCTGGGGCAAGAATCTGGCGTTGCGGTGCCATCATTTCGCTAACCCACCACCGGCTTTTCGCCGATCGGCCACGGATTGCGCACATCCTGCTGCATCAGGCGGAATTTCTCGCAGGCCAGCACGTCCTCGATGCGCCGCACCCGGTGCATGTAGCCGCCCATTGCCTGATAGTCGGCAAGTTTCATGACGAATTCGATCGGCGCCACGATCGCCGGGGTTGGCACGTAGCCGAAGGAATTGTCGGGCATGCGCATCACGTCGACCATCATCATGATGCCGCCGCCCGGCCACACATAGGCCGGCGCACCGCCGGCGGTGACATTGGTGAGCAATTCCTTGATCGAGCGCGTCAGGGCGATCGGGTTGTCGGTCACCCCGGCACGCAGGGAACCGCCGGCGCCGCCCAGGAACAGCACCGTGCACAAGGCCGGTTCGCAGTTCTCACCGATGCGGTCGACCACCTTTTGCAGCGCGGCCGGCATCGCCGCAGGCACGAACTGCAGTTGGTCGCCGAGCACGAAATAGGCGTAGTCCTCGCCGGTGGTCGAGACGAACAGCACGCGCATGCCGGGCCGTGCGACCTTCTCGTCGACCCGCTCGATGATGCCAAGCGGGTCGGTGATGTCGGTGCCGCCCCAGCCCATGCCGGGATTGGCCACCTGGAAGTAGCGGCCCGGCGTCGACTTCTTGCCGCGAATGCGAATCCCGGAGGGCTGCATGTCGATGTACTTGCCGGCCTGATGCTCGGTGAGCACACCGGTGATGTGGTCATCCACCACGATCACTTCGTCGACATGATCCTTCCACTGCGGCGCGAAAATGCCGATGGTGGCCGAGCCGCAGCCAACCCGCATGCGCTTTTCGACAATGCCGTTGATGACCGGCGGCTTGCCGGCCTGCACCACCAGTTTCGAGCCGCCCTCGATATCGAGTTCGACCTGCTTCTTGTTGCCCAGGTCCAGCATCACCTGGCAGGTCACCTTGCCCTCGCGCTTGGAACCACCGGTGAGATGATGGACCCCGCCCAGCGAAAGCATTTGCGAACCATACTCGGCGGTGGTGACATGCCCGACCACCTCACCGTCATGGCGCACGCTGGCCTGTTCCGGCCCAATGTAGCGGTCGGTGTCGATCTTGAGCTTGAAGCTGCAGTAACTGAACACGCCTTCGGTAACCACCGTGACGGTATCGACTCCCCGGTGCCTGGCGGCAACGATAAACGGCGCCGGCTTGTAGTCGGGGTATGTGGTCGTAGCGCCGATGCCGGTCACGAACACCGGCGTTCGCTCGGCATCGATGGGCGGATTGTCGAGCGGATTGCCGTCCCACGGCTTGCCGTCGAACGCCACCAGTTCGCCCTGGTCGTCGAGGGTGCGGGCGGTCAGCACCAGTGGATCGAGTCGCGTCAACACGCCCTTGAAATTGGCATAGCGCTCGCAAGCGCCGCTGCGCCCCTCGCTGATATTGCACAGCACCGGACAGGCGTTGCAGATGATCTTGCCGCCCGCTTTGGGCTCCGCAGGCGCGGCTTCAATGCCGGTGGTGGGGTCGGCGTGGGTGGTGCTCATCACAAGACCTTCATATGCATGCCGCCATCGACATAAAACGCCGCGCCGGTATTGAAAGGCAGGGCGCGCGTGGCCAAAGCGGCCACGGTCTTGCCGATGTCCGCAGGCTGCCCCCATCGTTTGATCGGCGTCAGGCCCTCGGCGATCAGCTTGTCGTAGCGCGCCTTGGCCGGCTTGGTCATATCGGTTTCGATGATGCCGGGACGCACCTCATGGCACATGATGTCGTCGCCGGCGAGGCGCTCGGCATAGAGTTGGGTCATCATTGTCAGGCCGGCCTTGGAGATGCAGTACTCGGCACGGCTGGGACCGACGATGGCCGCATTGACCGACGATATGGTGACGATCGCGCGCGGCGGCGCATCGGCTTCGCGCTGCTCCGCCAGCATGCGCCGCGCCACTTTCTGCGTGAGGAAAAAGGTGCCGCGCAGGTTGGTGTCGAGCAGCCGGTCATAGCTCTCAGGCGCGGTTTCCAGCATGTCGCCGCGCACCTTGACCTGCACCCCGGCGTTGTTGACCAGCACGTCGAGCGTTCCAAACAGGGACCACACCTGGTCAAGCATTGCGTCATGCGATTCGATGGCGGCGATGTCGCCCAGCACGAACTTCGCGCGCCGCCCTCTGGCTGCGATGGCTTCCAGGGTTGCGCTGGTGGCGGCGTCGAATTCAATGTCGTTGATGACCAGATCAAAGCCGGCATCGGCCAGGGCATAAGCGATGCCGCGGCCGATGCCGCGGCGTCCGCCGGTGACAAGCGCAACGGGACTACGCGCAATCATGTCACGCCCACCTTCTTCAGCAGCTGGCGCAAGCGGTCAGGCGTACAGGGCGCGAAATCGACGCGTACACCGGTGGCCTGCCGGATCGCGCCGAAGATGGCAGGAGCGGTTGCGATCAGCGCCGGCTCGCCGACACCTTTTGCACCGTAGGGCGCGATCGGCTCCGGATCTTCGACCAGATGGGTGGTGATCGGCGGAATGTCGCCGATGGTCGGGATCAGATAGTCGTGCAGGTTGTCGGTTTTGCCACTGCTGTACTCCTCCATCAGCGCCATGCCCAATCCTTGGGCTACACCGCCGTGGATCTGGCCTCGACCTGGGTCGGATTGATTGCCCGACCGACGTCGTGCGCCGCATGGATGTGCAGCACCTTGACGGTGCCGAGTTCAGTGTCGACTTCGACTTCCGCGATCTGGGCGGCGAAACCATAGGTGGCGTACGGCACGCCCTGGCCATTGCTATCCAGCGGCACAGTGGGCGGATTGAAGGTGCCGCGGCCGAGCGCGATGTCGCCGCGAGCATCGGTCCGGCATTGGGACAGGTCAAGTTGCCGCTCGCCCGCGACAGAACGGGCGATGAGCGTCGTCCCCTGGATTTCGATGCAGGCGTCGACAGGTACGCCGGCGCTTTCGCACAGCTTTCGCCGGAGATCTTCGGACGCGAACTTCACCGCATTGCCCGACACAAATGTCTGCCGCGATGCCGATGACTTGCCGCCGTCCTCGGTCTGATCGGTGTCGCCATGGATCTGGTCAATCAGAGCTACCGGCACGCCAAGCGCGTCGGCTGCGATCTGCGGCATGATGGTGTAGCTGCCCTGGCCGATTTCCTGCGCGCCGTTGTAGAGCATGAAGCGGCCATTGCTGCGCAGGCCGATGGTCATGGTCGAGGGATTGGCGATGACCGTGTTGCCGATGCCGTACCACATGCAGGCCACGCCGGCGCCGTAGCGTCTGGCGCTACCTGCTGCGGCAGAATTGCGGGCCGCGACGCTTGCCAGGGCCGCCTCCCATGCATGCTTGAGCACTTCCAGGCAGCGCGCCATGCCGACGCTGGCCTTGAGTTGCTGGCCGGTGGCGGTTTCATGGCCGACCCGGATGGCATTGCGCAGCCGGAACTCCAGGCGATCCAGGCCGCATTGCTCCGCCAGGTCGTCCATCAGCGCCTCGGTGGCGATGCAGGCCTGCGGCACGCCGAAGCCGCGGAAGGCGCCGGCGATGGCGTTGTTGGTGTAGACCGCGCGAGTCAGGGCGCGCACGTTGGGCACCGCGTAGGGTCCGCTGGCGTGTACCGGCACGCGATTGGCCACGGTGGAACCCCAGGACGCGTAAGCACCTGTATTGAAGTCGCCGGCGAAATCGACGGCCGTCAAGCGGCCATCGTTGTCGCAACCCAGCCGTACGCGAATCCGTGCCGGATGGCGCTTGGTGGTCGAGATCATGGATTCGGGACGCGTGTAGACCATACGCACCGGACGGCGCATTTTCCACACCGCGACGGCAAGCAGCGGCTGCACCGAAACGTCGAGCTTGCCGCCGAAGCCGCCGCCAACGGCCGAGGGCACGATCTGCACGGCGTCAAGCGGCAACTTGAGCACGCGTGCGACTTCCTCCTTGTCCATGTAGGGGGTCTGGGTGCAGGCGAAGACGCGGATGCGGGTGCGACCGCCTTCCTCGAACAGCTCCGCGTAGCCGGCCTCCGGCTCGATGTAGGCATGCTCTACATGACTGGTGCGGAATTCACCTTCGGCGGTGAACGCCGATGCTGCGAGGGCAGGCTGTACGTCCCCCTTGATCACCCGGCCACGACACAGTACGTTCTCCGGCGCAAAGTCGTGCAGCCAGTCGCCAGTGGCGGTCAAGGCTTGCTCCACAGTCTCCAGGGCCGGCAACGGCTGCCATCTGATGGGTATTTCTTCTTCGGCAATCGCGCGAATGGCCGACTCCTCGCCGATCAGGCCCAGCACCGCTTCGCCACGGAAACGCACGTGCCCCGCGGCCAGCACCGGTTGGTCCTTGGGCGTCGGGAATACGGCAAAGGAGTTTTCCGGCACGTCGGCGGCGCTGATGATGCCTTCAACGGCCGGATACCTGCGCCGGAAGGCGTCGAGGTTGCCAAATGTAAACAGTGCGCGCGGATGCGCAGAGCGAATGATGCGCAGGAACAGCGAACCGGCGGGCGCCTTGTCGGCAGCAAATTTTTCGCCACCGGTGAGCTTGGCCGGTCCGTCCAGCCGTGCCAGGCGGCTGCCAACCGCCTGGCCTGCCGGTATGTCCGGAACCACGATGTCGCCGCTTGAAACCGCGAGTACCGCCTCCACGATCTTGCGGTAGCCGGTGCAGCGGCACAGCACGCCGCCCAGGGCGTCAAGCACCTCGGACTCGGTTGGCTGTGCCTTGCGTGCGAGCAAATCACTGGCTGCCATCAACATGCCGGGCGTGCAGATTCCACACTGTGCGGCGCCGTGTTCGAGAAACGCCCGCTGCAGGTAGTTGAGCCGGCCATCCGCCGCCAATCCCTCCACGGTGGTCACCGCGCAACCCTCGGCTTGCGCCACCGCGGTGATGCAGGCACAGACTTGCCGGCCGTCGAGCAACACGGTACAGGCACCGCAGTCGCCGGCGTCGCAGCCGATCTTGGTGCCGGTGAGCCCGAGGTCTTCGCGCAAGGCATGCGCCAGGCGTTTGGACGGCGCGCAATCCAACTGCACGGCGGCGCCGTTGAGTGTCAGCGCAATGCCTTGCGCAACCTTCGCAGTCGCGCCTGGCCGTGCTTCAAGCGGTTTGTTCATGCCACCGCCTGGGCGATCGCCCTGCGCAGCAGGGTCAGGGCGGCGTCACGGCGGTAGGCGCCGGACCCCCGCACGTCGTCGATGGGCGTCAGGTCAGACAGGTGCTCGGACACAGCCATCGCTGCGGCGTCGCTGGCGCGCACGCCGATGAGGCTCGCCTCAAGTGCATCCAGGCGTTGGGCGGCCGCCGAACAGGCCCCAACGGCAAGGCCGCAGCGCGCGATGCGGCCCTGAGCGTCCAGCCCAATGCTGGCTGCCACCATGACAATCGAGATCACCAGATACCTGCGCTGGCCGAGCTTCTGAAAGCTGCCGCGCGCGCGCGCTCCCCAGGCAGGTATGTGGACCGCTACCAGCAACTCGTTTGGCGCGCGCGCAGTTTTGCGATTCCCCAGCACGAAGTCCCGCAGGGGCAAGCGACGCGTTGCGCCGGAGGCCATCAGTTCGACATCGGCATCCAGTGCCAGCAAGGGTGGTACCCCGTCAGCGGCAGGCGAAGCATTGCAAAGGTTGCCCGCCAGCGTGCCTGCATTCTGGATCTGCATGCCACCTACCTCGCGCGCCGCCGCCCTGAGACCGTCAAACACCGGCGGCAGGTCCGCGTCTTGCAAATCGCTCCAGGTCGCGAGAGCGCCGATGCGCACGGCGCCGGCGTCGACACTGATGCCGCGCAATTCTTCGATGCATGTGATGTCCAGAACATCCACGTCCACCGGTTTACCCACCCGAGCAGGGTAGAAATCGGTACCGCCCGCCAGGACGGAAAAGCCGCCCGCACCCAGGATTGCCAGCGCATCGCCCAACTGCGAAGGTCGTGCGTAGCGGGCTGCTTTCATGCGACGCGCTGCGCCACGCGGCCTGTCGGCGCCTGGGCTGCGGGTTCGCTGGCGTCGCGGTCGGAAAACAGTTCAAACACCAGGTTGCGCAACCAGACGATGCCCGGATCGTGATGAAAACGCGCATGCCAATACTGGGTGATCGGGTAGTCCGGCAACTCCAGCGGCAAGGGCATTTCCTCCAGGCCGAGAAGCGGCGCATAAATGCCGGCGACCCGGCGCGGCACTGTCAACAGGAGATCGGTTCCGCGCGCCACCAGCGGCGCCACCAGAAAGCTTGAAACGGTGGCGACGATATGGTCATGCGGAATCATGGCGATCAGGCGCTTTTCGATCTCGCTGTGGAAATGGCCAGAGGAGCCGGCGCTGACGATCACATGATGCGCTTCGCGAAAGTCCTCAACGGTCATGCACCCCTGCGCGGCACGCTCGCTGCTGGCCAGCAGCACATAGGTTTCCTGATACAGGCCCTGCTGATAGATGCCCGCCTGCAGCACCGGAAAGTTGCCGATCGCAAGAGAAATGTCGCCCGCAGTCATTTCCTCGGCAAGTTCACGGCCGTCGGCACTGACGCTGACAATCCGCGCCAGAGGCGCACGTTGGCGCGCCGCCTGGATGAGTTGCGGAATCAGGGCTGCGGCGCCCAGATCGGTGGTTGCGATCGCGAACTCGCGCTCGGAGAGTTTTGGATCAAACGCCGGCCGCGCCACCAGTGATTCACGCGCTTCCTTCAAGATCACCGCAACCGACGCGAACAATTCTTTGGCGCGTGGCGTCGGCTCCATCCCGGCGACCGTGCGAACGAACAACTGGTCACCGAAGTGCGCGCGCATCTTGGTCAGCGACTGGCTGACCGCAGGCTGGGTCATCGCCAGCTTGAGGGCCGCATTGGTCAGGCTCTTCTCGACAAAGATCGCCTCGAAGACTTCAAGCAGACGTAAATCCAGCGGCGGCGCGCGCATTTTCGGTTCCAGGGAAGCCCTGGGCCGATTGTGCGATTGGCGGCGTGTTTGCGCAACCGACATTCACATAAGCCCCGGTTATGCACGCTGTAATCAGCTCTAATGGGGTCGCAAATGCTTGCGGAGGAGGTAATGACAAAATCTGGTGGCGTGGCGGTGCGTTCGGCAGGAGCGCGAACCGGCCGGCAGTTGGCAAGAATGCGGTTATCATAGAAAAACGACTCAGCAGACGGTACCGCATCGTGGCTCTTAACCTTTTCGGCGGCAAGGATCTCGAGGAATTCGCCAAATCCCTCGCGCAGGAAATCTCGAAACGTTTCCCGCCTACGCTTGCCAATGATCCGCAACGCATGGTCAGCCCAAAGCGCCTGACCACGATCATCGAGGAAGTTTGCGAAAAGGCAGCCCAGTTCAAGGATGAAAAAAAACTCGGCGTGTTCAAGAAAGCCGCGCTGGGCAACACCTTCCAGTGGGAACTCAAGGAAATGGGCTACAACGAGAAATTTGTCGAGATCGCCACTGAGGCCCTGATCGTCTACATTACGCGCCGTCCCCCGGCACCGCCGGCTAGCGGCTAGCTGGCGCGCGCCCTTGCTGGCGCGTGCGCAGGCAATTTCAGACGGAAACCCCGGGGATGCGGCTCAGGTCCACATCATCGATCTGCTCGGGATTCATGAACTGCTCCGCATATTTCAGGTAGACCTTTTCGCGGATGAAGACATCGAACAGGTCCGGATCGATATGGCCGTTTAGCTTGAACTTGCCAAGAATCTCGAGCGATTCGGTCAGAGTCTTGCCTTTCTTGTAGGGCCGGTCGCGGGCAGTAAGCGCTTCGAAGATGTCGGCAATGCCCATGACGCGCGCCTGGACGCTCATTTCCTCGCGCTTCAAGCCCTTTGGGTAGCCCTTGCCATCCATGCGCTCGTGATGCCCGCCTGCATACTCGGGAACATTCCGCAGGTGCTTGGGCCACGGCAGGGTCTCCAGCATCTTGATGGTCGCCACGATATGGTAATTGATGACTTCCCGCTCTTCCTGCGTCAGGGTGCCGGCGCGCACGGTGAGGTTCTTGACTTCCTCCTCGCTCAGGAAAGCCGCTTCGCAGCCGTTGACGTCGACCCAGCGATAGCCGGCGATCTGCCTGACCCGCGCGAGGTCCTCCTCGCGCATGAATTCACCACCGACATTGGCCTTGCGCAGAAAAGCGCGATCGTCATCGAACTGCTTCACGCGCCGGGCGCGCTCTGCGGATGGTATTTCCCCTCTCAACATCGCGATCTCGGCATCGCGCTTCAAAACTTCAAAGCGGGTATCCACCATGTGCACCCGATCGAACAAGGTCTCAAGCTTGGTCGCCTTGTCGACCACGTGCACCGGGGTGGTGACCTTGCCGCAATCATGCAGAAGGCCGGCGATCTTGAGCTCGTAGCGGTCCTTCTCGGTCATCCTGAAATCCTTGAGCGGCCCCTCAGTCGTATTGGTGACCGCGTCGGCCAGCATCATGGTCAGGCTCGGCACGCGCTGGCAATGACCGCCGGTGTAAGGCGACTTTTCATCGATCGCCGTATTCATGACGTTGATGAAGGATTCGAACAATTGCTCCAGTTGCAGGATGAGGCTGCGATTGGTGAGAGCAATCGCGGCCTGCGAGGCCAGGCTCTCGGCCAGGCGCTGGTCGGCGTCGGAAAACTCGGTGACCTTGCCGGTCAGCGGCTCGATCCGGTTGAGCAGTTGCAACACGCCGATGATCTCGTTCTCGTGATCGCGCATCGGAATGGTAAGGAACGAGGTGGAGCGATATCCGGTTTTCTTGTCGAAATTGCGCGTGCCCGAAAAGTCGAAGCCGTCGGCCGTGTAGGCATCGGCGATATTCACCGCGTTGCCGGTCAGTGCCGCGTAGGCGGCCACCATTGAAGTGTTGGGCTGATCGGCTTCGCCATACAGCTTGATCGGATAGAAGGAAATCGGATTGCCGGAGGTGCCGCCCAGGGCGATCTTCAGCGAATCATTGAGTACGATTTCGAACTGCAGTTTTTCCCCGTCGATCAGGCGATACAGAGTGCCGCCGTCGGCATTGGTGATGCCCTTGGCCGCAAGCAGGATCTTTTCGAGCAGGGCGTTGATATCACGTTCCTGCGACAACGCCGCGCCCACAGCGTTGAGCTGCTCCAGCCGGGTGAAGAGATCCTCGACGGTGAGCACGGCGAACTCGGACCCGGCGCCTACTTGATACAGACGGTGCGAACCTGCTTCAGGTCGGTGACGCCCATCAGAACCTTTTCCATGCCATCCATCTTCAGCGTGCTCATGCCTTCCTCCACTGACGCCACGAAAATGTCGGCAACCCGGGCATGTTCCTGGATCAGTTTCTTTACGCGTTCGCTGGCCACCATCAATTCGTGCAGGCCGACGCGCCCCTTGTAGCCGCTGCCGCCGCATTTCTCGCAACCCTTGGCTCGATAAACCGTGATCTTGCCGTCCTTGCCGTACTCCTGCATCCAGTAATCGTAGAGCTTCTTGAATTGTGCTTGCGGATCCTGCTTCCAAGCCGGGGTCTTGATCAGCTCCTCGGCGTATTCGGTGATGAAGGACTTGAGTTCGTTGGGATCAGGGTTGTAGGCCTCCTTGCACTCCTTGCACAGGCGCTTGGCCAGCCGTTGCGCAAGGATGCCAAGCAGGGCGTCGGCGAAATTGAACGGATCCATGCCCATGTCGAGCAGGCGAATCACAGCCTCGGGCGCACTGTTGGTATGCAGGGTAGCGAACACCAGGTGACCGGTTAGGGATGCTTCGATGCCGGTGCTGGTGGTCTCGGCATCGCGCATCTCGCCAACCATGATGATGTCGGGATCAGCGCGCAGGAAAGCCCTCATGACCACCGCGAAATCCAGCCCCGCCTTCTTGTTGACCTGCACCTGACGCAATCCCTTCTGCGTGATCTCGACCGGGTCTTCGGCAGTCCAGATCTTGGTGTCGGGCGTGTTGAGGAAACCCAGCACCGAATGCAAAGTGGTGGTCTTGCCGGAGCCGGTCGGGCCGCACACGAAAAACAAGCCATAGGGCTTGCTGACGGTCTTCTTCAAGGACTCGAGGTTTTTCCGCGTCACGCCC
>Ga0163144_10030213_pt1 | contig 10370 bp, 11 predicted proteins | sample OliLak19BULKMAT1_FD_123175 | JGI IMG/M metagenome (GOLD analysis project Ga0163144, IMG submission 123175) | Freshwater microbial mat bacterial communities from Lake Vanda, McMurdo Dry Valleys, Antarctica - Oligotrophic Lake LV.19.BULKMAT1 | ecosystem: Environmental > Aquatic > Freshwater >...
CAACATGCGCTCCTCGCGCGTGGCGGTAAAAATGGGGATGGGGGCCTCGGGCGAAATGCGCTCCACATTACCGTAAATATAGCGGTCGAGCATCACATCGCCGATGCACAACACGCGCACCGCGCCGAGGCGGTCGAGGATGCGGGTGAGCTCTTGCGGAGCGCTCATCGTTAACTACGCAGCGCTCGAATCGGAGTCGTCCTCGGACGCAATTTTCACGGGCGCACCGGCGGGGCGGAACTTCGCGGCGACCACATCAAGGCTGGTTTGCATGCACAGGCCAAGCAACACGGGGTCTTTCGGTTTAATGTTGCTGATGTTCCAGTGCGTGCGCTCTTTAATGCTCTCGATGGTTTTTTTGGTGGTACCGATCAGCTTGATGATTTGCGAATCGGGAATGTAGGGGTGGTTTTTAAGAATGTAGGCAATCGCCTCGGGCTTATCCTGACGGCGGGCGACGGGGGTATAGCGCGCGCCTTTCTTTTTGCTGTTGGCCAGCTTCATGTGGGCCACCGCGTGGGCGGACATCACCATGCGGTAATCCTCGTCTTTCTCGGCGCTGGCAATTTCGTCGCTGCTCAACTCGCCTGCTTCAATCGGGTTTTGGCCCATAATGCCAATGGCCACTTCACCATCCGCAATCCCTTGAATTTCAAGCGGGTGCATGCCGCAAAAATCGGCAATTTGTTCGAAGTTCAAGGTGGTGTTCTCAACCAGCCAAACGGCGGTAGCTTTGGGCATCAGTGGGGTTGGCATGGAATTTACTCCGTAAATTAGTGACAGGTGCGGCAAGGGGTGACAGGTGGCAGGTGAAGCATGGGGTGATAGGTGCCACCTGTCACTTGTCACTTCTACCCTTCACCTGTCACCGCTATTTCGGCGTCACTTCTAATAGAATCTTGCCCATATGCAAGCGTTCTTGCATGCGATTGAGCGCTTTTTGTGCATCCGCAAGCGCAAAAACGCCGTCGATGATCGGTTTTATACCCCCGGTTAATGGGTCAGGCCAGACCAATTTCGGCCAGACATGGCTGAATACAATCCGCATATATTCCGCTTTTTCAGCATAGCTGCGGCTGCGCAAGGTGGCGCCGCTCCACTGCACATGGTTCATCATCAGCCGCGTCATTTTGGTGCCGGCGGGTATTTCGCTACCCTCGAGCATTGCCAACGTAACGATGCGCCCGCCACGGCGCAGGCAGCGCAAATGGTTGGCCAATTGCGGGCCGCCGAGGGTGTCGATGATGAGATCCACCCCCTCATTGCGGGTGGCGGCCATGACTTGCTCGTGGAAGGGACGGGTGCGGTAGTTCAGCGGCATAACCCCCAATGCGGCTACGAATTCAGCTTTTTGGGCACTGCCGACCGTGGCAAACACTTCCGCATCATACGAGCGGGCGATCTGGCCAATGATTAGCCCCACACCGGAACTGCCGCCATGGATAAGTACGCGCTCACCGCGCTTCAGCCTGCCCTCGCGGATAAGCGCCATGATACTGGTCGCAGCGGCCTCGGGAATGGATGCGGCGGTTTTCAAGTCAATGCCTTCGGGTAATGGCAGCGCAAGGCTGGCCGGTGTTGTCACATATTCCGCATAGCCGCCGCCGCTGAGCAGCGCACAGACTTCTTGTCCAACAGTGAAGCCGTTTACGTTGTCGCCGATTGCGGCAATCCAGCCTGAAACCTCGAGGCCAGGAAGGGGCGATGCGCCCTCGGGCGGCGCGTAATTGCCTTCCATCTGCATCAGGTCGGCGCGGTTAACGCCCGCATAGGCCACGCGGATGAGGATTTCGCCTGCACCTGCGATTGGCAGCGGCAGTTGGGAAAGCACGAGCGCACCTTCACGGATTTCAAGCGCACGCATGGTGGTGGGTAGGTCATTACTCATGCTATGGCTATAGCAGTAGCGTTATTGCAGGCAAAGCTAGAATGACGTAAAGTGTCAAAAAGCCGTATCAATAGGGAGTGAGTGATGTTCCTCGACGACGACTTGCCCAAACATAAGCAACCCGAGCCATTTCCGCGCAAGCTTGTGGGTAAATCCGTCGAGGAAATGCGCGAATACCGTGTCGAGCTGGTCGAGGAAATCGCCAAAATCGACGCTGAGATTGAGGCGCGCGGCAAAGTGAAATCGGCGGCGGAGGGGATGTTTGGGTAGTTATTTCTCGACGCGTTCAATGACTTTGAAGCCCTGCTTACTGTAGGTGGTGACGCAATCGTCATCGTTATCTTTTTGCACATGGTACCCGATTGCGCCGCCCACCCACGAACCTGTGGCGCTGCCGCCGCAGGTGGCTATCTGGCCAGTTTTAGAGTTTTTGAGCGTGGTCATCGGGGTAGTGCAGGCGCCAAGAAGCAAAACAAACACGAGTAAGCTGAGTTTTTTTTATCGAGTATCTCCTACACAGTGACCCTTTTTTCTTTAGCTTTACTACGCCAAGCGGGCAACAAAAAACGCCCCGAAGTTTCCTTGGGGCGTTTGGTGTTTGGTAGAAAAACGGACGCTTATGCAGCGCTTTCGTCTTTTTTCTCTTCTTTTTTGGCAGCTTCGCCACCGGGAGTTTTATTGATGGAAGCAATACCACCGAAGCGGTTGGAGAATTTCTCCATACGGCCGGTTTGGCGCAGGTTTACGCCGCCAACCCAGGCGGGGTGGGTTTTAGGATCCACATCGAGAGTGAGGGTGTCGCCCGCTTTGCCCCAAGTGGAGCGTGTTTCGTAGCGGGAACCATCGGTCATCACCACGGTGATGGTGTGATAGTCGGGGTGAATGCCTGCTTTTGCCATGAGAATCTCCATTTGCCCCGCCGATTTTGCAGCGGAACGTTGATTAGGGGCGAGTTAATAGCGTCTTGATAGTGTGGTGGCAAGGTTTTTCTTAACCTCTCCCAAGGGAGAGGTTAAGGGTGCTAATGCCCCAGCGGCCCATTGCCCTTGCCAAACCCGGGTGCGCGGGCAATGGCGACCTGTACATAAGCGTGTGCCCTTCTAACCGATTCTTCTAACAGAATTTTTTGTGCCAATCCCGTGGCAATAGCCGAGGCAAACGCGCAGCCCGTGCCGTGGGTGTTGGTGGTGGCAATACGCGGGGTGGAAAGGGTGATGGGCGCGCCATCACGGCTGATAAGCACATCCGTCAGCACATCGCCCGTGCCATGGCCGCCTTTGAGCAGCACGGCCTCGCAACCCAAGCCCAACAATTCCTCCGCGGCGCGTTTCATATCCGTTGCATCCGCCTCACCCGATGCAATGCTGCGGCTAAGCAACAGCTCCGCCTCCGGCAAATTGGGGGTGATGATGGTGGCGCCGGGGATAAGCAGGGATTTCAAGGCATCCAATGCCGCCGCCTCCAGCAGCGGTGCGCCGCCTTTGGCGACCATGACGGGATCGACGACGAGGGGGATGGTGGTTATGGGCAGGGAGCAAACCACCGCCTCGATCACCCCCGCCGAATACAGCATGCCGGTTTTTATCGCATCGGCACCGATATCCTCGAGGCACAGCGATATTTGCTGCGCAATGAAATCCTCGGGAATGGGGTGAATGCCGAATACGCCGAGGGTGTTCTGTGCGGTGAGGGCGGTGATAGCTGTCATAGCATAACCGCCCAGCGCACTCACGGTTTTAATGTCACCTTGGATGCCCGCGCCGCCGCCGGAATCGGAGCCTGCGATGATCAGGACGCGACCAATGGGCGGTGAATGGTGGGTGGTGAGTGGTGATTGTTGCATTAACTAAGCCACGCCACGCATTTGCTCTTTATCGTACGTGTCGTCTATTTCGTAATTTAAGATGGGTGTGGATTTATTGAGTTTAAGACCATCTCTCTTAAGTTGACCCAATCCCGCTTTGACTAGGTCTTTTGTGGTGGTGTAGAAGCTAATACCGCAGCCATCACTTTGTTCGCCTTGAGCATTTCTATAACTAGAACCCTCAAGACGAAAGCATATGCTTCCATTTCTTGATAAAGCGGCCGAGATTGTCGATTCATCTTGGAAAGATCTATAGAAAGGATCTGTCGTAATCCCTGCTTTTTGTAGGGTGTCTAGGGTTCTTTCTTCAAGATTCGAATCACGTTCGTTTCCATAAGTTAGATTAACCATGCATTGTCCCGGGAATGCACTTATCGTAGTTTTTATTTTATCAAAAATCATGCTTCTCTCCTTACGCCGCCGCCTTTTGCATCATCACCGCCGCGATGTCTTCCGCCATTTGTTCAATCTCGTCCAGCTTCTCGCCTTCAATCATAATCCGAATCAGCGGCTCGGTGCCTGAAGGGCGAACCACAATGCGGCCATTTCTGCCCAGCTTTTTCTCGATGGTGTTGATGGCGGTTTGAACCTCGGCGCGCTCGAGCGGCGAGGCGCCGGTAAATTTCACGTTCTTCAATATCTGCGGCACCGGCTCGAACATGCGCATTGCCTCGCTTGCCGGTTTACCGGATTCCACCACCGCGGCGAGGATCTGTAAGCCGGCGATCAGGGCATCCCCGGTCGTCGAATAATCCCCCAAAATGAGGTGGCCCGACTGCTCACCGCCGATATTGAGGCCGTGTTCCTTCATCGTCTCCATCACGTAGCGATCGCCCACCTTGGTGCGGTGAAGGTTGATGCTGCGCGCGCGCAGGAAGAGTTCGAGGCCGAGGTTGCTCATGAGCGTAGCAGCAATGCCGCCACCCGTAAGCGTGCCGTTACGGTTCGCATAATCCGCGATCATCGCCATCAGCTGGTCGCCGTCCTTCACCTCGCCTTTTTCATCTACCACAACAAGGCGGTCGGCGTCACCATCCAGCGCGATGCCGATATGCGCGCCCTCGCGAAGCACTGCCTCGGCGAGGGATTCGGGGTGGGTGGAGCCGCATTTTTTGTTGATGTTGGTGCCGTTGGGCGACACATGGATGGAGACCACTTCCGCCCCCAATTCCCACAGAATAATGGGGCCAACCTGATAGCCCGCACCGTTCGCGCAATCGATGACGATTTTCATGCCATCCAGCCGCAAATGCTTGGGAAAGGTGGATTTGACGAACTCGATATAACGCCCCGGCGCATCGTCCAGCCGCTTCGCGCGGCCGACTTTTTCGGGGTCGGCATACAGCGCGCTCATGTCGTCATCCATGTGCGATTCAATTTCGAGCTCCACTTCGTCGCTCAGTTTATAGCCATCCGGCCCAAACAATTTCAGGCCGTTATCCTGATACGGGTTGTGCGAGGCCGAAATCATCACCCCCAAATCCGCACGCATGGCGCGGGCGAGGAAGGCGACAGCGGGGGTTGGCATCGGCCCCACCAGCAGCACATCCATGCCCATACTCAGGAAACCCGAAGTCAGCGCCGTCTCAATCATATAGCCGCTTAGGCGCGTATCCTTCGCAATCACCACGCGATGCCGATGCCCACCTTTGGTGAAATAATGCCCCGCCGCCATGCCCAGCCGCTGCGCAATCTCCGCCGTCATGGGGAAGCGATTGGCGGTGCCGCGAATGCCGTCGGTTCCGAAATATTTGCGTGTGGTCATTCAGTTACCTCATCTAATTTTGTCATACCAGCGAACGCTGGTATCCAGCGCGGCGCGTCTGCGCCGCAATATCTCCGAGAAGCTGGATGCCAGCTTTCGCTGGCATGACAAGAACATAAGCAACGCTATACCCCACCCCCGCACCGCCCGCAATGAAATGAATGGTTAGATTTCGTGAGGGGGGAAGGCCGCAATTGTCACACAATTGTCATTAAACTGTCATTAGGTTGTCATAATGGGGTGGTACGAATTTAATTACAATTAAGATAACATGAGCGCGTAGGTAAAAAATGAGCAGACCAGACAGAGAGCATAAAACAATGATAGGAACGCACGTGGATGCTCGGCGTGCTGAGCTATATCAATTGGTGGCACGTATGCGCGGTACCACAGGATCAAAACTAATTGTTAACTTTGGCGAAGATTATTTAGTTGCCCATCCCGAAGAGGTTAGGATGGCTGAACGAGCGATAGCTGCTCGTCAACTTACCGCACCTGCTCCAGCAGTATCGGATTTGGCTGCACCTAAACTAGACGGAGTACTAAGCGCAGCGCCTGCTGCGGCGAAAACGTCTAAACATATTGCTACTGACAGAACAGGCTGGGAGCGCAATCCAGGCCGTTCCGGCGGCAAGCTCTAGACCCCCGCGCTATCCCCGCCTTCACCTGTCTCCTCCACCTTCTTCCCCCCCGGCAATTTGCTGCGAATCGGCTTGGGTGCTGTCGCCGCTGGGTCGGGGCGGTTGATTTTTTCGCCAGCCATGAGCTGTTTGATTTCCTCACCCGTTAGCGTTTCGTATTCGATGAGGGCGAGGGCGACGGTTTCGAGTTGGTCGCGGTGGGTGGTGAGGATGCGTTTGGCTTCGGCGTGCGCGTCATTCACAATGCGTTTAATTTCCGCATCCACCTGCGCAATCGCATCCGGCGAGCGGATGAGGGCGTGGTTGGTATCCTCCGTTGCCGCAAATAAAATCGGCGCCAGCACATCGCTCATGCCCCATTGGCTGACCATGGCATTGGCCAGGCGGGTGGCGTATTGAATATCCGAACTTGCACCCGAACTCACTTTTTCGTGCCCAAAAATCAGCTCCTCCGCCACGCGGCCACCCATGGATACGGCCAAATCCGCGTGCATTTTTTCGCGCAGGTAGGAAATTTTATCGGTCTCGGGCAGGCGCATCACCATGCCCAGCGCGCGCCCACGGGGGATGATGGTGGCTTTGTGAATGGGGTCACTGGCCGGGCAATGAATGCTCACCACCGCATGGCCCGCTTCATGGTAGGCGGTCATGCGTTTTTCTTCCTCGCTCATCACCATGGATTTGCGCTCAACCCCCATCATCACTTTATCCTTGGCCGCTTCCAGCTCGCGCATCGTCACCACTTTTTTATCCATACGCGCTGCTAGCAACGCCGCTTCGTTCACCAAGTTCGCCAAATCCGCACCCGAAAAACCCGGTGTGCCGCGCGCAATAATGCGCGCATCCACGTCCGGCCCCATCGGCACTTTTTTCAAGTGCACGCCGAGGATTTTGGTGCGCCCTTCAATATCCGGGTTGGGCACGGTAATTTGCCTGTCAAAGCGGCCTGGGCGCAGCAAGGCCGCATCCAGCACATCCGGTCTGTTCGTTGCGGCGATGAGGATGACGGATTGGTTGGCCTCGAACCCATCCATCTCCACCAGCAACTGGTTGAGGGTTTGCTCGCGCTCGTCGTTCCCGCCGCCAATGCCCGCACCGCGCTGGCGACCGACAGCATCAATCTCATCAATAAAAATAATGCACGGCGAATTTTTTTTGCCCTGCTCGAACATATCGCGCACGCGGCTGGCGCCCACGCCCACAAACATTTCCACAAAATCCGAGCCTGAAATACTGAAAAACGGCACACCTGCTTCGCCCGCAATGGCGCGCGCGAGCAGGGTTTTACCAGTACCCGGAGGGCCCACGAGCAAACAGCCGCGTGGAATTTTACCGCCCAGTTTTTGGAACTTGCCAGGGTTTTTCAAGAACTCGACAATCTCCTCCAGCTCCTCTTTCGCTTCATCAATCCCTGCCACATCTGAGAACATTTTTTTCTCGTGATTTTCGTTCAGCAACTTCGCGCGGCTTTTGCCAAAGCCCATGGCACCTCCGCCCGCACCGCCCTTGCCCTGCATTTGGCGCATGAAGAAAATATAGACGCCAATCAGCACCAAAAACGGTAGCCACGAGGAAAGGAAAATGCTGAGGAATGAATCTGCACCCGAGCTGGCTGGGGCGGCGCTGAGCTTAACGTTGCGCGCACGCAGGGTTTCAACCAGTTGTGGGTCGCTTACCGCTTGCAGGCTAAACGCCTCGCCATTGGTAAAGTTGCCCTGAATTTTGGTGCCGCCTTCCATACTCTCTCGAATAATCACCTCGCGCACTTCGCCCGCTTCCACCTTGTTCAAAAAGTCGGAATAAGCAAGGCGCGCTCCGCCTTTTTCGCCCGCGCCATCGCCACCAAGCCCGCCTTGCGACAGGCTAACCAGCAGCAGCACGGCAACCATGATGCCGATCCATAGCATAATATTTTTCGAAATGGGCGGCACAATATTCTCCGTTATTACGTTATGGCAGTGTCGTTCAGAGGTAAACTGAACCACCAAAAGGGCCGCGTCACAAGCGTATTCTTGTGAGGTGCGCCTTCTTGCATGTGGGGTGGTAACGTGCCGCTGTCAAGTGTGGCGCGCGCGGCATGCTCTTGGCCGATGATAATATCCGCCGCCCGCCAGCGAATGTGGCAATGGCCAAGCGTGGCGGCACCCGCTGCTTCACCCGCAATGCGGGTGGCAAGGCGCTCACTTTCCACTAAGCGTGGGCGGAATGCTTTGCCGCCGATGATGCGAATGGCGTGGCTGAGATAATCCATGCGCTCGAGGGGGAAAAGCGCAAGCCATGCGGCGTGATTAAATATGGCGCTGCTAAGCGTGGTGCGGGTGTGCAATTTAAGCCAATCATTACGCGCCAGTTCCGCTGCGTGGCGCTGCTGCCCTGCATGTTGCGCCTCGTGCCAAAGCGCAAGAATATTAGCCTCCGTCAGTTGTTGGCGCAGGCGGTTGCGGGCGTAGCGATCGTCCGCGTTGCTGGGGTCCTCGACCCAATCTTGCTGGCGGCCGCGCAAATACTGAATCAGAACCTTTTTGCGCGTGCCTAGTAGCGGGCGGATGAGGGCGAGATTGCCCTGCCAGCGCACTGCCGGCATGCCGGCGCGCGAGGGTGGGCTGGTGCCGCGGTGGCGTTGCAGCGCGACGGTTTCGGCCTGGTCATCCGCGTGGTGCGCCAGCAGCAGCGCGGCGCAACCTAAATTTGTGCATGCCTCGTTCAGCGCGGTGTAGCGGCGCGCGCGGGCTTGGGCTTGAGGGTTGCGAATGGCGGGTTGCAGCGGTGGCGTGAGGATATGGTGCTCGATACCGCGTTCGCGCATCCATGTCGCAACGCGTTCGGCTTCACTTCGCGATTCAGCTCGCAAGCCATGATCAACGGTGAGGGCGGTGATGCGGCGACCGTGCGCTCGCGCCCAATCTTCGGCGAGTAGGGTGAGGGCCATGCTATCGCCACCACCCGAAAGGGCGATGGCAAGGTGTGGCGAGGACGAAAATGGACCGAGTGCGCTAAGCGTTGCTGCAAAGCGCGCTTGAAGCATTATTTGCATTGCATGCTAATACGCGCTTCCTCAGCTTTGGTAGCGGTGCGCGTGGCAGTCTCGGCGTATTTTTCGATGACGCGGCTAAGCACCACGCACGCTTCCTTTTGGCGCTTGATTTGGCTGAGGGACATGGCGAGTTTATACAGGTTATCCGGCGCTTTTTGGCCTTCGGCATTCACCTCGAAGCCCTTCCTGAAACTTTCGGTTGCGCGGGTAAAATCGCCGCGCGTGTATTGGCTTTCACCGAGCCAATAGTAGGCATTGGCGGTCAGCGGGTCGGCGGGGTATTTTTTGACGAAACTATCAAAACTCATCGCGCTTTCGGCGAATTTTTTCTCGTTCAACAGTTTAAATGCGTAGGAATAATGGGCGTTGGAGTCGGGGAAATCCTTGCCCGTAATGGCGGGCGCTACTTTTGGTTTTACGGGGTCTGTTTTCGCGGCCGCTTCAATCGCGGCGGCAGGCTCCTCGGGCGCGGCCGCGGCCATAGGCTCATTCATGGGTTCGGCCGCCGCTTGCACTTGCTTTTGCTCGATGGCGCGCAGGCGGTAATCCACATCCTCGGAAAGTTTTTTGAGGGCTACGGCGTTTTGTTTATTCTCAAACTGGCTATGCTCGATAAGGCCGCGAATCTGGCGCAATTCTTCATCAATTTGGCTTACGCGCACCTGCATCTGGCCCGCATTGGCGGGCGCACTGCCGCCATTATTGGCGCCCGCAGCCTCCATGCCGTTGCCGCGATAGACCTGCTTTTGTACAAAATTCACGTCGCGCTCCAGCCGTTCGAGGCGCTCACTAAGCGCGCCCACATCCTCCTGTGCAAACGTGGCATGCGCTAAAAAGGTGAAGGGAATGGCAAGGAAAATAAGGCGGCGCATAGCAACTCCATAAATGATGTATCTGGCTAGCAAGTTTTTTGCTCGCACACAAGTGCTGCCAACAAAAAAGCCCGCCGAGTGATCGGCGGGCTTTCATAGGTATGATGTATAAAGCGAACTAGTTCGCGATGACCGTTACCGCGCGGCGGTTCTGGCTCCACGAACCTTCGTCGTTACCGCTGACGGCTGGACGCTCTTTACCATACGAGATGGTGGAGATGCGGCTAGCAGCAACGCCTTGGCTGACGAGGTAGTTTTTAGCAGCGGTTGCACGGCGCTCACCCAGCGCAATGTTGAACTCACGGG
>Ga0163144_10030214_pt1 | contig 10369 bp, 8 predicted proteins | sample OliLak19BULKMAT1_FD_123175 | JGI IMG/M metagenome (GOLD analysis project Ga0163144, IMG submission 123175) | Freshwater microbial mat bacterial communities from Lake Vanda, McMurdo Dry Valleys, Antarctica - Oligotrophic Lake LV.19.BULKMAT1 | ecosystem: Environmental > Aquatic > Freshwater > Lake...
AGTCGTCCGGCCGAAGAGCCGACTCTCGAAGTGTTTCGCGCTCATGGGATCATTCGTCACTGACAAGCTCCGTCGTTTCGGAGAGTTCCTGCATGCGCCTTTCCACCTCAAAGATGGCACCGAGAATTTCGTTCCCTTCACGAACAAGATCGCATTTGACATACTCCTGGTGAACTTTGGAATACACGCGGTGAAGCAGCAGAAGGGACTCGTAGTGCAGTTCGTGCCGATCCTCATCTGCGAGTTGTTCTCGCAGGAGCCGAATCGCACTGTCGAAGCAATCGAACTCGTTCAATACTAGGGCCTTGACCAAATTCCTGCTGTATCCATCAGGGTCCCGCTCCGCCAATCCGATGAGGTGATCCATCTGTACTCTAACTTCCGGGGCGACTCTTGAGATTTGCCCTCTTCGCACGATCATCTCACCATCTTCCAGATAGCTCAGACACCAGCTCCATACGCCATGCGAATGGATGCCGACGTCAGCGAACGGAATCTGCAGGGTGCCTTCCGGTGGCACGGGGAATGCCGCGATCTCCACACCTTTGGAATCCGAGATCTCGAATAGGGCGTCTTCGGCTGAGGCCTGCAGGTGCACGTCAAACTGAGCGAGGTCTCCAGCAACGCCAAAAAATGGCCGGACCAAGTCTGGTAGGCTGAATTCTCCGGCGGGAGCGTCGCCTAAGAACCGGTCCCGACTTTCAAAGTGCTCGGGAAAAAATGCTCCGAAGATGAGTTCATATTCATCCCGAAACCTGTCCAAAGCGGTTCCATACCACTTGCGGGCCATTTTGAACCTCCGCAAGCTGCGGACCCTCCGCAAGGTTGTCGTGACTGTTTCCCGGAGTGTCACGAGTCCGCCCTTCTGCTTCCATAACTCCAGTTGCGCTTCGGAGACCTTGACCAGTTGCTCGATGTCTGCGCCTTCACGAATGAGGCACTGTAGGGCCAGTTCGGCGTCTGGTCGTCCGCTACCGAGGCCCTCGCCAATGAGAATGACTTCCTCGTCAGTTAGAAAGGGAAAATAGTTCATGTGACGTTTCGCTTCCGGCGATCACGCCGGAGTTACTGTATTCTTTAGGGAAGGGAATTTCCAAAGGTTACAGAAAGTTTTTCGGATTGCCGTGTACTTTTTCCTGGGGGGGCAGGAAGGGGCGGTTTGGCGGGTAAGCGGGTAAGCGGGAATCGGAGCGCAGCGGAGATGGACGAAGCGAAGCGAAGTCAACGCGGGAATCGGAGCGCAGTGGAACCGAAGTCAGCGCGATTCACCGAGTAGGCGGACTCGTTCAATAGGGTATGGTCCTACACTTGACAGGGTTCGGTGGTTCTCTTACAACCGCGAAGTCTGTAAAGTTAAGTCGCGGCGTTCAAGTCTTTCGTCTACCAGCTTACCGGCTCCTCCCCCATGCGCATCTCCCTCCGCCATTATCTGGGCCTCGTTCTGGGGGCGTGCTTGATCGCATTTTCGCCGATCTTTGCGGTGCTCAGTCGCCAGGGGCCGGGGGCGGTGGGAATGTGGGATGCGGCGTTTTGGAGAGTGAGTATCGGAGCGGCGACGTTGGGACTGCTCTTTGCTTTTCAGCGGCAGCGACTCTGGCCGGCTAGGTCGGAGTTCAACAAAGGGCACCTGTGGCTTTGGTTTCCAGGGCTTGTTTTTGCGGGAGATTTTTGGGCCTGGCATTGGTCCTTCGAACATACCTCGGTGGCGAATTCAACCCTGTTGGCGAACACGGCGATCCTCTGGGTAACGCTTTTCGCGTGGCTGGTTTGGAAGGAACGGCTCGGTCGGGTTTTCGTGTGGGGCGCGATTTTCGCGGGACTCGGGGTGCTGCTGCTGATGATGAGTTCGGCAAATCGCGAGCCTCCAGTAGCGGGCGACCCTGTCTTTGGCGACTTCCTTTCACTGGTCACGGCGGGTTTCTACACGGCGTATCAGCTCTCGATGAAACGGTTCCGACGGGACCATTCGGCGCCCAAGCTGATGTTTTGGGCGAGTGCCGTGGGAGCCATCGTCCTGTTGCCCTTGGCCCTGTGGCGGGGTGATCCTTTCTGGCCGGGGAGCGCTTCGGTGGGGATGTCGCTCATTGGACTGGGGGCACTCTGTCATGCAGGCGGACAGGGTCTCATCGCCTACGGTTTGGGAGGAGTCCCGGCGAGTTTGGCGTCAGTGACCTTGCTGGTGCAACCGGTTCTCAGCGCGATCCTCGGGGTTTGGATCCTGAAGCAACCACTCGTGCCCTGGCAGATTGTCGGGGCGGTGGTGGTGGTGATTGGTTTGTTTTTCGCCATTCGGGGACAGTGGGCAGATCGGGAAAGGGGCGAAACTGCGACGAACCCCGATCCAGCATAGACAGGAAGACCGCTTTGGCGTTATTTTGCGCTTATGCCCCTCATTGCCCCCAAGGATGCCTCTCCCGAATATGACGTCGTGATCGTCGGCTCCGGGGCCGGGGGCGGCCAGATGGCCTACACGCTGACCTTGGCCGGACTGAAGTGCGTCATGCTCGAAGCGGGTCGCGGCTATGATCCCATCGCCGAGACTCCTATGTTTCACACCGGCGAGCACGCCCCTCTCGGCGGGACCAGCACGGCGGACAAGAATTTTGGATTCTACGACGCCACCATCGATGGTGGATGGGAAGTGCCGGGCGAACCTTACACTCAGGCCTCCGATAAAAAGGAAGAACAGTTCTGGTGGTGGCGAGCCCGCATGATGGGTGGCCGCACGAATCACTGGGGCCGGATCTCGCTGCGCAATGGTCCCTACGATTTTAAACCCCGTTCGCGCGACGGACTCGGTTTTGACTGGCCGGTCACCTACGATGAGATCGAGCCCTACTACACGAGAGTTGAGCGCCTCATTGGGGTTTTCGGGACGAATTCCGGTCGGGAGAATACTCCGGACTCGCCCGAGGGCGTGCTGCTGCCTCCACCGAAGGGACGCCTCGCCGAACTGGTCGCCCAGAAGTATGGCGCGAAGATCGGCGTGCCCTTCATGCCGATCCACCGCGCCGTGCTGACCAAGCCGCTCGATGCCGCGAATCTTCCCGCTTTGCTTCATCCCGAGAGCGAGTGGGCGCAGAAAATCGTGAGTGAAGCCATGATGCGTCGGGCCCCGTGCTTCTGGGCGACGGATTGCGGTCGGGGCTGCTCGATCAGTGCGAACTACCAGTCCACCACCGTCCATCTTCCCCCGGCCCTCGCGACCGGCAACCTTGACATCATTCCCGACGCTCACGCCCGTGAGGTGATCGTGAATGATAACGGCAAAGCCACCGGCGTGCTCTTCATTGACCGGACCACCGGCAAGGAGGAGCGGGTCATGGCCAAAGCCGTCGTGCTGGCCGCCAGTTCGGGCGAGACGGTGCGCATCCTTCTCAACTCCGCCGGAGGCAAAGGTATCGCCAACAGCAGCGGACTCGTTGGCCGTTACGTGATGGACACCGTCGGCACCCGCATCAGCGGTCATGTCCCGATGCTGGAGAACATCCCTCCGCACAATGAGGAAGGCGCGGGCGGCTCCCATTTCTACGCACCGTGGTGGGGCTACCAGGATCAAGCGGCGGGCAAACTCAATTTTGCTCGCGGTTATCACATCGAGCTTGGCGGATCGCGCTCCATGCCGATGGGGAACAATCCGGTGCCGCAGGAACTGACCGGCGGTAGTTACGGGAAAAAGTTCAAGGAGGAGATGCGTCGTTACTACGGATCCATCGTGGGCTATTCCTGCCGCGGCGAGATGATCCCCAACGAGGACAGCTACTGCGAACTCGATCCCGAGGTCAAAGATAAGTGGGGCATCCCCGTAGCCAAATGGCATTGGAAGTGGAGCGACCACGAACTCAACCAGGTCGCCCACGCTCGGAAAACATTCTGCGAACTGATCGAAACGATGGGGGGAACCGTCCGTGCCAACCTCGATGAGAAACCGATCGACTACATTGATCAAGGCGGCAAGATCATCCACGAAGTCGGGGGAGCCATCATGGGCGACGATCCGGCCAAGTCGGTTTGCAACGGCTGGAACCAGACATGGGACATCAAGAACCTTCTCCTTTGCGATGGTTCACCCTTCGCCTCAAACGCCGACAAAAACCCGACCCTCACGATCATGGCCCTCGCCTGGCGGGCCGCTGATCACCTCATCGAAGAATCCCGCAAGGGCAACCTCTGAGCCACCGCTTGACCTATGGATAATATCCCTGATCGCTCTCGAATTCCCCGTCGTCGTCTTTTGCAGATGTTCGCAGCGGCAAGCGCCGCCGGAGCCGCCGGTGGCTTTACCGCGACCGGCTTCGCCGCTCTGGCCCCAGGCAGCGCCCCCGCATCGGTTGGCTACGGCACCGACCCCGACCTGATGAGCCTGCACGTGCGCGGTGAATTCTGGCCGCTGACCCTGACGGAAGCAGAACGCCGCATCACCACCGTGCTTTGCGATCTCATCTTACCCGCTGACGATCTCGGCCCGGCCGCCAGCACCGTGGGCGTCCCTGATTTCATCGATGAGTGGGTCAGTGCGCCTTACGATGCTCAGCAGGGTGATCGACCGCTCATCGTCGAGGGCCTCGCCTGGCTCGATGCCGAAGCCGCGAAACGCTTTGGCAAACCCTTCGCTGAACTTGACGAGGCGGGCCAATCGGCCATTGCCGATGACATCTGCGATACGGACACGGCGGGACCCGACTTCAAACAGGCCTCGCGCTTCTTTGCCAAGTTCCGCAATATCGCCGCCGGGGGCTACTACTGCACCCAGGACGGTTGGAAAGCGATCGGCTTCGTGGGTAACATCGCCACTGCCACCTTCGACGGACCTCCGGCTGAAGTGCTCAAGTTGCTAGACCTGGAGCAAACCGTGGTCTAGTCTCCGGCTCGTTTTTGCGCAGCTTCGACTGCTACTGACCCAACTGACTCATCATACTTCATGGACGCCATCAAAATTCTCGGTTCTCTGCTTTCCAACAATGCGATGGGATCGCGGGTTGGCGGGAGCATTCTCGACATGCTCGTCAGCGGCAAAGGCGGCAATGCGGGCAGCATCCTCGGCACTCTCCTCGGGGGGCGGAACCAATCCAGCAACGGCGGCATGGGCGCTCTCGGAGCCATCCTCGCCGCAGTCGCCCAGGCCCAGCTCGGCAAAGGATCAACCGGCGCGAGCGCTGGCGGCGGCGGGGTGGGTGATATTCTCGGCAGCCTGCTCGGGGGCGGAGGACAGAGCGGCTCAGGCGGACTCGGCGGGTTGGGAGGTCTCCTGACAGGTGCGGCGAGTGGCTCGGGCGCGGGAGGAGGGCTTGGCGATTTGATCGGTGGGCTGCTTGGCGGGGGCGCGGCTCCGAAGCAAAGTCCGTCGAGCGGCGGACTCGGTGATTTGGTGGGCGGACTCCTCGGCGGTGCCGGTGGGGGTGCCCTCGCCGGGATGCTCGGGCAGGCCTCGCCGCAAGCGAGTGGGAGCGAATTGCTCAGCATCTTGCTCGGCGGCGGAGCCGAAGCAGCTCCTCCTGCAGAAGCACAGGATGAAGCGGAAATGCTCATCGAAGCCATGTGCCACGCTGCCAAGTCCGACGGTCAGATCGATGCGGCGGAGAAGGAAGCCATCCTCGGCAAAGCGGGAGATCTCACCGCCAAGGAAGTCGCCTTTTTGAAAGAGAAACTTGCCGGCCCCGTTGATGTTGCCGCTTTCACCAAAGGTGTGCCTGCTTCTATGGCCGAGCAGGTCTATGCATTTTCTCTGATGGCGATCAAACTCGACACCCGCAAGGAGGCTGAGTATTTCGCCCAGCTCGCCCAAGGGCTCAAGCTCGGTAAAGAGAGTGTTCACGAGATTCACACGCAGCTCGGGCAGCCTGAGATGTTCGCGTAAGTCGTTGGCGTTTTGGTGCACCTTTCTGACATGGCCCGCTCCCAACGTCCCCGGACCTCCGGCAACAAGCACCGCGAGGCTCGGGCCAACACCCACTCGAGCGTCTCGACCGGTGTGGCGCGGCTCTCGGAAGAGGGGCTCTTTGATCTGCTCGCGACCGAATCCGATCCTCTGCTCCTCGTGCTCGACGGGGTGCAGGACCCCCACAATCTCGGAGCCTGCATCCGCTCCGCCGATGGAGCTGGTGTCCTCGCGGTGATCGTGCCGCGTCACCGCGCTGCCCCCGTCAGCGAAACCGTCGTGCGGGTCGCGTGTGGTGCCGCCGAGCATGTGCCGGTGGTGGTCGTGGGAAACATGGCCCGCTTCCTCGATCATCTGCGCGAGGAATATCACATGCGCATCGTTGGCACCGCCGACGAGGCCACCATGGAACTCTACGAGTGCCCGATGACGGGACCGCTTGCGATCGTGTTAGGAGCCGAGGGTGAGGGTTTGCGTCGGCTCACCGGGGAAAAGTGCGATGATCTCATTCGCATTCCCATGCTCGGCGCGGTTGCCTGCCTGAATGTCTCGAATGCCACTGCGGTTTGTTTATTCGAGGCCGTGCGGCAGCGCCATTTCGGGAGCGAGGCGTAATTTGGCGTTCCTCGGAGGATCTTTCAGGAGAGACATGCCGCATTTGCGACGCCCGACGGCGTGAATGAGACATGCGGGTCCCGGCGTTTTGAGGTGCTGGCTTGAAGGCGTCATTGACTCGACGGCAACGAGCGCCGTTCCTGAGCCATGAAGTTTTTCCCCGCGATGTTGGTTCCTCTATTCGGGTTACTTTGTAGTCACGCCAGTGCTGCCGGACCACCCCGGGCGAACTTTCTTATCATTTACGCCGACGATCTTGGTTACGGCGACGTCTCCACTTATGCACCCTCCGACGTGCAAAGCCCGAACATTGATCGTCTCGCTGCGGAAGGCATGCTGTTCACTTCGATGCGCGCCAATTGCACGGTCTGCTCTCCCTCCCGCGCCGCCCTCCTCACGGGGCGTCACCAGGATCGAGTTGGGGTTCCCGGGGTGATTCGAACCAAGTCCGAGGAGTCATGGGGGTATTTCGATCCGTCCGTGCCGACTCTCGCTGATGAACTCAGGAAGGCGGGCTATCACACCGCTATTGTGGGAAAATGGCACCTTGGACTGGAGTCGCCCAATACGCCCAACGAGCGTGGGTTTGACCACTTTCACGGGTTCTTAGGTGACATGATGGACAGCTACACGACCCATCTGCGCCATGGGAACAACTACATGCGTTTGAACGAGGAGGTCGTGGATCCCACCGGGCATGCCTCAGATGTATTTACCCGATGGGCAGAAGAATATCTCGAAAGTCGCGCTGCCAAGCCGGAACAGCCGTTTTTTCTCTATCTCGCCTACAATGCCCCGCATTTTCCGATCGAGCCCCCGGCTGAATGGCTCGCTAAAGTGAAGGAGCGGGCCCCGGGGCTTGAGGACAAACGCGCCTTGAATGTCGCCCTTGTAGAGCATCTCGATCACTGTGTCGGACAGGTTCTTGAATGCTTGGAAAAAAACGGATTGAGGGACAACACACTCGTTGTCTTTTCGGCCGACAACGGAGGGTCGCTGCCTCACGCACAGAACAATGATCCCTGGCGGGATGGGAAGACGAGTCATTACGATGGAGGATTTCGGGTTCCCTTCGTGGTTCGCTGGCCCGGGCAGGTCGCGGCGGGAAGCAGGAGCGACTACGCGGGGCAAGTATTCGATCTTTTCCCCACCTTTCTGGAAGTAGCAGGTGCAAGCGCTGCGGATCCGAGCGCATTGGATGCGATCAGCCTCCTCCCGGTCATGAAAGGAGATGTGATCGAAACGTCCCGAGACCTCTACTTCGTCCGCCGCGAGGGCGGGCGTGCTTATGGAGGGAAGAGCTATGAGGCTCTCGTCCGCGGCGAGTGGAAGCTTCTCCAGAATCATCCGTATGGTCCCCTCGAACTATACAATCTCAAGAACGACCCCGGAGAGACAACCGATCTGGCCGCGAAAGCCCCCCGTGTGTTCAACGAATTGAGTGACGCTCTTCGCCTGCAAATTCAAAGAGGCGGAGCGGTACCATGGCAGAAGCCTGAGAATGGAGAAGGTCGGAACTGACCCTCCGAGACAGGGACTCTTCACCGGCAAATGAAAGACCGTGTGCGCAAAGCGCTTCACGTGGTCAGAATATTTCGGTAGAAAAGTGTTCGAATGGAAAAAAATTCGAATATTTTGGCCGGCAGGATCGTTCAAGAAGATTCTTTCAACACTTTATGAAGCTTCTCCCCCCCCCTCGCAATTGGTGCGGTTTGCGTTTTCGGACTCACAAACTGCAATGAAAACGGAGTCTCTGACCAGAGCTCGAATACCTTCCTGGACCAGCAGCAGGACATTGCAGCGCAGGCGGAATCCAATGCCGCTCAAATGGCCGAAATGGCGGCGAGAGGACAGGCCCTGCAGGCCGAAATCGCCGAATTGAAGCTCAAGGCTCAAGAGGATCAAAATTTCGCATTGCAGGAAAAGCTTGCTGCAATTCAACAAGAAAACGACAGGTTGATGGCTGAGGCCGAGGCGGCCCGGGTAGCGAGTGAAGGGCTGAACCGCTCTCTAAGCGGGAATGGAGGCGGTCCGCGATACGACTACCCCGCCACCCTGGGCTATGGGGACTCCGATCTCCGTTCAGGAACAGAAAATCGTTATGGTTATGCACCTCCCGGTCCAGAACCGGGTGGACACTCTTGGCAGGAACCCGACGCCGATTATTCAGTTTTCTACCAAGATCTTAGTCCCCATGGGCAGTGGCTTGAACTTGAGGGATATGGATATGGCTACCGTCCGAATGTAAGCCAGAGAACGTCATGGCGACCCTATGAGGATGGTCGCTGGGTCTGGAGCGATCATGGGTGGGCATGGGATTCTCCCGAACCATTTGGGTGGGCCTGTTACCACTACGGACGCTGGGTGCAGCTCTCTCGTATTGGCTGGGTTTGGATTCCAGGTCGGGAATGGGCACCGGCGTGGGTTTCGTGGCGTTCCAATGGTGATTATCTGGGGTGGGCTCCGTTACCTCCCACACGTCGCCACGATTCGTGGATCGGCGACGACTGTGACGTTCACTATGGACTCGCTCCAAACAACTATGTTTTTATTGAAATGGGGAACTTTAACCGCAGTAGTTATTACGGAAATTGCCTTTCCACCACCGTTGTAAACCGGGTGTTCTCGTTGACGATCAATGTGACGAATATAACTTCTGTCAATCAGAGGAATTCGCACGTCTTTCACAATCACAGTGGACCGGACCGGGGGTGGCTCGAGAAGCGGCTTGGTCGCCAAGTTGCCGTTGCTCAACTAGAGGTGCGGGACCACTATGACAGACGAGACCCTGACTGGAATTCGTGAGACGGGATTCGCCCCTTGATTGCAGCCCCTCTTCCCGAAAGTGGAGGGAAGTTTTTGGTGAAGCCTGAAAAAGTTGCGGGAAAAGTCTCTGATATTGCGGTGGTTGATGGATGGTCTGGGATCACAAAGGACAAAAAGGAAGATTTTCAGAAACTGATAGTTCGCCAGGCGGAGGTTTCCGAACCCGGGACGAACGTGGCGGGAGAAAGCATCCCCGGAGTTGATTCATTTCGTGAGGCAGCACTCGACCGCAAGCGTCAGTTCGGCGGAAAAGGGGGCGATAAGATGAAGGGGGCGGAGCTGTCTGCAGTCGGGGATCGCGCGGCGACTCAGGCTGATATGGAGCGAGAGCTTGAAGATATGCGGCGCCAACAGGCTGACGTAAAGAAAGCTCAGCAGGACCTTTTGAAGGAACATGAAAAGGTGCAGAAGGAGGCGGCTGCCTCGGCTGAAAAATCGAAGGGCGATGATTCGAAAGAACCGAAACTGCAAGAGATTTTAGATCGCCAGATGGAAGAGTCCAAGGTCGCGCAAGATCGGGGCAAAAAGGATTTGGAGGAGCAAAAAATGGCCTTGGAAAATCAGAATAAGCAAGTGATTCTCGAAATGGAATTGGCGAAAAAGGACGCGGCAGCATTCGCGAAGGCAAGCCAAGAGGCGGAAGAGAAGCGGCAGGTGGCCGCGCGTCAGGCCGAAGAGTTGACTAAGCAGAAATCCATGCAGGAAGAGGCGGAAGCTTCTTTGCGGAAGCGAAGCGAAGAAGATGCCAAGCGTCAGGAGTCTGCGAAAATGCAGCAGCAAGCCCAACAGGAGTTCATGGCCCAACAGCAGAAAGAGGCTGCGCAACGAGAGGCCATGGCTCAGCAAGGTCGCAAGAATGCCGAAGAGGCCTCGAGGCAGCAACAGAAGGAGGCCGCCCAACGGGAAGCGATGGCCGAACAGAGTCGCAAGAATGCTGAAGACGCCATGAAGCAGCAGCAACAAGGCATTGAGAAGCAAAATCGAGCGGCTCAGGAGGCTATGCAGAAACAACAGCAACAGCAACAGCAACAGCAACAGCAACAGCAACAG
>Ga0163144_10030216_pt1 | contig 10369 bp, 8 predicted proteins | sample OliLak19BULKMAT1_FD_123175 | JGI IMG/M metagenome (GOLD analysis project Ga0163144, IMG submission 123175) | Freshwater microbial mat bacterial communities from Lake Vanda, McMurdo Dry Valleys, Antarctica - Oligotrophic Lake LV.19.BULKMAT1 | ecosystem: Environmental > Aquatic > Freshwater > Lake...
CGGCGTGGGTGTCCCAATGTACGAACGGAACGTACTCGGTGGTAACCTCGACAAATCGCGACCCAGCTTCAACGAGACGTCGTGCCAACAGGCATCCGCGGCCGAATCGACCGGTGTTGTAGCGGTCGTACACATCTTTTGATTCCAGACTAAGGTCGAACGCCTTGCAATCTTCGGAACTGAGTAACCGATACGCGTTTTCCATGGAGCGAAGCAGTGATTCCTGCTGGTAGTCGCTCATGTATTCTCGATGCGGGCTTCGGTCGACGAGTCCACGGAGTAGTTTGTGACGATTATCGAACCTCCGTTGGCCGATATTCTCTGGAGGCTGCACCGACTTGGCAGCTTCCTCGGGAAACGGAAGATTCATCGGGCCATATTCGCTTCCCAAGAAACCAGCCGTGGTAAACGCTTTTAACTCATCTTGCTCGCCGACGCCTTCCAATCGCTGACCAATATTTATGAACGAGGGAATGACAGGATTGTCGCTCCCTCGCACGCGAGAGATCCAGGCCCCCAAGTGAGGACAGGCCACGGTCTGAGGTGGAATATATCCTGTATGCCAGTGGTATTGGTGCCTCGAATGCAAGATGCTACCCAGGTCGGGTTGGACCGCCGAACGAATAAGCGTTGCGCGATCCATGATCTGGGCGATTTGAGGAAGTCCTTGACAGATCCTCACTCCATCGACGGACGTTGGAATGGACGGGAACGTGCTTAGGACGCTCTTCACGTCCATGCCTTTTTCAAAGGGCGCATATTTCTTCGGGTCAAAGGTCTCCGGCGCCGCCATCCCGCCGGCCATCCACAACAAGATGCAAGCATCCGCGCGCGGCAGGGGATGAATCGCCTTGTCTGGTTCGGAGGCGGATACAAGTCGAGGCTCACCCGCGGTCCAAGCCGCCGTCGTTGCCGCAGCGAGCTGTTGAAGAAACTCTCGTCGCACGACACGTTCCGACCTGTTAGGGGTTGGTTGATACTTCACGTTTACTGCCTACTTAGATTACCACTGCTACGTACCAAGATTGGTATCCAATCAGCGAACAATCAAAAAATCAGGCGTCATGCAGATCGCCCAAAGCAGATCTTCCACCACTTCCGGAGGTATATCGCCGGTTTCCGATTGCGACTTGTTCCTATCGAGGACCAACCGGAAAGCAGCTACTTCTTGCTCCGTTGGATCTCGCGTCAACGTAGCGCGAAACAAATATCGCACTAAGTCCTCAGAAGTATTCCACTTCCTACCGGCGATGTTGCGGCCAGCGGCAACGAGCGATGTAGCCAGCGATTCGTTGTTGCATAACTCGATCGCCTCGAGGGTGGAAAACTCCGCGGGTCGCGCGGCGACAATTTGATCCCGACTTGGTCGTCCAAGTCGGCGCATAATCGCATCGCTCTTTAACAGCGATGCACGGACCATCGAGATTTCTTCACCCTGTGGCTCGATCAATAACTGCCTGGCTTTGTCATTCAGGCGATTGGTCCACTCCGATTGTGGCTCAACGATGATCGCATCGGCCATTTGCCCGTCACTCTTCGTGCCGAAATCGCCGTTGGACATCTCCCCTTCGTTGCTGGGGCTGGTGCATCGCCAAGTGCCGTCGGTGGCGACGATCTGTTCGGTTCCGTCAGCGAAGTGCAACCGCGATTCGAAATACAAACCCGCGGGGTTTGGATCGCCGACAGAGTTACGCGCGACGACGGTCAAGTGATTTTCACCTTCCCGCAGTTGAGCGGCTACATCCAAAGATTCCAGCGTCTGCCAAATGACGTCGCTAGCGACTTGTTGACCGTTGACGTAGAGCACATATTCGTTGTCGCATGTGATGACGGCAAACATGGACGTGGGGACGTTGCGAAGGCTAAACGAGTGATGAAAAGTCACCGTTTCGCCGCCGGGACGCAGCGCATCCTCAAGGGGCGGGCCCCAAATCCACTTGCCAACCAGTTGTAGTTGTCCGGCCGCCCTCGATAGCGGTCGACCTCGAACGACGGCGGCGTCGTAGATTTCAGGAGCCGTGTCTGAAATCTGCCATATCGCGTCAACGAACTGCTCGGCCGTCATGCGTTTGGATCGCGGTCCCCGAAACACGTACGGTTGATCCTTGGCCGCTTCAGTCACGAGGTCCGCTTTAGTTTGATATGCTTTGGAAGTCGCAATAAGTTCGAGCACGCTCTTGAGATCGTAATCGTGGTCTTGTAGGAAAATCGCCAAGTAGTCCAAGAGTTCGGCATTCCACGGTGCTGTCTGCATGGCGTCAATAGGGTGGACGATGCCGCGCCCCATAAGTCGGTGCCATAACCGATTCACGACCGTCCGATGGAACCGACCATTGTCTCGATGGGTTATCAGAAGTCCCAATTGCCGCAACCGTTCTGGTTGCGACGCCTGCCGGTCGATGTTCCCGAGCTCGGGAAACATCCACGTTGCATTGGCTAGGCGCCCGATGGGTTTGTCGCACCGATGAATTTCAAGAGGACTCTCTGCATAGACGGCGGCTAGACCGTAAGCGTCGTCCAGTTTCCAGTCGTCGATGAAACTATCGTGGCACGAAGCGCATTTTAGATTGATGCCCAGGAATGCCTGTGACACGTTCTGTGCAAACTGAACTTCAATCGACTGTGCGGCGCTTACGCTGCCACGCCAGCGGATTCCGTCGATGAATCCTCGGCTGGAATCCATGGATGGCGCGATCAACTCCTGCGCAAATTGATTGAACGGCAAATTCGTTAGCAAGGCGTCGTAAAGCCATACTGTGATCTGTTGGCGACCATCGGTGATGAACCCGGCGCCATCGTAATCATTTCTTAGCAAGTCATTCCAAAAACTAAGCCAGTGTTCCGCATAAAGCTGATCGTCAGCGAGTAACTCGCGCACCAATCGCGTTCGCTTTTGCGGGGAGGGATCTGCTTGAAAATGAGCGAGTTGGTCCGGAGTTGGAAGCAGACCGACTAAGTCGGAGTACGCGCGACGTAAGAACATCGCATCGCTGATATCGACAAGCGGGGCGGTTCCGTTCTCAACCAAGTACTGATCGATTAGCCGGTCAACCGGATTAGTCCGCCCGTTGACGGCGGGCGGAAGAGTCGGACGTCGCAGTTTCAGTGGCTGATTGTACGAGTACTCGGCGAACGTCGAGCCCGCATCCCAAGGCATTCCTGCGTTCACCCAATCTCGAAGGATGGCCCTATCGACGGCAGCGACGCGCGGCTTGCCCTTCGGCGGCATCTGAACTTCGGGGTCGTCCGATTCCACCAGATCGAGAAAGTAAGATTCGTCAGCCTGACCAGCGACCGCGTGTCCGCTTTCTAAATACGACTCACGAGTGTTAATCGATAATCCGCCCTTGGCCTGTCGCCCGCCGTGACACTCAGAGCAGTGTTTCTTCAGGATTGGATACACTCGCTGAGCAAAGTAACCGGGGTCATCGATATCTGCGGTCGCCGCCCCTGGCAGCAACAGCGTCCCAACTACAAGCAAGGCGTGTTTTTGGAAAGTAAATCTACGCATATATGCTCGCTGCACCAGGGTCCCGTCTGATAAGTTCGTTGCACGGCGCCAAGGAAGTGACTATGCGGCTCGTCCGTCGTTCGACTCTAGCCGTGCGAATTCATTATTTGAATTTAATAGCCGACAAACTACTCGTGTGCGTCGGGGGGGGGGGGATTATTCGCTCTGCGCCCGATGAGTTTACAGCGAGCTTTCAGGAGACCGAACCGTACCCGGTAGCCCGTTATCCAACTTGGCGGGTCGGATCAAGTTCAGACGACACTTGACTTGGGCGATTCAATGCGATGCTGGAGCAAAATCGTCAGGCGTGATTTGGGACACGTCGCCCGCAGATTATTTTGAGTTGCCAAGCGAGATAGTGCAATGAACTATCTCGCTAGCGGAAGAGAAATCTGGTCACTGCCCTTGCGGCCTAACCACACGATTGGCGGCGGTAGTCTCCAGGCGTTATGCCTAGCTCTCGTCGAAAAACGGCTCCCATATATTCGGGGTGTCGATAGCCGGCTTGGATGGCGATGTCGGTGAGGTTCAAATCCGTGACCGTCAGCAGTTGCATGGCCGCCCTTAACTGAGTGCGGACGATTTCGTCGTGAGGCGTGAAACCCAGTGCGGCTTTGAACCGGCGGTCGAGCGAGCTGCGCGAGACGTTGACTTTGCGAACCACCTGGTCGACTGTAAGTCCCGAGGTGGCGTGTTGGCGGATGTACCGAAGTGCTGTTCCGAGTACGTGGTCGAGATGAGCTTCAATGTCGGTTGACTGCCGCATCGCAACGCCGATGGGAAGTATGGTGACGAATTGTTGCGTCAGTCGTTGGCCCTTCATCAATTCGTTCAGCATCTCGGCAGCACGATAGCCAACCAACTCGGGGTGCTGCATTACGCTTGTCAGAGGAGGGTCTGCCATCTGACACAAGAGTTCATCATTTTCGATGCCGACGACCGCAACTTCTTTCGGTACGCCGAGCGCTACCAGCCGACATGCTTCTAACACCTGAAGGCCGGTAGGATCGTTGATCGCCAGAATGCCGACCGGCTTCGGCAAGCCCAGCAACCAATTGGCTAGTCGCGCTTGGCTTGTCTCCCAATCAAATGTCGTGCTGCCTTCGGTCGTGATGTAGAATTGAGCGCAATCGCACCCCATTTTTGCGACACTATCCAGAAAAGCGGCGCCCACCCGCTCAGACCAGTTAGCGAATTGAAGCCCGTCGCCGCAAAACCCAAAGGAACGAAATCCTCGTTCCAATAAATGCTGTGCAGCCAGAGCTGCTTGCTTGTTTGGGCACGTTTCGATGCTGGGAAAACTTAGGGTTGGATTGGCGGAACTGAGATTTACCGTGGGCAGCTTCGCCTGCTGAATCGCGTCCGCAAGTTGAGGGGTTGAGATGCGGGCAATGATCCCGTCGCCTCTCCAGTGAGGCAGCCACGGGGGAGGCAACGTCCCCAAATCGCGAGGTTCCAAATAGAATGACCAGTGCTCGTGCTCGCGCACATAGCGATTAACACCGCGCAGCACGCCCCGCCCAAAAGACTTTGATGTCTCGATCAACAGCGCGACTCGCGGAGTTTCATTCTCCATGTACGGGCCGTTGGCAGGTGACGCAACCAAACAATTAAGATCTCGTAATCTAACTTTAAAGCGCTCGGTCGTCGGGATTTTACACCCTACCAGGCTTTTTGCCCCGAGGTTGTCGGCTGGCTCGAATCATGTTCGCGAGGGCATGCCTCGTAGTTACGGTTGCCGATAATCTATGGGCATGGGACATCGCTTGCTGACGGGTGCGGACACCGGAGTGAGTCGTCGCGATTTTCTGAAGATTGGTAGAATGAAAGCTGGAGGTTTTACATCAATCGCATTATTTGAAGTTGAGCGGATCGCTTCAGCGCGGAGCGGGGTGTTGAACTGCGGCGAAGATTACCTGCTTCTGCAGCCCCACGCCGGCGTTCCGCTACGGCGAACGAGAATCTGCGCGCCTAACGCGAAAGCGTCCGAGAGGTACCGCGAGAATGCATGCACCGCAGGTTGGGACGGCGCGGGGAACTCGGAACTTCAATAAGATCAGCGGAAACGCGCCCGAACAACGAATTAGCCCAGCCAAATGAGCTTCGCAGTTCACTCAATCATCGATCAAGGAAAAGTCGAAACGATTCTCACCTTCAGTCAATACGTCGACGCGCATCTCACTTTCCTTATTGTACTTTGCTGGAATATATTCCTTCGTAATCGCTTGGTTCATCCCCTTGTCGAATCCAATAACCTCCGCTGCCTGAATGGTAACGCGACTTTCCCCAGGGAAGGCACGGAAAGTATAAAGTCCGTTGGTGATTCGCCCGGCTTCTGGGGCTTTGCCATTCGAAGGATGGAATGTAATAAAACCAGTCTCAACTGGGGTGCCTTTCCAACTAATGGATCCACTAACTTTGTACTTTCCATCTTGAGTTCCCGAACATCCTGACACCGCCGCCCAGAGGCCCAATAGGACCATCAAGAAACGCCCCAACCGCTTGGCATTGAATCTAATCGCTATCTCGAACAAATTCGGCTCCTTAATTGCTCTTCGCGTTTGGCAAATTCTGCATCGATTCAATCGAGCGCCGATCGAAAACGTATGACACGGACCCTTCCCGATCGCTCACTCGGAAGCAACTTCCTCACCGTCGCGACTTCCTTTCCCACGATACACCAAGTAGTCGATATTGTCCGGAATAAATATTACCGACCCGTCGGCATGGCAGGCCTGCGCGCCGCCAGGATGATTACTACGCAACGCGATTTGTTGGGGATCGTTTGTGGTTGCGTCCACGCAGGGTGCGTTCGTTGGCGATTCTTGAGCAAGACAAAAAGCCACGCCGTCAGGAACTGAGCTGTTGGGAAGATTTCTCGTAGAGAAGATGCAATTTCCGTGCGCCGAATTATAGTACCGACCGCGCAAATCGTTGTAGTTTTCATCCGGGACTAAAATTGCTTCTCCTATCAGCAGCGTTTTAGACGTGCCGTCCACAATTTGGCCCAACTTCACTGCTGACTTTATGAATAACACGCCATCCAAATCGAGTCCAATTTCTGAATGGTTCTTGCCTTGATAACGCTGCTTTAGGTAGTCGGGACCATCTGGATCGATCATGTTGTAGAACGATGACGCCGCGCAGCCGAGATAGTTACCGTGGAATCCTTGTCCGACATTCGTTGTAATTGTCCGAGTAGTAAGCGTGCCGCCCAGGGTCTGTAACTTCGGACCCGCCAGATCGGAGGGACACATTGCGACATTGATCGGGGTAGTCATGGCAGGAATGTAATTCAAAGCGCTTCCATTGGGCTCGGTGGAAACGTGACGCATGATCCCGCTGCCTAACGTCTTTTGCTCTAAGTAGTCCAAGAGGTAGTGAAACCAGCAAAGTCGATCCTTCTTTGAACCAAACCCGTTAGCGTTGATTTCATTCTCCATCCCGGCGGGAAGCTGACCGTTGGTGCTTTCATACTGCAACGCGGCGAGTCCTAGCTGCTTTAGATTATTCTGGCAGCTTGAGCGCCGCGCTGCTTCGCGAGCCGCTTGCACCGCCGGCAACAACAGGGCCACCAAAGTACCAATGATCGCGATCACTACTAAAAGTTCAACCAAGGTAAAGCCGGCACTTCGCTGGAAGCCATGTCGATTCATCTGAACATTCTCCAGTCACGCCGTCGCACTCGACGGCTGTGGTTAGTCAAGTGGAGTGTGGAGCGATTGCTTTGTTCCGCACAGTCAAAAGCCACAAGTATTTTATCGCCGCATTCATCAAAGCCAAACACCGACGCGGCGGCAAAATTAACGACATGGCCTAATAAATTGATTACGAGGCAATCAAATAAGGACTTACGTCGACGAAACGATTCGAATCTTTAATCGACTTTCGCCGCCGGCAAATACCGACAACGAAAACGGCTGAAGCAATCGGGCCAGTACTTCGGGAAGAGTCGCACCTGCCGAGCGTACACAGGTGAAACAAAGGCAGGATCGGCCACTTTAAATTGAAAAGTAATATTTCAGCCTAACGCGGCCAGACAAAGCATTCAAGGCAATTCAAGGCGGGAATCGGCGAGCGGCTGTCTATTTTTGTCATCGCCGAAGAGATTTCGTCTAGAGCCTTTGGCTCTGGCGTCGGTAGGCTGAGAGGTCGCCTTGGAATGCCCCAATTTTCTGTACCAGGCGTTTTGAAAGGTTTGGTTAGGAAGCAGTTAACGGTTCAACTTGATCGCTGTGCTGATTCCGTGGAGTGAGCACAGCGAACGGAACGGAATCAGCACAGCGACGCGCGAACTCCGATGGGGTCAGGTAGCCCAGCGAACTGTGGGGCCGATGGTCGTTGAAGTCTTCTCGCCAAGCCCGAGCTTTAAGCCGTGCGTCGCCTTCGTTCAGTAGATCGGTTTGGTGCAAGTATTCGTCACGAAGCTTGCCATTGAAGCTTTCGCACAAGCCGTTCTGCCAAGGCGAACCAGGTTCGATATACAGCGCGCCGACGCCCTACTTGCCCAGCCAATCCTTGATCGCCAACGAGATGAACTCCGGACCGTTATCGCAGCGAATACGTTTGGGCACGCCGTGAATCGAAAAAAGCTCCGCCAACGCGTCGATCGCGTCTTCGCTCGTAATGCTGCGGCCAACCTTGATGCTCAAGCAAAGCCGCGTGTATTCGTCGACAATATTTAGGAAACGAATCTTCCGACCATTAACCTACGCCTTACGCAGTTGCCTCCCTCTGCAATCGATATCGGGGTTTTTGCAGATAGGCCCGGACGGCGTCGCGAACGATGGCGGTCTTGGCGGCGAACCAACTGATCCCGGTGGTAAAGCGATGATACTCCAAGCGGACGAAGGCCCTGATGGCCATCCCGATATGGTTGCGTTGCCCCCGGGCGGATCGAATTTGGCAGCGTTCGACTCCGGTGAACTGCTTGAGGCCGCGATGGTATTCTTCGATCGACCAGGAGAGTTCGGCGAAGACGAGCCTTCCGGCTTCGTCCAGGCCGAGATCGTTGGTCGCCCAATGCGTCGCGTCGCCGTTTGTGGCGACCGTCCGAAACACTTTCACCTCGCCGTACCCTGGCAGCCAGACCACGGTTCCCGTCGCGGCGATCGGCTGCTCGGCCAACGCCTTCGGCTGGCCGTGGTCGAGACGCACCTGGCGATTTCCTTTGAACCGCGTCACGAAGATCCAGCCGAACTCCCGCACTTTTTTGAGGTTTTCGACGCTGGCGTACCAGCCGTCGAACAAGACGGCTCGCGGCGCGAACCCGCGCTCTTTCGCCGCAGCGAGCAAGTCGGCGAAGTGATCGTTCTTGGTCTTGCCGTCTCCTTCCTTGTGGTAGACGCGGTAGTCGCACGGGTAGAATCGGTCCCCGTCGGACCAGAGGGCCGTGATCAGGTTGATGCCGCGGACCACCGCATGATGGTTGCCCGACCAGTGCCAGCCGACCAGATCGATGTGCCGAGCCCGCGGCTTGTCGAGCGTCGAGTCGTCGATCACCAGCACCCCCTCGGCCGGACGGATCAGCGGCCCGACCTCGGCCCACAGCGTCGCCGAGTCGGGCTCCAGCCGGTGGAGCAGCCGCGTGAACGAATCATGGGCCGGCGCCAGCGGACCTGCAGGCTGCGACCGCGACGCCTCCGTCGCCGACACGACACGCGGCGAACCAATCAGGAATTGAATGTAGCCTTCGTCCGTCGCTCGGGATCGATTCATGACCCAAACCTAACCACTGTCAGTCTTTGGCGCAAGATCGGCCGTGAGCAACTGCGTAACTCGTATAACCGTCGAGGATTGAACGAAGTCCCACGTCCAAACATCGTGCGGGAACCCAGCCGGCGCCACATGGCAAGCATTCTTCTTTTCTCCAGTGACTCGCGTATTTCGGCGTTTTCTCGGCACTTTCAGTCCTGCGGCCTTCCAGAGAGGGTACATGCGTTTGTCGTTGATCACTTCGCCGTCGCGACGAAGCAGCACGCCGATTCGGCGATAACCAAACCGGGGACGCTGCCGAACCAATTCGAGTATCTTCTTCGTCAGCCGCTGGTCTTCGTCTTTCGGTTGACCTGCATATCGCTGACTTGATCGCGACTGATCATGCACCTCGCACGCCCGACGCTTCGAGACGGAGAACTTCCGCTGAAGCGCCTGCACGGCGTCACGTCGCGACTGAGGGCTGGTCAGTTTCCCTGGGTGATTTCCTTCAGCATCTGGATGTCCAGCTCTTGGTCGCCAATGATCTTCTTCAGCCGGTTGTTCTCGTCCACGAGCGTCTTGAGTCGCTTGGCTTCTTCGCTCATCATGCCGCCGTACTGGTTTCGCCATCGACCCAACGTCGCCTCGCTCTCTTCGAGAGACTGCAGTACTACGCCAACGCTCTTGTCAGCCGCGAGCATCGCGTCAACATCTCGCAACTTCTTGGCGATCTGCTCAGGAGATTGTCGTTTTCGATTCTTCATTGAAAGTCCTTTCGCCAATCTTGGCTGATGAACTTTCATAACCAGTTTTTGGAGAGCATCCAGCTTCCTACGCCGTTGCGATAGCGTACCACTGTCCGAAAGTGGTGCGCTATCGCAAGTTCTCGGTCGCAAGAAGCCGACCTCATTGCTAGGCGGTGAGGCCAACAAATTAACCCGCCCCGCCTAGGATTTGAACGCTTCCTTCCGTCACTTGGAGTTCGACCAAAGGCCTCAGACTTTGAAGGCGACGAAAATCGTGAATTCGGCAAAAAGTTGCTCTGTAGAAAACCGTTGCTATCAATGTCCTGCTAGCTGGATTGTGAACGTATAGCGATGCGTGGGCAAGACGAGCAAATCGCCGAAGGCCGTGTTGTTGACCGCTCATCGAGTCGGTCGA
>Ga0163144_10030217_pt1 | contig 10369 bp, 7 predicted proteins | sample OliLak19BULKMAT1_FD_123175 | JGI IMG/M metagenome (GOLD analysis project Ga0163144, IMG submission 123175) | Freshwater microbial mat bacterial communities from Lake Vanda, McMurdo Dry Valleys, Antarctica - Oligotrophic Lake LV.19.BULKMAT1 | ecosystem: Environmental > Aquatic > Freshwater > Lake...
AAATGCGTATGGGCTGTGGGTCGTCGAGCGCCTGCACTCGCCGCGCCCGGACAGATGTACAATCCGATATCGCTCGCCGGCTACACTGATGACACCGTTTTCGCCGCTGACGCAATGGCCGTTGTGTGGGCTTGGGATAAGGATGGCCTTTATCTCGGCCAGCTTTACAACGGCCCTGAAAACCACACACAAGACAGCAACAAAATGTACATCGAAATGCAGAGCGCGAACGTGGTGTCAACCGGTGGGAAGAATTATCTCGTCGCGAACGACACAGGCGTTTCGGTGCATGAACTGAAACTGCCCGCGCGAACGCGCTTCACCACCCCGTCCATCAATCTCACTGCGGAACAATCCCAGATGGCTAAACCATGGGATCCCGACGGAGTTACGCCGACCGAAAAGCCGGTTTATACGGCTCACTACATTCCGGCGCATCGAGTGGATTCTCCCATCAAGATCAACGGCGATTTCGATGGGCGCGAAGGTTGGCACGGTTTTTCTGACGGCACTAAAGTGAACGAAATGCTGGTGCTGATGGATGGCGAACGTCTTGCGTCCGTGCGTGCCCTCTACGATGACAAAAACTTGTATCTCGCGTACAGCGTCCGAGCTCCGAATGGTCCGATCAATGCCGGCACAGAACTTCCGATCTCGCCGTTCGTCAGCGGTGCGTACCTTGATGCCTCATTTGGCCTTGACTGGTCCGAGTCTCAGCGCACCACTGTCAGCGAAGGCGACGTGCGAATTCTTTTTGCAAAAGTAAAAGGAGGCGACGCAACTCCGATCAACTTCCAGCAGGGTTATTGGCAGAAAAAAGTGGGTGGCGAAAATCCGCAGACAATCAGTTCGCCGGCCGCGTCGATTCATTTCGATCAGATCAAAGAAATCCAGGGCGTACAGATGGCATTTAAAATCAATGGCAAAGAAAACGATTCCGACCGCGTCCGCTACCAACTCGAAGTCTCAATTCCCCTTGCAGGCCTCGGGCTTAGCAGTCCTGCGGGAAAAAAGATCGGCTTCGACGTTTCGATCGGCGTCTCCAATCCGTCCGGCGATCACCGCGAACGCGCCGCTCACTGGGCCGGCCTTTCTGAAGCCGCTGTCGTCGACCGCCCCGGAAGCGCGCAGCTACTTCCACATACCTGGGGAACGCTGATCTTCGCGCCGGCAAAGTGAGTCGTTAAAGGCCATGCAAAATACTTTTGCGCCGTTTTTCCGTCTTTATTCGTTGGCCTCCGCTTAGTTGTTCGACCGTAACAACCGCTCCGGGTTTGGGCGAGACAACGACGAAGTCTTCTTCATACCTGCATAATACAGGTGAATGCCTTAGTACGGTGTCATCCAGCGATGCGTCGAGCAAAGTTGCCACTGGAATCAGCATTCGACAATCATCCTTGCCAAAAAACTGATTTGGCAATTCTAGCAAACCTACTTCCTGTGCCTTTTCTGAATTTTGGTCCAAGTACCAGACGGCTTCGTTTGAATTCAACCCATTAAATATTATGTTATGCCCAGAAGAATACTTTTGCACGTCATGATAAAATGCAGCTAACGCCAATTTTCGTTCGCGAATCGGACGAACTGTTCCTTCCAGGAGAATTGGTGAAAGAGTAAAGACACTGATGAATAAGAATACCGCCGAGGTTGCGAACCCTTGACGCAACCGAGTCCAAGAGGCGATCGAAAGTGAGGCGACTATAAATCCAAAGATGATGCAAAAGTATATTTCAGATCGAGATCCACCTACCCGACTTATCCAAACGGGAGCGGAAAGTAGTCCCAGTGCGATAATAATTCCAAGCAAAGGGCCTGTCTTCAGCCACCCGACTGGAAGTTTATAATTTTCGATGGCGATACACAGCTCCTGAAAAAGCCATCCCATCCACACTGCTAAAAGTGGGTATAAAGGCAGGAGATAGAGATGTCGCTTGGCCGGCGCAATTGCAAGAATGACGAACGGAACGCACCCGAGGCAAATTGCCAGCTTTGAAAATATCGAAAGCTGAAATCGCCATAATTTCCCACTGCGAATTGTCCACCAGATTCCAAAAGGTACAAAAAGACTCCATGGAGCAAAACTTTCCCCAAGGTTAATAATATAATATAGAAATGGAACAGGACGTTCGTGACCTTTAGAAGCGGCGAATCGCTGAATATTATTACTCGAAAGAAAAAAGTCGCTGTGCGGCCCGCTAAATACCACTACTACGTACCACCACAATCCAATGATAAGACTCAGCGGTGCACCCCATAGCAGTCCTGCCGTTCCCTTTTGAGAATTACCACGGAGCCAGATTTTCCAGGCTATAAGCGGCAGGATCGTGAAAAGGAATAAAAGAATGGGACCTTTTGTTAGGCAAGCCAAGCCCGCGCAGATATACGCGAGTAGGTAGTAGTGAAAGGAACGGCGATTTTGAGAGTTTAGGTCAATGGCTTTCATCAGAAATACAGTAAACCACGTTATAAAAGCCGTTAACGTCATGTCGGAGAGTAACTCACGCGAAAGATTATGGAACATATTCGCGCTAATCAGAATGCATACAGATATAAAGCTTGCATCTGATCTCAAGAATCGCAACGCAAGAAAATAAGTACCTAGGACTGTCAGCAACCCCATCAAGAGGGGCTCTAGCCGCAATGCCGTATCCAAGGTTACTCCCAGATGCTCCCCTACCCAAGATGTGCCAACGGAGAGCCAGTAGTACAAAATGGGCTTCTGTAATCTCACTTCACCATTGAAGACTGGAATTAGTGGATCGCCTCCTCGCAACATCTCTCTCACTGCCGCCGCGTAGCGAGGTTCATCGGGGTTGACGACGGATTGTATGTGAAGATTCCATCCCGCGGTCACCAAGAAGATAACGCTGAGAAGCAAGCATCGCATTCGAATGCTTAGTGGATTAGCTGGACGGGAGATCACGCTAGGCGCAGTTTCCATGGATCTCACTGAATTAGAGGTGGCGTTGAAGCGGTCAGATTCTGAACCTGATTCGACCGCTCAAGTGAACGATGGCGCAGTTCCAAGAAAACATTGTAAGCAGCTACAGTAGCAGGAAATATATTACTTATAATACCGACAATGTCCTGTTTGGCGCTGAATATAAAATAGAAGAGCATAAATAAACTTCCTACTATGCTCATAAGCCAGAAATTCAATGGCGTAACCGGTCGCCCGGCACGCCGTGAATAATAGGCCTGCACAAACCAACGGCACGCGAACAGCGTCGCGCCAAAAATGCCAAGGCATTTGAATGGAGTTAATGTTAAGGGACCAAGCCGGAATGGCGCATTGTACCACTCCACAGAGGTAGCGCTCTTCGCTGCGAGCGCAAGTTCGGCATACCGCTGCGGATATTTTTCTAGAATCCAGGTTTCCAATGGCATGGAGGGCGTCTCAGCTTCATAAAGTTCGAAGAATCTGTCCCCTGCGTCATTGTTTGAAGTTGCAATATGACCGGAATAGATACTTTGCTCGGAAGCAATTGCGTCGGCAACTGGTACTTGACCTACTATCGATTTATAAAGAACCGCCGCAATACCAGTGCGGTCAACGCCGTGATTGCAATGAAGTAGAAGTGGTCTCGGGCTGGTATTGAGTACGCGAATTAGCGCTGCTAAATGCTCAGGACGAGGCAAATCTTTGGTATCCAGCGAGATGTCTTCTTGAGATACATTTAGTTTTGATAACAGATTGCGCTGTGCCGCGTACCAAGGTTGACGACCTGCGCCGCGCAAATTTACGACGGTTTTGATTCCATTCTCTTTTACGCGTTGTTCAAGAGACTCTAAGGAGAGAGATGCGGAGCGATAACACTGGCTGTCGTGCACTTTTCGGAAATTTTCTCCGAAAAAACCCACATAATAAAGCATCATGACGGTGCCTGAGGCAATGCAGCTCATCAACCCCAGTGCGACCCATACTTTTCTTCGAAAGGAATTGGGATCTTGCTTGGAAAATAGCCGGAAAAGAAATGCGACTGCGACAAGCGATAGAATCGCAGCCACTCCAGTTCCAATCAGCAGTATCACAAACGATCTCTCCGGGACCTTTAAGCACCTTTTTGGAGTATCAATAGGCATCCGTAGACATCGATTAACTGTAAATTAGATATCCTTAATCCTTCGAAGTTCGTACAGCCTTGGAAGATGAAAAGCTCTCCAAGATTGGCTTGCCTTCGCATTTCTCAAGCTCTACACCCAACAGGTGAGCTAACGTGGCTGCAATATCGCGCTGCGTATATCGTTCATAAAGTACGGTGTTGCGCCGGATATCTGGGCCTAGTATCAAACAGCCGATGTGCCTACAGCCGCTGCAGCCGTCGCCATGGCTAGCATAACCCTCCATACGTCCGTCAATATGTCGGCCATGATCATTTGTTATAATTAAAGTGGTATTATCCTTAAAGGAAGGTGTTGATTGGAGCCAACTCCATAAGTCTGCTGCTATGGCGTCGCAATCCTTTATTGCTTTTAGATATCCATTCCAGTCTTGTCTATGCGCTGCTATGTCAGGTTCCTTCAAGTTTATAGCCATGAACTTGGGCTCGTATTTCACCAGGTTTTCCAGCGCCTTTGCTATTGTTTCTTTGTCGTCACGATTGCCTCCGATCGCGTGCGTGTCTCCGCAATCTTCCCGCGCAATAAATCGATCCTTCCAAGCTGGGTCAGCGCAATTGACAAGTACGTTTAATTTCTCTTTAGAAGCAACTAGCCACACACGGTCCGTCGGGATCTTTTGAGCTAGCAAGAGCTGAAATATCGAAGGGTGTGAAGGGTAGTCCGTTTCGTTTCCTTTAATTTCGTCGTTGTGGCCCGTGAGAAGCGTGCAATGGCCTGGCAATGTATACGTGTTCCCATCATTAATGCAGTGAGTGAGCATCGTTCCTTGAGGAGCCAATTCATTAGCGCATCGCGGTATATTTTCACGTCCGGGAGAACCCCAAGTTTCTGAATATCGCTCCCCATCCAGAATAAGCAGAATTACATGCGCGCTAACGGTCTCTGCACCAAATAAGGGTGCCACGCATCCAGCAAAGACGGTGGGCAATGTACAAAGAATAAGAATAGCATTGATTCGGTTTAGTATCACGAGTCCCTCCAGCGGTTGTGCATCCACGTCCATTGCTCTGGATTTTCTCGAATTGCTGATTCGATGTCTTGATTGCACTGTCTCAGTATTTCGTTGATGCGCTTTTCTGATGAAGAGTCTGTCAAAATCGGTGTAAGAATTCTCTTGCAACGCCATTGATAGCGCCCGTCTGGCTGGCGAAACATCATGGAGCTGATAATAGGTGCATCAGTTTTCAGATGTAGCCGTGCTACCGTGTCTAATGTCCTCGTTTCACGACCGAAGAATGGAATTTTCGGAGACTTGCTCTTGCCCCAATGATCCATAATTATGCCGACCGTTTTCTTCTCTTTCAACGCCCGTAGAATGTGAACGAGAGCGCCTTCCTGATCTACAATTTCATTGCCTAGGCGGGCGCGAATCCTTCGTATTTCCGCGTTGATTCCTGGAGCAGGCAATCTGTTTGCGATACAAACACAGGGGTATCCCATTGAAGGGAAAATAAAGCCGGTCAGCTCCCAGAAGCCAGCATGAGCACTGACACATATCACGCCCTTATTTTCCGCAATCGCGGCTTTCATGACCTTTTCAGATTCAGGGTCTCGAATAATCCAGTCGCTTAGCATCCAAGCGGGGCTAGCGGTGCGAAAATAGCATGCTTCGAAAAGGCAAACGCCTAGATGCTTGTAGCAGTCTTTAAGTATTCTTTGTCGACGCTCATACGTGTATTCCGGAAACGCCGCGGCTAAATTTCTCAGGCCGCGGCGGACATTGCTTCGATCCATTGAATAGGTAACTGCGCCGGCAAATCTTCCAAATGCTCGCGAGATGCGTAGCGGCATTGCGCCGATTGTTCGCAAAGTTACATGGAACGCCAAACAAAGCATCCATGATTGCATTAGCCAATGACGGAACTGTTTCAAAAAACCTGAGCGGCGCCGCGAAGGAATGATGAAAGGACGTTGTCTGCTCTCGCACTTCGCATGCATGATTGACTCTGTAAGTGGCACATCAGGGTTCTAAACACATGGCTGTAGATGCTCATTAGATCAGGATTAGATTGGCCTAATACTTTCATTCAAATGGACGGTACCAACTCGTGTCTTTACAGTAACTATCAATATTAGCCCCTTCTAATGCTCAACTAATACTGATTCAGAGGTTCCTGCGTATATTGCATTAAAGAGATGCGCAGGAATCGCTTGTCTCTTGGACTCACGCTGCTTTGCGATCCTTAATTCCGCTTAAATTGAGTGAGAAATGTCGACTATAAAAACTTTGGAGTGGAAGATGTCGCAGAACACGAGCTGGTGGTTTCGGTGGAGAGCCGAAGCGATCTATGTATTTCTCATCCCTCTCGGACTATTAGTCGTTTTCTCACGACCCGTCATTCTTGAAAAGCACATTGAGATTTCGATGAATGTTCTGGCATGGATTTGTTTCGTTATTGGAACGTCCTTGAGATTCTGGGCATTGCTATACATAGGAGGTCGAAAGCGACAAGCTCTTATTGATCGTGGGCCTTATTCAATGTGTCGTAATCCTCTCTATGTGGGAACCTTCTTTCACGCAGTAGCGCTTTGCTTATTATTGAAGAGTGTCATATTTGCAGCGGCAGTCGTTGCGGCGTCGTTTATTTACATACTTTCGGTGGTCCCTACTGAAGAGAAGTACCTGCACAATAAATTAGGCGATACCTACGCGGATTATTGTCGGCGTGTGCCGCGGTACTTTCTTCGATTTTCGCTCTATCATACGGAAGAAACGATTGAAGTGCAGCTTAAACCCCTGCAGCGTGAGTTTTGGAGATCAAGCTTGTCGACTTTTTGGATCCCTGTTGCGGCCACCGTCTTTTCTTACTTACAGAATTTAAGCTGGTGGCCTCAAATCCCGTGGGCTTGGTAAAATGATCGAAGGATCCCGAATAAATAGGCCGGAAATTTATCTGGTCCTATTTATTCACAATCAACACAATCACAGCCACAACTACCGCAATCACCAGCACCAGTCCCGCAATCTTCCAATAACTGTACGGCCGCGTGCCGTTCACTTCGCCCGTCTGGCCGTTCACCTGGCACTGGTACGACTTCCCGCCGTACTTGTACGTGTTCAGCCAGAGCGGTAGCAGAATGTGCTTGTAGGTAATCGCGCTGTACGCGGTGCTGACGCTGTGGATGCGCTGTTCGTCGCCGCCGATCTGCCCGCGAATGCCGCTGCGGATCTCGTCTTCGATCACGCCCTTCGCCGCGCTCCAGCCGGCCTCGAGTTCCACCACGTAACGCTCCGCCACGAAGCCGCTCAAGAATTCCGGCGTGAACGGCTCGAGCTGATTCAGCGTGTACTGCGTGGGGAAATCGGTCTTCTGTCCCGCCGACACCAGCACGTCGTCAAAGAACTCGCGGTAAGTGCCCGACACATACCGCCAGCGGATCTTCCGCACCTGTCGCGTGCGCGTGACAGACTTTCCGTTCTCCGTCGTCGTATACGATTCCGACACGTAATACGCATCGCCGCGCTCGCCAGTCCAATGGCTGACCGTGTGCGAATCGAACGTCCAGAACGGGCGGTAGACGCCTTGAAACTGGCCCAGGTTGTTTTCGTTTTTCAGAGCGCTCGGAGCAAACCAGCGCGACGCGACCCATTTCCGGAATGAATCAAGCGCCTGCGGTTTGGTGATTTTGAACGGCAGTACCGCTTCCGGCGCGATCACATCGCTGTCGGCGCTGACATCGTCGCCCGTAATCAGTGGAGTGCCACAGAACGGACACTTCGTCGCGCGCAACGTCGGGTCGAAATGCGTCGTCCCGCCGCAGCCGGAACAGCGCACGTCCCTCCCCTTCGCGTCGCCGTACCCTGTGCCTTTCGGCTTCGCGAGGAATTCATTCAACCCGTGTTCTTTGATTTCCTTTTCGGTCTGCGGAATCTTCTCAACATGGCCGCAATACGGACACGTCAGCGACGTCGCTCCGGGCTTGAACAACAGATCCGCGCCGCAGTTGCGGCACGGAAAAGAATGTTCCTTGCTGGTTCGCGATTCCGCGTGATCCAGCGTTTCACTCTCAGTCGTGGGTTCAGCCATGATCGGCGGTCAATAATCTCCAGAGAACGAATCGGGTGGCCCGTCCGGGCGTCCAGTCCGGGCGGGTCGCGCAAGCGACAAGAAGCCTCAGCACATCTCTCGCACTAAGAAAAACGCGCGGCTACAGCTTCGCCAACAACTCCTTCTTCTTCTCGTCGTACTCCGCCTTCTCGATCAAGCCGGCATCCATCATCTTCTTCAACTGCCCCAGCTTGGCCATAATGTCATCGCCCGAACTCGCCGCGACAGCCACGGCCGCGGCCGCCTGCGGAGCTTGCACCGGCACCGGAGCCGGCGGCGGAATCATCTGCGGCTGATAGGCCTGATTCATCGCCTGCGCATACTGCCCGCCCATTGCCACGCCCGCGCCCAGTCCCACGCCGATGCCTGCCATTCCGCCCGGATTCTTCGCCGCATCCGGAATCGAATTCGCCACCTGGAACTGCGTGAAGCGCCCCATATCGCCGATCGCACCCATCTGCGCGCGCTTGTCCAGCGCCGCTTCGACTTCCGGTGGCACCGAGATATTGCTGATGATGAAGCGCGAGAGCGTCAGCCCGTGCGTGAAGAAATCCTGCTGGATCGCCACCGTCAAGCCGTCGCTTAAGCTGCGGTAATTCGCGGCCAGATCCAGCGCGGGAATCTTCGCCTGTCCGAGCGAATTCGAGAAACCTTGGATCACCAGGTCGCGCAGATATTCGGCGATCTCTTCGGTCTGGAACAGTCCGTCGGTGCCGACAATGTCCTTAATGAAGAGACCCGGATCGGTGATCTTGATCGCGTAGGTGCCGAACGCGCGCAGACGCACCGCACCGAAATCGGCGTCGCGCATCATGATCGGATTCGACGTGCCCCACTTCAGGTCGGTGAACTGCCGCGTGCTGACGTAATACACTTCGCACTTGAACGGCGATTCGAAACCATACTTCCAGCCCATCAGCGTAGAGAGGATGGGAATGTTCTTCGAATCGAGCGTGTACGTCCCCGGTCCCATCACGTCGGCCAGATGCCCTTCGCGGATGAAGACCGCAGCCTGACCTTCACGCACCACCAGTTTCGCGCCGTTCTTGATTTCCTTGGCATAGACCGGGAAGCGATAGACCATCGTGTTGCGATCGTCATCGGTCCACTCGATGATTTCGATGAACTGCGCTGTCAGGCGATCGAAGAAACCCATGTATCCCTGTCCTCCAAAGTAAAAGACGTCTGGGACTGCTTTCGAGAGCATCAAACCATAATCGCAGAGGATTTCCATTACAACGCTATGACACGTTTGTAACGCCCAAGGGCTAGCGAACAGCTCCGCAAAGAAAGCGCATCGCCATCCCACAACCCCTCAGAGCCGCGAGCGTCAGCGAGCCGTGCAGCCCGTCTCCACACCGCACCCCCAATCGAATCGAAAGCACCCCGCCACCGGGTGGCCTGACCGTTCGTCCAGCCCGGTCAGGTCGCGCAAGCGACAAGAAGCCTCACAGCAAATCGCCCACTCCATCAGACCATCCCCACGTCACTCGACTCCCGCCCACAACCCCTCTCCCCTTTGAGGGAGAGGGCCGAGATGAGCGCAGCAAATCCGGGGTGAGGGGTAAGGGCGTCGGCGACCCGTTCGCCACTCCCGCTCCCACACCTCCAACCTCATCGAATCCTGCACATCCCCTATATGCACATCCCTCCCATCGACATCGTCCAACTCTGCACCACGCGTCTTCCTAGACCTTTGACTTTTGACCTTCAAACCTTTGACTTCGTCGTTCCAAGACTGCACCATGTCCCCCATTACTTCCTACCCAGAGACACCCGACTCCAAGACCCCAGACTCCCGACTTTCTTTCAGGCAACAACGCCCCTACGCAAGTCCCACCGTTCGCAGGACACACTTTCCACTCGACCGCACCAACGTGCGTTTCCAAAATCTCGAATGCGTCACACCCGCATCAAAGTTCTAACGTATCGCTGCCCGTTCCCTCCTCCCGAGACCTTCGCCTTTCGACCTCGGACCTTTGACCTTTGACATCCGTTCGTTCACACGCCAAGGCCCGCAAGCCTCAACTCAATCAACCCGCGCGCGAACTCACAGCCCACGCACGGTCCTACGGGATGGTGGCGGAGTCAGTGAGGGTTCTCTGGACGCGGATGCGGACTTCAACCCAACTGCTCACGCCCGAATTATAAGGAGGGGGTGGGAACTAAAACGTGGTATGCCCCAAAATATATTTTTC
>Ga0163144_10030218_pt1 | contig 10369 bp, 9 predicted proteins | sample OliLak19BULKMAT1_FD_123175 | JGI IMG/M metagenome (GOLD analysis project Ga0163144, IMG submission 123175) | Freshwater microbial mat bacterial communities from Lake Vanda, McMurdo Dry Valleys, Antarctica - Oligotrophic Lake LV.19.BULKMAT1 | ecosystem: Environmental > Aquatic > Freshwater > Lake...
ATGATGGGCCTGGATGATCCTGCGGAGCCCTTTCCGCCGGACATGGCGCGTGTCTCGGAGGGCTCTTTTGGCCGGCTGCTGCGGTCCGTGGCAGCCCTGGGCGTGCGGGCTGCGGAGGATGAAGCCGGGCTGATGCAGGACGCCCTCTTTGCCTGGGCGCACGTGCACGGGCTGGCGGTGATGTTCACCCAGCAGACCCTGGCGCCCTTTGCCGTGGCGCCGGAGGAAGAGCTGAACCTGGCCCGCACCCACTGCACCCGCCTGCTGACGGCCCTGGGGTATCCGCCGCCACGTTGACACTGGCTACCTGGACGCAGAAAGCACCAGACCCCGCGGTTCTCCAGGGAGAGCGCGGGGTCTGGAAGGTCTTCTTTCAGGTACTGTCAGACCACTGCTGCGGTCCGGGTGCCGTTCTTGGGCTTCTTGGTCTTCTTGCCGGCGCCGGCGCGCTCACGGAGCTCATCCGCCTTGTCTGACTTCTCCCAGGTGAAGCCCTTCTCATTGCGGCCAAAGTGGCCGTAGGCCGCCGTCTGCTCATAGATGGGCTTGAGCAGGTCCAGGTGCTTGATGATGCCACGCGGGGTCAGCGGGAAGATGGCTTCCACAATCTCAGACAGCTTCTCATCACCAATGATGCCGGTTCCAAAGGAATCCACCATCACGCTGACGGGCGCCGCCACGCCAATGGCGTAGGCAAGCTGCACTTCACAGCGCCGGGCCAGGCCCGCCGCCACAATGTTCTTGGCCACATAACGCGCCATGTACGCCGCGCTGCGGTCCACTTTGGACGGGTCCTTGCCGGAAAACGCGCCACCGCCGTGACGGCCCATGCCGCCGTAGGTGTCCACGATGATCTTACGGCCGGTGAGCCCGGAGTCACCCTGGGGTCCACCAATGACAAAGCGGCCGGTGGGGTTGATGTGGAACTTGGTCTTCTTGTCCAGCAGGTTGGCCGGGATGACGTGCCGGATGACACTGTCCATGATGGCGGACTGCAGGTGCTTGTGCTTGACGTCCGGGTCATGCTGGCTGCTGATGACCACGGTGTCCACGCGGACGGGACGGCCCTGGTCATACTGCACGGTGACCTGGCTCTTGCCGTCCGGGCGGAGGAAGGGGACCTCCCCACTCTTGCGGACTTCTGCCAGGCGGCGCGTGAGCTTGTGCGCGTAGCTGATGGGCATGGGCATAAGCTCCGTGGTCTCATCCACGGCAAACCCAAACATCATGCCCTGGTCACCGGCGCCCTGCTCTTTGTCATTGTCCACGCCCATGGCGATGTCCGGCGACTGCTTCTCAATGGCCGTCAGGACGCCGCAGGTCTCCCAGTCAAAGCCCATCACGGACTGGTTGTAGCCAATCTTCTTGATGGTGCGGCGGACAATGGCGGGCATGTCCACGTAGCAGCTGGTGGTGATTTCACCGGCAATGATGACAAAACCCGTCTTGGTGAGCGTCTCACATGCCACACGCGCGGACTTGTCTTCAGCCAGGATGGCGTCAAGAACGGCATCCGAGATCTGATCACAGATTTTGTCAGGATGGCCCTCAGTGACGGATTCAGAAGTGAACAGGTAGTCGCGCTCGAGCACGATGATCCTCAGCTTTCAGGATGGGCCGCGGGGACGCAGCCGTTTGGTGACACCCGCCGCTGCCCGTGCATTCCATGCAAAGGGGAGGACGTTGGGGAGGGCGGGCAGGTAGCGGCAGTGCACCCACATGTCAATCAGGACCTGTGGGACAAAGCCGCTGTGGACCGGTCCGTCGCCGGTGAGAATGCAGGTGTTCAAAGTGGGACCATCCTCGAGGGAGAAAGCCGTGCAACGCGCCTCCGCCATCAAGCTTGCCCAGGACTTCACCGCAGCGCTGTCCCGCCGGGATGTCACTGCCCTGACACGCCTGTTTGCTGCCCAGCCCAGCTACAGCGATCCCACCCGCCCGGGACTCAGCCAGGGCACGTCCGCCGTCACCGCCCACCTGGCCGCCCTCTGTGAAAGCCTGGCGGACGCCGTCATCACGCCGCTGGACGTCCTGGTGGACCATGAGAGCGCGTGTGTCCGCTGGATGGCCCAGCTTCCCGCACCGCGCAGCCATGCGCTGGACGCGGTGACGTGGATGCGCCTGCGGGAAGACGGGATTGAAGAAGCGCACAGCTACTTTGACGCCAGTGTGTTCTTTGAAGACGCCAAGGAGGGAGAGCCGGTGGTGGCGCCGGATGCCCGGATGGCGGGGATGGGGGAGCCGGTGGTGCTGCGTGGCCAGGACAGCCGGAACCTGCCCTTTGACCTGGCGCAGCTCCGCGGCCGCGTGGTGGTGCTGCTGGCGGCCAGCCGCAGCGCGCATGAGGACGCGCAGCTCATTGCACAGACGCTGGGGGACCATTTTGGCGGCAACCCGGATGTGCTGCTGGTGTTCCTGCTGGACGCCACGGACATCCCCAAGCTGCTGCGGCCCGTGGCCCGCAGCGCCATGGCCACGTTGCGTGCGCAGGCGGTTCGCCGGTTCCGGGAAGGGTTTGAGCAGCGCGGCCGCCCCGTCCCGCGCCACGTGGAAGACATGGTGTGGTTTGTCCCGGACTATGACGGGACACTGTTCAACGCGCTGTCCATCCGTCTGCCGCTTCAGGCCGCGGTGGTGGCGGTGATGGACCAGGAGGGCCGCCTGCGTGGCGTCTTCCATGGACCCGGCGGCCAGGCCGCGCACAAGGCGGCGGAGCAGGGGATGGCGCTGTTGGGATAGGGCGCGATGACGCTGACGGTGCTGCAGATCCACACCGCGCGGCGTTTCCCGTCCACAACGCGCCGCCAAAAACAACGCAGGCCCCTCCCTCCTGCACTAGTCTCCAGCCCGGATGTCCGGCATTCCCGCAGAGCTCAAACCGGGCAGCAAGCTGCTTGGGTACCAGGTCCTGGGACTGCTGGCGCAGGGCGGGATGGCGGAGGTCTATCTTGCCCGCCGGCCAGGCACCGGGGCTGACCTCACCAAAGCCGTGGTCATCAAGCGCATCCGCCCCAACCTGGTGGAAGACCCGTCCTTTGTCCGGATGTTCACGGATGAAGCCAAGCTGGCCCAGCAGCTGGGCCACCCGTGCGTGGTCAAGGTGCTGGAGGTTGGCCAGGAAGGCGGCAACTGGGCCCTGTGTATGGAGTTCCTGGACGGCAGGAACCTGCTGCGCGTGGCCCGCGCCTGCTACCAGCGCCGCGCCTACGTCCCGTATGAAATCATGGGGCGCATCATGGCGGACTCGTTGGATGGGCTGCACCATGCCCATACCCTCAAGGACAAAGCCGGCAAGCCGCTGAACATGGTCCACCGGGACATGAGCCCGGAGAACATTGTGGTCACCTATGACGGCCGGGTGAAGGTGGTGGACTTTGGCATTGCCAAGGCCGCCAACATGGAAGGCCGCACCCAGGCCGGCGTCATCAAGGGCAAGCTGGGCTACGTGGCGCCAGAAGCCGTGGCCGGGGACACGCTGGATGGCCGCGCAGACGTCTTTGCCATGGGTGTCACACTCTATGAGCTGCTGACCTACACCGTCCCCTTTGCCGGCAACAACGAGGTGGAAGTCCTCACCGCCATTGCCACCAAGGAACCGCAGCCTCCCCGCCAGCTCAACCCGTCCGTCCCGGAAGCGCTGGAAAAGATCTGTCTGAAGGCGCTGGAGAAGAACCGCGGCCGCCGCTGGGCCACCGCCCATGAGATGAAACTGGCACTGGAGAGCTTCATCAAGTCCACCGGCAAAGGCGCCACGCAGGCCCACCTGGCCGCGTTCATGGACGCCCTCTTCCCCGAGGCCACCGACAAAGAACGCCAGCGTGTGGGCCAGCTCATGGCCCTGCCGGACACCGCACCACGCGCCGCCAAGTCCCAGACCAGAATGCCGGCTACCGCGCCCTCAACCTCGGCGCGCGCGCCCTCGCAAAAGCTGAAAATGACGCCGCCACCGCCGCCACGGGGCCGGGCGGCGGAGGTCGCCTCGTTTGAACTGGAGGAGACGGACCCGCAGCAGGGGGCCAGGAACGCAGCGCGCGCACAAGCCGCCCTGGACGCGGAGGCGCAGTCCTTCCAGGACAACACCACCAACAAGGCCAACGGTCCGTCCTGGAGCAAGATGATGCAGATTTCCGCCCTCATGGACGAGGGCGCCATGCCCCGGCCTACGGGAGCCAGCCAGCCGCCGGTGGGCCGGGGAGGCGGTTCGGGCGGAGCGCGCAGCGGGTTTGAGAACAGCCAGCGGAACGCCGCCCGGACGCAGGCGGAGCTGGATGACATCCCCACGGACGCGCAGGTGCTGGCGCCGGGCGTCCAGCAGGCCCTGAGGGACGCGGAAGCGCCCATGGGGGACGTGTTTGATGAGGATGACAACCCGCCCACCAGCAGCGTCTCTGACCTGGACATTGACCTGGCCATGGAAGCCGCCGGCGAACAGGTGAACACCCAGGACCTGCTGCAGGTGACAGACCCAGGGACCAGGCCGGTTCGGCGCAGCCAGCAGCCCCCGGTGATGCCCCCCAGGCCGCCGCCCATGCCGCCGCGGCCCCCGCCTCCACCGCCGCCTCCGGGCCGTCAGTCCGCGCTGCCCACGGTGCCCGAATTTGCCGCCCACCTGCCGCCACCACCACCCCCCCCGGTGGGGGTGCGCTCGCGGCCCCCGCCCCCGCCATCATCACCACCGACGGTGCCGCCGTTGCCGCGTGCGCCGCCCGCGCAACCGCCGCCGCTGGACCTCTCAGCGCTGCTCAGGGACACCAGTGGCGACGTGCTTCCGCCGGTGCTGCCGCGCGCGCCGCCCCCGGTTCAACCGGAGATCTCCGAACCCTCCGCGCCCCGCCCCGTGGTGGTGCACACCCGGGTGAGCCCGTTGAAGGCGGCCATGCTGGGCATGCTGGCGGCGGCGGTGCTGACCATGGGGGTCATCTTTGTGCTGGTGGCCACCGGGGTCATTGCTCCCAAGGGCCTGGCACCCATCAAGCCCGCGCCTGCGGATGAGCGCACCGTGGTGCCGTGAACCGCCCGTTTTCCGGTGGTTTGTGCGGGCGGGGCGGGCTGGCGGTTGACACCCGCCGGTGAGAATGGTTTTCCGCCGCCATGACCGAGTCCAGCTTTCCCGTCACCGTTGAAGTCCGCCGCCCGGACGGCACCACCGAGCGCGTCCGCGTAGGCACCGCCGTCAAAGCTGATGACGGATTTGTGCTCCGTCTTGGTGAGCTGTCCATTGGCAGCACCGCCGATGCTCCGCGCGCCGCCCCCGCCTACCGCGCCAGCGCTCCCAGCGCGGGCGGTGGTGATGCCGGTGGCGTGGTGTTTCCGCCGTACGGCCGCGCCAAGGGGCAGCCGGTGGTGGGCGCGTCCACGCAGGATCTGGAGTTCTATGCGGGCGGATGCCGCCGTTCGCTGGGGGACCCGGCCAAGTCACGGTGGCATGACAAAGAACGCGCACTGCTGGCCGTCATTGAAGCCGAGCTGGCGCGTCAGGCCGGTGGTGGCGGCAGCGTCGGTGGTGGTGGTGGTGGACGCAGCTCCGCGCCGCGCGATGAGGACGGGCCGCCCCCCATGACGGATGATGACATTCCGTTCTGAAGCCTAGGCGTCCTTGCCTTTGTCTTTCTCTTTGTCCTTCTCAGCACTTTTGGCGTCATTGTCCCCGCCAAACTGGCGCTTGAACCAGTCCCGCGCATCATCCCAACCCTTGTCCAGGCGCGTGCCCAGGCTGTCCTCTGGATTGCCGGGCACGGGCTCCTTCATGTCCTCCTCACCGCCCCAGGCGCAGTGGGGGCAGACAATGGTGCCCTCGGTCATGGGCTTGCTGCAGCGGGGGCAAGGGCGCGTCTGGACCATGCTGCGCTGCGTGTATTCACCGTCCAGAATTTCCAGGAACTCACCGGTGCTCACCCACTCCAGCAGCTCCTTGGCGCGGTAGACCGGGTAGGGGTGCGTTCGGAAGATGGTCTCAAACATCACGGCCACCTTGGAGTTCAGCGTCTCATCCCGCATGGACTCAAAGTGCTCCGCCTGCTCAATGAACGCCTTGACGCTCAGCTCTTTCATGATGCTCTGCGCACCACCCGCCATCTTCATGTGCGTGCTCAGCACCACTTCCGGACGGCGCACTGCCAGCAGCTCCGCACGGTCCGCCGTGAGCTCACTGGCGCGGTCCCAACGCAGCAGCGCCATCTGCAGAGGCACCATCACCAGGTTGCCCACACCCATGGTGGCCTGCGCCACTTCCGAGGCCACGCTCTTCACCAGCCGCGCCGCCGTCTTGTAGAGCACGTGGTCACTGTGCACGTGCCCCAGCTCATGGGCCAGCACACCCATCTGCTCCTCTTCCGTCAACAGGTCCAGGCAGCCGGTGCTGATGGCAATAAAGTAATGCTCTACTCCAAAAGTGTAAGCGTTGGGCTGCGCGGAGTTGTAGATGAAGAGGTCAGGGAGCTCAGAGACGCCAATGCGGTCCGCGGCCAGGCGGAAGCGGCGGTAGAGGCTGGGGACCTGGTGCTCTCCCACCTTGAGGAAGTTGGCGTGGTGGTTGAGCCGGGTGGACATCTCCACGCTGTTGGAGATGAGCCACTTGAGCAGCGTCTTGATGCCGGGAATACGCTTGAGCGCGTGCAGCGCTTCCTTATCGAGCGGATGGGTGTAGCTGGAGGGGTCCAGCCCGTGCAGCGGTTCATTGAGCAGCTTGAGCAGAGGCTCCCGGCACACGCCGCATTTGGGGTTTCCCTGGAGCGCCAGCACCTTCTCAAACTTGAGCCGGTTGACCGCGTCACACCGACCGCACGTGAACTCCAAAAGCTCAATCACCTGGCCTCCGCTGAATGCACCTGCGGCCATACTGATCATCAACGGCGCCCAGCGCCAGTGTCAGCACCGTGGTGACGGCGAACGTGGCGGCGGCCCAGCACAGCCCAGGTGGGCGTCAGCCATGGGGTGGAGCTCGGTGTTTTCCCGGGCCATCCGCTTGCCCAGCAGGCCAAACAGCCGCTTGACCTCCAGGACATAACCCTGTGGCTGCGCCTGGATGGCCTCCTGGCTCCAATCCCGGGCAAAGGCCTGGAAGGCGTCATAGATGCCGTCTACTTCCTTGAGCAGCTGGGCGGCTTTGGTGCGGATGGTCTCATCCGGGTGGGTCAGCAGCCGGGGGTAGAGCGCTTCATTCTCCATGGCGCCGTGCACCGCCAGCTTCCCCGTGAACTGTGCCACCAGCTTCCGGACCGCCGGCACATCCTGCTCCCAACCCGGCGCCGCCAACGTGCGCATCACCTCCTGCGCAACCACCATCAACTCACCGTGCTGGCGTGCAAAATTCTCAGATGGACGCATGCGTTTCCCCCAGAAGCTCCGCTTTGGATGCCCAACCGCGGGCCTCGGTTCTGGACTGACGTGACGACGGAGATTCAGATCCGGTAGCCCAGCCCGGCAAACGCAGTGACGCGGAGGAACGGGACGCGCGCGCTGGAGAATTCGGCGGTGTACGCGTTGGTGCGCGCTTCCATCCAGATGCCCTGGAACAGGGGAACACTGAGCTGCGCCCCCACGCTGGTCTGGTTCTCATCACCCTCCTGCAGCGCCAGGCGTTCACCCAGGCCAAGGCCTTCCGGCCAGCGGGTGAGCTGAAGTTGCGCGTCCACCAGCACACGCACACTGCCGGGCAGCACCACGCCGGTGGTGATGGCAAGACGGTTGCGCGCAAAGCTCTCCCCGCGGCTGTTGGAGAGGTTGCCCGTCACCCGCCACGATGCGCGCAGGTACAACGCGCGCACACTTTCCATGGCCAGCTCACCAAAGCCGCTGCTGTCCGCGCGGTTGATGACGGGGTCAAATTCGCGCGCGCCATTGGCCAGGATTTTCACGCTGCGCTTGCCGGCAAACATGCGGCCATCCAGGCCGGTGGTGGCGGTGAGGGTTTCCTGTTCACCCACCCGGAAGACGGCGGCGCCAAAGGTGCCTGCGCCGGCAAAAGAAAAGCGCAGATCCGGCCAGAACATGAAGGCGCGCGGGCCGGCACCCATCAACAACGTCACCGGGCCAAAGGGACCCAGGACCACACCCGCATCTAATGTCATACTGTTGTAGCTGCGCGCCAGGCTGCGTTGCCGGCGGTCCCGCCCGCCCACGTCAATGAATGTGCCCAGCCAATCCGTCCACCGCGCGTCATGACGGAAGCGGAGCTCCGCAACCCAGAGGTCCTCTGTGGTTTCCGTGAAGAAGGCTTTGTGGCCCAGTTGCGCCTCCAGCAGCAGCCGGTGGTTCTGCAGCTTGGGCGCAAAACTCATGGAGAGCTGGTTGCGCAGCAGCACGTCCGCGCGCGGCACCTCACCCAGGATCTCCCGCCGGGCGTTGGAGTCCGCCTCCGGCCCAGTGACAAACCGGGCGGAAAGGTCTCCCGCAGCAAGAGGAATGAGCAGGCCTAGGACGGGAAGCAGCACGCGGATGAAGGGTAGCACGGCCCCCCCGACCACTCAGCCACACCTTGCGACCGTTCAGTGAGCCATGGGCCACCTGTCCTCCCAAACCGGCCCATCTTGCGCGGGCGGAGGAAACGCCATGTGGAAAAGCGAAGGTCATCACCGGGGTATCCAGGCAGTGGGACTGTGCGCCGGCCTCATGCTTGTGCTGGGCGGCGCGCGCGGAATCTACGTGGAGGACCACCAGGCGCCGGGCTACCTGGCGGCGCAACGGACCCAATCCAGAGCCGAGCTGAGACGGCTGGTGACGGCGCTGCAAAGCCCGGAGCAACGCGCTTACCTTTTTGCCCAGAATCCGGAATGGGTGCTGATGTCCACCACGTTCCTGGCGGATGCGTTGGCCGCGTCAGGACGGACGGACCCGGAGTTCGCCTTGGAAGCTGCGCGCGGCATGGACGCGTTGCTGGATTCACTGCTGGCGCAACGCGCGGAAACCTATCTGCTGCCCTACCACCGCCAAGGGACCTGGCGGGTGGCACGCGGCGCGGATGAGGGCATCTTCTACCTGGGTGAGATTGCGTTCTCGCTGGGCCTGCGCCGGCAACTCTCTGACGACAATCCACGCTGGCGCACGCTGCACCGGCGGTTCATTGCGGGGATTGAACGTGTGCTGGCGCGCGCGCCCAACGGCTACGCGGAGAGCTATCCAAATGAAGCGTGGACATTCTGCAATGTGATTGCCCTGGCGGCGCTCATCCAGAGTGACCGGCTGGAAGGGACGGATCACCAGCCACAGGTGCAGGCGTGGCGTCGTGGAGTCATACCATTGATGGATCTGGAGACCGGGTTGCTGCCCAGCGCATACACGCTGGACGGGCGCATCACGCAGGGCGTTGAAGGAAGCTCCATCTGGGCGGTGATCACATTCCTCTCCCTGGTGGATCCCGAGCTGGCGCGCTTGCAGTACGCCGCCGCACTGAAGGTGCTGGGCCGGGACGTGCTGGGCTTTGCCTGGGCGCGGGAGTGGCCGGCCAATGGCGCCGCAGACCATGACGTGGACTCCGGCATGACGGTGCTGGGGGTGGGTCCTGCGTCCACGGGATTTTCGCTGGCCGCCGCGCACGCCATGCAGGACGCCGAACGCTACGCCCGCACCAAGGCGCTCCTGGATGTGATTGCCACGCCCGTGGAAGACGCGGATGGGGCCCGTCACTACCTGCCGTCCAACCTCATGGGAGACGTGGTCTTTGCGTTCTCCGCCGGAGGCATCCAATGATGCAGATCAAATCCGCCCGCCCCGCCGTGGAGCTGCTGGTCCTGGGGCTGAGTCCCTGGTTCACCTTCCACCTGCTGCACCTGACGGGCCTGTCCGCTGCGGTCTCCACGCTGACCAGCGTGCGCTCACCGGGGGAACTGGAGCTGGTGCTGGCCGTGGTGACGGAGGTGTCCTGGCTGTTGAGCCGGATCATGACGCCCATCTGCCTGGTGGCGTCTGTGCTGGTGTTACTCTTTATGTCAGCGGCAACGTCCGGCCGCCCAGGAGGAACAACAATGTGAACACCACCACGTCATGGAAGAAATGAACCAGCCACGCGCCAAACACTCCGCCCGTCTCCACCACGGAGCGCGCCAGCACCAGACCCATCAGCGCGGCAATCACTGCACCAGGGATTCCACCGGGCAGGTGGAAGGCCGCAAGGAGGGCGGCGGAGAGCAGCGCGGCCTTCTTCTTTCCCAAATGGTCCAGCACCCCTTCCAGCAGCGCCAGCCGGACCAGGCCCTCCTCCACGGCGGCGTTCACGGCGGCCAGCGGCACAGAGAGCAGCAATGCAAAGTGTAATCGGTTGACCATTGCGGCTGTTGGCGGGCCCATCTGCCAGATGATCACCGCGGCAGCGCTCCCCGCCGTCAGCACGGCCAGGTTCCGGATGACGGAGCTCCAGCGCGCATACGCCGTG
>Ga0163144_10030220_pt1 | contig 10369 bp, 12 predicted proteins | sample OliLak19BULKMAT1_FD_123175 | JGI IMG/M metagenome (GOLD analysis project Ga0163144, IMG submission 123175) | Freshwater microbial mat bacterial communities from Lake Vanda, McMurdo Dry Valleys, Antarctica - Oligotrophic Lake LV.19.BULKMAT1 | ecosystem: Environmental > Aquatic > Freshwater >...
CCGCCGGTCTCCAATGCGACGTTCCAAGTCAGGCCGAAATCTTCGCGGTTGATCTTGGTTGTTCCGTTGAAGCCCAACACAACCTGACCCCACGGCGACTTCGATTCGCCCAACTTCTCGACGTTCAAAACGACGGGCTTGGTCACGTCTTTGATGGTCAAATCGCCATGAATCTTGCCATTATCGCCATCAATCTCAACCGAGGTGCTTTTGAAGGTGATGAACGGGAATTTCTCAGAGTCGAAGAAGTCAGCGCTCTGGAGGTGGCCGTCGCGTTGTTCCACGCCAGTTGTCCCCATTGACTTGACGACGATTTGAGCTTCAACCGTCGAAGCGTTCGGGTTGGCTGGGTCGTAGCTCAGGCTGCCGCTGACGGTGCGGAATTCACCGCGCACGTTGGTCAACATCATGTGGCGGACGCTGAATTGAGCTGAAGTGTGATTTTGCTCGAAGTTATAGATAGCCATAGTGGGGTGTCGCTCCTTAGGTTTGCGCCCAAATTTTCAAAAATGGACGCTAGTCCGTTTTATGAACTAACGATACCACATCAGCCTGAAAAATCAGCGTTAACGCATTATGAGAAAACGGACGTTAGTCCGTTTTATGAGGCTTAGTTGACAGTGATGATGATGATTTCGCCTCGTTGGACGCCAGAACGGGCGGGCAAGCCTCGCCCCTACAGCGTCCGTCTGCCGATTCAAGCTCCCTAAAGGGAACTGCTAGGCGAGAATTGGGGAAGAATAGCTGGCTAAAGCCAGCTTCAAATGGGACTCATTCACTCATCGCTGCTTTTAAGCCAGCCGGTCAATCAGGAGATGCAAGTTGGTGCGGATGTCTTCTAGGCTGAAACCCATCTGCACCTGTTGATGATAGAGGGTGTGCGAGTCCAGCATCATGAAGATGAGGGTAGAGGCATAAGCGGGGGCTACCGGGCTGTTGCGCTGACGGAACAACTCGGTCAGGACATCGCGCCACCACACCCGCGACGGATGATTGAGGGTCGCGACGGGGGCATGATTGGTGGCCTCGCACAATACTGCACGGTTGCGATGCGAGAAATCTAAGGCTTGGTCGATGAACCAGTGTAGATTTTCTTTGGCGCACTCGTGACGGCTGAGGCGCTCTTCAGTTTGGGCGTGGAGTCCCTGAGTCTCACTGTCAAGCAGCGCATGGAGCAGTTCGGCCTTGTCGGGGAAGTGGCGATAGAGCGTCCCCTTGCCAATTTCGGCGGCCTCGGCAACTGCGGACATTGTGACGTTGCCAACCCCCAAAGAATCGAACAAACGTCGCGCTGTACACAAAATCAATTCGTGGTTGCGCGCCGCGTCTGCCCGTGGGGCTTTATGTGTGGGGGTGAAGGTTATGTCCATCATGGTTGCCAGTATATCACGATTTTGTAATTGTACTCTTGACGCTTTTCAACGTCGATTCCTACGTTTTATATGCGCCGTGTGATGTGCGCCCTACCGCAAACGCCACCATCCGATACAATGGATCGGCTGTTGAATGGGGACTGAAACGGGGTGACATGCCGTGAATCTGCTCGAATACGGGCGCTTACTGTTCCAGCGCGGATGGATTCTCGTGTTGTGCGCGGCGCTTGCGGCGGGCGCGATGTGGGTGGTCAGCCGTCGCCAGACGCCGGTCTACCGTTCAACCTATCAAGTCCTGATTGAACCGGCCAGCAGTAATCAAGGCATTGCGGCTGGTCAACGTTCGTTGTTGGGCGCGGTTGTAGTTGAACTGCACACTACCGAAGTCGCCGCCGAAATCATCGCTGAATTGGGCATGGGTATTTCGCCACAAGCCCTCAAAGGCGGGACGCGCATCGGCGCAATCCCCGACCAAATGCTCATCCGTATTGAGGTTGATGATAATAGCGGTGAATTTGCCAATATCGTCGCGCAGCGCTGGGGCGATAAGCTGATACAGATTCGCAACCGTCGCAATCAAGACCTCAACGCCAGCGACCAGATTTTGGCGATCCCACAAGACGCGCCGCGCTATGAGCTGTATCGCCCGCGCACGGTCATCAATATGGCGCTGGGCGGGTTGGTTGGCCTATTGGTGGGGGCTGTCCTCGTTTTCGTACTGGAATATCGCAAATACCGGCTCATCACCTCACGCGCTGATATAGACGGCTTACCACTTTTGGCGTCCGTCCCGCGTGATTGAACACCGTCCATTTTTGAAGGAGTAGCCCGCATGGCAGACACGCTCATCACCCTCAGCGACCCGCGCTCACCCGCGTCTGAGGCCTACCGCACGCTGCGGACGAACCTGATGCAGCTTGACCCGCACAAGCCGGTGATGGCGTTTGCCATCAGCGCCGCCGCCAATGCCGATGGCAAGAGTAGCGCCGCCGCCAATCTCGCGGTCACATTCGCACAATCCGGTCATAAGACGATTCTGGTCGATGGCGATTTGCGGAAGCCCAGCCAGCACACGCTGTGGGGCGTCGAGAGCGGGCGCGGACTCGCGTCATTATTCACCGATGATAGCGCGATGGCGCAGCCACCGTTGACCCAGACCAAAGTCGATAACCTGTGGTTGTTGACGGCGGGCAGCACGACCTCAAGCCCGTCCGACCTGTTCGGCAACCCTCGCTTGGCGGACATCATCGGGGTTTTGAAGGCGCGGGCGCATTACATCATCTTTGACACGCCGCCGGTCTTGGCCGTCAGCGATGCAACGGTCTTGGGTGGCAAGCTGGACGGCGTGCTGTTGATTGTGCGTGCCGGGGCGACTCGGCGTGACCATACCCAACGGGCGCGGGAAGCGCTGGAACGCGCTCATGTGCGCGTCTTAGGCGCGGCACTCACCAACGCCCCGCGTGAAAATTCGAAGTATTAGGGGGTCGTTATGAAAGGTCTAATCCTTAGCGGTGGCAAAGGCACACGCCTACAACCGCTAACCTATACGCTGGCAAAACAACTTGTGCCGGTGGCGAATACGCCGGTGTTGTTCCGCGTGATTGACACCATCCGCGAGGCCGGCGTGAGCGAAATCGGCATCATCATCGCGCCCAATACCGGCGATGAGATTCAACGTGCCGTGACGCAAGCGAATTTTGACGCCAACATCACTTTCATCTTGCAAGAGGAGCCGAAGGGGTTGGCGCACGCCGTCCGCACCGCCTACGAAAAAGGGTTCTTGAAAGACGGCGAGCGATTCGCCATGTTCCTCGGCGATAACGTCATTGAGGGCGGAATCAGCAGCCTGATTAGCGATTTCGCCACCCATGAGGAATGGAACGCGCAAGTCGTCCTGAAAGAAGTCCCCAACGCCAGCAGCTACGGCGTGGCGGTATTACGCCCAGACGGGTCAATTGAGAAATTGATCGAGAAGCCACCTGTCCCACCGACTAATCTGGCACTGGTCGGGATTTATATGTTTGACGGCCACATCAAAGACGCGATTTACGCGATTCAACCGTCCAAACGCGGCGAGTATGAAATCACCGACGCGATTCAGTGGCTGGTTGACCAAAATTACCGCGTTTTCCCGCACATCCATCAGGGCTGGTTTATCGATACCGGCAAGCCCTATGATATGTTGGAGGCCAACGCTTGCGTGTTGGAAGAACTAAATCCGACCATCGCGCCCGACGCCGTGGTTGAAAACTCACAGGTTGATAAACGTGTGACGGTTCAGGCGGGCGCGGTCATCCGCAACAGCGTGATTCGTGGCCCAGCCATCATCGGGGAAGGCGCGGTGATTGAGGACAGCTATGTTGGCCCGTTCACCAGCATCTACCACCGCACACACATCAAAAATTGTGAAATCGAGCGCAGCATCATCCTAGAAGACTCGACTATCAGCGACCTGCCCTCGCGGCTGCAAGACAGCCTCATCGGGCGCAGTGTCATCCTCACCCGTAACAAGGCGCGCCCTAGCGCGTTGAAGATGAATCTCGGCGACCATTCCGTCGTCTACGTGGAGTAAAACACAACGCTATGACTAAGAAAAAATCCGACATCAAGCTGATTGTCACCGACGTTGACGGCACGCTGCTCAACAGCAAGCATAAGATGACCGAGCGCACCGAAAAAGCGCTCAAGGCGGCGATGGCGCAGGGCGTCAAGGTCGTGCTGGCGACGGGCAAAACCCGTAGCTCAGTCAATGACATCATTAAGACCCTTGACCTCAAGACCCCCGGCATTTACGTGCAAGGGCTGGTGATTTCGCACCCAGACGGCTCAGAGCAGCATCTTGGCACATTGGATGCCGGACTGATGCGCCGCGTCTTGACCCTCATCGAAGACCGGGGCTATCAGGCGATGGCCTACAGCGGTAAGCGCATCCTCGTCCGTAGCCACACGGTTGAATCCACCGTTTTGACCGAAGAATACGACGAGCCAAAGCCGGAGGCCGTCGGGCCGCTGGTCAATATTGTGGACGATGTGCCGGTTAATAAGTTGATTTTCTGCGGGCGCGAAGCCAAGCACATCACCGCGCTACGCTGGCAATTGACTCACCTGATTGACGGCGAAGCCCGCATCACCCAAGCCCTCCCAGAAGCGATTGAATTGTTGCCATTTGGCGCGTCCAAAGGCACGGCGCTCAAATTGTTGTTGAAGGAACTTGGCCTTGAACCGGAAGAAATGCTGGCGATTGGCGACGGTGAAAATGACATCGAGATGATTCAATTGGCCGGAATCGGTGTCGCCGTTGGTAACGCTAATCCGAAACTGAAGGCCGTCGCTGATGCGACTGTCGCCAGCAACGATGCTGACGGCGTGGCTGAGGCGGTTGAGAAGTTCGTCCTGAAAGCCCCCGTCGTCGCTGAAAAACCCGCCGAGCCGGTCAAGCCTGTGGTTGTCGAGCCGGTTAAATCAGATGATAAGCCCGCCGAACCCGCCAAAGTTGAGGCCGCAGCGGTCATCGCCGAGACGAAAGCCGAGTAACGCTGATGAAGAATATCCTCGTCACCGGAGCAGCCGGATTCATCGGCAGTGCGTTTGCCCGCTATATGGTCGCCAAGTACCCGCACTACACCATCATCGTCTTTGACAAGCTGACCTACGCGGGCAACCTCGATAATCTGCTGCCGATTGACGATGAGGAAAATTATCGCTTTGAGCGCGGCGACATCGCAGACCGCGAGGCGTTGAAAGTCGTCCTCAAGAAATACGACATCGACACCATCGTGAATTTCGCCGCCGAGTCGCACGTTGACCGCAGCATCCTCGCGCCGGACGCCTTTGTGCATACCGATGTGGTCGGCGTGTATATCCTCTTGGATGAAGGCCACAAGCACGGCATCGGGCGCTTTCTACAGGTCAGCACCGATGAAGTGTATGGCGACATTCACGAAGGATTATCGTTGGAAGGCGATAATTTTCTGCCCAACAGCCCGTATGCGGCCAGCAAAGCTGGTGGTGAGTTGATGGTACGCGCTTATCACATCACCCACGGCATGGATACCGTCATCACCCGTGGCAGCAACACGTTCGGGCCGTATCAGTACCCAGAAAAACTGCTCCCGCTGTTCATCAGTGAGGCGATTGATGACCGTCCGCTGCCGTTGTATGGTGACGGCAAGCAGGTGCGTGATTGGCTGTATGTCGAAGACCATGTGACCGGAATCGATGTCGCGCTACATCACGGCAAAAGTGGGGAAGCCTATAACATCGCGGGCGAGAATCAACAATATAATGTCGATGTCGTCCACGCCATGCTGGATTTGTTGGGCAAGCCACACAGCCTAATTAAGCACGTCGAAGACCGCAAAGGCCATGATCGCCGTTACGCGATGGACGCCAGCAAACTCCGCGCCCTCGGTTGGGAGCGTTCGACCACTTTTCCTGAGGCGCTCAAGTCCACGATAGAGTGGTACGCGCAAAATGCGTGGTGGTGGCGCAAAATCAAGTCTGGCGAATATCTGGAATATTACAAAAGCCAATACGCTGACCGGCTCGATTCGGCCAAGTAACGGCAACCTATCAGGGCATGGTGCGCCATGCCTTTACGCGCATTGCGGGGTCAACTATGGGTGGAACGTTGTTTAATGCCGTCGCGGTGCTGGTCGGTAGTTTGTTGGGCATGCTGGTCGGTGATCGTCTCCCGCAACGGGCGCGGGAGACGGTTGTGTTTGGCCTCGGCCTCGTCACGCTGATGATGGGGATTGGCAACGCGCAAGCGACCAGAAACATCCTGATTCCGCTGTTCAGCATCGCTATCGGCGCATTGATTGGCGAGGCGCTTCGGCTTGATGTGCGCTTAGAGAGTTTGGGGGGATGGTTGCAAAAACGCTTCGGCGGGGCGGCCTCATCTGAGGGCGAAAATACTCCGGCTAATGACCCTCGCACCCGCTTTATCACTGGATTCGTGACCACCAGCTTGATTTTCTGTATCGGCCCGCTCACCGTGTTGGGGTCAATGCAAGACGGGATGGGGCTACCGGCTGGCTTTCAACAGTTGGTCGTCAAGAGCATCATCGACGCCTTCGCCTCAGTTGCGTTTGCCGCGACGTTTGGGGTGGGCGTGGCCTTCACGGCGCTGACCGTGTTGATTGTGCAGGGCGGATTGGCATTGATTGGGAGCGTGGCCGGTCAATTTATGAGCGACGCGATGATTGCCGAGATGACCGCTACCGGCGGCATGGTCTTAGTCGGCTTGTCGTTCATCCTCTTGGACATCAAGCGCGCACGCATCGCCAACTTCCTACCGGCGCTACTCATCGCCCCGCTGATTGTCGCTGTCGGCACGGCGCTGGGGATTAACCTCTATCCTTTGTGATCGTCGGTGGGTGAAGGTATGCCAGCGGTCACGGTGGTTTGGAGGTAGAATGCGGTTATTGCACCTTCTTATGCCACCCCACGAGGTTTCGATGAGCAGCCCTAACCACTCTACAACTCCCATACCGACTGGCAACTCGCGTGGTAAGGGTAAGCGGGGCTGCATCACGGTGTTTTTCTCCGTCCTCATCGCGGGCGGGATAGTGCTAGGTCTCGGGGTCGGGTTAGCCGCCGTGTTTGCCCCAAACCTACTCAACAGCATGTTTTCACAACTCACGGGCGCGAAGATCATTCAGACTCGTCCGGTTGGAGGCGACCCCGCCAATTATGACCCTATAACCAATTTTGACTCGATGCAAGCCTTCGCGGGGGAAGATGCTCGGTTGGTCAAATTTGAGGCGCAGTTCGTCCGTTCGGATGGCACGCTTGATTTAACAGCGAGTTATCTACCCTCTCCACGAGTAGATGCTGAATTCATGGTTGAGGTCGATGCGCCTGCTGACGCGCCACCCCTCGGCGCAGGTGGCGGGGGGACATGGTACGAGAAAATCAACATTGCGGCCTATACCCTCAACCAGTCGCGACGGGTAACCACGACCAATGAATCGTCTCGTTTGACCTATACCTATGTTAATGAGGGCATGACACGCAGCGTAAGCAGTCCGCAGACCCTCAAGCCGGTCTTTTTAGAACCACCTGCCTGTCCGTTTGAGGCGTTCTGGTGGGTAGCGTTGGCAGAAGGCGCACCCGCTGAGGCTGTCGCTACTATCACCTATGATGAGGACGGCTATAGGTTTTCGATTCGCGATGTCAGCGTGTCGCTAGAATTCACCACGGATTGTGAACCGGTATAGCGGAAAATCTCATTCCTAAATCCCTTGCACACCTACAAAGAGGGGATTTTATGGCGCGATAAATTCAGAATCTGCCCGACGCATCTGGTTACGTCTAGGCCAGCGGTGTATGATTCGACCTGTGTTTTTTAACAGTATTCCTCATGCGAAAAAATCATGACCTTCACCACAGAAACCGACGCCGTTACCTATATCTTCACCTCGTTGGCGGCCATCAATTGGCGCGGGCGCGGTTTGGATGAAGACACCCGCGATGTTAGCCCGACTCGTGACTTATTGGCGTTGAACCATCTGCCCGCCAAACCGCGTGAATACGCCGTCGTCACAGGCAGCAAGGGCAAAGGCTCGGTCACGACGCTGACGGGGCGGATTCTGCGTGAATACGGCCACACGGTTGGGACAATCACCAGCCCACATCTGGTTAGCTATCGTGAGCGCATCCGCGTGAATGGGCGGGCGATTCCGCTGGCGGATTTTTTGCGCCTTATGGATGAACTCAAACCGTCAATTGACCAGATCGCCGCCAGTTTGCCGGATAATAAATATCTGAGTCCGCAAGGGATTTTCTTGGCGATGGCATTGCGCTGGTTTGACGAAAATAACTGCGATGTCGCGGTGGTTGAAGTCGGGCGCGGTGGGCGGTTTGATGACAATGCGTTGCTCCCGAGTCATCTCGGCTTGTTCGCGCCAATTGTGCTGGAACACGCCCGTTATCTTGGCCCGACGACGGAGCGAATCGCGTGGCACAAGGTCGGCGTGCTGAAATCGGGCGGCCACGGCCTGAGTTTGCCGCAAGCGCCGAATGTCCGCGCCACTCTAGAATCTGAATCAGCGGCACTTGGCGCGACCTTCCATCAATTGACCTCTGACCAAGTGGGCGTGTATGTGCGGGATTGGTCGGACGGTGTGGTGATGGGGATTCACGGACTCGAAATCAACTTGCCGTTTTATGGCCGTTATGAAATCGATAACGCCAGCCTCGCTATCGAAGCGGCGGATATATTACATCGGCGGGTGAGTGGAAAATCCGACCCTGAGCATCTGAATATCAGCAAGCGCGGCTTAGAACAGGCGATATGGCCGGGGCGGTTGGAGAAATTGGCGGATAGTCCGGCCATTTATATTGACGGCGCGGTGAATATTCTGAGTTTGCGCTCGTTTTTGGAGAGTATCCGTGCGCGCTTGACCCCGCCGGTGGTGGTCATTTCTGCCGTCCCAACAGACCGTGATGTGAAGTCGGTCTATGCGATGTTGGCCGAGGTCGCCGATCAATGGATTATCACGCGCACCGGGCGCAACGTGACCATCAATTTCCCGGATGAGGCGACAGCATTATCGGCGGCGCGGGCGGCCTTATCTGCGGCGGGGCGGGCGGATATTCCGCTGGCGTATTGTGAGTCCATCGCGGAGGCGATTCCGCTGTCACAGGCATGGGCTGGGGAAGGCGGCACGATATTGATGGCCGTCGCCCAACCCGCCATCGGTGACACGATGGAATATTTTGGGCGCAGTTTTGAGGTGGTATGAGTCTATTTAATGTCAACAATATCTTTATACAAATTTACTTTTTATGTGGTATAGTTCTCTTTCAGAATTTTAAATGTTATCAACAGAGGACATCCCATGGAGAATCCAGAACCTAAAGAATTTGAATTACCTATTGAGTGGAATTTTGGAGATTTATTAAATAGATACGCTACAAATATGCTTATCCAGAGAGGGGAGAATGAGTTCTATATCTCCTTCTTTGAGATTACTCCTCCATTGTTGTTTTCACCGGCAGATCATGGAAAGATCAAATCGGTAAAAGCGAACTGTGTTGCTCGTATTGTGATAGCTAAAGATAAGTTACAATCATTTATTGATGCTCTCCAGCAGAGTGTGGTAGACACCAATAACGCCGAAACCTCAGAAGATTAAGACAAAGGTTAATTCATGCAAACAGTTCCAAATGAACGCAAATATGCTGGTTCAACCGGTGGAACAATTTCTGATGTTAATCTAAGTAATGAAAGCGGAGAAAATCCACAGACCCACAAATCAAAAATTATAAAATTCTCCACCACTACTACTCGTACAAGTAGTGGTATGGTTTCTGTTCCCATGAGAAAAGCTTTTTATGGGAATGTGATTATGATGCCTGTTGCAAAGGCATCAGGATATTATGAGTCAAAAATCATTTCCGTATCTACAGATAATCCCTCTCCTAAGAAATCACTCACAATTGATGACTTAGGGTGGACAAAAGAACAAGCAATCGCAGTACGCGGTTTATTTGGATCTTTCGCTGAAGATTGGGATGATCCAGCGATGGATGTTTACAATGATTTATAAGCGAGGTGATATTGTTCTTGTTTATTTTCCATATACTGATTTTTCTAAAGTGGATAAAAGGCCTGCATTGATAATACAGGCTGATAGTCTAGTAACTGATTTCCCGAATTTTGTTGTAGCACAGATTACCAGCAAATTGACGAGAGCAACTCGTCCACAGCGGATAACTGTTTTGAAGGACGACCCGATGTATACCCATACAAATTTACGAACAGATTCGATTATTGTTACTGACATGATTATGACTTTAAATACATCTCTAATTGATAAAAAAATTGGAGAAATTACTGATATGACTCCGATTGACACTGCATTACGCCTTACGTTAGGCTTATAGCAGTAACTACTCAGCCCCTATTTGAGGGGAAAATAAGATTTCGACCTGTACTCAGCCCAATCATCTGAGGGAGGAATTTCCCCGCGCCTCAGTCAATTTGACGC
>Ga0163144_10030221_pt1 | contig 10369 bp, 8 predicted proteins | sample OliLak19BULKMAT1_FD_123175 | JGI IMG/M metagenome (GOLD analysis project Ga0163144, IMG submission 123175) | Freshwater microbial mat bacterial communities from Lake Vanda, McMurdo Dry Valleys, Antarctica - Oligotrophic Lake LV.19.BULKMAT1 | ecosystem: Environmental > Aquatic > Freshwater > Lake...
ACACGGTGAAGGGCAAGCGCAAGAAGCTCGCGAAGGACGCGGGCAAGGTCGCGTGGAAGAAGCTCGGCAAGGCGATCGAGGGTGCGCAGGCGCCGGCGCCGCCGCCGGTGCCGGACGAGCCGGTGCGCGTGTCGTCGGCCCCCGAGCCCGCGACGCCGAGCCCGTCGCCGAGCGCAGGGCCGGTCGCGTCGCGCCCCGTCGTCGCCGCCGACGCAGACACCGGCGAAGCCACCGCCGTCGCCGCCGCCGCCGCCGCGCCCGCGCGCCGCGCGCCGCCGTGGCTCGTGCTCACCGTCGACGGCCGGCCGTTCCTGCGCACGCTGCGCTACCGGGACGACCTCGATCAGCAGCTCCGCCCGTACGATCTCGCCGCGCCGGCGGCCGGCGTCACCGCGCAGTGGCGGCCGCGCGACCGCGGCGCGGCGCGGTACTTCGCGGTGCGGGCCGAGCTCGAGCTCGCGCTCGGCGTCGAGGGCTCGCGCACCGAGGACGGCATGGAGCTCGCGACCTCGTCCTCCGAGTGGTCCGCGGGCGCGCGCGCCGAGGTGCCCATCGCCGGCTGGACGTGGACCGCCGACGTGAGCTACGGCGAGCACCGGTTCTCCATCGACGACGACGCGATGCCCGCGGAGCTGCTCCCCGACGTCACGTACCGTTACGCGCGCGGCGGGCTCGGCGTCACCGCGCCGGTCGCGGATCGTCTGGCGGTGGTCGCCGGCGGAGGCTGGCGCCAGCTCGTGGGCACCGGCGATCTCGGCAGCGAGGCGTGGTTCCCGCGCGCGACCGGCAACGGCCTCGACGCCGAGGCCGGCGTCACCTACCGCGCGGCCGGCGCCGTCGAGCTCTACGCGCGCGCCGATCTGCGCCGCTACTTCTTCGCGATGCACCCCGAGCCCGGCGACGACCTCGTCGTCGGCGGCGCCGTCGACCAGTACCTGGCCATCGTCGCGGGCGTCTCGGTCTCGCTGCGCTAGGGCAGCGAGGCGCGCACGGCGGCCTCGCGCTCGGTCAGCCAGGTGCGGACGTAGTCGACCTCGGCGTCGTAGTCGAGGAAGTCGGTGCGGTCGCTCCAGCCGGGATAGGCGCGGTAGGCGGTCTCCCAGCGGCGCCAGTCGCGTCGCGCCACGGCCTCGGTCTCGGTGACCATCACCTCGTAGCGCGCGAGCACGCTCGCGGTCGAGAGCGGCCCGTCGAGGAGCTCGCGATAGCGCGCGTCGAGGGCCGCGCCGAGCACCGGGTCGGCGTTCATGCGCACGAACATCCGGTTGAGGCTCTGGAAGTCGTCGAGCTCGTCGCTGCCGAGGCGATAGGTCTGCCAGTCCTGACCGAAGCTGAAGTTGAGGTCCCACGGCACGTAGCGCCACGGCCCGGTGAGTGGGTCGTGATAGAGGTACGCGTTCTTGCCGCCCGAGTCGCCGGCGAGCGTGTACGTCGCGAACACGTACCAGTCGCGGAAGTCGTCGAGGGCGACGCGATCCGGCAGCTCGGCGGCGAACGTGGCGTCCGACGACGTCGCGACGAAGCTGACGAGCGCGTCGAGGTCGTCGAACGCGCCGGGGTCACCGTCGATCGGTAGGCCCGCCTTCTTGTCGTAGCCGTCGTGGAGCGTGGCCTTGGCCGAGCCGTTGTGACGGAGCAGCGTGAAGTTCGCGTCGTGGTTGTACGACTTGTAGACGTTGCCGGCCTCGGGCAGGCCGTGGGCCGCGAACAGCTCGTCGTCGACGTGATCGGTCAGCGCGTAGACGCCCCAGAACTCGCCGTCGAGGTAGACCACCGCGGAGTACGCCTGGACCGGGACGTGCGCGGGGTCGAGGTCGTTCCACAGCTGGAAGCCGAGGCGCTGGCGGACGAACGTGTTGTCGTCGAACGTGGAGGTGAGGACGATCCGCTGCTTGCGGAGGAAGCCGCCGGCGGCGTCGGGGTCGTGGAAGTAGGTCCCGAACTTCACGATGTAGCTCTGCTTGGGATAGTTGAGCGAGCTCGCGCCGCGCAGCTTGGCCTCCGCGGCGTAGCTGCGGCCGCCGTAGACGACCGTCACGGGCTGGTAGTCCTCGCTGGTCGGCCGCGGCGACAGGAACAGCACGGGGACGCCGAGCTCCTCCGGGTAGCGCTTCGGGTCCGTGGGCGGCACGTTGCCGGGCGTATCGAACGCGTCGGCGACCGCGATCCGCACCGTGCCGGCGAGCGTCTCGTCGACGACGCCGAGCGCGAGGTCGTAGACCGCGGCCTGGTCGAGCGCCGGCGTCCACGTGATCGTGGCGGTCGTCGGATCGTAGGCCGCGCCGGCGGGGAGCGCGTCGATCGTGAAGGCCGCGCCGTCGCGGACCTCGTCCGCGGTGGCGCAGGCGAGCGTGATCGTCACGGGCTCACCCTCGACGAGCGCGTGCGGTCCGCCGCCGCTCGGGCCGCACTCCGGCTCGGGCTCGGCGTCGGGCGCGGGATCGACCTCGGGGTCGGCGCACGCCGCCAGGGCGCTGACGGTCAGGAGCGCGAAGCGCCAGGTCATCACGACCAGCGTACCGGAACCGTCAGTACGGCGTCATCGCGATCGTGCGGTCGCAGACGGCGGCGGGCAGGGTCGCGGTCGTCGTGTAGGTCCCGGTGGCCGTGTCGAACACGCCGAGCTCGGTGCCGGTCAGCACGTCGAGATCTCCGTCGGCGTTCAGGCGGCCGGCGGTGGTGACCTGCGCGGTCGTGCCGCTGGTGACGAACGTCGCCTGCGACAGGTTGTATCGGGTCAGCGCCGGCAGGTCGCCGACCAGCCAGAACCCGCCCGCGACCCCGCCGACCGAGATCACGCCGTCGATCCGGTACGCGTCGAACATGTCCTCGGGATCGGCGTCGATCACCGTGAACCGCAGCGCCGCGTCGGTGAGGTCGAGCAACCCGAGCTGATCGCCGAGGACATCGTCGCCGGCGTTGACGACCAGGAGCGCGCCGCCGGCGTCGAACGCGACCGCATCGGAGGTGAACCCGTCGGGCAGCGGGACCGCCTGGACGCCGGCGACGGTCGGGTCGGCGTCGCGCGCGGCGAACGCGGACAGCTCGACGAGGTGGAGCTTCTCGGTGGCGATCACGGCGGCCCAGCGGCCGTCGCGCGACAGCTCGAGGGCGGGCGCGGCGCCGATCCCCGACTGCAGATCGACGCGGCGGCGCTCGACGAGCGTGCCGGGGTCGAGCTCGACCAGGATGCCGGTCAGGTCCTCGATCAGGACGTACAGCCGCTGCCCGGACCCGTCCAGGCGCAGCGCGGTGACCTCGCCGTCGTCGTCGGGGGCGTAGGTGGCGACGATCGCGCCGTCGGTGGGAGAGATCGAGACCACCGAGGGGAGGATCGTCCCGGCGAGCACGTGCCGGCCGTCCGCCGCGACGACCGGGCTGATGTAGCGCTCGCCGTCGAACCCGTTGGGCGGGCGGGGCAGGGCGGCGCGCGCGGCGCCGGCGGCAGGATCGATCAGGAACCCGCCGTCGTCGCCGAGGGCGCACGCGCAGCGCGTCGCGTAGACGCCGCGGTCGCGGTGGATCGCGAGCTCGATCGTGACCGTGCCGGCGGCGCCGGTGACGCTCGCGCTGCGGGTGACCGCGGCGCCCTCGGCCCACGCCTCGGGCCCGAGGTCGAGGTAACCGAGGTCGAGCGTCGTACCGAGATCGAGCGTGCCGTCGCCGACGAACGCGCCGCCGGTCACCGCCGTCGCGACGAGCTTGGCGTTGTTGGTCAGGCCGACGAACCCGGAGGTCGCGGTGAGGTCGAACGTCAGCGTGCCGGCGTTGAACGCGACGTTGCCGACGGCGATCGTGGCGTGCGGCGGCTGCGTGATCACGCCGCCCGTGACCGCGCCGGTGTCGAACGTCAGCTGCGCGGTCTCGCCCGCGGGGTCGACGTACGCCGAGGCCACGCGCGCCTCGCTGTACGTGCCGGTGTCGTAGCGAGCCCACACGACGAACGTGTGGCTGCCGGCGATCGGCGTGTCGATCGTGAGGTGATCGGCGGTGCCCGCGTAGACGACCGTGCCGGCGCCGACGGCGTCGCCAACGGCGAGCGCGCTGTCGAACGTCGGGATCGTGGCGGCGACGTCGGCGGTCTCGGCGACGACGACGTCGACGAACCCGGGCGCGACCGGCGCGGTCCACCGCACGTCGAGGCCGAACCCGGCGTAGCTCGTCGTCGCGCCGGCGACGGCCGGCGGGCCGAGTCGATCGATCACGTACGCGACCGCGTGCGGCTCCTCGTGGTCGTTGTCGCGGTCGACCGCGTAGAACCGCACCTCGGTGCTGGCGTCGAGCGTGCCGACGTCGACGGGGCTCGGGCCGTGCTCGCTGTTGATCGTCGGCGTCGTGCCGTCGAGCGTGTAGTAGATCGTCGCGTCCTCGTCGGCGGTCAGCGTCACCGCGACGCTGCCCCGGAACACCCCCGGGGCGGGCGAGGCCACGCTCGCCGGCGGATCTCCCTCGATCAGCGCGTCCGGCAGGAATCTGATGTTGTCGCCGCACGCAGCGAGAGCGACCAGGAGCAACGGCCAGCGCATGTCGGCGCAGCCTAACAGAGGGCGGCGAACGCCGCGCTCACTTCCGTCGCGGACGCGGGGCGCGCGGCGGGGTCCTTGCGCAGCAGCGGCGCGACCACGGCGTCGAGCGCGGGGTCGGACAGCGCCGGGACCTCGTCGTCGACGACGGCCGCCATCGTCAGCCACGGCTGATCGCGCAGGAACAGCCGCGCGCCGGCCGCGAGCTCCCACACGACGACGCCGAGCGCCCACAGATCGGTCGCCGGCGTCCACGGCTCGCCGCGCACCTGCTCGGGCGCCATGTACGCGTGCGTGCCGCGCACCGGGCCGGGCTCGTCGGGCGGGCGCGCGACGCCGAGGTCGCACAGCACGACGCCGTCCGCCGACACCAGGATGTTCGCGGGCGTGCAGTCGCCGTGGATCCACCCCGCGCCGTGCAGGTGCGCGAGCGCGTCGCACACGCCCGCGCCGAGCCGCGCCGCGTCCGGTGGCGCGGCTCGCCCGACCAGCGCGCGCAGATCCTCGCCGCGGACCAGCGGCATCGCGAGCCATGGCCGACCCTCGACCTCGCCGGCGTCGAGGCCGCGGATCACGGCCGGGTGCGGCGCGAGGCCGCACGCGAGCGCGCACTCGCGGGCGAACAGCGCGCGCAGCCCCGGATCGCGCGCGGTGTGCAGGTGGAGCCGCTTCACCGCGATCGCCTCGCCGCCGCGCGACGCGTGCGTCCCCTCGGTGACGTCGGCGTACTCGCCGACATGCACGCGACGTCGGAGCTGCCACGGTCCGAAGCGCTCTTCCATGAACGAACGTGGATGCTACCATCCGCGCCGCCATGGCCTTCGACCTGTCGTTCACCGAAGAGCAGCTCGCCCTCGCCCAGACCGCGCGCGAGTTCACGCGCAAGGAGATCATCCCGGTCGCCGCCCACTTCGACGAGTCGGGCGAGTTCCCGCACGAGGTGATGCAGCGCGCGTGGAAGACCGGGCTGATGAACATCGAGATCGGCGACGAGTACGGCGGCCTCGGCGGCAGCTGCCTCGAGAACTGCCTGATCCAGGAGGAGGTCGCGTACGGCTGCCTCGGGTTCAACACCTCGATGGTCGCCAACATGCTCGGCGCGATGCCGCTCGTGATCGCCGGCACCGACGAGCAGAAGAAGCAGTTCCTGCCGCGGCTCACCCGCGACGGCCAGTACGCGGCGTACTGCTGCAGCGAGCCCGACGCCGGCAGCGACGTCGCCGCGCTCTCGACCAAGGTCACCCGGCACGGCGACGACTACGTGCTCAACGGCCAGAAGCGGTGGATCTCGAACGGCGGCGTCGCGCACTGGTACACCGTGCTCGCGACGTTCGACCGCGGCCTCAAGCACAAGGGCATCGCGTGCTTCGTCGTCGACGCCTCGACCCCCGGCGTCCGCCCCGGCCGCAAGGAGGACAAGATGGGGCAGCGCGCGTCGAACACGACCGACGTGATCTTCGAGGACGTGAAGATCCCGAAGTCCGCGCTGATCGGCCCCGAGGACGGCGGGTTCAAGGTCGCGATGAAGACCTTCGATCGCTCGCGCCCGTGGATCGCCGCGAGCGCGACCGGCGTGATCCGGCGCGCGCTCGAGGAGAGCACGACCTACGCGCTCGAGCGCAAGACGTTCGGCGTGCCGATCGCGCAGCACCAGGCGATCCAGTTCATGCTCGCGGAGATGGCGATCGCGTACGAGACGACGCGCCTGCTCACCCACAAGGCGGCGTGGCAGGTCGATCGCGGGGAGCTGTCGAGCATCGTGTCCGCGTACGCCAAGGCCTACGGCGCCGACGCCGCGATGCGCGTGACGACGGACGCCGTGCAGATCTTCGGCGGCTACGGCTACACCAAGGAGTACCCGGTGGAGAAGCTGATGCGCGACGCGAAGCTGCTCCAGATCTACGAGGGCACCTCGCAGATCCAGCGCATCGTCATCGCGCGCAATCTGCTCGGCCGCTTCGGCCGCTAGGCAGGCGGCGGCATGCCGCCGGGCGGCGGAAACGAACCCGGCGGCGGCGTCTGGCCGGGCGGGACGTAGACCATCTGGTAGCCGACCGGCGGGCCCATCGCGGTCGGCGGCGCGGCCGACGGCCCCGGGTCCTTGAGGCCGAAGCCGGCGAACACCGTGCTGACGAGCAGCATCAGGCTGACCAGCCAGAAGCCCATGCGTGGTCCGGACTCGATCTCCGGCATGTCCTTGGTGATCGATTCGCCCATGTCGCGGGCCATGTCCTCCATGCCCTCGGCCATCGGATCGGCGGTCGTGGGTTGCGGGTTCTGCGCCATCATGCCTGCCTCGGCCTTGTCGCCGATCTTCTTGTCGAGGTGGACGTACAGCCCGATCATCGCGCCGAAGCCGAGGACGCCGACCACCGCCGCGGCCATCACGGCGCCCTTCTTGCGGACCCACGCGAGGCTCGCGACGATCAGCGTGCACGCGAACGCGGCGATCGCGAGCGGCTCTGGATCGACCTTCTCGACCTTGGCCTCGGCGCCGCCATCGTCGCCCATCTTCCCCATGCCCTCGGCGAGCAGGCCGCCCGGCTTGCCGCCCCACACCATGTCGGTGCCGGAGATCGAGATGATCTCCTGCCCGGCGCAGGAGATGCCGAAGAACGGCAGGAAGAAGCACAGGACCATCGCGATCCCGATCCACCGGCCGGCCATGCGCCACGCTTTCGTCATGGCGGCAGGTTACTGCGACAGCCGGCTGCGATGCGTGGTCGCGGCCTGCTGACCGCAGTGTGATCGCGGTTTTGCTGCGGTGCGGCGCCCGGCGCCGGCACGATGCGGTCATGGCTCGGGCGTTCCTGGTCGTGGTGATCGTCGGGTTGGCCGCTCCGGCCGGCGCCGAGGACGCGGGCACCGGCGTGACCTGCGTCGACGCGGCCTCCGGCGCCGCACGGTGGCGCACCGCCGCCGCCGCGGGCCGGGTGCAGCTGCGCGGCGACGGCGACACGGTGTGGGAGCGCCGGGCCGGCGAGGCGTGGCGTCGGCACGACCTCGTGACCGGCCGCGTGCTCGCGGCGGGCGCTCCCGACGACGCGCCGGCGGCGGCCGACGGGCTGTGGACCACCACCGACGCGATCCTCGAGACCCACGACGGCGCGGCCCGCACGGTCGTGACCACCGGCGCGTTCGTCGACGACCACGCGGTGGTGGGCGACGTCCTCGCGTTCGCGCTCGACAAGGACGACGGCGCGATCCACGGCTGGGGCCGCGCCGCGGGCATGCTGGCGTGGACGCTGCGGCCGCGCGACGTGCTGACCGCGCCGGAGATCGGCGACGGCAGCCGCGTCGAGGCGCTCGGCGATCGCCTGCTGGTGTACGCGCCGCCGGCGCTGCTCGCGGTGATGCCGGCCACCGGCGAGGTCGCGTGGATCGCCGAAGTGCCGGCGCTCGCGGGGCACTGGGGCTCGCTGCGCGCGGCCGCGATCGGCGATCACTGGATCGCGTCGATCGACGGCGTCGTGGTCGCCTTGGACGCCGCGACCGGGCAGGTGGCGTGGACGATCGACGCGGGCGCGGGCGCGGCGACGTCGCTGGTGACCGCCGCGGACACCGCGTGCTTCGACCGCCGCGCCGACGAGGTGGTGCCGTTCGCGCGCGACGAGGCCGAGATCGCACGCACCCTCGAGGTCACGGTCTCCGGCGGCGCGGTCACGGCGCTGCGCTGGGTGGCGCGCGCCGACGCCCGCGGCCCGCGCCGCAGCGCGATCGAGCTGCCGGTCGCGGAGGCCGGCGTCGCGCTGACGCTGTCGCTCGGCGACGTCACCGTGCGGCGCGACGTGTCGTCGCTGCGCACGACCGATGGCGTCGCGTACCTCGACGTCCCCGGCGCGTGGGAGGACGCGCGGCTCGGAAAGGTGATCGCGTCGGCCCCGTGAGAGCATCTGCGGCATGGATGCCCTCACCACCATGACCTACGAGGTGACCGGTCGGGTCGCCCGCATCACCCTCGATCGGCCCGCGCGCGGCAACGGCATCACGCTGCTGATGCCGCGGGAGCTCGCCGCGTGCGTGGAGCGCGCGAACCTCGACCCGCGCGTGCACGTGATCGCGCTGACCGGCAACGGCAAGGGGTTCTGCGGCGGCTACGATCTCGTCGACAGCGCGGAGTCGATGACGGTGGGGATCTCGGAACAGCCGGGCTCGCCGGTCGATCCGGCGGTGATCGCGGCGAACCACGATCCGTCGCGGACGTGGGATCCGGTGATCGACCACGCGATGATGTCGCGCAACGTCCGCGGGTTCATGAGCCTGTTCCACGGCGACAAGCCGGTGGTGTGCAAGGTGCACGGGTTCTGCGTCGCCGGCGGGACGGACATGGCGCTGTGCTCGGACCTGCTCGTGATCGAGGACGACGCCAAGATCGGCTATCCGCCGGCGCGGGTGTGGGGCGTGCCCACGACGGCGGTCTGGGTCCATCGCATCGGCCTCGAGAAGGCCAAGCGCCTGCTGTTCACGGGCGACTGCCTGAGCGGCAAGGAGGCGGTGGCGTGGGGGCTCGCGATCGAGTCCGCGCCGCGCGCCGAGCTCGACGCGCGGTTCGAGAGCTTGCTCGAGCGGATCGCTCGGGTGCCGGTCAACCAGCTCGTGATGATGAAGCTGCTGCTCAACCAGACGGTGATGGCGGCGGGGCTCCACACCACGCAGCTCCTCGGCACGCTGCTCGACGGCGTCGCGCGCCACACCCCGGAGGGGTATGCGTTCCAGCGCCGCGCCGCCGAGGCCGGGTTCCGGACCGCGGTGCAGGAGCGCGATGCGCCGTTCGGAGATCCCGGGCCGAGCACGTTCAAGGGGTAAGCTCTCGGCGTGGCCAAGCAGCGCTCGCCGGTCCTCGGCTACAACACCAACCTCAAGTACCGGGGCCTCGTGTTCCACGTGCAGACGGAGGACTCGGGCGTCGCGAACCCGCACATCTTCACGCACCTGTTCTACGAGGGGACGATCCTCGCGTCGCGCAAGACGGTGTACGAGGTCTCGTCGACGGTCGAGACCGTCAAGGGGCTGATGCAGGCGCAGCAGAAGGCGGTGCTCAAGGAGCTCAAGAAGTCGGTGCACGACGACCGTATCGATCAGCTGCTCGCGGGCACGGCGGGCCTGCTGCCGCGCGGCGCGGTCGAGGAGCCCGCGCCGAAACCCGCCGCGCCTGCGCCTGCGCCTGCGCCTGCGCCTCCACCGAGACCCGCGCCGCCGGTCGCCGCGCCGCCGCGGCAGCTGACCCCTCACCGCGGCGTGATGATGAGCTCGCCCGCCGTGATGGTCGGCCGCCCGTCGCGCACCGTCGGCGTCCCGCGGACGTCCGCGACCGAGCAGATCGCCGCGCAGGTCGCGGCGCAGCCGCCACGCGAGCCCGACCGGATCACGCCGCTGCTCCAGCCGCGGCTGATCGCGCTCGCCGACGCCGTGGCCCCGCGGTCCGCGCCGGTCGCCGTGCTCGCGCGCCGGATCGCGAACCTCGAGTACCCCGCGCTCAACGCGCTCGCGTCCGCGCTCGCCGAGCACGCCCTCGAGAGCGCCGTGGTCGCGAGCCACGTCCAGCTCCTCCGCGTGCTCGGCGATCCCCGCGCCTCGGCGTCCGAGGCCGATCGCGTCGCCGGCATGGCCTCCGCGGTCGCGCTGCTCGAGTGGTACGCGGCGACCGCGCGCTAGCCCAGAGTCCTTCGACTCCGGCCTCGCTGCGCTCGGCCTTCGCTCAGGACAGTCGGAGCTGTAGTCCCGATTGCCCTGAGCGGAGCGCGAGCGAAGCGAGCGCGGAGTCGAAGGGCTCTAAGGCGCGGTGAGCACGCGCAGCGTCTTGAACGCCGCGCCGAGCTCCTTGCCACGCGCGTCGGGGATCGGGC
>Ga0163144_10030222_pt1 | contig 10369 bp, 9 predicted proteins | sample OliLak19BULKMAT1_FD_123175 | JGI IMG/M metagenome (GOLD analysis project Ga0163144, IMG submission 123175) | Freshwater microbial mat bacterial communities from Lake Vanda, McMurdo Dry Valleys, Antarctica - Oligotrophic Lake LV.19.BULKMAT1 | ecosystem: Environmental > Aquatic > Freshwater > Lake...
GCAAAACTCGCTAGGAAGCACAACCATGCAAACGTTCTTTGCTTGGGATCTCGTACTACCTCAAAGGAATTAGCAGAGCAAATTTTGCTAGCATTTTCAGAAACGGGTGAAAGTCACGAAGACCGACACGAACGGCGTGTCCGAAAATTAGATGGGGACGTTACGTGCTCCACGGGCGTTGAATAGAGACAATCCAAATGTCAGACTGGAAAAAGAGTGTGTTCCCTGCGATAGGTGTGATCGCAACTATTGCGGCTTTTATTGGCGGTAGCGAAATTCGGACGCGCCAAGACACGGGTCTTGCTGTCCGCAAGATTCCACAGTCCTACTTGGCCGGGATAGAATCCCCTTCGGAGACAGCAGTCAATGTGCCTGAGGGAGAACTGTTCTATCAGCTTCTACTCCTGCTAGAGCGAGACTATGTCGACCCGAAAATCGATGAGCAAAAATTGGCGTATGGGGCGGTCAAAGGAATGGTCGAGGGCCTCTGGGATCCTTTAAGCCAGTTCTTGCAACAGGATCATTTTGAGGAGCATGAGAGACGGCTGACCGGCAATTTCGGGGGTGCTGGGATGGAAATGAGAATGATCTCAGACGGCACAGAATTGGCAAAGGTCCAAAGAGGGGGCAGATCGAGTGACCCACTCTTGCTTCGACCAATTCTCCAAGTGGCGACGGTTGTGCCTGGCGGACCAGCAGATGTCGCCGGTATTCAAGTTGGAGACCAAATCCTTGGTGTCAACCAAAAGTGGATTCTCGGATATACCGACGTCGTCAAAGTCCGAGGGCTACAAAAGTCTTTGGCCAGTGGTAAAATTTCGGCGGTCGAGTTCGATAGAGAACGCGGAGAGTTTCAGAAGCGAGCAAAGTCAGCGATCTCGATCGCGAGAGCCGAGGACTTGCTTGATATGGGCGAGGGAAAAATTGTCCCCCTGACCTGGTCTCGGGGTGGACGCGAAATGAGCGCCACTTTGACGACAAAGACAACGAAGCTAACTATGCTTAAAAAATCACCAGACGGATCCTACAGGTTGAGACTCTTCAAGGGCGTCTCCAAGCATCTGGGAAGTCTTGACGCAACAAATGGTGAGATCACGATTGACCTGCGACAAAGCACTTTGGGCGATCCAACCGAACTGGTCGGTGTGTTGGAACACCTGGCACCAGCCGGAAAATTCGGACAGATTTTATCGCAAAGGTCTGGACAACCCCGGACTCTCGCCACAACAAAGGGGGCCCCGGATGGAAGGCACTATAAGTTGATTGTCGACAAGTCGACCCGGGGAGCCGCAGAAATCCTTGCCTTGGCATTGAAAGCTCGTGGACTCGCCGAAATCGTGGGAGGGCCGATGGCTAGCGAACCGGTTTGGATCGAAACGACTGCTCTCGGTGATGGAAGTGGATACACTTTGAACACAGGTCGGTTTGCATCAAGCTCGTTGGAGGCAAGAAAGTGAAATCTATCGCGTACTTTTTCTTGACGGCGATTATTGTTTGCGTCGCGTTCTTGACCGGGCTCAGTTGGCGAGACCTCTGGGCCAACAGGCCGCCATCCATCTCCGCCATACGGTCACTGTTCGATCCCAAAGCCTCGTCGACGAAGTCGCCGACAGAGCTTTTTCAAGATCAGTACAACCATATTGTCGTCGCTTCCGCGATGAACGTCAGCCCAACAAAACTAAAGTATTCCGCCATGTCGGGGATGTTCGCCGCACTTGGGGATCCTCACACCAGTTTCCTTGAGCGCGACGATTCTGACTCCTTGAAGCTTGAGACCCGGGGTGATTTTGTCGGAATCGGAGCCCGTTTGGGCGATGATCCTGCCGGTGCTCGGGTCGTGATGGTGTTCAAGAATTCCCCTGCTGAAAGAGTCGGGGTCAAGGGCGGCGATTCGATCATCGAGGTCGATGGAAAGACGACGGCAGGGCTTGAAACCAGCCAGATCGTTAACCGCATTCGTGGGAAGGAAGGTACCAATGTCAGGATCAAAGTCATTCGCGTTGGAACGGCCAGTCCACTCAATTTCACGATCAAAAGAGCAACTGTTGTCCTTCCTTCCGCCGAGGGCAGGTTCTTGGAAGACTCCAAAGTCGGATACATAACCATCTCTGGATTCGCTCAGCCTACGACACAGCAGCTTGACCATGCGATCGACGATCTTTTGGCTCAAAAGCCAATAGGGTTTGTTCTTGATCTTCGAAGCAACCCTGGGGGCCTATTGGATGCCGCTGTTTCGATGATCGGCAGGTTCGCAGAGGGCAAGCCAGCGGTCACGACAAAGCGTCGCGGTGGACGTGAGGAAACTCTGTTCACCCCTGTCGGGCACAAAAAGAACATCAAAGTCCCCGTCATGATCCTCATGAACGAGGAATCAGCCAGTGCTGCGGAGATTTTCTCTGGAGTGCTCCAAGAATACAAACTGGCCACTCTTGTGGGTGAGCATTCTTATGGGAAGTCGTCGGTTCAAAACGTGGTTCCATTGATCGACATGTCGAGCGCAAAGATCACGATTGCCAAGTACTATCTGCCATCGGGAACAGATATTGGGCGAAAGCTGGACGAGGACGGCGAGTATCTGAGCGGTGGGCTTCGGCCCGATGTCGAGGTCATTCCCAACCACAACGAGGATACTGTTTTGGGCTTGCCTGAAAAGGACGCCCAGCTTCGGAAAGCGATCGAGCTCATCCGTCAGAGGTCAAACCTGGGGCAGACGAATCTTCGGGAGCTGATTCGGAAACCGGGGTAGGCGGGGTGTTTTGCATCCGTTCCAAACTGCGTTTTGAGCCTGATGCATCCGTGCATTAGAATGTTTCATGGAACTTCCATGATTGTATGTCATGAGAAACCATGACCTGGTCGTCGGTGCTGGTCGTTCGTTTGCCTGGATACCTTTAGGGGGCATGGCGCGGTTTTGTCAACCCCAAGTTCTGGATATGGTTCGCACGATTAGACGGGTGGTCAGAGCAAATTCCAGCGGTTCCTTCGGCTCAATTCCAGTTCGGCGGCAGAGGAAGTTGCTTTGGCCCTGGCTTCTTTTTTTCTAGGGTGATCGGATTTTGGACACCCTGAGGAAGTTGATCCTTCGGTAGCCATTCTTCTGTTGTCAAACGATCTGAACCTAGAACAGTGCCGAGAATCGAAACACCTAGGTCGCTATTCAAAAAGACAGTTGTCGATGGCGCTTTTCGGATTCTGAATTTCAGGCCGCGACCATCGTCAAAAGAGGCGACACATTGAGCAAAGTATTCAGCCGAAATCCCCTTGGGAACCACGGGAATTGAAAGGTCGTAGAGTGCTGTATCGCTGGTCTTCAACTTTAGAACAGAGTTCTGGAAATCAGATTGCTCTACCCAAGTGTTGCCACAAAGGTCGATGTTGTCGATTTCTGACGCCCTCTTGTCATCCACAACGATCCAGCCAGAAAAACACCATCGCCTTAATGAATTCATGAGTGTGATGTCCAGGGACAACCAAGTAACTTCGCGATCATGCCTTTCGCCAAGTTCGTTGATAAGACGGCATAAACTCCAATGGGGTAGTTCTTTTGGTAAAGTCACACCGGAGTGGGCAAGAATGGCGTAAATATCAAGCAGAACTGGGCTTGATAACATTCCCGGTTTGAGCCCTACTGCCAGATCCACAAGGTGAAATGGAGCAACAACTTTTCCATTGTTGACACCCTTCCAGAATTGGCGAAGAACTTCTCTTGACAGCCGATCCTCCTCCGTTTGGACAATATCAACGGGTCGCCATGCATTCGTGTCCGGATCAACAGAATCGATGAGTCCTTTGTCAAGGGGCTCGTTCAAAAAAGTACCAAGGGTCAGTCTATTGTCACGTTGAAGACGCCGGATCACGCCGTAAAACTGGTCATCAAGAAAAATCAGATTGGGTAAGGCAGTTTGATCTACACATTGAAAGAAATCTGCAACGATTTGCATTGGTTCCAAACAATGAGAAACTAATTGAGGTGAGACTTTGTGTGCGTTCTTTAATGCAAAGTCCGAGTAAGAAGCAGGGTGAGGATTGACACTACGTGAAACTTGTCTCCAAAGGGTTTCCACGTCGGGTTCTTTTTGAACACTGTATTCTGGTTTCTTGAGAATGGCCAGGGGTTCATGGATTTGCCCTTCGTCGATTCGGAATCCTGATTGAGTTTCAAAAAGAACCTCGCCTTGTGGGTCGGCTAGTGTCACTGTGACCTGGAATCTTGACTTCTGAAGACTAACGACTGCGACAACTGTTGTGGCATTGACGAGAGTTGGAGTCTCTTGTGCCCGGGTGGGACTAGACCTCAATGGGAACTGGCCAAGTCCGTTAAGCCATGATGCCGGATGTGAGGAATGATTGTGTACTTTTAGATTGGAGAACACCTTTACTTCTCCATTCTGGATTTGAGCTAATAAGTCGATTCCTATTAAAGATAGGCTGGCTCCAGTTAACTGGTCGCTGATTGAACTTTTCGGGATAGATTTTCGCAACCACTTTCGAACATCTGCCTCTTTGGTCTTCTGGACACCATGGATAGGGAGGCCAGGGTACTTTCGGGACAATGAAAGTTCAATTCGGCTTCGTCTAGTGCTCAAGTGAGTCAGTTTCAACGACTGAGATTGCAGCTCGGTTCGGGCAAGTCTTTTACCGCTCGATGTTTTTATCCATGTTGCTGAGAGTACACCGGCTAAAAGCTCCTTGAGCTGGGAAGCATTGGTTGTTGGCTTTATCCAGACCTAATTTTTGGCTAGTTCTGTGGTCACAGAGTGTTTTTCACCAGTCATTTCTGAAAGTCGAGAAACTAGGTCGCCTACAGAAAGAGAGCCTTGAATTGGAGCCATTCTGCCGGCTAGGACGAAAAATGTAATTGCAACGACCATTCGCTTCTTGATGCGTAGTTTGCTTCTCAGAGCAACTGGAGGCTAAACCTGTCGTAGATCCGCACGACACCCGCATGGTGTGGTCGTGGTGTGCACCAACATGATTCCCTGTGCCTTGAAACTCGCGGGTATCAAGATTGTGCAAGTGTTATGCCAAGGCTATGGTCGCACGACCGACCCGGGGACGGGATCGGGTTGTGGCACCCTTGTTGATTTGACTTCGACCTGGAAGGTCGAATTGACTCACGGCCTGGAAGGACCGTGCTACGATACGCCTTCGACTGCCTTGGTCCACCCGTTGCACGACCCGATCCCGTCCCCGGGTCGGTCGTGCGGCATACGGCAGATCGTAGGACTACTTTCCTACCGAGTCCTAGGATCCACGATCGCCCTCAACTCATCACCAATGAAGTTGAGGGCGAAGACGGTCAGGCTCAGGATCAAACAGGGCCAGAGGAGGAGAATCGGATGGCTCTCCATGTTGTAGCGGGCCTGGTTGATCATGTTTCCCCAGCTAGGATCGGGAGATTGGATTCCGATGCCGAGGAAGCTGAGTGAGCTTTCGGCCAGGATCGTCCCTGCGACTTCGACCATCGAGACCGCCAGGAGAATCCCCCAGAGGTGGGGCAGGATGTGCTTGAACACCAAATAGCCGGTCGGCGCCCCCAACGCCTTTGAAGCGACAAAGAAATCGCGGTCTTTTAGAGAGGCAACTTGGGTACGCACCAATCGTGCGACCGAGGGCCACGCGGTCACAGCAAGGGCGGCGATGACAGGGAAGAGCCCCATGCCGAAAACGCCGATTATCAGGATTGCTAAGAGAATGTCGGGGAAGGCGAACATGGCATCTGTCAGCCTCATGAGGGGGCCCGAAAGCCATTTGGGCCCGAAGACGCCCAGCACGCCAACAAGCGTCCCAACAACGAGCGTAATGGCCTGGACAGAGAGACCGACGAGCAAGGACATGCGTGCGCCGAAGGCGAGGCGTGCGACTGTGTCGCGGCCCTGTTCGTCTGTTCCCAGCCAAAACTGACCAGACGGAGGCAAGAACGGCTTTCCAGCGGATTGGTCATAGGGATGACGCATCTCAGGCCCAAAGATCGCGAAAAGGACCAGCAGAGCCATTAAGCCCAGAGCGGTCCAAAGGAGCCAGTTGCGCTTCAAACCTGAGACTCCCTGATCCGCGGGTCGAGGATCGGAAGGAGAAAATCAACAATGAGGTTGACGATCACGAACATCGCCCCGGTCACCAAGACAGTCGCCAAGATCAAGGGCGTGTCGCGCTTTTGGATTGCCTCAATCGTGTAGAAACCGATCCCGGGAATGACATAGAAACGTTCGGTGATGAAAGATCCGGTCAAAAGGAACCCGAACGAAGTGCCGATTGCGGTCACGACAGGGAGGATCGCGTTGCGAAGTGCATGGGTGGTGTACAAGCGAAAAGGAGGTACGCCCTTTGCTACTGCAAGCTTTACAAACTCTTGTCGCAGAGTCTCGATCATGCTGGCGCGTGTGAGGCGGGTCAGAGTCGCCATCGGGCGGGCGGCCATGATGAGCACAGGAATGATAAGGTAGTAAATCTCAGGGTGCGGAAGTCGGGGGTCGTAGCTATTGGGGAGTTGCTTTAGCCACACTCCAAGGATCAAGACTAGAATCGGCCCGAGGACGAAGTTTGGAATCGTAACACCGAGCGTGCTCAGGCTCAGGGAGGCACGGTCTAGCCCCTTGTTCTCGTTGATGGCTGCGATCGTGCCCAATGTGATCCCAATCGTGGCGGCAAGAAGAATCGCCATCAGCGATATTTTGAGGGTGTAGGGCAGGGCACGAGTGATGATCTTCGACACTGGCTCTTGGGTGCCGAAATAGCTGTTCCCAAAATCGCCATGAGTGGCGTTTCCCACAAACTCTCCAAAACGGATCGGCCATGGACGGTCGAGTCCCATTTCGTGGCGAATTCTAGCAATGGCTTCGGGCGAGGCCTTGTCGCCCGCTTTCGCCAACGCGGCGTCCCCAGGAGCAAGCTCGTCAGCCACGAATGTGACAAACGCGATAAAAAGCAAGCTCACCAGCCCAAAAAAGAGCCGGAGAGCAAGAGCTTTTAGAAGTCGGAATTTGGGACTAGCACTCATCAACCACGAGCGATCGTGGCCGAAGTTACCTTATCGCCGAGAACCACAGCACGGACGACGTCCATTCCCGACACAACTTTTCCAAAAACTGTGTAGCTGCCGTCGAGAAAACTCGCTGGTCCAAGGAGGATGTGGAACTGAGAATCACCGCTGTCACGATCATTGGCGAGTGTAGAAAGCCCGACGGCCCCTTCCACGTTTGGAAAACCGCTGTTCTCAAAGGGAACGTTGCTTCCGCTGCCGCCCGAACCCAAGCTCGAATCGCTCGAAGGTTTGGATTTTGAGGCAGGGTCACCAGTCCGAATCAAGAAAGGCTTCGGTTGTTTGATGACTTTGAAGAACTTCTGACCATTGTAAAAGCCTTGTTGGGCCAATTTGATGATCTGTGCCGTAGTCTTCGGTGCTTGAGCGGTGTGCAAGAGGATGGCGACTTGACCTCGGCTCTCGATTTCGAGCACGAGTACAGTCTGTCCGGGTTGGGCTTTGTACGACTGCCCGAAACCAGTCAAGGAAAGGATCGCTATGAAAACTGTCGCGAATGCGCGGAATTGTGACACTTCAACATCTTAGACGAGCGAAGAGGTGGTTATGCACTTATAGCCTCAGTCCTGGATCACTCGACCGTATCCATCGTACTTGACGCCGCCCATGAGGATGTAAATCCCGTCGATCACCGACCAGACGAAACCGATCCCACAGAACAGGGCAGTGAAGAGCTGGAGGGCACCGTGCGCTGCGTAACCAAGGTAAAAGCGGCCCACCCCAGGGAGAAGGTTCAATAGGCCAGCGGTGACACGGTTTTTGTCGCTTTTCGGGACATTTGAATCTAGATATGACCAAGATCCCTGCACCATGCTTGCGTTTTGCTGCGCATAGACCGGTGATGCGTTCGGCATAGCGGTCCTCATCGGAATGACCGGAACCGGAGGGGGCATGAGTTCGACTGAGACCATCGAGACTGTTGCTCGAAGGTCGGGCACTTCTTGAGCTTGCCGCCAGTCACCCATTCCCGCCTTCCAAACGAAAGTGTCTGGCGAGATGACTCCGTCGCGTGCGAGTTCGTTCACTTGCTCAAACGTGAGCGGGCCGAGTTGACCGTAGTGGCCAACGTAGTACCATTCTGCTGGAAGTGGAACCTCACCCATGACCGATGCCTTGCGGGATGAAACGATTCATTCTATCGCGAGGTTGCACTAAAGGTGTCGGGAACCGGCTAAAGAAGGCCAAAGGTCACCATAGATTCTCGCATTTGTACTGCAGTTTCTCCCTTTGGGTCGATTCTGACCGCTTGCCATCCGGCCCGCTTTGCTGCGTCGACGTAGTGCTGAGCGTCGTCGAAGTTGAGGATTTCGTGGGGATCAAGTCCTGAGGCTTCCTCGAATACCCGGTAAATGTGCGGACTCGGCTTGCTGGTTTTTACGATGTGGGAGGCGATTTTCTTTTGAAGTCGGGCGACTGCGGGAAACTGATCGGTCTCGAACATCTGGCGCCAGTGTAGCGAGTTGGTGTTTGAAAGGCACCCTGTCATGACTCCGGTTGCTTCCAGATCCTTCACAAGTTGAAGCGTGTCTGCGTAAGGCTCGACGAGGATTGCGGTGTGGGCTTGTCGGGCCTGGTCCATCGAAACGCCGCCAAGGTGATCGGCCAAGAATGCCAAGTAATCATGGTCAGTGAGTTCCCCAGCTTGATACTGTGAAAACTCGGGCCGTTCGTCGAACCCGTTTGTACCAATTTCCGGCGCAACGACGCCCGCTAGCGTGATGGCTTGTTGCCAGTTCGAGCAAATCCGGACCAACACGCCGCCAAGATCGAAACAGACTGCTTTGATGCTCATTTGCCAAGACTGTTGAGATAAGTGAGACTTGCGGCGACACATTCGACCGGGTCTCGCGGGCACTCGTCGAGCTCGACGATGGCGTATTCGACACCGGCAAGCCTTGCCGCTGCGGTGATCGCGACCCAATCGAGGTCACCTTCGCCTAGTGGTGTTTGTATTCCGTCCTTTCCATCTTTGAAGTGGACTAGGGGCACGCGACCGGCCAGATTTCTGAGCCACTGGGCGGAATCGTGGCCTGCGTGTTCGGCCCAATAGACGTCGAGTTCGACTTCGACTGTCTCGGGGGCGGCGTCCCAGAGTCGGGCGAATCCGCTGACTCCGTCCTCCGGTTCAAACTCGAAACTATGGTTGTGATAGGCGAATTTGAGTCCCTTTTTGATCACGTTTTCCGCAACTTTGCCAAGCCTTGCGCCAACTTTTGCCCAGCCGTCAGCGTAGATTTCTTTGTGGATCGAGGGGACGACGAGCCAAGTCGCGCCAAGAGTTTTCGCCATTTGTGCCGTCTCTTCAAGGCGGTCTTCGACATCGGCAAGTCTGACGTGGCAGGCCACGGCTTTCAAGCCAGTCTTGTCTAGCTCTTTGCGATAGTTCTCAGGCGTCAAGCCATAGAGGCCAGCGGTCTCGACAAAGACGTACCCAGCTTCGCGTATCTTTTGGAACGTCCCCGGAAGGTCAATAGCGAGTGGTTCGCGAAGGGTGTAGAGCTGAACGCCAATTTGCATGGTTGCGATGTTACCGAGGAATTGTTATTGCTGACTTTGCCCGTTAGTCGTTTTTGCATTTTTTCGTTGAAAGAGGAACAATCTACGGAAACTGAGGTGCCTTAAGTTAGACAGGCATATTAACTAGGGTAGAAACATGAAACTTAGGTCGCACCGTTCACCGTTTGCTGACTCTTTTCGTCTTACTTAGTACTCCGATGATGGCTCAAACCGCTCACTACGTTGTGACGTACGCAGGCGGAATTACCACTACTACTGGGCCCAACGGGATTCCTTGGCAGCGCAACTATCACCCTGGAGACGGCGGAATCGGTTGGTCTGGTGGTGGATCATCCCATGACGTGCCTGTCGGCGGATTTTCAACGGCAACAGCGTGGACTCGCGGGTCTACACCTGGAACAAGGGTGGACGTCTGACCAACCACACTTCTTCGCTGACAGGCCAGAACCAGGCCGACGGGTACAACGCGGCTGGTGCCCGGGTGTCTTCTGTGCCGATCGTGGGGCAACCGGCGACGACGTACCGGCGGGCCGGGATGGGAGTCCTTGCTCCGGTCCTGAGCGAGTGGAAGAGCGGGGCTCAGGTGGCGGCGTACACGCCCGGCGTGTCTGAGAAGCGGGGCACGGTCTCGACCTGGAGCCATGGGGGGATCAAGAACTTCGACTACCAGAGCAAGTCCAACTCGACAGTCTCTTCTGCTCGGCGCTACGACGCCTTCGGCGACGGCCAGACGCAGGTCAGCGGGAGCTTCTGGCGCGGGCCTTGGGGCTATGGCGGGCCGTTCGGCTACTACTCGACCAACTACGGCCC